>Ga0306924_10000682_pt1 | contig 29369 bp, 20 predicted proteins | sample sta12Can44000111_FD_203756 | JGI IMG/M metagenome (GOLD analysis project Ga0306924, IMG submission 203756) | Lab enrichment of tropical soil microbial communities from Luquillo Experimental Forest, Puerto Rico - statanox.12C.anox.44.000.111 (v2)... | ecosystem: Environmental > Terrestrial >... | reverse complement strand
TCGCGCCGCTCAACGTGCCGCTCCTGATCAACGACCGCATCGACGTCGCGCTCGCGGCCGACGCGGACGGCGTGCATGTGGGGCAAGACGACATGACGGTGGAGGACGCCCGGCGCCTGCTCGGCGCCGAGGCGATCATCGGGCTTTCGGTGAAGAGCGTCGAGCAGGCCGAGGCGGCGCCCGTCGAGCTTCTCGACTATGCCGGCATCGGCGGCGTGTTTGCGACCTCGTCCAAGGACAATCCCAACCCGCCCATCGGTCCCTCCGGCCTGGCGCGCATCGTCAGCGTCTTCCGGCGTCGCGCCGCGGACTTTCCGCTGTGCGCCATTGCCGGCATCGATGCCGGCAATGCCGGCGAGGCCATTGCCGCCGGCGCCGACGGTGTCGCGGTGATTTCGGCGCTCTCACGCAAGGACGATCCGCGCGCCGCCGCCCGCCAACTGCGCGGCGTCGTCGACGGCGCGCTGGCGCAGCAGAGGCGGGCATGACAGCCATTGCGCTGACCATCGCGGGCTCGGATTCCGGCGGCGGCGCCGGCATCCAAGCCGACCTCAAGACGTTCTCGGCGCTGGGCGTCTACGGCGCCTCGGTCGTCACCGCGCTGACCGCGCAGAACACCCAAGGGGTGAGCGCGATCCACGACGTGCCGGCGCAATTCGTCACCGCGCAAATGGATGCGGTGTTTTCCGATCTCGACGTAGGCGCGGTCAAGATCGGCATGGTGTCCCAAGGCGCCGTCATCGAAGCGATTGCGGCGGGGCTCGAGCGCTGGCGCCAGAGCAAGGTGGTGGTGGATCCGGTCATGATCGCGGCATCGGGCGACAAGCTCCTGGCCGACGATGCGATCGAGGTGCTCAAGCGCGCGCTCATCCCGCGCGCGCTCGTCATCACGCCGAACCTGCCGGAGGCGGCGGCGCTGCTCGGCGCGCCGATCGCGCGCAACGAGACCGAAATGCGCGAGCAAGGCGAGCGCCTGCTGGCGCTGGGGCCGAAATCGGTGCTGATCAAGGGCGGCCACGGCAGCGGACCCGAGAGCGTCGATCTCCTGATCGAGCCAAGCGCATTCGCGCGGCTTGCGGCCGATCGGATCGCCACGCAAAACACCCACGGCACCGGCTGCACGCTCTCTTCGGCGATCGCCGCCGGCCTCGCCAAGGGTTTAGCGCTGAGCGAGGCGGTGGGCGCCGCCAAGCGCTATGTGACCGATGCGCTCATTGCCGCCGACCGCCTCAGGATCGGATCGGGCCATGGTCCGACGCACCATTTCCACGCCTGGTGGTGAGTTGCGGGCACCCGGATTTCGCCCCGCTCATCCGGCCTACGCGCTGTATTTCCTGCAAACAACAGGGCGAAAAACAGCCGGATGTCGAACGTGCCACTCGCGCCAACGGCCGCGTGCCATCGCGCACTCAAGGCGCGACGTCTCTGTAAAGAACAGGAGAAATACAGGGGCGCGAGGACTACCCCTTCCCCTTCGCCACCTTCTGCCGCTGCTCGCCGAGGCCGTCGATGCCGAGCGTGACCACGTCGCCGGCCTTGAGGAATTTCGGCTGCGGCTTCATGCCCAGCCCGACGCCGGGCGGCGTGCCGGTGAGGATCACATCGCCGGGCTCCATCACGAAATACTGCGAGCAGCACCAGACGAGATGTCGGCAGTCGAAGATCATGGTGCCGGTGTTGCCGCGCTGGCGCTTCTCGCCGTTGACGTCGAGCCACATGTTCAGGCGCTGCGGGTCCCTGATCTCGTCCTTGGTGACCAGCCACGGGCCAAGTGGGCCGAAGGTTTCGCTGCTCTTGCCCTTGATCCATTGCCCGCTGCGCTCGAGCTGGAAGACGCGCTCGGACACGTCGTTGGCCAGGCAATAGCCGACGACCACGTCCAGCGCCTTGTCCTTCGACAGGTAGCGTGCGCGCTGGCCGATGACGATGGCGAGCTCGACCTCCCAGTCGAGCTTGCTCGAATCCTTGGGAATGATCGTGTCGTCGTTGGGCCCGCAGATGCAGGACCTCACCTTGTTGAAGATGATCGGCTCCTTGGGAATCGGCATACCCGATTCGGCGGCGTGGTCGGAATAGTTGAGCCCGATGGCGATGAGATTGCCGACGCCGCCGACGCAGGCGCCGAGTCGCGGCTTGCCGGAAACAAGCGGCAGCTTCTCGATCGGCGCCTTGCGAATCTTGGCGAGCCCCTTGGGCGATAGTGCTTCCCCGGCGATATCCGGCACCACTTTCGAGAGGTCGCGGATGCGTCCTTTGGAATCGATGATTCCAGGCTTTTCGCGGCCGCGTGGGCCGAAGCGGACGAGCTTCATGGAGTCTCCTTGAAGTTTCAGGGGCAGTTGACGCCGGGGAGGTCGATCATGCGTCGGGCATCTGCGGCGGGCAAGGAAGCCGGGTTTTGCGCTCGAGGACAGCCGCTCGTTGAGGAACTGTGTCCGTAAATGGCTTTGCGCGTCGGGTCTTGTTGCCAGGCGGCAACAGATGCTGAAATATTGCGCTAAGTGGCCTATTTAAGGGGTTTTTTCATTTGCAATCCGGGGCTGCCGCGGACAGGATTACCTCATGCACCTAGTCCGCGCGCCTAGCTGCAAGCGACGCGGGTTCGGGGGCCGACACGATGGCAAGACTGCTCCTCAGGGCTTGCCGGGTTATTAGAATTAAATTTGGGGGGTGCGACGGGGCCGGCGCGAGCTGGCCTCGTTCGCGTTTGAGGGCCTCACAGCACGCCGGGATAGACGCCGCCGTCGATGAGAAGGCTTTGCCCGGTGATGTAGCCGGCCTGGGCCGAGCATAAAAACGCGCAGGCCGCGCCGAATTCATCCGCCGTGCCGAAGCGCTTGGCCGGCACGATCGCCGCCCGCTCCTTCCTAGCCTCTTCGTTGGAGATGCCGCGCTTCTTGGCGGTGATGGCGATGTTCGAGGCGAGTCGGTCGGTATCGAATGCGCCGGGCAGCAGGAAATTGATGGTGACGTTGGAGGCGGCGACCGAGCGCGCCACGCCGGCAAGGAACGCGGTCAGCCCCGCGCGCGCGCCCGAGGAGAGGTCAAGACCAACGAGCGGCATCTTGACCGAGCCCGACGTGATGTTGACGATGCGCCCGAATTTCTTGGCGCACATGGAGTCGATCACCTTCTGAATGAGCTCGACCGCGACCACCATGTTGGCGGTCACGCCGTCGATCATCTGTTGGCGCGTCAGCTCGCGAAAATCCCGAAACGGCGGCCCGGCGTTGTTGTTGACCAAAATGTCGGGCTGCGGACAGGCTGCGAGCAGCGCCGCTTGCCCGTCGGGCGTGCCGACGTCGCCGAGGACCGCCGTCACCTTGGCGCCGGTCGCCTTGCGCAGTTCGGCGGCCGTGGCTTCGAGCGCTTTGCCGTCCCTCCCGTTGACGATGACCTCGCAGCCAGCCTGCGCGAGCGCAAAGGCGCAGCCGCGGCCGAGCCCGCGGCTCGAGGCACACACAATGGCCTTGCGGCCGGAAATTCCGAGATCCATGGGAGTGTCCGAATTCGAGTGGGAAAGGTGAAGGAGGGCGAGTGTACACTTTCGCCCCCGCGGCATGTCTATACGCAAACCACGCTTGTAGCCGGGACGAGCGAAGCGACGGGATGCCAAGGGCGAAACCGCCCCGCATATCGCCATAGCGTGTCGAAGACGCGCGTGAACGCGCTTGTGGCTCATCCGGGCTACCGAGCGGGCCTTGCCGGGCAGGGCGGGGCGGCGTTACCGTTCCGCTATGCAACCATCGCCCGATCCGGCGCTGCCGACCGCCGCCGATGTCGATGCCGCCGCGCGCCGGCTCGCGGGGGTGGCCTTGCGCACGCCGCTCATCACCTCGCCCGTGCTCGATGCACTCACCGGCGGGCGCGTGTTTCTCAAGGCGGAGACGCTGCAGCGCACGGGCTCGTTCAAATTCCGCGGCGCCTACAACAAGCTTTCCTCGATCCCCCCGGGGGAACGCGCCGGCGGCGTGGTGGCATTTTCCTCGGGCAATCACGCGCAGGGGGTTGCGGCGGCGGCGCGGCTCCTCGGCATGCCCGCGGTCATCGTCATGCCCTCCGATGCACCGCGCCCGAAGCGGGAGCGCACCGCCGCGCTCGGCGCCGAGGTCGTGCTCTACGACCGCGCGCGGGAAGATCGCCAGGCCATCGCGCGCGAGATCGCCGACAAGCGCCATGCCGCGCTGGTGCCGCCCTATGACGATGCGCTGGTCATCGCCGGCCAGGGAACGGCGGGGCGGGAGATCGTCGAGGACCTGACGACCCAGGGCTTGGCGGCGGACGTCGTCGCGGTGACCGCGTCGGGAGGCGGGCTGACCGCCGGGATCGCGCTCGCCGTGAAAGCGCGCATGCCGCAGGCCCGCCTCTTCACCGCGGAGCCCGAGGGCTTCGACGATCACGCCCGATCGTTCAAGAGCGGACGGCGGGAAAAGAATGCCGCGCTCACCGGCACCATCTGCGACGCGCTGATGGCGCAGACGCCCGGCGAACTGACCTTCGCCATCAACCGCGTGCTGGTCGGCGCCGGCGCCGCGGTGAGCGACCAGGAGGTGGCCGCCGCGGTCGCGTTCGCCTTTCGCGAGCTCAAGCTGGTGGTGGAGCCGGGCGGGGCGGCCGCGCTTGCCGCGCTCCTATCCGGCAAGATCGACGTGAAGGGCAAGATCGCGGTCGCGGTCCTCTCCGGCGGCAATGTCGATCCGGAGCTGTTCTATCGACTCGTTGCTTGAATCACACGACAGCCGCGCGCGGACTATAGCCGCTTGTGCCCTCTCCCCGCCGGGGAGAGGGCAAGTCGGTTTTCCAACCTGAAGGAGTGGGTGAGGGGGCCCGGTCCATCAGTACTGCCGGTAACCCCCTCACCCCAACCCTCTCCCCAAATGGGGGAGAGGGAGCGCACCGAGTCCGCGGCACGTTCAAGATGTCGCCCCCCTATCCTTCCTTCGCCTTCCGGGTCGCGGTCTTCTACGCGGCGCTGTTCGTGGCGCTGGGCGTGCAAGTGCCGTTCCTGCCGCTCTGGCTCGCGGCCAAGGGGCTCGATCCCGGCGCGATCGGTGTGGTGCTCTCCTTGCCCATGATCGTGCGGGTGTTCGCAATCCCGCTTGCAACCCACGCCGCCGATCGGCGCGACGCGTTGCACACGGTCATCGTGATCGCCTCCGCAGTGGCGATACTCGGCTACGGCGTGCTCGGGCTGGCGCAAGGCGCTGTCGCAATCACCTTGGCCTACACGCTTGCCTCGGCCTTTTTCACGCCGCTCTTACCCTTGGCTGATGCCTATGCCCTGCGCGGACTGGGCCATATCGGACGCGCCTACGGCCCCGTGCGCATGTGGGGCTCCGCCGCCTTCATTGTCGGCACTTTCGGGGCCGGTCTTCTGCTCGATTTCATCGCCACGCGTGATCTCATTTGGGTCATGGTTATCACTCTGGCGATCAGCGCGGCCGCGGCGCTTGCGCTCTCGCCGCTGACGCTACACGACGCCAGCGCGGGAAAGCGCCTGCCATTTGCACGCGATCTCTTGCGCGATCCGGTCTTGCTTGCAGCCGCCGCGGCGGCGAGTCTCATCCAAGCGAGCCACGCCGTCTATTATGGCTTCTCTGCGCTCGACTGGACGACTGCGGGCTTTGACGGCGGCGTGATCGGAGCACTCTGGGCGCTCGGCGTCGTGGCGGAGATTGCGCTGTTTGCACTCTCGGGCCGGCTGTCGATCGCGCCGACGACGCTCATCCTGCTCGGCGGCGCCGGCGCAGTCATTCGCTGGGGCGCGATGGCGTTTGATCCGCCACCCGTGCTGCTGCCGCTGTTGCAATGTCTGCATGCCTTCTCGTTCGGCGCCACGCATCTCGGGGCGGTCGCCGTGGTGGCGCGCAGGGCGCCGGCTGAGTTGGCCGCAAGCGCGCAAGGCTATTTCGCCGTTGCGCTCGGCCTCGTCATGGCGGCCGCACTGGGCGTTTCAGGGGTGATCTACGCGCACTGGGGCAACTTTGCCTATGGCGCCATGGCGCTCACGGCAGCCGCCGGCGCTGTGTTTGCTGTGGTCGCCCACCGGCTCGCGCGGCGGAAGTAACAAGCACCCCTCTGCCCATTTCCGCGCAAGCGCCGAGTTCTGCGGGGTCTATCGCATCCCGCTCAGGTGCGCCGGCCTTACTCGCAGGTGTGATACATCGCGGTGAGCTCGCGGCCGGCGAGATACTTCATGCGCGGGGAGAGTCCGCCGCGCCGCGCGATCCAGCTGCGCACGTTCTGGGGATAGATGTCCATCAACAGCTGTGTCGCCTCGCGGCTCGGCACCTGCTGGCCGTTGCTGCCGGGATGCCATGCCGTATGGAAGCCGAGCCGTGCGCGCGACGTGACACAAATGCGCTCGCGCGGAATGACGCCGAGCAACATGGTGCATGCCGACAGGCAGGGGCCGTCGATGATGACGCGCTCGCCGGAACTTCGCAGCGCGACCAGGTTTTCCAGATAAGGTCCGATTTGGCCCCCCGCATCCGCTCTGATCCGTACCGTCGCATGCGCAGTCGATAGCGTCAGCGCCGCCGCGACGGCGCCCGCCAGAACAGCAATTTTCATGCTTGCCCTCTCCGTGCTCCGGCGCCTGCCCGGCAGAACTGGCGCCGCCCTCACCCAATGTTTGAAAATCAAATGTGGGATAAATGTGGTGCAGGGGTTGAGATCGAGCGGAACTTGCTTACGGCAGTACCCCCGATGCACAGAATTTCGCGGCGCGCGTAACACAAGGTTAATGGCGAGTCGCCGCGCGTCTCTGAATGCTTTTCAAGCGCGCTCGCTGTTGATCGGGTTTTGCCCGGCGCTTCGCAAGCGCGACGCGGCGCATGCGCGGTGCGCTCAGCCCCACAGCGCCGGCGCGGGCGGATGGACGCGGCTGGCGTCGTCGTAGCGAAGCGCGTCCGGCCGATCCCGCGCGAGCAGGAGCGCCCCGTCGAGATCGACCACGCGGGCGCGTTGCGCAACCAGCATCGCCGGCGCGATCGCCAGCGACGTCGCAACCATGCAACCGACCATGAGCGTCAATCCCAGCCGCTCGGCTTCGCTCGCCATGGCGAGCGCCTCGGTCAATCCGCCGGCCTTGTCGAGCTTGATGTTGACGGAATCGTATTTGCCCGCCAGCGCCGAGAGCGAAGCACGTCCATGCGCGCTCTCGTCGGCGCAGATCGGGACGGAATGAGCAATGCTCCCAAGCGCATCGTCTTGGCCGGCGGGCATTGGCTGCTCGATGAGCGTGACTCCCGCTTGCGCGCAGGCGGCGAGGTTTGCCGCGAGATCGTCGTCCGTCCAACCCTCATTGGCATCGACGATCAGCTCGACCTTCGGTGCGGCGCGTCGCACCGCGGCAATGCGTGCCGGATCGCCAGGGGCGCCGAGCTTGACCTTGAGCAGCGCCCGGTTGGCCGCCGCGGCTGCGGCTTGCGCCATCGCTTCCGGCGTGGCGAGCGAAATCGTGTAAGCGGTGGTGAGCGCTTTCGGCGCGGGCAGACCGATGAGCTCGTGCACGGGGCATCCCGCGCGCTTGGCCGCCAGATCCCAGAACGCGCAATCGAGCGCGTTGCGCGCCGCGCCCGCCGGCATGGCCGACTGCAGGGCCTCGCGATCGAGACCGCGGACGATGTCCGCGCGCATCGCCTCGATCGCAGCGGTCACGCCCTCGACCGTCTCGCCGTAGCGCGCGTAGGGCACGCATTCGCCCCGCCCGCGATGGGCCCCGTCGGCGAGTTCCGCCACCACGACGACCGCCTCGGTCTTGGCGCCGCGGCTGATGGTGAAGGAACCGGCGATCGGCCAGCGCTCGACACGCACGGAAAGGGCGAGGGGGTTCATCGTCGGCGCGTCATACGTTATCGGGATATGCTGTTCAGGCCTCTAGGCAAATGGCGTGCTAGTGTCTGGACGATGCGCTCTGCAAAGAACCATACCGCTGTTTATACGGCCATTACATTTTGCATCATCGCGGCTGCTGGCGCGACGGGCGCTCGCGCGCAAACGGGCGACAATTCTGCCATCTATTCCTATGCCGGCCCCGACCGCGAGCAGCGCCTGATCGTCAAGGCGCGCGAGGAGCGCACGCTCACGCTCTACACCTCCATGGCGACCACCGAATCGACGCCGCTCGCGCACGCCTTCGAGGCCAAATACGGCGTCAAGGTGCAGCTCTGGCGCGCGCTCAGCGAGAACGTGATGCAGCGCGCGCTGACGGAAGCGCGCAGCGGCCGCCAAGGCATGGATGCGGTCGAGACCAACGCGCCCGAGGTCGAGGCGCTCGCGCGCGAGGACGTGCTGGCGCCATACAGCAGCCCCTACCTCGCCGACCTGCCGCCCTGGGCGATCCCGCCGCACCGGCGTTGGTTCGCCGACCGGGCCAATCTCTGGGTCGTGGGTTACAACACCGGCAAGGTCAAGCGCGAGGAGCTGCCCGCCGAGCTCGAGGGCTTCGCCGATCCGCGGTGGCAAGGGCGCCTCTCGCTCGAGGCGACCGACAGCGACTGGATGTACGGCGTCATTCAGTTCATGGGCGAGGAGCGCGGGCTCGCGTTCTTCCGCAAGCTCGCGGCGTTGAAACCCGAGATGCGCAAGGGCCACATCCTGGTGGCGCAGCTCGTCGCCGCCGGCGAACTGGCGGTCTGCCTGACCATCTACAGCGGCAACGCCGACTCGATCAAAGCCAAGGGCGGCCCGATCGATTGGGCGGTGGCCGAGCCGCTGGTCGGCCGCCCGCAAGCGGTCGCGGTGGCGAAGAACGCCGCGCATCCCAATGCGGCGCTCCTCTTCGCCGATTTTCTTCTCTCGCCCGAGGGACAGAAGCTGCTTGCCGATATGGGCCGCGTGCCGTCGAGCCGCACGCAGAAGACGCTGCTCGACCGCCACAAACACGTGATGATCGACCCGGTGAAATGGCTCGACGACGCGCAGAAATGGGAGAAGGTGTGGACCGACCTGTTTTTGAGGTAGCGCGAGACCCGTAGCCCGGATGAGCGAAGCGAAATCCAGTTGACCTCCTCAGCGGTTCTGTAATCGCGTCAATTGGGAATCCCTGTGATTGTGACGACTTTTCCACGCACCGTGCGTGTCATCGAGCACACGTTGATACCGTTGAAAGACGGTACGATGCTGGCGGCCCGCATCTGGTTGCCCGATGATGCCGAACAAAACCCAGTTCCTGCCATCTTGGAGTATCTCCCATATCGCAAGCGCGACGGGACTTACGAGCGGGACGCGCTGACTCATCCGTATCTGGCCGGACACGGCTACGCGGGCGTCCGCGTCGATATTCGAGGTTGCGGCGAATCGGATGGCTTGCTGTTCGACGAGTACGCAAAACAAGAGCAGGACGATGGCGTGGAGGTGATTGCGTGGTTGGCAGCGCAACCCTGGTGCAGCGGCGTTGTCGGGATGATGGGAATCTCCTGGGGCGGGTTCAACGGACTTCAGATTGCCGCGCGGCGCCCTCCGGCCCTCAAGGCAATCGTAACCATCTGCTCGACCGACGACCGGTATGCCGACGATGTGCACTACATGGGGGGCACGCTTCTTGCGGCCGACGGACTTGAGTGGGCCTCGTTCTTTTTCGGCTCAATGTGCCTACCGCCCGACCCAATACTTGTCGGCGATAGCTGGCGGGCGATGTGGTTGGAGCGCCTGGCGAACGTGCCGCTGTTCCTCGAACTTTGGCTGCAACACCAACGACGTGATGCGTATTGGAAGCATGGATCGGTATGCGAGGATTATGCGGCGATCCAATGCCCCGTGTATGCCGTCGGCGGCTGGACCGATGCTTATAAGAATGCAATTCCACGCCTGCTTGAGCGACTGACGGTGCCTCGCAAGGGCCTCATCGGGCCGTGGGCGCACGGTTATCCGCATTTTGCACTTCCCGGTCCGCAAATCGGCTTCCTGCAAGAGATGCTTCGGTGGTGGGATTATTGGCTCAAGGGCATCGATACTGGCGTGATGGATGAGCCCATGCTGCGCGCTTGGATGACGGAAAGCGTAAAACCTGCGTCCCATCACAAGGTGTTACCGGGCCGGTGGATTGCGGAACCTTCATGGCCGCCGCCGAGAATGACACCTCGACGCCTGTTCTTGGCTGATGAGGGGCTGAGAAACGAAGCGGCACACCTAACCACTCGTGCGATATGCTCGCCGCAGACAGTCGGTAAATGTTCGGGAGACTGGGTTCCGTTCGGTCGTGGACGCGATCAAGCAGATGATCAACGGGAGGACGACGCGCGCTCGCTCATCTTCGAGACACCGCCACTCGAAGCCCCGATCGAGATCCTCGGCGCGGCGATCGTTACGCTCGACGTAGCGTCCGACAGGCCGGTTGCGAACCTAGCGGCTCGGTTATGCGATGTGCACCCGTCCGGTGAATCGCTGCGTGTCAGCTATGGCGTACTCAACCTCACGCATCGCGACGGACACGAAAGGCCGGCGCCGCTGGCGGTAGGACAGCGCTACCGGGTGCGTATCCGGCTCAACGATGCAGGCTCGGTGTTCCCGGCCGGCCACAGGGTAAGTCTCGTCTTATCCACGGCGTACTGGCCGATGATCTGGCCGAGCCCGGAGAAGGCGACGCTCATGATTTTTGGCGGCACACTCGACCTGCCGGTACGCCCGCCCCAGGTCACAGACGCGCTGCTGTCGCCACTGCCTGAGCCAGAGTCGACGCCGCCTGAGACGCCGACAACGAGCCGTCGCGGCGACATGCATATCGAACGTATTGACCGCATCGGCCTTGAGTTGGGCACGCAGAGCAAATCCACGCTTCATGTCGAGGACGACGATCCCCTCAGCGCGGGGGCTGAACTGCGGGAGACCAACACGATGTCGCGAAACGCGTGGCAAATCCGAATCGAGACGCAAATGCGGCTGTCTTGTACGCGCAATCTGTTGCTGCTGCAGGGAAGTTTACGCGCGTGGGAAGGCGCGACCGAAGTCTGTCGTCGCGAATGGGATCGCTCTATTCCTCGAGACTTCTTATGAAAATGTAAGAGTTACGAAAATGTAAGAGCCAAGGGCCCGCCCGATCTCGTCCGGCGAATCTTCTTGAAGGAAATGAAGCCCCGCGACCGTCACCTCGGTCTGCGCCGGCAATCCGCGGGCGAAGTCGAGATTCGCGCCGCCGGCGACGAGCAGACCGGGCTCGGCCTTCACGAACAGCTTGGGTACACGGCTCGTCGCCAGCCGCTGAAACAAAACGGGCGCGCTCATCGCGCACCCGCTCGTGTGCATCGTGCGCGCTCGCTTATTCGAAGCGGCCGGCGGCGTGGGCGAGCATGGTATAGACCTTGCCCGTCTCCGAGGTGAGGTAGGTCCGCGCCAGCATCTGGCCGCGGCCGTCGCGCGACACCTCCTCGAGCAGCCGTTCGAACTCGCCGATATAGCGGTCGACGGTGCGCTTGAATTCGGCGTCGGCGCGATAACGCTTGCGGATTTCCTCGAACGCTTTCTGGCCCTGCATGGTGTAGAGCTTGCGCGTGAACACGTTGCGTTCGCCGCGGTTATAGCGATCCCATAGCTCGGACGCCGCGTCGTGGTCGATCATGCGGGCGATGTCGACGGCGAGCGAATCGAGCGACTCGATGCCGGGGCGCGCGGCTTCGCTGGGAGCGGCGCGCGGGGACGGCGCCTCGCGCGGGGGTGGCGCTTCGCGCGCGGGCGCTTCCGCCTCGTGCGAGGCGCGCGTGAGCAGTTCGGAGAGCCAGCCGGTGCGGCCGCCGCCCGCCGCCTGCGCCGGGCTGAGCGAGGGCGCCTCGGCCCGCCGGGCCGGGATGGGCGGTGGCGCCGCCATGCCGGTAATATCGGAGCGCGTCCGCGCGGGCTCTGCCCGCGGACTGCCGTTGGTGCGCGGCGCCTCCTCGCGGGCGACGCCGCGACGCGGGGCGACCTCCGCCGGCTCCATCCGCAGCGCTGCCGGCTCGACGGCGTCGAGGCTGCGGCTGTGGCGGGCGACGATGCGATTGAGCTCGGCCAGCGCCTCGATCTGATCGACGATCACGCGACGCATGTGCGAGGCGGTGTCCGCCGTCTCCTGCGGCAGTTCGAGAATGCCCTTGCGCATCTCGGCGCGCGTCGTCTCGAGCTCGCTGCGCATGTCGGCGCTCATCTGCTTCAGCTCGTCGAGGACCTGGGCGAAACGCTGCGCCGCCTGCGACAGCATCGAATGCGACTCTTCGCTCGCCTGTTCGTAGATGCTGTGCAAGGCCTCGCTCAGGCGGGAGCGTTCTTCCTCGGTGCCGCTGCGGATCGCCGCGAAATTCTCGCGGATCGCCTGGGTGCTGCTGCTCGCCGATTCCGCGGTGAGGTGCGCAATTTCGCGCGCCCGCTCGCCGGCGCCCTCGAGCGACTGGTCGAGCACGCCGGCAAAGCGCGTAAGCCGCCCTTCGAACTCGCCGGCCTTGCTGTCCAGCGAGGCCATCAGCTGCTCCAGCGCGACGCCGCGCGCCGCAAGCGCGCCCTCGGTCTGCCGATTGCTTCCGTCCATCTGCGCCACCGCCTCCGCCAGCGCGCGGGCGTGACCGTCGAACTGGCCGGCGACCTGGCTGAGGTCGTTGAGGGTAGCGGTCGACATCTCCTTGAAGCTCGCGATATTGCGCTCCACGTCGCTGTTGGCCGCGCCGGCCTTCTGTGCGACGTCGTTCATGGCAGCCACGAAATCGGCGACGCGCGCGACCAGCGTGCTCTCGATGTCGCTCATGTTCTGATGCGCGCCGCTCAAGACTTCCTGCAGCAGGATATTGGCTTCGCGCAGGCGCTCGTACAGTTCGGTCGTGTCGGAGCGCAGCATCTTGTGCGTCTCCTGCATCTCGGCGACGGCGGCGGACGCCGTCTGCTTGGACTGCTCGACCGCGCCGTGGGTGGTGTCCTGCAGCTCCTTGAGCGTGCGGCCGATCGTCTTCGCGGCACTTTGCGTCGCCATTTCCGCGGTGTCGCGCAGCTCCTTGATCGCGCGATTGACGGCTTCGCTCGTCGTTTCGGTGGCGGCGATGTGGCTCGTCTGCAGGTCCTTGAGCGACTGATTGACGGCGCCGGTCGCGCTCTCGCTCGCCTCGCTGATGAGGCGTGCGATCTGCGCGCTGTTATCCGTCATGGTGCGGGTGAAGTTGAAGCCCTTGGCTTCGATTGCCTTGACCGCATCTTCGGTCACGCGGGCGACCTCGCTCACGAATTCCTCGCCCTTGCGGGTGAGCGCCGCGAGCAGGCCGCTCGATTTCTCGTCGACGATCTGCGTCATTTCGCCGGCGCGCTGGCGCACCACCGTCGAAATCTCGTCGGCCTTGCCGACGAAGTTGCGTGCCACCTCGGCGCTGACCGAAAGCAACGCACGTTCGACCTCGCCGGCGTTCTGCTTAAGCACATTGCTCACACCGGTCGACATTCCGCTGATCATGCGCTCCGCATCGTGTGCGCTCGCGCGGATCGCACTCGTGGTGTTGGCCGCGAGCTGCGTGAGCGAGCGCTCCGCTTCGGCGCTGTTGCTCTTGACCGCCTCGGCGAGTTCACGAATACCCGCACCAACGGCGCCGGAGGTTGAGCTCGAAAGATTGCCGAGCGAGCGCTCCGCCTCGTCGGTGGCGGTCCTGATGCTTGTGCTCAGTTGCTCGGCTCGCGCGCCGATCGCCTCCACCGCGGCTGCGGTTGTGCTGCTGAGATGCTCGGTACGGGCTGCGAGCAGGTCCGCGGCCGATTGGCTGCGGGCATCGATCTCCCTGGTCAAGCTTTCGGTGCGTGCGCCGAGCAGCTCGGCAGCCGATTGGCTGCGGGCCTCGATGTCCTTGGTAAAGCTTTCGGCGCGCGCGGCGATCAGGTCGGCAGCTGACTGGCTTCGGCTGTCGATCTCCTTGGTGAAGCTATCGGTACGCGCCGCAATCAAATCGACGGCCGCCTGGCTGCGCTCCTCGATCTCCCTGGTCATGTTCTCGGCGCGGCCGCTCAGAAGATTCTCGAACCGGCTGATACGCGCATCGAGATTGTCGGCAACCTCCATCGCCTTGACGCCGAGCGTCCTGTCCACATCGTCGATCTTGGCGCCGATGCTTTCGGTGAGCTGCGCCCCACGCGCGTTGATGACGCCGGTAACGTCGGCGATGCGTTTATCGAGCGCGCCGATGACTTGGTTGCCGCCGTCTGTCATGCGTTTGGCGACGTCGCTCACGCGCGCCGAGAGCGAATCGCCCAGCGTCTGCGTGCGGTTGTCGAGGGCCTCGCGGAAGCGAACGAATTGCTGGTCGAGGCTCGCCGTGATTTCGGCCGACTTGACGGTGACGCGGGTGTCGAAACTGTCCAGATAGTCGCGCATGGCGCCGGAAATGTCCTGCGAGCGCTCGCCGAGACGGTCGACCATCTCGCCGCCATAAGTCCGCACGGTGCGGTCGAATTCGGCGAGATGTCGGGTGACGAGATTGCCCAGCGTGGTGGCGTCGCGAGCGATGCGTTCCGCCAGCTCCGTGCCGCCGTGGTTGAACATGTCCTCGAACGACTGCAGCCGCGCGGCGAGCAGTTCGCGCATCGCGTCGCCGCGGCTCGCGATCGTGTCGGCGAGCGCGGTTCCGCCCTGATTGAACATGTCCTCGAACGACTGCAGCCGCGCGGCGAGCAGTTCGCGCATCGCACGGTCGCGGCTCGCGATCGTGTCGGTGAGCGCGGTCCCGCCGCGATTGAACATGTCCTCGAACGACTGCAGCTGCGCGGTGAGCATTTCGCGCGTCGCCTCGCCGCGGTTGACGATCGCGTCGGCAAGCGCCTCGGCGCTGTCGTGGAAATGGTCGGTCACTCGGTTGCCGCGCTGTACGATGGTCTCGCTGATGCGCGCGCCGGTCTGCTCGAGCTTGGAGACCACGTCGCCGCCGCGCAGGCTAAGATCCAACACCAGCGAATCGCCGGTATTCTTGAGGGTGGTATTAACCTCCTCCACCCGGCTGGAAATCGTCTCCGCGAGCTGGTTGCCGGTATCGATCACGGCATCGGTCAACTCCTGCGAGCGATTGCTCATCAGGTCGAGAATTTCGACGGACTTCTGCGCGAAGGTGTCGGTCACGCGTTCGAGCCGCTCCGACATCGTGCGCTGGATATTTGCGGTAATCTCGGTGAACTCGTCGCCGATGTGATCGGTCTTGAAATTCAGCGTGGTGGCCAAGCGGTCGCTGGCGGCGGAAATGGCCTGCGAGGTGTCGCGGCTCGTGCTTTCGAGGCGCTCGAGCAGGTCGCCGCCGCGCTCATGGAGATTTTGCATCATCGTGTCGCCGGCGTTGCCGAGCGCGCGCGTGATGTGTTCGGCCTTCTCGGACAGCGTGTGGGTGATGCGCCGGGACGCTTCGTCGACCTGCTGGGCAACGAGCTCGCTGATCTGGGAAATGTCGTGGCTCAGATCGAGGTGGACGCTGTTGATGGCATCGCGGATCTGCCCGGCCTGGTTGACGAGGCTGTCGCGCTGGCTGCCCAAGTCCTGCAGCAGCGCGCGTATGCGCACTTCATTGTCGTTGTAGGCATGTTCGAGGGCGGATACTTCGTTCGCCACCAATGTTTCCAGCTCGGCGGCGCGCGCGAGCGCGCGCTCGACGCCGTCGCCCATGGCCGCCACCTCGCGCCGGATCGCCTGGCCGACGGTGACGACCGACTCGCTCGCGACGGTCTCCGGTTCGGCCAAGCGCATGGCGACCTCGGCCATGGATTGGGTGATGAGCCGCAGCTCCTGCGAACGCCACGCCATGTGCGCGAGCAAATAAAAGAAGACGATCGGCACGAAGAACACGACCGCGAGCATGGTCAGCACCGGCGCCGTGAGGCCGGTGGGGCCGAGCGCCGACTGCAATTCGGGCAAATACATCCAGCCGAGCACGAGCCCGGCGAGCACCCAGAGTCCGGCGAAAACGGTGGCAGTGAAATAGGAGGTGCGGGCCGGGCGGCGCTGTAGCGTGCGCAAGATCTGACCAATCGATTCACGGTCGTCATTGGCGGCGCGGCGCGGCAGGCTCTGCTCTTCCGGCGGCGGCACGTCGGCGTCGAGCGTGGTGGATCGGATGGTGCGCCACTCCGAGGCCGGCTCCTCGGGCGGTGTTGCCGGCGGGACGGGTGTTTGCGGCTCCGCGGCAGCGTCGCGCGCGGAGAGCGCATCCTGGATCGCCGAAAGCGCCGCTTCCGTCGGGTCCATGATCTTCTTCGGAGTATTCGTCATGTCCGTCGTCGCCTCGTATTACGCTGGACCAGAGCAGCGGCAGGAGCGAGAGCCTGACCGTGCCACGAGCGCGTTAGCCTTAAGAGTCCTGCGGAACCCCCTCGGGCGAGCGACATGATGCGCTTCGCCCAGACATTTGACCGCCGTTGGGCTATCCTATCGGCTTGGCATATTGAAGGAAACTGCTTGTTAAGGCGTCTTTAATCATCGTTAACGGCAGGCTGGGCCATGGCTCGAGCACCGCAGGGCAAGGGCGGTTCACCCGGTGCGGATTTGCCCGGTTCCCTTGTAGCCGGCATACGGCCGAGCGAGGCGCAGCGGCGCTACCTCGAGCGGGGACTGACGCAAGCCGGGGGCAAGCTGCCGCTTTTCGACCGGGACGGCCGGGAAGTATCGAGGAAGACCATTGAATCCTGCGTGGCGCACGGCTGGGCGGCTCCTTGGGTGCACAATCCCATCAAGCCGGACTGGCTGGTTTGCCGCCTCACTCCGGCCGGCTACCGCGTGCTCGGCGGCGAGCCGCCCGCGGAAGGCGCCATCGCACCCGGCGCAGAACGCGCGTAGCTCTACGCCGTTGCCGGGATAACCCGCAGGCACGATCGCCGCTCGATCGGTACGACCGGTGACGCTTTCATCCCCGTCCGGTCCCCAAACCGGGAGAGGTTCCCCCACATGCAGCATGCCGAGCGCGCCTCATCTGGCGCGCAGGAGCACGAGAGGCTATAGGACGCCCGCGTCTATTGGAGAGTGTTCCGCAATTGCATGGTGAAAATCACCTACATCGATCATGAAGGCACCGCCCGCACCGTCGACGGCGAGGTTGGCTCGACCGTGATGGAGACGGCGATCAAGCACGGCATTCCGGGCATCGAGGCGGAATGCGGGGGCGCTTGCGCCTGCGCCACCTGTCACGTGCATGTTGACGAAGCATGGCGCAAGGTGACGGGCGAGGCGTCGCCCATGGAGGAGGATATGCTCGATTTCGGCTATGACGTGAAAGAGAATTCGCGCCTGTCCTGCCAGATCAAGGTGACCGCCGAACTCGAAGGCCTCGTGGTGCGCACGCCCGAGCGCCAAGCTTAGCGATCGATCCGCCGCTACACATCCGCGAGTCATCGACCCATATCAGGACGCAGACGCAAGCAAGGCGCCGCGACGACGTATGATATCAATCCCGCGAAGTGACCACTCATGCCCAGCCTTGTGCCGGGCATCCACATCTTTTTTGCTTCACGACGTAAAAACGTGGATGGCTGGAACGAGTCCGGCCATGACGGCCTAGCTGCGTGAAACATCTATCCAGGATCGTATGAGCGAACCCATCAAGACCGACGCGCTGATCATCGGGGCCGGACCGTGCGGACTGTTCGCGGTGTTCGAGCTTGGCCTGCTCGACATGAAAGCGCACGTCATCGACATCCTCGACAAGATCGGCGGGCAGTGTGCGGAGCTTTATCCGGAGAAGCCGATCTACGACATTCCGGGATTGCCCTACGTCACCGGGCAGGGTCTATGCGACGCGCTGCTGGCGCAGATCAAACCCTTCGGGGCGACGTTTCATCTGCAGGAGATGGTGCAGACGATCGAGAAGATCGGCGATCCGCTGTTCCGCGTGACCACCGATCGCGGCCAGGTATTCGAAGTCAAAGTGATCGTGATTGCCGCGGGCGGCGGCTCGTTCCAGCCCAAGCGGCCGCCGATTCCGGGCATCGAGGCCTATGAGGGCACCTCGGTTTTCTACTCCGTGCGGCAGATGGAAGCGCTGCGCGGCCAGCGCGTGGTGATCGCGGGCGGCGGCGATTCCGCGCTCGATTGGACGCTCAACCTCGCGCCACTGGCCAGTCATCTCACCCTCGTGCACCGGCGCAGCGAATTCCGCGCCGCGCCCGACAGCGTCAACAAGATGATGAAGCTCGCCGGCGAGGGCAAAATCGATTTCGTCCTGGGTCAGATCTCGGCGCTGGCGGGCGAGGGCGGACGCATCGCCAAGGTGATCATCAAACGCAACGACGGCTCGAATTTCGAAATTGCCTGCGACACGCTGCTGGCGTTTTTCGGATTGACCATGAAGCTCGGGCCGGTCGCCGATTGGGGCATGGAGATGAAGGACGGCGAGTACATTCTCGTCGACACCGCGGCGTTCGAATCGAGCGTGCCGGGGATCTTTGCGATCGGCGACATCAATTGGTATCCGGGCAAGCTCAAGCTCATCTTGTCCGGCTTCCACGAAGGCGCGCTGATGGCGCAAAAGGCTTACCACTACGTCTATCCGGGCAAGCGGCTCATCTTCCAATACACGACCTCATCCACGAGCCTGCAGAAGAAGCTCGGCGTGGCGTGAGGCTGCGCGGCATCAGTCGAGCCGCGAACTCGGTCTGCTCGAAGTGGCACTGGTCGTTGTAATCCGACGAGCGGCGCGCAATTGGGAGGAGCCTACCGCCCCGATGTCGGCAGCCCCGGAGCAAGCACACCGGGCGGTGCCGCCAGCGCCGGCAACGGCTCGCTGCGCACGAGGGCGGCTGGCGGCGGCAAGCCGAGCACCCCGCGCACGGCCGGCAGCGCCGCGTCCGCCATGGCGGCATGCCCCTCCGCGGTCGGATGAATCGCGCCGCCATAGACCGCCGCGAAGATCCCCCAGGTGGCATCGTGCACATCGCTTGGTTGCAGCACCGCGGGCAGCCCTTCGGGATAAGTCATCGCGGTGAAGTAGCTGTCGTTGGCCGTGCGGATCCAGCGCGCGCGCGACGCGTAGGGGCGAAATTCGCTTGCCGGATAGCCGCAGGCCATCGGTTCCATGGCGCCCTTTGTCAGACTGCTCTCGAAGGTCTCGCCTTTGCCAGAAAAGCACTCGCGGTCGAACGCGGGATCGTCTGCGGCGCGGGCGCATGCGCCATGCGACACGAACGCGGCCTGGTGAGCGTCCACAAACGTCATGCGATCGGTCGATGGATTGCGGCAGCTCCTGCCGTCATCGCAGGTCGCGAGCGCTCGGACGCCGGGCAGAAACCGTTTGGCCACGAATTCCACGGTTTGACGCAGCCGCTCGCCATCGACCGTGAAAGCCGGATGCACGTCGAAGCCGTCGCGTCCGCCGGGGCAGGGCTTCGCCGGACCGGCAAGCGCGGGGTTGCCGTAAGTGACGTAGACGACGCGCGAGAGATTTCCGCCGACGAGCGGCTTGAGCGCCGCGCGCAGCTTGGCGAAATTGCCCGGCAGCTCGCGGTCGAGCACATTCTGCGCATCCTCGACCGAGGCGATGATGCCGCCGCGACTGAGCAGGCTGCGTTCCGTTCCCGGCTCGATCATCACATTGGCGATGAGCCCGGAAAAAAGGATGTCGTTGGCGCCGATGGTGAGCAGCACCAGATCGAGACTGCGGTCGGCCTGATAGCGGCGCGCCGTTGCCAGGAGCTCCGTCAATTCGGCGATCTGCGCGCGAGCGGTTCCCGAACAGGCCGCGCGGGTGCCCGGCCTCGGGCACTCGCGCGCCCGTTGGTTGTTGAGGAATCCGGCATTGATCGTGGCGCCCGTGCAGCCGAGCGGAAGGAACGTGACGGCAAGACGCGGATTCTCCACGGCAAGCGCCAGCGCGGTGCGCATCTGATAGCTGTACAACGAGCGGTGACAGGGACCGCTGAGCCAACGCGCGCTGCGCATCGCCCAGTCGCCGGCGCGGCCGTCCTCGCTCGTGGCCGCGCAGGACTTGTTGCCCCTGAATTCCGCGCGTCCCGGCCGGTAATATTCCCCGCCGCCGAAGCGCTTGAAGCAAAAGCCCTCATCCGAGAGCTGCACCGGCTGGTCCGGGTTGCCTTCGCCGGCAGCAATCGAATCTCCCATGCCGGCGATGAGCACGTCGCGCACCTTAATCTCGCTGACCAGCCGCAGCGCGGTACCATCCGGCAGACTGATGTCGACGCTTGCGATCGTCGGCCGCGCGCTGACGAGGCGGGCCTTGACCTCCTCGTTGCAGGCGCTCTCGACCTGCCGCGGATGGCCGTCCCCGTCGTCGAAGCTCCAGACGCAGCCTTCATTGGCGGGCAAGTTTCCGGCGAGCGTGACGCCCACGCGGTGATCGCGCGGCGCGAGATAGATTTCGCGCTCGCCGTCGCGATCGCAGGATTCCAGGAGCTGGCCCGCACGATTGACGCAGAGTCGGTCCACGATGTCGCGCGCCCAGCCGCGGCCGTCGCTTTCGCTTGCCAGGCGCCGCTCGGCCGCGAGCACGCCACCGCTGCGCGCCGCTTCGACGTGACGCTGGAAGTCGGCCTCGCTGCGGAACAGGCGGAAACGGTTTTTGACCTCCCACTCGATGCGCGGCGCATCGCCGGCGGGCGGCTCGGCACGGGCCGCTTGGCCGCCGCAGCAGGCAAAGAGGAGGAGGAGAACGAGAAAAACGGGGAGCATGGCGTTTGCCGCGATCAACCGCGGGGCATGATTAGCACGCGGGATGCGGCGGAAATGTGAGGCTTCGCCGGGTCCGGCGGTTCCGGCTAAGCTCATATCATTTCAACGGTTTCGCCCCCTCGAGCAGGGCTGGCGTGCGGCGGCGACCGACGGCAAAACAAGGCTGAGCCGCAGCTTGCGGCTTGCGCACTTTTCCGCGGCAAGGGCGTCGGCCAACGCCGCCCTGCGGTGGGGCCATGCCCACCTATCGAGCGCCGAACTTTCTCGACCGCGCAAATTTTCATGAGTACAATTTTTTCGAAGAAGAGGAGCGAACAGACTTGGGAGGATGGCAATGAATCGAACACGCGTGGGACTTGGCTGCGCCGTCGCGCTCATGATCGGCGCCTCAGCCGCGCAGGCCCAAGGCACGGTGAAGATCGGGCTGATCAATGTTCTCTCCGGCCAATTCGCCGATGCCGGCATCCAGTTGGACAACGGCGTCAAGACCTACATGAAGCAGCACGGCGACACCGTCGCCGGCAAGAAGATCGAGATCATCCGCCGCGACGTGGGCGGCCCGGCGCCCGACGTTGCCAAGCGCTTCGCGCAGGAGCTCGTCGTGCGCGACGGCGTCGACATTCTGGCGGGATTTTTGCTCACCCCCAACGCGCTTGCGGCCGCCGACGTTTCGGCGCAGGCGAAGAAATTCATGGTGGTGATGAATGCCGCCACCTCGGTCATCATCACCAAGTCGCCCTACATGATCCGCACCTCGGTGACGCTGCCGCAGGTGATGGACACGTTCGGGACCTGGGCGGCCAAGAACGGGCTGAAGAAATGCTACACGATGGTCACCGATTACGGCCCGGGACACGATTCCGAGGCGGCATTCCAACGCGCCTTCAAGGAGGCGGGGGGCGAAGTCATCGGATCGGTGCGATTTCCGGTGGCGAACCCCGATTTCTCGGCCTTCGTGCAGCGCGCCAAGGACATGAACCCGGAGTGCATCTTCATCTTCATCCCGGGAGGCGCGCAGCCGGCGGCCTTGGGCAAGGCATTCGCCGAGCGGGGGATCGATTTTACCAAGACCAAGGTGTTGGGATCGGGCGAGACGACGGCGGAGCAGGCGCTCAAGGCGATGGGCGATGCCGGCCTCGGCCTGATTTCCGCATGGCATTACGACTACAAGAGCAACGCTCCGGCGAACGTCGAGTTCGTGAAGCTGTTCAATGAAATGCACGGCCGCAATCCCGACTTCTTCTCGATCGGCGGCTATGACGGCATGCATGCGATCTACGAGGCGCTGAAGAAAACCGGCGGAAACACCGACGGCGATCGTTTGATCGCGGCCGCCAAAGGGCTGAAATGGACGAGCCCGCGCGGACCGATGTCGATCGATGCCGATACCCGCGATGTGGTGCAGACCATCTATATCCGGCGGGTAGAGAAGGTCGGCGGCGAACTGGTCAATGTCCCCTTCGACAAGATCGAGAACGTAAAAGATCCGACCCGCGCTCGCGGCGGGTAGTTCTACTGGCATATGCGGCAGGGGCACTATCGCCGCTTGTGCCCTCTCCCCACCGGGGAGTGATTTCAAGAAACGTGTAGATAAATAGTGCCTGGATTTCAATTATTTATGCGGCTCCAAGCGGGAGGACTCCGCGCGCAGACTGCATATAGGTAGCAGCCCTTACAAAGCGTGTGAGGTCAGGGAGAAGTCCGTGCGAGGTTCCTAAATGGATGGCGATTGCTGATGCCCAATATCCGGCAGGCCCTCTCACCGTTTGATGATCAGCTGAGATCCGAACTGGCCGAATATCGGTTTGCTGCGCCGACGCGCGGAGGCAGTGCTCTGGAAGGAACGCTTCGATCCCGAGACCGTGCGCGCGTATTTTGACCAGGACCAGCCGCTCACCGCCCAGGGCAAGTTTGCGCTGGCTCGCGCGCTGTTGTTGGAAGGCGACCGCGTCGACGTGCAGAATCTCGTTCGCGAGGCTTGGCGTTACGACAACTTCTCCGACGACCTCGAAGCCCAGATTCTGGATGTTTTCCGAGACCTGATCACCGACGCCGACCACATAGTACTTTTGCGTGCGGACCGCGTAGGCCATCGCAAATGATGCCAGCGCATCGTCAAAGGCGTCACTCTTTCCCACCCGCGAGCATAGCTGGTTCGGCGGAACGCGCATGGGCAAGCCCCGCGCCTTCTGGCAAAAGCGGGCCTGATGTTTTGGCGGACGCATTGTGACTAGCTGCTGAATGCCGCCCTGAGGGCTCCCGCGCCGTATGACGGAATGGAGTGAGGGCGGTGTTTCGATTAGCATCGACGCGGGTGTGGTTTCGATCCTACGCACCGAAAATGCCACAGTGTTTCCGGGGGAGACGAGCGCTTGAAGCAACTCATTCACGGTGGCCGGCTGCTAACCGCGGGCCGGCTCGATGGCGCGCTCGCAGATCTCTTGATCGACGGCGACACCATCGCGGCTGTGTTGTCGCCGGGCGAGAGCATCACTGCTGACGCGAAGCGGGTCGACGCTACCGACTGTCTGCTGATTCCAGGGCTAATCAATGCTCACACACACGCCACAGTCGCGCTCTGCAAGGCGATGGTGGACCGCTGGTCCCTCGAACTTCTGCTGAACGGGTATCCGTGGACTGCAGGAGGGCGCACCGTCGAAACCAAATATCTATCGGCCAAAATTGGCGCGATCGAAATGGTGCGCAAGGGTTGCACCTCGTGCTACGACCTTTTCGCGGAAATCCCTGCGCCTTCGGTCGAAGGCGTGAAGGCCGTGGCACAAGCCTATTTCGACGTGGGCGTGCGTGCCGTGGTTGCGCCGATGATGGCGGACACGACCTTCTATCGAGCCATCTCCGGACTGATCGAATTTATGCCAGCAGAGCTGCGCGAGAAGGTTGAGGCAGTGTGCGCTGCACCGTATGACGTAAGCCTCGCAACCTGCCGCACGCTTATAGAGAATTGGTCGTTTGAGAACGACCGTTTGCGCCCCGCGCTCGGACCGACCATCCCACATCATTGCAGCGACGCATTCATGGTCGGGTGCCGCGACTTGGCTAGGGCGCACGGTATCGGCGTGCACATGCACGTCGCAGAATCGAAGGTTCAGGCGGTGATCGGCCCGCGAAAATTTGGCACAACGCTGGTCGGCCATCTGCGCAAGCTCGGGCTGATCGCGCCGAATTTCACGGCCGCACATGCGATCTGGATCGACGACGACGACATGGCGCGGCTCGCCGATGCCGGTGCGTCGATCGCGCACAATCCAGGCAGCAACATGAAGCTCGGATCGGGACTGGCAGCCGCCCGCAAGATGCGCGAACGCGGGATCACACTTGGCATCGGGACAGACGGTTGTCTGTCGTCGGACAATCAAAATATGTTCGAGGCCATGCGCATGGCGGCATTCGTTTCGCGCGTCCAGGGGCCCGATCCGCGCCAATGGCTCACCGCAGAGGAGGCCTTCGAAGCCGCGACCAAAGGAGGGGCCCGCGTGCTCGGCATGGAGGGCTTGATCGGTCAGCTTGCCCCGGGGTTCAAGGCCGACGTGGTTTTCCTCGATCTCGCCAACATCAACTATGTACCGCTGAACGAGCCCCTGTATCACGTCGCGTTCGTGGAGGACGGTACCGGTGTCGATCGTGTTATGGTTGGAGGACGCATGCTTGTCGAAGGCGGCAAGATACTAGGTATCGATATGATGAAGCTCGCCGCCGAAGCAAATGCCGTGACGAAGCATCTGGCGAAGGTCAATGCTGCGGCGCGCGATTTCGTGCGTGCGTTTGAGCCAGTCGTGCTGGACTATTGCGTAGGACTCGCGCGCGAGCCTTACCATGTGCACCAATGGTGTGGGCACTAAGCCTGGGACCGAAGTCCAAGCCCGCCTCTCTTCTATTGTTTTCTCGCTCATAATAGCGGGCTTCTCGAACGGCGAAGCGTGGTCGTCCTTGCCAAGCGAAAGGTGCGTCCGCACCTCATTATAGTAGCTGGCGTATTTCGAAAGAATGCGGCCGAAGATGTTCTTCGTTGAACACGATCACGTGGTCCGTACATTCGCGCCGCGCCGACCCGATCAAGCGCTCAACAAGGCCGTTCTGCCAGGGCGAGCGGAAGGACCTCGGCCGATCCCGAATACCCATCGCTCGGACGCGAGCTCTGAATCAGCGCCGAAGGCTCGGTCATTGTAGCGAATGAAATACTTCGGTGCCGTGTCCCATGGGAACGCCTTAGTGATCTGGCGCGCCAACCACTCGGCCGTCGGGTTGCGGGTCACCGCAAACCACAACAACTGCCTACGTTTGTGGCCAAGAACAAGACATGCGAACGGCTGCTGAAACGCAATCGTCGGAACCACGAACAGATCAATCGACGCAATCCCCTCCATATGATTGCAAAGGAAGGTCCTCCAAGTCCGCAATGGCCGATCACGCCGCGATGCCATGTAGACGGAAATTGTGGACTGGGCGACCGCGATGCCAGTTTGAGCAGTTCACCGTGGATCTTGGTAGCGCCCCACAGCGAGTTCTCAAAACTCATTCTCCGGATGAGCTCGCGCACCTCTCGAGCCGCGGCCGACCGCCGGGCGAGCGGGATTTAGAGTTTTCGGAAGTGAAAGCCGGAACGTTATCGTCGGCGATCGACATGATTGGTCAGGAAGGTCGGGCCAACCCTGCGACGGCGGCCAACCCCGGTACTTATAGCGTGCGACCGTTGACTGCGCGATTGTGAAACCGAGCTTGAGCAGTTCACCATGAATGTGTGGTGCACCCCAGAGGTGATTTGCACGGCTCATCGCGCCGATGATCGGCGCGATGCCAGCGGATGATCGTCTCTGGGCGGAGAATTGCAATCGCGCCGAGGACGGAAGGAAACCAACGATAGAGCCAAACAAGCAGAAAGCGATCGGTATTGCTGAGTTGTGGTCGCTTCGATACCTGTCGGTGAAGCACATTGAGCTGTTGGCGAGGGATTAGGATTTCTGCCATGAGCTTCGTTCTCGGCCTAAAGAGCGAGGCTATGATAGGAGAATCAATCGGAAAAACTCGATCATCAAGTAGCAGGGTTACCAGTCTCTGCCGATCTTTGCCCACGATCCGCCTACGTGCTGGCGCACGAGGCTTTCAGCGGCGGAGGGCCGGCACGAGCAGGCCTTCGCAGGCGCTGCTGAGGACGTCACCAATATTGCAGAATCTGATTTTCGGCACGCAGACCGCTTTTCACCCCTTGGCCGCGAGCTCAGATCTCCTTGACGCATTCGTTCAGAGGGTCGGCGGGTTTCGCACCCTTCAGGACTTTGTCCACATATACCGCCGTGCGGCTATCGCCTCTTTTCTACGCACCTGGCGGCAAAGGTCGTGAAGGGCGCACCCCAGCGCCGCTTCGCTTTAGCGTGTAGCGCGATTGCTCGCTAACGCTTTGGCTCTATTCATTAAATTACCGGGCTCGCAGTGGCGTCATTCACGCACGCGTTCTCCTTAAGCCACCTGCTCCCACAATCCGCGCCTCGGGGACTGCCAAAAGATTAATCAGGCGCAGCGGTCGCGCCCGCGAAGCGCAGCCGGTAAGCGCAGAAAATTCTTTGTCTTGCAGGTGGATATCGCCTTTGAGGCGTTGGCATGAGGCTTGCGAATCCCCGCATGTCGCGCGGGTTACCTCACAGCCGGACGTCAGCGCCGACTGATCCAACCAGCACAAGGAGCAACCGATGGCATTCGACGGATTCTCACGCCGAAAGTTCCTGGAAGGTACAGCGGCTGCGGCCCTGGCTGGCACGTTGCCGACGCAAATGGCCTTCGCGAAAGACCTGGTCGTCGGCTTCATCTATGTCGGCCCGAAGGACGACTATGGGTATAACCAAGCACACGCGGAGGGTGCGGCCATCGTCAAATCAATGCCCGGCGTCAAGGTGCTCGAGGAGGAAAAGGTCGCGGAAACGCTCGATGTCCAGAAGACCATGCAGAGCATGATCGAGCTTGATGGTGTGACGCTCTTGTTCCCAACGAGTTTCGGCTATTTCGATCCTCACATGCTACGGGTCGCGGAAAAATACCCGAAGATCGAGTTCCGTCACTGTGGCGGGCTGTGGACGAAGGGCAAGCATCCGGCCAATACCGGCTCCTACTTCGGCTATATCGGGCTCGGACAATATCTCAACGGCATTGTTGCCGGTCACGTCTCGAAGACCAAGAAGCTGGGCTTCGTCGCGGCTAAGCCCATTCCGCAGGTCCTGCAGAACGTCAACAGCTTCACGCTTGGCGCGCGCACGGTGGATCCGACCATCACGACACAAGTGATCTTCACCGGTGAGTGGTCGCTTCCTGTGAAGGAGGCCGAGGCCGCGAACAGCCTCGCCGATCAGGGCGTCGATATCATAACGGTTCACGTGGACGGCCCGAAGGTCGCGATGGAAACGGCAGAGCGGCGCGGCATCTATTGCTGCGGCTATCACGCCAACCAGCAGAAGCTCGCGCCGAAGGGATATCTGACCGGAGCCGAGTGGAACTGGGCGAGCGTGTATAGGAGCTTTGTCGAGAAAGCGCAGAAAGGCGAGCCACTCCCCAATTTCGTTCGCGGCGGGCTGGCGGAGGGGTTCGTCAAGATGTCGCCCTACGGTCCGGCAGTCCCGGAAGGGGCGCGCAAGCAGGCTGATGCGGTAAAGGCGGAGATTCTCAAGGGTGGCTACTCAGTATTTAAGGGGCCGCTCAAGGACAATCGCGGCAGAGAGGTCGTTGCGTCGGGCAAGGCGTTCGTCGAAACCGCTATCGAGCTTGAGTCCATGGACTACCTCGTCGAAGGGGTTGTCGGCTCGACCGCCTGACTATGGTTGTTTTTTCCGCCGCCGCGGAGGAGGACGCGGAGGCTTTCGTCCAACCGCGTGCAGCCGAGACCGCCTTAGACAGGAGTTATCCGCTCAGACGAGCGCTCGAGGCGCTGCTTGTGCCCTTGTTGGCTCTCGTGCTGGCGGCCAGCGCGTTCTCGCTTTTTCTCCTCTTTCTGGAGAAGTCACCCGTCGATTTCTTTGCCTTGGTCTGGCGCGGCGCGTTCGGCAGTTGGTTCTCGTTTCAGAACACGCTGCAGCGAGCCGCACCCCTTCTATTGACCGCGCTTTGCGTCGCGCTTCCGGCCCATCTCGGCCTCGTCGTCATCGGCGGGGAAGGAGCAGTGGTGCTGGGCGGCCTCGCCGGCGCCGCCGGCGCGCTGCTACTTCTCGGGGCGCCGCCGCTGATCGTGCAGCTTGCAATGGGACTTGCGGGCGTCATGGCCGGCGCGGCCTGGATCGGGTTGGCCGGGTGGCTGCGCGCGCGGCGCGGGATCAACGAGACGATCTCGAGCCTTCTGCTCGCCTATGTGGCGCTCGCGGTCTTCAATCACATTGTCGAGGGGCCGCTGCGCGATCCGCTGAGTCTCAACAAGCCCTCAACTGCGCCCATCGGCGATATCAACATGCTTGGGACCCTTCCTGGCACCGACGTTCATCCGGGGCTCGCTTTCGGCATAACCGCCTGCCTCGCATTCTGGGTGCTCATCTATCGCACGAGCTTCGGGTTTTCCTGCCGCGTCACGGGGGGCAATATCCGCGCCGCGCAACTGCAAGGGTTGCCGGTTGCCGGCTTGATCGTCATCGCCTGCGCGCTCGGCGGTGCATGCGCCGGACTTGCCGGAGTGATCGAGGTCGCTGCCGTGCACGGCAACGCCAATGCGTCGCTCGCGGCAGGCTACGGCTACTCCGGCATCCTCATTGCATTCCTGGCGCGCCACAATCCCCTGGCGATCATGCCCATGGCGCTTCTCGTCGGCGGGATCACGGCAAGCGGCGGCCTGGTCCAGCGCAGACTCAATGTGCCTGACGCCACCGTGCTGGTGCTGCAAGGCATGATCTTCTTATCGATTCTCACGAGCGAGACATTCTACAACCGCATGCGCTGGTTTCAGCCGCGGGGAGCCGTGTGATGGACCAATTCGGCACTGTTGCGGTCGCGCTGCTCGCTGGCTCGCTGCGTGTGAGCACGCCGTTCTTGTTCGTGAGCATCGGCGAATGTCTCACCGAAAAAGCCGGGCGCATCAATCTCGGCAACGAAGGCGCGCTCGTGCTCGGCGCGATGATCGCCTACGCGACGTCATACGAAACCGGCTCCCCATGGCTGGGTCTCATGGCCGCCATGCTCGGCGGCGCCGCGCTTGGCGCAATTCACGGCGCAGTGTGCGGACTTGCCCGCGTCAACGACATTGCAATGGGAATTGCCATTATGCTCGGGGGCACCGGTATCGCCTTCTTCTTCGGCAAGCCCTACGTGCAGCCGAGCGCGCCGCTACTGCCGACCATTCCGCTTGGGTTTTGGTCGGATGCGTCGCAGGTGCGCAGCGCGCTCGAGGTGAGCCCGCTGTTTTTTCTCGGCATCGGCCTTGCATTGGCGCTCGCCTGGATATTTCGCAACACCAGGGCGGGCCTTAAGGTGCGCATCGTCGGCGACAGTGCGGATGCCGCGAAGGCCATGGGCCTGCCGATCGAGCGCATCCGCTTGCTCAGCACGGTGATCGGCAGCGGACTTGCCGGCATCGGCGGCGCGTTCCTATCGCTGTGTTATCCGGCCAGCTGGAACGAGGGCCTCTCCTCCGGTCAGGGCCTGGTGGCGGTCGCCCTTGTCGTATTCGCTCGCTGGAATCCGCTCAACTGCATCTATGCGGCGCTTCTTTTCGGCGCCGCAGGTGCGCTGGGCCCATCGCTGCAAACGATCGGCATCAGCAAAGGCTATTACCTGTTCTACGCGGCCCCCT
>Ga0306924_10000680_pt1 | contig 29391 bp, 28 predicted proteins | sample sta12Can44000111_FD_203756 | JGI IMG/M metagenome (GOLD analysis project Ga0306924, IMG submission 203756) | Lab enrichment of tropical soil microbial communities from Luquillo Experimental Forest, Puerto Rico - statanox.12C.anox.44.000.111 (v2)... | ecosystem: Environmental > Terrestrial >... | reverse complement strand
AAGGCCCGCATTTGGCGCTCAATGACAACCGGCAAATGGGTATTTGGTTCCGGCAAAATAGGCAGTCTCGACCTCGTCTTTCCTGTTCATGGACGTTCTTGCCCTTCTGCGATGACTTTCTTCAGACACGTTTCGCAGACTTCGCCTTGTTTGGGGCGTACCTCTACGGTCACGAGATGCTTGCCCTCTTTAGCCAGCGCATAAGTTCGCGTCTTGCCCGCGGCCCAGGCGGGAAGCTCAACGTCACATAGGTCGCAAAAAAATTTCTGTACCATGAGATGTGCCCAAAATTCCAAGATCGCTGGAAAACTCCTGCGATCTTTGCTTTGTGCGCTTCCTCAACTGCGCGCAGCCGTAAAGGCCAAGCGTGCAGTCAACACGTCGGATAAGTCATGACAGCGTCGAAAAAAGCCGGTCGGTCATCCCGAGAGAAGAAGGCAGGCTAATTGCTCACGCCTTCGTTGCGTGGCTCAGAAGCCCGTTGTTCGACCCACTCCGTTTGCTCGGCAAGTCGCAGCCAGCCACTAGCCACTTCCTCGAACAGGATTTTTATGGATGGGTCCGGTGCTCCCCCCGCGCGCCGTTTCGCCTCAGCGGCTTTCTTGCGACACATCTCCGCCCGGGGTGACGGCATGGCTCGGTTACTCAAACGCACCGAACAAGCTATTCACTGTCGCATATTGCCGACCTGTTGTCGATTCGATTCCTTCTCGCGAACCCCGTCAGCGACGACCGCGCCTTGCGTGATACGCGACGTGGCGTCTTGTTGCCGCGTCGTGTGCCGCGCCGCGCAGCGGCGCGCTTATGCCGCGCCTTTCCAAGTCGTCCATGATCTTGCGCAGGCTTGCCTTGATATCATGAGCCGAGTCGATTGAGCTCGGTCTCTGCCGCGTCGCCGTCGGTAGTCTACGAGCGAAGTCCTTTGACCGGACGGCGGCCTCGTTCATATTAGCTCGCACCGCCTGGTTAGCCCGCACTGCCTGGCTCGGGCGCAGCCGGTGTGGACCCATGCGGCGGTCGCGGCGAACCGATTGAGTGTGCCGGCGAGCGAGCTTGAAAATCACGCCGGCACACAGCAGCAGCATGGCTAGGGCACCGACAAGAAATAACGCCCCAGGGGCGGATTCGCGCGCGGGGTCCTCCAGTCCAGCACGCGCGGCTTCGGTGGGGATGGGCGAAGGCATTTCCTTCTGCGCGTCCGGCCGCTCACGCACCTCCGCATAGTTATCGTTTGTTCGGGGCTCGCGCGCGTCCAAATCAGGTGTTTTTGGGAGATCGGCCAAAGGCGCGGCGAAATCTGCCGCCGCGCTGTTTGATTCAGCAGATGCGACTTCGAGCGATGTCTTTTGCGCCTGTTCCACGGGCACAGGTATTTCGGGCACAGGTTTTTCGCGAGCCGTTTCAACAGCATTCTCGCGCCGCGGGGTCCGTGTCGGTGATGAGACGTACGACTGCCCTTCGCGTGCTTGCGAGCGCGCCTTCATATTTTCGGGTCCGAGGAACCAACAGCGCCGCTGATCCGCGCGATTGATGCGGTAGTACCAATGACTGCCCGCGGGGGCGGATGAACCCGGCACCGTCTTGCACTCATCGGCCGCAGGCTCGGCAAAGCTGGTTTGAGCGGTAGACAAAATTGTTACGATGGGCACGACCAGGATGGTCGGCACAAAGAACATCATTGCACGTGACATCGATCCCCCCTCTCGCCCTCTACCTGTCCCAGGTGAGCGTTTGCCTTGATTCCGGCTCTAGTGGGTCGCGAATGCGACAATGCAGTGGAAGCTACTAGACAGCATTGTGCCACCACCACCATGAAATCCGACGCCGTGGCATACTCGCCAAATTCGACGGCGAGTTCGCCTCGCATTCATCGACCTACGCAGGTACGGGCACTCGGTCATTCGGCGATGTCGGCTCGATCTCCGGTTTTACCGAAAGCGGACAGGGCTGGACGATTTATGAGCACACGCCCTCGCCTCCCCGCACCGCAACGACCAGCGTCGCGCTTTGCCCGCTATTCGTAGTATGCTCGCGCATGGACCGGGATAAGGTGAAACGGCATTTGGGCGAGGCGGAGGAACACGTTGCTCGGAGCATCCAACACGTCGGCGAGCAATGGAAGCTCATAGCGAGGCTCGAAGAGAAAGGGCAGGACACCGCGACATCGCGACGGCTCCTAGCGTTGCTTGAGGAGAGCCGGGACCTCCACGTAGCCGATAGGGATCGCCTACGGCGGCAGCTTGCCCAGTATCCCGTCCCCCCGGAGGTCCCGAGTGTGGAGGGTCCTCCGTCTGCGTCCGAGGATGGGATAGAAGCAGACGACGACGGCCCTCCCTAAGGCGTAGCGCGTGTTTGGTAGGGGCCGCCCGCTCAATCACGGTAGCCCAGCTCACGGCAAGTGCGGAGCCGGGCGGCGCGAATTTGGCTCAATGCCTCCTCAGTCAGCTCCTTTGCCATCCATTGATCTACCTGAAGGGCGCTCTCGAAACTTTTGCCGCAATTTGCGCTCCCCCACTGTTGACCAACCTGGGAATAGTCCTGCCTGGGCGATGATCGCCCCAGCGGGTTTTTTGCGCCCCCTCTTTTTTTGAGCGTCTGCTCGGTGATGCGCGGAAGATAGTAATCGTCGCGGACGTGTACGCCGAGTTTATATGCAACAAGGAACAGAGGGACCGTGAAGAATAGAGCAATCAGCAAAGCGGTCATAGGGACGCGCCAGTCGGTCGATACGAAATACCTGACCATGACAACAACCCATTTACGTCCACAGCGCGGCCGAGGCCGCCTCCAACTCGGTGCGGTCATTGCTGGCCGGGAATAGGTGCCCGTAGGTGTCCATCGTGATCACGATCGAGGAATGCCCAAGCAACTGTTGCACGTTCTTCGCCGGCAGTTCGCGCCCGCCATCGGCATTTCGATTGATGCACCAGGACGCATAGAAGTGCCGCATCCTCATGCAGTCTATGAGATAGCTCAAGCCAAGCACGATTTGTCGTCGCACTTTGGCTTTGGGCATTTGCCGCTGAAGTGACCCATAAGACCAACAGTAGCGGCAGCACCAAACTCGCGACCATCACAGTGAGAGCGATGACGCGACCTCCCTCTCAGTTCACATCACTCGATCACCTCGTCGGCCCGGGCGAGCACCGTTGGCGGGATTTCAAGGCCGAGCGCCTTCGCGGTCTTGAGATTGATTACCAATTCGTACTTGGTCGGCGCCTGCACCGGCAGGTCGGCGGGCTTCTCGCCCCTGAGGATGCGGTCGACGTAGCCGGCAGCGCGCCGCAACGGATCGATGGTGTTAGGCCCGTAGGAGATAAGACCGCCAGCGGTGACGAAGTAACGGAAAGGGTAGACCGCCGGCAATCCGTGCCGAGCCGCGAGCATAGTAATGAAATTGCGATGAACCACCGCCGACGTGCTCGCCGTCACGATCATGCTGATCGCGACTGCGTTGTGGCTGTAACGAAAGTGACGGACCCGACTCTAGTAAGGCTGTCTTGTGCGACCGAAGTCCGTTTCGTGGCAGCGACCGCCTTGCTTCCGATGTTGAGGCGCTCGTTTAACACGTCGTTCACGCGGCCCTGGCTTACATCGTAGCTCGCAGCAATTGTGTGCTGATATTCGCCAGCCCAATGTCGGAGCCAGATATCGACTGCATCATTGAACGTAAGTTTGTATCTCATTTGAAGTTCTAACAGGCGTAAAACAGCTTCGGCGGCGGGCTTCCGTTCCCAAGCCTCCGGATGCGTAGCCGAACCTTCTTGCGTTCGCCGTCGCTGTGCAGATGCTCTCCGGTCACCTTAGTATGCGGCTTCGTCGGCATCTCTGGCCGCGACGAACCGGGCGTCTTGCTGCTCCCAGCGGCCACGGCGGCAAAGCTCGACCTCGTAAATGTCCATGATTACACGCTGCTTCCGTTCTACACGTTATTTCTGTCGCAATGCGATGTGAACTCGTTCACTCGAACCTAAACAGAATCGATCTTTTTGTGATTCCCATCACATCTGCGTAAGTGGCTGTCGTTTCGTGGGCTGAAACCAACGTGTGGTAACTCGCACCGAGCTAGACCGTGTACTCATTAACGCGCAGCTCGCAACGCGCCGCTTCGGTTTCAGAAGCAAGGTTTCGCCCATGCAGTTCCCCCAAAGCCATGAGCAGAGCCAAGTGTGCTCTCCGCGTCAGGCTGATTTCGGGCGAGGACCTTTGATCCTTGCAAAAGATGCTGAGTGTTGTGCTAGCGCAACACCCATGGCCAGGATCCCGAAAATAGGACCGCTGCAACGAAGCAAACCATGCCGACTGATTTGGCCATCTAGCCCTCCAAACCCCGGTCCAGCTCTAGCCGCGTGCGTGCGTTATTCCGGCGCGATGGTGGTGGGCTCGCCGCTTAGCTAGGTTTGCCAGCACGGGAAATAACCGTTGCGGCCCAAACTCGACGCGAGGGGCGGTTTGCGAGCGTAAGACTTTGATTGGTCTAGAGTGACGCGACACGTGTCCTATCGTGACATTTCAAACAGAGCGTAAATGGAAATGGGTTCCTTCCATCGCGCTTAACGCCAACTGTCATCAAGGCTCCGGGGCCCAACCACCTTGTCGACGCTCGTGAGAGCCGCATTCGGCTGGTAGCCCGCTTAGGGACCTGCCCAGGCGCCCGAATGGTAAACGTCCAGTTAAGACGTCGCGCATGAGGCTCGAGAACGCCGCCTCGGGAGAGGATTCCCCCATCAATGGCGAGGCACGTTTCCACACTCTGCGTCGAAACTGCGGCATTCCTGCAACAGGTTCCAAAGACTATCGAATTGGACCGTGATCGGCCTGGAAGTACCGAGCCCTTTTCGTTACCTAATTGACTACTGGGGATTCAAACGATTGTGGGCTGCGCCAGAGACCGTGAGGGGGCAGGTATGGCGGTACGGGGATTGGCATTGCTGGGGGCTGCGCTTCTGCTGACCGGGTGCGTGACCGCACAATTAGAGCCGGCGTCGGAAGCCAGTATGACCACGCGGGACAAGAAGCTGCTCGCAAACGCGCCGTACGCGAAAGCAACCATCCCGCAAGCGTACCAGCGCGCCATCGTCTCGTTCCACCGTAAAGAAGCGCCCGGCTCGGTCGTCATCGATAGCGACGCGCGGTACCTCTATTACGTGCTGCCGGACGGCCAGGCGATCCGCTACGGAGTGATCGTGGGCGAAGACGCGCAGTCTTGGTCCGGCGTCGCGAAAGTCGGCCGCAAGGAAGAATGGCCGGGATGGACACCCACCGAGGGCGAGAAGCGTCGCCTCGGCCCGCTCCCGAACTATGTCGAAGGCGGCCCAGCCAATCCGATGGGCGCCCGCGGGCTGTATCTTTACTCCGGCGGCAGGGACACGCTGTACCGCATCCATGGCACCAACCAACCGGAATGGATCGGACATGCAATCTCGTCAGGCTGCATCAGGATGACCAATGAAGACGTGATCGATCTCTACAATCGCGTCAAAATGGGCGCGATCGTGGTGGTGCTAGGGCCGAGATCAGGTGAGTCGCGGGTCGCCGCGGCTGTCGGCCGCGACTAAGGGGGCTCGAGGGGGCTGGGAGCGGCGTCGGGCGAAAGCCCGGCGCCGTTCCATTTTGCCGGGCTCAGACCTCCATGAGGCGCTCGTGTTTGGCCCAAGCCAGCGTGCGATCGAGCGCCCGGCCTAGTCGGTCGAACAGCTCGTCGATCTCTGCCGGCGCGATGATGAGCGGCGGACAGATCGACACCACATCGCCAAGAAGGAAACGGACGATCAGTCCTTCCTCTTCGGCGTAGCGCACCGCACGCGGCCCAACCCCTGCCTTCGCGTCGAACGAACGCTTGGTCTTCTTGTCGGCCACCAACTCGACGCCGCCAACCAGGCCGAGGCCGCGCGCATCCCCGACCAGCGGGTGCTTGCCGAGCGCGGCGAGCCGGGCCTGGAACTGCGGGGCCTTGCGCGCGGCCTGCTCGGCGATGCGCTCGCGCGCATAGATGTCGAGCGCCTTGAGCGCCACCGCCGCCGCGACCGGATGCCCCGAATAGGTGAAGCCATGGGCGAAGGCCCCGATCTTGCGGCTTTCATCCAGCATCGCCTGATACGTCGTTTCCGGTACCGTCAGCGCGGCCATCGGCACATAGGCGGAGGTCAAGGCCTTCGCGACGCTGATCGAGTGGGGCTCGAACCCCACCGTCGTGCATCCGAACATGGTTCCCAGCCGGCCGAAGCCGCAGATCACCTCGTCCGAGATCATGTACACATCGTAGGCCCGGCAAACCTTCATCACCTCCTGAAAATAGCCTTTCGGCGGAACGATCACGCCGCCCGCGCCCATGACCGGCTCGGCGATGAAGGCAGCGACCGTGTCCGGATCCTCCCTGCGAATCAACTCCTCGAGTTCACCCGCCAGCCGGCGTGCGAATTCTTCTTCGCTCTCGCCCGCATGCGCGAAGCGGTAATGGTGCGGACAAGCCGTGTGCAGGATTCCCGCAATCGGCAGATCGAAGTCGAGGTGATTGTTCGGCAGGCCCGTCAGTGAGGCCGCCGCCACGGTCACGCCGTGATAAGCCTTCTGGCGGCTGATGATCTTCTTTTTCCTCGGCCGCCCGAGCGCATTGTTCATGTACCAGACGAGCTTGACCTGAGTGTCATTCGCCTCCGAGCCCGAGGAGCAGAAGAATACTTTCGACGTCGGCACCGGCGCGATCTCTTTGAGCCTTTCGGCGAGCTCGATCGCGGGATCATGGCTTTTCGCGGTGAAGAGATGGCCGAAGGAAAGCTTGCGCATCTGCGCGGCCGCAGCTTCGATCAGCTCTTCGTTGCCGTAGCCCAGCGCAGTGCACCACAGGCCTGCCATGCCTTCGAGATAGGCCTTACCCTCGGTGTCGTAGACGAATACCCCCTGGCCGCGCTCGATGATCAGCGGACCCGTTTCGCGCAGTGCCGCGAGATTGGTGTAGGGGTGAACCAAGGTCTCCAGGTCGCGAACGGCGAGATTGCTGAGCGGGGGCATGGCTTGGCTTCCGGTCTGCAGCGATATAGGCGCTCAAGCTGGCTCGCGTCAAAAAACCTCCCGCGCCGTGCAAATTCCAGGGTTCGGCGGAGAGCCCGGGCAAAGGCCGCTCCGGGGGCTCATGTGAACGCTGAAGAGCTGCGCCCGGCGCCAATTCGTTTTTATGGCGCGGCAGCGGGACGGGGCGGCGGCAATGGCACCTGCGCGGCCTCCTCGCCGGGTTCGCGCACGTCCCACTGGCACATGCGATAGCCGCCAGCGCGCTCGGCGAGGTCTACGTGAACATGACTCTCGTGATAACCGTCCGAGCCGGGCCCCAGCACGGTGCTGAAACGCGCGCAGGCATCTTTTCGCACCCGGTCGCGAAATTCCTTGGCCACCTGCGGGTCCGTCAGCTCCAGTACCGTGCCGTTGGCGAGCCTGAGCGAGCGCACGTCGAGCGCGTTGCCCTTGCCGTGCTCGGACAGTTTCGCGCCGACCATGCGATTGCGACCGCGGCAGTCATAGGCGTCGTAGTTGTCGACGCTCTTGGGCGGACCGCCCATGGGGCGCACCGCTGGCGCGAGATCCTCGCGCACCCAGCGCACGATGGCCTCGGCAAAACTGCAGCGAACGACCGCCGGCGGCGTCACCGTCACGCGCGTCTTGTCGGCGAGCCATACCGCCTCGAGCCGCACCGCATCCTCCACGGCACATTCGCCAGGTCCGATCAGTGCCGGCAGCGACGGAGCGACCGCCAATTCAGCCGTGAGCCGCAGCCGACAGGCGGACGGCGCCGCCTCCTCAGCCGTCCCTTCGGGCGTAGGCGCAGCGGTTGAAATCTGCCCCGGCCGCGGCCGTGGCAATGGGACGGCCTGCGCGGTCGCCAGACCGCCAAGGGCCAGGCTGAAAAGGGCTGCAAGGATCGCGAGTACTGAGAGAAGCTTCACCGTCGTGATATCGGCAACGATTGCGACCTTATGGCGACCGACCGGTATCGACGGCAGGCCATAACCCCACAGCGTTCCCGCGGGGATGGATCCGCGCTCGGGGCCAACAGCCATTTCACCGTGGCGAACGCGCCATCACAATAGCTACAGTTGGAGAAAGAATGGTGGGTCCCGCGCTATGACGCATTTCGATGTCGTCGTCTGCGGCTTGGGTGCGATGGGCAGCGCGGCGGTCCAGCACGTGGCGCGCAGAGGCAAGCGGGTGCTAGGCATCGAGCGTTATGCGCCCGGCCACGACCGCGGCTCCTCCCATGGCCGCACGCGCATCATTCGACTGGGATACTTCGAGCATCCCTCTTATGTCCCGTTGCTGCGGCATGCTTACAAGCTCTGGCGTGAGCTCGAACAAGCGACGAAACGCGAGCTTCTGCACGTGACCGGCATCGCCGAGATCGGACCGCCCAATGGAACGCTCGTCAAGGGAACGCTGGGCTGCGCCCAGAGCCACGGCTTGCGCCACGAGGTGCTTTCCGCATCGGAACTGATGCGGCGCTTTCCGGCCTTCAGCGTGCCGCCGGACTACGTCGCCGTCGTCCAGCCGGATGGCGGCATCCTTGCAGCGGAGGCGGCGATTGCGGCCCAGCTCGCGCTCGCGACGGCAGCGGGCGCGGAAGTGCGCAGCGGCGAAACCGTCCGAGCGATCGAGCACCGCGCCGACGACGTGCGCATCGTTACCGATCGCGGGAGCGTTGATGCCGGGGCTGTCATCGTTGCCGCAGGCCCATGGGTGGCCTCCTTACTGCCCGCACTTGCCCCTCTGCTGCGGGTGACCCGCGAGGTGATGGCCTGGTTCAATCCGACCGATGCGCGGTTATTCTTGCCCGGCCGCATTCCGGTGTTCATCATCGAGAGCCGGCATGGCATGTACTATGGCATCCCGCCGCATGCGAGCATCCACGAGGGCATCAAACTCGCCAAGCATCATCACCGCGACGAAACAGTTGACCCCAATTCTTACGACCGAACCGTCTCTGCCGATGACGAGGGATTGATCCGCGCGGCGATCGAGGAGCATATTCCGGCGGCGAACGGACGGCTCATTGCCGCCAAGACCTGCCTTTACACCATGACCCCCGACGGCGATTTCCTCATCGATCGCCTACCTGGCGCTTCCAATATCATCGTGGCTTCGCCCTGCTCGGGCCATGGCTTCAAATTCGCGCCGGTGATCGGCGAGATTCTCGCCGACCTCGCGACCATGGGCACAACGTCCCATGACATCGCACGGTTTTCTCTCGGGCGATTCGGCTGAGCCGCGACGGTCGCCCGGCAGATTCTCCGGTTGCGCGGCTGCGACATGCCGCTAACCTTGGAGCGCGGCCCGGAACGAAATCCGCCTCGGCGAATGCGGCCGCGCCGGCGAAGGTTACAGAGTCGCTGCGCCAGACGCTTTGACTGCAAGATACAAGGACTATGAGGAACGCGATGTTCGGGCTGATGCAGGACTGGCCGCTCCTTTGCCATCGCATCATCGACCATGCCGGGACCAATCACGCCGGGCGACCGATCGTCACACGCTCGGTAGAAGGCCCGTTTCACACGACGACCTACGGAGAGCTTCGCGCGCGCGCGCTGCGCTTGGCACAACACCTCGATAAGGCCGGCATTCGGCTCGGCGACCGCGTCGCGACCTTGGCGTGGAACACATGGCGCCATCTCGAGGCCTGGTACGGCATCATGGGCATCGGCGCCGTCTATCACACGGTCAACCCTCGGCTGTTCCCCGATCAGATCGCCTGGATCGTGAACCACGCCGGGGACCGCATGATGCTTGTCGATCTGACGTTCGTTCCGCTGGTGGAAAAGCTTGCCGACAGGTTGCCCACGATCGAACGCTACGTCGTGCTGTGCGACAGCGCGCACATGCCGCAAACCCCGCTCAAGAATGCCGTGCCTTACGAGGAGTGGATCGGCGAGGTCGATGGCGACTTTGCCTGGAAGACGTTCGATGAGAATACGGCAGCGGGCATGTGTTACACCTCGGGAACGACTGGAAACCCGAAGGGCGTCATCTATTCGCATCGCTCCAATGTTCTGCATGGCCTAATGGCCAACACCGCGGATATGAAGGGCTACTCGTCCCGCGACGTGGTGCTGCCGGTGGTGCCTATGTTTCACGCCAATTGCTGGGCGATGATGTTTGCGGCGCCGATGGCGGGCGCATCCTTGGTCATGCCGGGCGCCAAGCTCGACGGCGCCTCGATTTTCCAATTGCTCGACCAGTACAAGGTCACCTGCACCGCCGGGGTGCCAACGGTATGGCTCATGCTGCTGCAATATCTCGAAGCCACTGGCAATAAGCTGCCCCACCTCAAGAAGGTCGTGATCGGCGGCTCGGCGTGCCCGCGCGCCATGGCGAAAACGTTCCAGGACGCCTACGGCGTCGAGGTGATCCATGCCTGGGGCATGACCGAAATGAGCCCGCTCGGCACCGCCTGCACGCTCAAACCCGAATACGCCTCGCTCACAGGAGAACCGCGCCTCGACATTCAGCAAAAACAAGGGCAGACGCCGTTCATGGTCGAGATGAAAATCACCGACGATACCGGCCGGCGGCTGCCCTGGGACGGCAGGACCTTCGGGCGGCTGAAGGTGCGGGGACCGTGCGTTGCGCGCACCTATTACAAAGAGGAGGGCGACGTCCTCGATCAGGAAGGCTTCTTCGATACCGGCGATGTGTCCACCATCGACCGCTATGGCTATATGCAGGTTACAGACCGAGCGAAGGACGTAATCAAATCGGGCGGCGAGTGGATTTCCTCGATCGATCTCGAGAATCTCGCCATCGGCCATCCCAAAGTGGCGGAAGCGGCGGTCATCGGAGTCAAGCATCCGAAGTGGGACGAGCGGCCTCTGCTCGTTGTCGTTCTCAAGAAAGACCAGTCGGCGACTAGGGATGACATCTTGAAATTCATCCAGGGCAAAGTTCCGAGCTGGTGGATGCCCGACGAGGTGGTTTTCGTCGACGAGATCCCGCATACGGCGACCGGCAAGATTCAGAAGACCGTGCTGCGCGAGCGGTTCAAGGATTTCGTACTGCCGACTGCCGTCGCCGCACAGTGAAGCGATTTGCCACTGCTCCTGACACCTCCCATCCCGAAACGCTCGCATTCCCTCGGCCCGATGCGGTAAGTTGGGCCGCCAGTAATCGCGACCTCCTCCAGGAAATCCATGCCATGACCCTCTTCGATGCGAGCGTCTCCGCGGCGCAAGCGGGTATTGTCGGCCGGGCTTGGTGAAGCAGACCGATGGCCCGCCGCTACATCCATTCGGAGCCGACCTCGCGGCTCGCCATTTGGGCGCGGCGCATGGCGGGATTCGCTTTTTTGGCCTCCTTGCTCGCGGTCATCATCGTGCGCTCGGGCCTGCTCGAAATCCGGCCCGCGCTCGCAACGTTTGCCGGCGCGCTCGCCATTGCTCTGGTTGCGCTGCTCCTCGCCTTCGCCGCGCTGGTCGTGATCTGGATGGAAGGTCTGGCAGGCCTAGGAGCCGCATTGACGGCGATCGCGGTCTCGGTCGTGCTTCTCGCCTATCCGGGGTATTTCGCGATCAAGGCGTATCGGCTGCCTTGGATCCACGACATCACCACTGATCCAATCGATCCGCCGCGTTATGAGGCGCTGGCGCGGCTACGCGTACGCGAGGCCAACCCGACCACCTACGCGGGCCTCTATGCCGCAGACCAGCAGCGAACCGCCTATCCCGACGTCGGGCCGCTCGGAACCAATGCGACGGCACAGGCCGCCTACGATGCCGCGCTCGCGGTGGCCAATAAGCGCAGATGGCGCATCGTCGACGCACGCACCCCCCAACCCGGACGCCGCGAGGGACGGATCGAGGCCGTCGCACGCACCCCAATCATGGGATTTCGCGACGATGTCGTCATCCGCGTGCGGGCCGAGAGTGACGGCGCGCGCATCGACGCGCGCTCCTCCTCGCGCTACGGCTCTTTCGATTTCGGCACCAATGCCGCGCGCGTGCGCAGCTTGATGAACGACATCGAAGACGCCATTCGCGCGCAAAAGCCCGAACGGCCGCCGCCCCAGCAGCCGGCGAAAAAACCGGCTCCGGACAAGAAAGATCAGCGCAAAAGGTAAACCTCACGCCAGACGATAGCGACCTTCAATCGAGGGCTCTCCCTCGGTCGCAACGAGCCCGCGCGCGGTCAAGTCCTCGAGATGAGCGAGAACCGACAGGCCTGCCGCCTTTACCAGTCGCGGATCGAGCCCGATGTAGATGCCCCGTACGAGAGTGGGGATGTCGGCCTCGCTCCTGGCCAGGCGCCGCAGGATTGCAGCCTCGCGACTTTGGCGGTGACGAATGTAGTGCCGCACAAAGCGCGACGCCTCGCGCACGAGGCCGCCGTGACCGGGCAGGTATATCGGTTCCGGCCGACGCGCGAGCTTTTGCAGCGAGGCCATGTAATCACTCATAGCTCCGTCCGGCGGGGCGACGACCGGCGTGGACCACGCCATGACGTGGTCGCCGGAGAACAAGAGACCGGCCTCCTTGAATGCAAAGGCCATGTGGTTGGCGGTATGGCCGGGCGTTGCCACGGCTTCGATCGTCCAGCCCGAACCGGTCACGACTTCGCCATCGGCGAGCGCACGATCGGGTCGGAAGTCGATGTCGTTGCTGGCATCCATGCGCGGCGCCTCGCCGACATGGAGGCGGCGCGCGGGGCGGTGCGCTCCTTCGGCCAGGACCAAGGCTCCAGTCGCCGCTTTGATGCGCGGAACCGCAGGGGAATGATCGCGATGGGTGTGGGTGACGAAAATATGGGTGACGGTTTCTCCGCGCACCGCATCGAGCAGGGCGGCGATATGCGTGTCGTCGAGCGGACCGGGATCGATGACCGCGACCTGGCCTCGGCCGACGATATAGGACACGGTCCCCTTGAACGTGAATGGTCCGGGATTATTGGCGAGCAGCCGCCGCACGCCCGGCACCACCTCCTCCACCGTTTCGGGGGCCAGGTCGAAGCTCCGGTCAAACGGGATTTCCGCGCTCATACGAAGCGGCCGCAGCGCCTATGAGGCGCCAGCGCAAGTCGAGATCGCACGGCGACGGTGCTCGGAGGATCGTCAGCCGAGCTTGCGCCCGATGATGTCTTCGCAGCGCACGTCTGCGTCCGCATCCTCCCCGAGATAAAGTGCGCCGGACATGGCGGCACGCATCCGATTCGACGGCACCCCTGCCGTTCCCCAACGATCGGGCAGGGGCATCATCTTTTGCCAGTAGTCCGGACCCTGGGGAACGTGGGTGGCCTCATCGAGCTGGTCGAGCTCGGTCGTGTACTCGGCGACGAAGCCATTGGGCTCGATGAAGTAGGAGAACACGTTGCTGCCCGGTCCATGCCGGCCAATGCCCCACTCGATGTTGAATCCGTTTTGCTTGACGCGGCCGGTGCCGCGCATCAGCCCGTCGATGTTCGGCAACTCATAGGCGACGTGATTGAGCGAGGGGCCGTTGTTGCGGAAGATAGCCACGCTGTGGTGATCTGCACTGCAGCGCAAGAATTCCATCATGTGCGTGCTGTCGGAGATCTTGAAGCCAAGCACGTCGATGAAGAACGGCACCTGATCATCGGTGCGTGCGCTGTTGAGCACGACGTGACTGATCTTGGTCGGCCGCGAGCGGTCCAGAACCATGCTCGGATGCTGCACGAGATCGGACGATATGCTCATCGGCAAGCCATCGGGAGTCCGAAACCGAAAGCCGTAGCCGCCCCCGGCATTGCGATCGAGCGGCGCGGGCTGACCTGTGACCTCGACCCCGTAGGCCTTCGCCTGGGCACAAAGCGCATCGACGGCCGCGCGGTCATTGGCCGCGAAATGCACGCCGAGCAGAGCGGGCTTGGGCCGTTCGCGAACGGTCAGGACGTGATGCTCGCCGCCGGTGGCACGGAAATGAATGCTGTCACCCTCGGCGCACACTTGTTCCAGCGCCCACACCTTCGTGTAGAACTCCGCCGATTGATGGAGATCGCGGACGCCGAGCTCGACGCTGCGAATTCCGGTAACCCTGGTTGTCATGGTGGTGACCTCTTGCCCTCGCTTCACCCGGGAATTTCGCACAGTCCGATGCAAAGGGCCAGAGCCGCATCCCGCCAACAGCCCTGACCGAAATGCCGATCAGAGCTGCGCGAGGCGGGGCATCACCTCGCTGCGGAAGAGCGCGAGCGAGTGCAGCGCTTGCTCGAGCGTCATGCCGCCCAAGAACATATAGCTGAGCAGATAGTTGACGCCGAGCTCGGCCGCCTGCCGCTCGATTTCGTCGCGCACGCGCTCCGGCCTGCCGGCGATCACGGACCCGTCGGCCACACAGTCCTCGAATGTCGCGCCGCGCGGCACATTGAGTCGGGATGCCAAGCCGGTCACGCCGTGCCTGTCACGCAGCCAATTCAAATGTGCGAGATGAAGCTCCATCGCCGGTTTGCCGAAACGCTTTGCCTCCTCGTCGGTGTCGGCGATGAAGATGTGTCGCAGCACGCCGATCGCTGTGCCGCCGGGAAACTCGTCCTTGGGCTGAGCCGGTCCTCCGCGCTTTGCGAGCGCTTGTTTGAATGCGTCGATATTGGTCTTGGCGAACGGCGTCGGTCCTAGACTTACGAAGTGCATTCCGTGCTCGCCCGCCCAGGCAGCGCCGGTGGTGTTGGAGGAGCCATACCAAAATGCCGGATGCGGCTTTTGCAAGGGCCGCAACGCAATCGGCACGTCTTCGAATTGGTAGTATTTGCCGGAATAATTGAGCGTGTCGCTGATCAAGCCCGCGCTGATGCAGTTGAACGCATCGATGAAGATCGCGCGCGATTCGTCATGGTCGATCTTGTGGTATTTGAGCTCAAAAGGCGACACGCCGCGCCCGATCCCCACTTCCAGCCGCCCATGGCTGAGATGATCGAGAATGCAAATCTCCTCGATCAAGCGCAGCGGCGAATACAGCGGGAGGAGATAAACGAGCGGGCCGAGCCGCATGCGCTCAGTCACACGCGCCGCCGCGCCGAGATAGACGCCGGGCACGGGCACCATATTGAGAGGCGTGGCGTGATGCTCCGCCACGTGGAGGCAATAAATGCCGGCCTCATCGGCGGCCTTGACGAAAGCGAGCCGCTCGTCGAACAGCGTCGCAAGCGGCCGCTTGCCGTGCTCGACGTGGTCGAAAAGTCCGATCTTCATCAACGCCTCGCGCGGTCAGTGGATTTCCGGCTCGGGAATTTCTCCCTTGCGGACGAGGAAATCGAAATCGCAGCCCTCATCGGCTTGTCCGATGTGGTCGGAGAACATGGCGCCGTAGCCGCGGACGTATCGCGGCGCGGGCTGTTTCCAGGCCGCGCGGCGGCGATTGAGTTCCTCCTCGGCGACGTGCAGATGGATCCGGCGCGCCAGCACGTCCACCTCGATCGCATCGCCCGTCTCCACGAATGCCAAGGGCCCGCCGATGAAACTCTCGGGCGAGACATGCAGAATGCAAGCGCCGTAGCTCGTCCCGCTCATGCGTCCGTCCGAGATGCGTACCATATCGCGCACTCCTGCTTGCACGAGCTTTTTCGGAATCGGGAGCATGCCCCATTCCGGCATGCCGGGCCCGCCCTTGGGTCCGGCATTCTTGAGCACGATCACGTGGTCCGGCGTGGCGGCGAGGTCGTCACGCTCGATCTCGCGCGCCATGTGGTTGTAGTCGTCGAAGGCGAGCGCCGGCCCCCGATGTTTGAGGAGCCGCCGATCCGCCGCCGCCGGCTTCATCACGCAACCGCGGGGCGCGAGATTGCCGGTGAGGACGGCGGTTGCGCCTTCCGGATAGATCGGATCGGCGAGCGGATGGATGACGTCGCGCAAGTACACTTCCGCGCCGGCGATATTGTCGGCGAGCGCCTTGCCGGTCACCGTCAGGCAGGAGAGGTCGAGCCGATCGTTCAGCTCCCGCATCAAAGCGCGCAAACCGCCGGCGTAGAAGAAATCCTCCATCAGATACTTCCCCGAAGGGCGGACGTTGGCGAGCACGGGAATCTCGCGCGACAGCCGGTCGAAGCGCTCGATGTCCAGGGCAAGGCCGGCGCGACGCGCCATCGCGATCACGTGGATGATTGCATTGGTCGAACCCCCCATAGCCATGTGCACCTTGATGGCGTTGTCGAAAGCGCCGGGGGTGAGGATCCGCTCGGGTGTGAGTTCCTCCCACACCATGTCCACGATGCGGCGACCTGCCGCGGCACACATGCGCGGGTGACTGGAATCCGCGGCCGGAATCGAGGAGGCCCCCGGCAGCGTCAGACCGAGCGCTTCGGCGATCGCCATCATGGTGGCGGCGGTGCCCATGACCATGCAGGTCCCGAACGAGCGGGCGATCCCGCTTTCCATCTCGCTCCATTGCTCTTCGGTGATGCGGCCCGCGCGCTTCTCGGTCCAATATTTCCATACGTCGGAGCCCGAGCCGAGATACTCGCCTCGCCAATTGCCGCGCAGCATCGGGCCGGCCGGCACGTAAATCGCCGGGATACCCATGCTGATGGCACCCATGATCAGACCGGGTGTGGTCTTGTCGCAACCGCCAAGCAGCACCGCGCCATCGAGCGGATGACTGCGCAGCAGCTCTTCCGCCTCCATCGCCAGAAAATTGCGGTAGAGCATGGTCGAGGGCTTCACGAACGGCTCCGCCAGCGACATCGCCGGCAATTCGATCGGAAAACCGCCGGCTTGCAGCACGCCGCGTTTGACGTCGTCTGCCCGCTCGCGCAGGTGCGCATGACACGCGTTGATCTCGCTCCACGTGTTGATGATGCCGATGACCGGTTTGCCGGCCCAGTCGGCCGCGTCGTAGCCGAACTGGCGCAGCCGCGAGCGGTGGCCGAACGCGCGTAGATCGTTGACGCCGAGCCAGCGATGGCTGCGTAAATCTTCGGGACGCTTGCGACTCATTGCGGCGATTCGAGAGTAGGGACGCGGGCCTATTCCAGCGCCACATTGCCGGCCTTGATCACCTTGGCCCACTTCTCGGTTTCGTCGGCGACGAGCTTGCCGAAATCGGCCGGGCCGCCCGGAATGAGAATACCGCCGAGCTCGGCCAAACGCGCTTTGATGTTGGGGTCTGCAAGCGCGGCGTTGACCTCTTTGTTGAGCTTCTCGATGATCTCCGGCGGAGTTCCCTTCGGCACGCTCATGCCATAGAAGGCACTCGCTTCGTAACCCGGAACGGTATCGGCGACGGTCGGGACTTCGGGGAGCGCCTCCGACCGTGTCGCCGTCGTGACCGCCAGCGCGCGCAGCGTGCCGGCGCGGATATGCGGCAGCGAGGGCGGCATGTTGTCGAAGATCACCTGCACCGTGCCGGCGATCAAGTCCGTGAGCGCCGGGGCCGAGCCCTTGTAAGGAATATGGGTCAACTCGACGCCGGTCATCAGCTTGAACAGCTCGCCCGAGAGATGGACCGAGGTGCCGTTGCCTGACGTCGCCCAGTTGATCTTACCCGGATTGGCCTTGGCATAGGCGATGAACTCGGCAACCGTCTTGGCCGGCACCGCGGGGTTGACCTCCATGACGTTGGGCACCCGCATGATGCCGGCAACCGGCGCGGCCTCCCGAAGGAAATTGAATGACAGCTTCGGATAGAGCGTCGTGTTGATCGCATTCGCCGGGTTGACCAAGAGCAGCGTGTAGCCGTCGGGCGGCGAATGGATCGCCGCTTCGGTGCCGATGTTGTTGCCTGCGCCGGGCTTGTTCTCGATGACGAACTGCTGGCCCAACCGTTCCGAGAGCCATTGCGCCATGATGCGTGCAGTAATGTCGGTGCCTCCGCCGGGAGTATAGGGCACGATCCAACGCACCGGCCTGGTCGGGTAGTCGAGCGCGCCGGCGCTGTTGATCCCGCTTAGGGTCAGAGCGGCCAAACCGGCGGCAAAAAAACGGGCAAAGTTCACGCTCGACGTCATGGCGCTTCTCTCCTCTTGAGATTCTTATTGAGGCGAACGTTCCGTTACGGTTGTTCGTAAGTTCCGCGAGGGAAGGTACGCGGCATCGGCGGCTTCGCACAAGGGCGTTTGCTGCAGTTCGTAGGAGGTCAGGACTGCGCGCGCTGCCCGGACGCGCCATCTTGTGCGCCTCCGGTCTCGAGAGCGCGGCGATGCTTGAAAAACGCGCGGGCCAGAGCGAAGACGCGGACGAGCGCAGCGCCACGCTGCAGCAGACGAATCTGTCCGCCGGTCTCGGTGAGAAAGCCTCCCGCCGTCAGGTGATCGATCCGCCGCTCCACCATGGCGCGGGTGGAATAGGACCTCATCAACTCGTCCGCGGTGGTGGGGCGGACTCTGAGGCGCATCATGAGCGAAACCGACACGCCATTGGCTGCCAGCGTGAACAGGAAAATATAGGTTTCGCAGAGCGCCAAATACACCAGGAGAGCGGCGATGCTCTCGTCCGAGACCGCGAACATCCAAAGAGCCAGCGCCGCGACTACAACGGCGAGGGGGACGCTGACGAAAAGAAAGCTCAGAACGATGGTCAAGCTTCCCCCCATCCGCGTAAGGAGGGCGTGCAGCACGACCGCGAGCGCAAAACCGGCAAGTGAAAGCACCAGCCACATTGGTCAGCCTGCCTGCCGAATCGTCGTCAGCCGCATGATCGAACTCAGCGTGTCCACGAGCATTCGGCCCATAGGCGAGAGCTTGAAGGTGCCGTCCTGGCACACCGCGATCAGCTTGAGCGACTGAAGGTCATCAAGCCGATTGCGCTTTTTGGCGGCGCCTATCGATTCGCAGCTTGCGAGAATCTCCTCGCGCGAGATCGACGCTTGGCGCGACACGCGCAACAGGATCTGCAGGGAATAGCTTCCCTCCGCCAACGTCCACAGTTCGAGAAAAGAGAGGCTGTAGAGATATTGCAGAGCGAGCAGCCCGCAGGCAGCGGCGAAGCCTATCGTTCCGCGGGCGAAAGCGAGGGCGACGACTGCGAAAACCGCGGCAAAAGCCAGACCGTGATAGATGACGATCGTGCGCTCGGCAGCGAAAACCCTCAAATAACGAAATACCGCGATATAGGCCAATACATGCGCGGCGATAAATCCAGCAAGGAGGAGCCAGTGCATGAGGAGAACGTCCGTATATGCGCCTGAGCAAGCCGGCTTTGACCTAGGCGCTGCGATCGGAATGGCCCATCACCACTTGGGACGGCGCTTCGCCGGGAATGTCTTTGGCGGGCAGGAGGATCCAAACGATGCCGCCGATCAATCCGAGCGCCAGATTTGCAAGCCCGAGCTTGATCGAGACGGCGAGCGCGTCGGTCGCCGGAACGTCGATCAGCGCAAAGGCGCTCATCATGAGAGCTTCGCGAACCCCCCAACCCGCGATCGAGATTGGAATGAACGTCAGCAGGCTCACCAGCGGCAGGATCGCGAAGCAGGAATACAGATCCATCAATGGATTGAGTTCGCGCCCGAGCAAAAACGCGCTGATGATCACCGTCATATTGGTTCCAAGTCCAATCGCGGCAAACAGCAGCAAGCCCTCTTTCGTCGGCCGCACCGCGCGCAGCGCCGTCTGAACCTGGCCGAGGCGCGGAATGCGACGGAAGGCCGGCGTGCTGGCACTCCAGCGCAGGCTGAGCAACAAGATGCCCACGAGCAGGAAACTCAATCCGACCGCCCAGAAAATTTCGTCCGGAATGAGCGTGTTCTTGTAGGCGGTCAGCATGGGCACGGTGAAGGCCGTAAGCACCACCAGCGCGACGAAGCCGGCAAATCGATCGATCACGACGCTTACCAGGGCGGCAGTGGTCGGTACATGGTAGCGACGTAACCGAATGATGCGGGCCGCGTCGCCGCCCACCACGGCAGGCAGGATCTGGCTGGCGCATTGACCGACGAGCCATGCTTCGAGACTGGCCCCGATCGTCAGCGGGTAACCGAGTTGGCGGAGAATCCAGCGCCAGCGCAAGGCCGCCATCACGGCTTGGAACCAGAATAAAGTGAGCACCGCGAGCGCGGTAGCCGTCGACGTGCGTGCCAAAGCATCGGCGAACTCGTTCCAGCGGAACTGGGGCCAAAACACCCAGCCGATGAGGACGACCACCAGAATTTTCAGGATGAGTAGCCCAACTCTGGTCAGCAATTGCACCCCGCCGGAATGCAGCACTTGCCGTTGGGTTAAGACCTGTTTATCAAGCAAACGCAAGCCCTGCGAGCCCGGGGCCCGATTTTACCGGCATCCACGCACCACGTCGCGAGGGAATATGTTGCAGTTTGACCCCCAAGTGCTCAAATATTTGCCCGCCGACCGCCTGCCCGAACACCTCAAAGAGCTCCACCCCGGAATGGTGGTGACGCACGGCCATCATGAGTCGCTCGTTCCGGGATATCTTAAGGACTTGGAATGGAATTTCTACGACGAACTGCACCGGCAATGCGTTCACGATACCTACCATGGTTTGTACAAAGTGATGACCGGGAAATATTTCTCGGTCAATGTGGTGCGTTGGGGAAATCTGCCGATTTTCATGCAGGTTGCCAACGCCAAGATCACCGATGGCATGTTCTATCAAAGCATGACGGTGCTCGGCATCATCATGCTGCACCAGGTACAGCGTATTTCGCAAAAGACGGATGAAGTTTTGATCGAGGTGGATTGGTACACCGCCTCGCATTGGGCCTTCCGCTGGCTGCACGGCCCCTTCAACAGGCGGCTGCTGCGGTTACAGCAAAAGCAGGATGTCGAAGACAATGTCGAAATCCGCGGCCGCAGACGCGATCTGCGAAAGCGCGGCTTCGGTTTTGCCACCGACGATGCCGATTTCGTCAATTCGAACCGGCTGACCCATAACGTGCGCTTGCCGCCGCTCGACGGCCCGGTGCGAATCGACTTGTCGGATTACCCGCTCGGCAGCGTGCATCGTGTCACGCGCGGTCCGATCGAGCTGCTGTTGAGACGCAAGAGTGAAGAGCAGGTCGAAGTCTGGCCGTCGCTGTGCCCGCACGAAGGCGCCCTGATTGATGAGAAGCACCTCTGCGACGGGCAAGTCACCTGTCCTTGGCACGGACTACGGTTCGGAGCCGTCGTGCTCGGAAAGGGGGGGCGTGACTCCTGGCGCTATCTGCAGGTGACCGTTCGCCACAGGGGGGACCATCTTGAGGTTGCCCCGTCCACCGACTCAGCGGCGAAGCAGGCACCGTCGATTGCAGAGGTGGCGGTGGGGCTCTGATCCGGTCGGTGCCGCATGGCTGCGCTGACATCTCAGAGTGCTCGTCGCAATACCCAGGAGCGGTGGCGCGGTCCGTGTCGTAGCAGCATCGCCGGCGGGGTGAAAACGCACTCGTGATTTCGCTATGGAATCGGGCGGTGTCGCCTGCGCTCGCCAATCCGCTTCGTGTCACCGCGCGATGGGACACTGATCCACCGCCGGCGCTCGCCTGGACGCTGAGAAACGACCGCCTCGTCGTGGCGCTGGCCGCCGCCATCAGCGCCATAATCTGGTATCTGGTCGAGCCGATCGTCGTCACCCACGACACCTTTGCCTATCTGATCGCAGCCAAATTCATTGCCGGAGTGGAGGGCGGCAGCTTCACCTATTTCCGCCCCCCGCTTCTGCCTCTGCTCATGGCGGTGACCGGGATACCGGGCCGTCAAACCTACGTCTGGTTCATCCTGACGCAGCTCGTGCTCGGCATCGCATCGGTCATGTTGATGCACGATTGTCTGCGCAGGATTTCCAAATCGCTCGGCTTGGTTGCAACTGCGCTCTACATCGCCACGTTCATCGGCTTCGTCTACTCCAAATCAATTATGACGGAGGAGATCTACCTGTTCGGATGGTGCCTTTGCATCAACGGAGGCTTGGCCTATCTGTGGACTGGAGCGCCGTTACGGTTGGCGCAGACGACAGTTGCTTTACTCATTCTCGCCCTGACGCGAGCGCAGGGGGCATATGTCATTGTCGCCGTCCTGCCGATATTGGCGCTGGCGCGACAGCGGCAACTTCCGGCCATTTCGATGGCGCTGGTCGCCTACCTGCTGATCGTATTTGGCTATGGCAAGCTGCACGCCTCGATGGCTCGCGCCATCGATGACGGCGAAAGACCGATTCAAGTGTCCAAACTCGGTATTTCCGACAGCACCGGCAAGATGCTGTTCATGGTTGCATACAACGACGTTTACCAGCGATGGGGCGTGGCCACCGTCGCGCCTGAAAACGGTCCGGCGTCGAAACGGATGTTCGAGGAGCTCAACGCGTATTATTCCACCCCGGGCCTTTTGGCGGGAATGAAGGACGAGCTCTTTCGCCGCTTCGCCGGCAAGCCCCACGATCTGCTGCAAACGATGCAGCGAGAGCCGGATGCGCAATACTGGTTCTCGATCTGGGGCGCGTTGGACGACCGCATGGGGGCCGCCGCCAGCGACGCATTGCTGTTGCGCGTGACCTTGGAGGCCATTCTCGCGCATCCATTCTCCATCGCGTTGACGTATGGTCGCAATTTTGTCGTCGCCTTTTTCCTCGCGGACAGTCCGTATACCTGGAAGCATCGAACCTTCGGACCCGAATGGACGGGTCCCTATCTGGCGAAAGAGGCGCAGGCGAGTGGCGACAGTTCGGTCGCCACCCCGCTGGACCGCGCGCTCGACGTGATATTTCCGACGCTCCGTTTCCTGGTCGTGGTGGGAACGATTATCGTGGCGCCGTTCGCCTGGCGCAGCCGGTGGCGATTGAGCTTCGTGTTCTGTCTGGCTCTCGTCGCATACAACCAGGCCACGGTGGCTTTGGCTGCAACCGCCGAGAACCGCTACACCTTCTACATTGTCCCGCCGCTCTTGGTCGCCGTCACGATGGGACTGCAGGCCTATAGTGAGCAACGCGCATTTAAACGTTTGAAACCTTAAGCGCGATCGCGTTATCGCAGGACGATCGCGATCAGCCGCTTGCGCGAATGGCAAACACCCGCTGCAGCCCGTAGATGCCGGCGGCGATGCGCCGGCCTTTGCTCGAAAGATTAAGACCCTCAGGCGTGCGTTCGGCATGGCCCTGTTCGAGCAATATCGCGACCCGCCGGCTGAAGCTGTCCTCTTCGATGTAGCGCGCCAGCAACTCCTGCTCTGGCAGCGCATGGCCTTTCGCCTTCGACAAGTCGCCCAGCATCCGCAGCGACACCGACTTGTAAAGCGCGCCGAACAACATCAGCGCGCACAACGTCAGGAATCCATAGGCAGCAGAAAAAAGCCAGAACTCGAGGCGGTGAGATATCGCCGACAAGCCAACCAGCAGTGCGGCATAGACCAGTGCGGCGGACGCGACGACGATGAGGGCGGGCGATCGCCGCGATAGGCGCAGAAGAACGAGCACGATCGCGAACCAAAGGAGCGCACCCGCTCCGCCCAAGACGAACGCATCGCTCATCCCGTGACCCTGAGCCCGAGAATGGCGATCGCCATGCGATAGAGTATTCCAATCATCGCGCCCGCCGGCGTGAGCACAACGCGATCGCCCTGCCGGCGCACGAGCCGCGTCGACACGAGCCCGCCAAGCCGGTGGCGCATGATCCATCCCACGCCCTGCCCTTGCCGGTAGCTCGCGGCAAGCTGCGCATCGGTCATCGCGCGTCCGCCGCGAAAAAGTGTCAGCAGCAGCCCCAGCGTATAGCCCCGCGACAGCAGTGCCCACGCCTCCAGATAGATGAGGAGCGCGCTGGCAAGGATCATCAGCGCCGTCGCGAGATCGGCGGCGGCCGAGGCCGGCACGCCGGGTAACTGCAATGCGACCGCCCATCCTCCGAAAACAATTACGCTGCCCACGAGGAATTGCAGCGCGTTACGGTCGCGCAAGCCTGAGAGCCGGGCCAGCACGGCCAGCACGGCCGGAAACAGCGCCGCGGCGATGAGCGAAGCCACCACCGCCGGCCCGGCGGTAAAATCAAGATGACCCATCATCGAATCCGATCCCCGTTGGAAGCCGTCAGATCAAGCACAGAGGCCATCCCTTAGCTGCTTCTTAACCATTCCGATTTACCATACTGGATATCCGCTCGGGGGTAACACTCACAGCCAAACGGCGGCCTGGAACCTTCCTTCGCTGCGCGTGTTTGTTGGGCGGGACGTGATTACAGGGGATGCCCAATGACGATGGCCTGTTCCCAGACGGGATGGGCCGCTGCATCGCCCGCTCGGGCGGCGGCGACCGACACTTTCTCGGATGACGTATTGATCGAGCGGATCGCCAATGGCGATCAGCTTGCCATGCGAACGCTTTATGCGCGGCATCGCGTGATGATCTATCGCTGGTTGCTGCGCCTTGCAGGTGACCAGACCTCGGCTGAGGACCTGTTGAGCGATGTCTTCCTCGACGTCTGGCGCAAGGCTGCCTCCTTCGAGGGGCGTTCTTCGGTTTCGACGTGGCTGCTCGCAATCGCGCGCCACAAGGCGCTCTCGGCACGCCGCCGGCGAACCGACATGGAATTGGACAAGGAACTTGCGCCCACGGTCGTGGACCCTGCGGACAATCCGGAGCTTGCCCTACAGAAGAAGAGTCGAGAAAACCTGCTGCGTCACTGCTTGGCGCAGCTGTCGCCGCAGCATAGCGAGGTGATCGACCTGGCTTACTACCATGGCAAATCGATCAAGGAGATTGCCGAGATCGTCGGCATCAACGAAGCCACTGTAAAGTCACGCGCGTTCTACGCACGCAAGAAGCTCGCCCAATTGGTTGCGGCAGCGTGACGGCCACCAGCACTGATTGATGTGCTCATGACCGGGCCCAGAAATACTTAAGGAATGTCGACACGCTGATTGGCATCATCGGGTCCAAGTCCGTGGGGCCGCACACGATGCGAATGTCGGCGAGTTCGGGTTGCGCTTCGCGCGCGAGGTGCGCTCGTATCCGCGCACGCAGTGCGGGAGCGGATTCGCGCGCGTGGAGTACCTTGAAATGGGCAATAATCGGCCCGGCGAGGACGCTATACCAGACGGGCTCGGCCTCGTAAGCGTCCAGCTGGAGACAAGCTGCATCACTCGGCGTGGTGGAGCAAGAGCAAAAGCAAAAGCAAAAAAAGATACCACCGGGTTCTTCGCTAATAGTTCGAGACTATTAAACGAGAAGGCACAATGGCCGAGCCGTTGATCCTCAAGCGCACGTCATGCCCCAGCTGTGATGAGCCCCAGGGCTTTCCGTGCTGCAGCGTACTATTCAGCGCTCGCGCAAGCTCTCGTGTTTGTAGCGCAGCAGCGGCGAAAGCAAATAGCTGATGACCGTGCGTGAGCCGGTCTTGATTTCCACCGTGACGGCCATACCAGGCGCAAGATTGACCAGATTGTCGTCTATTTGCATCTGGCTGCGGTCAAGCGAAACGCGCGCGGCATAGCCGAGCTCCTGTCCCTTGGGTTCGCTCGTGGTGCTTTCGGCGCCCGGGACTTTGTCGCCAGTTTTGTCCTGCGGCTTGTCGCGCACGATCGCATCCTGCGAAACGCTCAGCACCGTGCCATGCAGCAGGCCGTACCGGGTGAACGGGAAGGTGTCGATCTTGATTTCCGCCTGTTGCCCTGCACGGACGAAGCCGATGTCGCGGTTCGATACCATCGCCTCGATTTCGAGCCGGCTCTCTGCGGGCACCACGACCAGCAAGGCCTGCGCCGGCGTGACCACGCCGCCGATGGTATGGACGGCGAGCTGCTGCACCACGCCGTCAACCGGCGCGGTCAGGGCTTGCAATTTGGTGCGTTGTTCGGCCTTGACCAGGTCTTCGCCGAGGCCAGTCGCCTTGCGTTCCGCCTCCACTAGGTCGCCCGACAACGTCCGCCGGTACTCGGCTTCCGCTTGTGCCCGCGTCTCGATGATCGCCGCCAAGGCCGCCTCGGCCCCGTGATAGCGGCTTTCTTGAACCCGGCGTTCCTGTTGCTGGTCGACCAACTGATGAAGCGTTTCCAGATAGATGATTTTCGACACGAGCTCCTTGTCCGCCAGCCCCTTGCGGATATCCACTCGCTGCTGGAGAATCGGGATCGTGGCCGCAAGCTTGCCAATCGTCGCTGTGATGGTGGCGCGTTCGGCCTCCTTCTGCGCGCGCTGGCGATCGAGGGTAGCGAGCTTGGCTTGAAATTCCGCGACCTGGCTGACAAGAAACTGGCGCTGCATCGCCACCAGGGCCGCAGGTGCGGCGGCGGGCGGATGAAACTCGGACAGCGGATCGGCAGCTCCGCTCAATGCGGCACGCAGGCGGGCTACATCGAGCCGCGCCGAGATGAGATCGCTGCGCAAATGGTTGCGCTCGGCCTCGTTCATGGTCGGATCGAGCTCGATCAGCACTTCGCCGGCCTTGACACTTTGCCCGTCGCGCACATGGATTGCGCGCACCACCCCGGTCTCGAACGGCTGGATGACCTTGGTGCGCCCGCTCGGAATGATCTTTCCTGTGGCCGACGCAATGATGTCGATCTTGCCAAACGTCGCCCAAGCGAGCGCCAAGCAGAACATGGCGATGATGGTTACGCCGACGGCGCGGCCAATCGGCGAGGGCGGCGTCTCGACGACCTCGATCGCCGCCGGCAGGAATGCGAGCTCGTCTCGATTGCGGCGATTGCGCCCCTTCGGAAACGGAATGACACTCCTAGCGGACTTCATGGATGCCACCTTGCATGCGGTAGAGGGTCGCATAGCGCCCGCCGGTCCTGACTAGCTCGTCATGCGTGCCCTCCTCGATGAGCCGGCCGCGCTCGATCGTGATGATGCGGTTGCTCCAGCGCACCGTCGACAGCCGGTGAGCGATGATGAACACGGTGCGGCCTTTGGCGATCTCCTGCATATTCTGCTGGATGATCCGTTCGCTCTCGTAGTCGAGCGAGCTCGTGGCTTCGTCGAAGATCAGGATACGCGGGTTGCTGATCAATGCGCGAGCGATCGCGATGCGTTGGCGCTGTCCGCCCGAAAGATTGGAGCCTCGCTCGCCCACAATGGTGTCATAGCCTTCCGGAAGTTCCAGGATGAAGTCGTGCGCGCCAGCCTGGGTCGCAGCGGCGATGACACGCTCCACCGGTATCGACGGATCGGCGAGCGCGATATTGTCGCGCACCGAGCAATTGAACAACACGTTCTCCTGCAGCACGACACCGATTTGCCGCCGCAGCTATGCCATCTCGACCATCACAAGGTCGATGCCGTCGACCATGATGCGCCCGCTCTCGGGCACGTACAGCCGTTGGATCAGCTTGGCGAGCGTGCTCTTGCCGGAACCCGACGGGCCGACAATGCCGACAACTTGGCCGGCCGGCACGCTGAAAGTGACATCGTGCAGCACCTCTGCCCCGTCGATGCGATAGCGGAAGGTGACATGCTCGAAGGAGATCTCGCCGCGGATTGCCGGAAGCGCAGCTCGCGTGGGATTGTAGGTCGGCTCCGCCGCGGCGTTGAGGATATCGCCGAGCCGCGCGATCGACAGGCGAGCCTGGTGAAAGTCTTGCCAGATTTGCGCCAGCCGTAATACCGGAGCGCTCACGCGGCTGGCGAGCATATTGAATGCAACGAGCTCGCCGACCGTGAGATCGCCCTGAATGACCAGCTTTGCCCCGAAATAGAGCATTCCGGCAATGACCAGCTTGTTGACAAGTTGCACGGCCTGGCTCGCCGTATTGCCGAGACTCATGACGCGAAAGCTCGCCGCGACATAGCCTGCGAGCTGCTCCTCCCAGCGGCGCTGCATCTGCGGCTCGACCGCCATCGCCTTGAGAGTCTCCACGCCGGTGACGCTCTCGACCAGGAACGCCTGGTTCTGCGCCCCGCGTTGAAATTTTTCGTCGAGACGTCGACGGAACAACGGTGTCGCCAGGGCCGAGATACCGACGTAGAAAGGAAAGGTGCCAGCACGATCCAGGTCAGCAGCGGCGAGTAGAGGAACATCACCGCCAGGAATACGAACGTGAACGACAAGTCGATGACGAGGGTGAGCGCCGAGCCGGTGAGAAAATTGCGGATATTTTCGAGCTCTCGAACCCGCGCAACGGAATCGCCGACACGGCGGACCTGGAAGTAGGCGATCGGCAGTGCCAGCAAATGCCGGAACAGGCGGGCGCCGAGCTCGACATCGATGCGGTTCGTCGTATGCGCGAAGAGATAGGTGCGCAGGATGGCGAGGACGCTCTCGAACAGCCCGATGGCCACGAGACCAATGATAAGCACGTCGAGCGTGCTCATGCTGCGATGCACGAGCACCTTGTCGATGACGACTTGGAAAAACAGCGGCGAGACCAGCGCAAACACCTGCAGGAAGAACGAGGCGACGAGCACCTCGCCGAGGAGACGACGGTATTTGTGAATGGCACCGAGGAACCAGGTGATGTCGAACCGACGAGAGAGATCGAGCAATCCTACGCGCCGCGTCATCAAGACCAGGCGCCCGTCCCAGACCGCCTCGAATTCCTTCCGCGTCATGAGCGCGGGCCGCGGCGATGACGGGGACTGAATGAGCGCCTTGTCGTCGCCGCCCTTGCCGAGGAAGAGGAAACTGCCGTCCTTGAGCGCGGCGATCGCGGGCAGCGGGGTATTAGGCAGCCGGGACCATTCGGTCTTACACGCGCGCGCCTTGAGCCCAAGCTCCTTCGCCACCCGCAACATTTCCGAGATGCCGATCGGCACCCCGCCGAGGCGGTGACGGATCTGGTCGGGATCGGCTCCGATCCCGTTGAAGCGCAGTGCCGTGACCAGGGTAATCAGGCCTGGATCGGCCGCATTGGGTTGTCCGCGGTCCGTCGCCATCAGCCTTCACACGTTACGGGAGCCGACAGCCCCTCGGGTAAAACAGCGGGCCCGACGATGTAGTCATCTCGCTCACAAGAATGCCGCAAGACTCCATGCCGATTAGACACGGCGGCAGGTTGGCGAGCCGTGTTTCTACCTGCCCGCGTGACCACTTCTGCCGCAGCATGATTGCACCGCGTTTATCGTGGCCCACGATGTGAAGCGATTCCAGAATTGGATTTGTGTGACATGGCGTGCTCCTTGGCTTTGGCGCCCCTTGCCACGGTCGGACCATCCCATTAGCGGACATAGGCAAAATCCCGCGCTTCACGGCCCGCTGTCGCCGCCGGTTCGATCGGCGTGTCCGTTCACGTCAAGGACGGAGCAGTCCATATGCCGTTCGCACCAAAGCCGACGATGTCGGCCCTTCCATCCCCACTGATGTCGGCCAGCTGGCGCGGGTAGGTGTTGTCGCTGTTCCAACCGCCGGCATCGGGACCAAAGGTCGAGAGTTGGAATGTCGGCGATGCAAAGTGCCCGCCTCCGGTGGCTAGGGACACAAAGACACCGGTGGCGCCGAAGCCGACGATGTCGGCCATGCCGTCGCCGTTTACGTCTGCAAGCGCGCGCGGGTAGAGGTCCTGGCTGCTCCAGCCGCCTGCGTTGGTACCGAAGGCGGCAAGCTCGAACGTGGG
>Ga0306924_10000678_pt1 | contig 29399 bp, 28 predicted proteins | sample sta12Can44000111_FD_203756 | JGI IMG/M metagenome (GOLD analysis project Ga0306924, IMG submission 203756) | Lab enrichment of tropical soil microbial communities from Luquillo Experimental Forest, Puerto Rico - statanox.12C.anox.44.000.111 (v2)... | ecosystem: Environmental > Terrestrial >... | reverse complement strand
GCGATGTACCAGGCCCTTAGTGTAATCGAGACGATCGACACCAATGACGAGCCGCCGGTCCGACAGACTGTCGCGCAACCGCGCCGCCTGGCGGGTGCTCGTTGCGCGCTCCGCGCGGGCAGCGACGAGCCGCGTATCAATGCTGATCGGAAAGCTCGCGGCGCGGACGCTGGTTCCGTACGCGTGCATCGTCCCGTCGTCGCCGGTCCATCCGCCGGCTTCCCGCTCGACATAATCCCTAAAAGCCTGCAGGTCCTTCTCCGTCTGAAACCCGACGAGATCATAGGCAAACAACGCACGCACCAACGCTTCGTGCACCGGCAGCGTCGCCAGTACCTCGGGCGCCGGGAATGGGATGTGCAGGAAGAAGCCAATCGGGTTGTCAACACGCAACCGGCGCAGCGCCGAGCCGAGCGGTATCATGTGATAGTCGTGGACCCACAGAATATCGTCGGGCTTGAGAGCCGGGACGACACGCTCGGCGAACATCTCGTTGACCCGACCGTAGGCCACCCATCGTTCCCGACCATACTCTGCAAGGTTCACACGATAGTGGAAGACCGGCCAGAGCACGCTATTGGCGAATTCGAGATAATAACCCGCGTAGTCGGAGCGCTCCAGATCGACCAGCATGCGGGTGAGCCTTCCCTCGCGGTGCACGCGGGTCGGGCCAGACGGTTCGTCCGTGACCTCGCCGCTCCAGCCGAGCCAGATCACCTCGCGCCGATCGAACGCTGCCAGCATCGCGGTGGCGAGGCCACCTTCGTTGCCCTTGAGGGACGATCCGACACGGTTTGACACGATGACCAATCGTCCCATCCAAGCCTCCATACGACAGCAATTCCGCTACCGTGAGCTCTTTCGGATTTACCTTATCACGGCGTTAACGCTGGCCGTCGAATTGCGTTACCACAATCTTGACAATTTTTGCACGGCACGAGCTCCGCTCGTGGCCTTCCGCGGAACTGAAATTCCTTTTCCCGTGTTTCCTTGGCTGACCATTATCGCGAGGAGACGACGGTCATGATCATCAAGACTACGAGTTTGGCCTTCGCGGCTGCCTGCCTGATGACGGTTTCGGCGATGCCAGCCGCTCGCGCGCAGACAGCCGGCGGGACCCAAGTGATAACCAATGGGCCGCAGACCGACCCGGGCGATGTCTCGCCCTCGTGGTCGGCGCGGCAGAACGTGATCGACAGCGAACGCTACGATCGGCTGTTGCAAACGAGCCGCGGTTTCCGCGAGGCGCGGATGCAAAAGGAGTGCGGTCCGATAACCGATCCGCAACTTCATGCCGATTGTCTGGCGAGCTTTAATCAGAACTTCGGCTCTTCGACAGGACCCGAAACCTACCAGAGCGGATACGGACGCTAAATCGTCCGGCGCCCTCGAATCGGAAGCCGCCCGCAACGGGCGGCTTCTTACTTTCTTGCGGGCGCAACCAGCACCTCGACACCCGTCATCGAGGCAACGACGACAACCGACGTCCGCCCGACGAAGAGCCCGCTCTCGACCGTACCGACCGTCATCGCGAGTTGCTGCTCCGTGGTGCCGGGATCAGCGAGCGGTCCGAACCGGCAATCGAGGATGAAATTGCCGCCATCGGTGACGTAGGGCTGCTCGTTGACTGTGTAGCGCCGCTCGGGAACGCAGCCGAGCTTAGCGAGCGCCACGGCGGTGGCTTGCCAGCCGAATTGGGCGACCTCGACCGGTACGCGGGTGTGCTCGCCGAGCTGCTCGACCAGCTTCTCCTGATCGACGACGATGACCAGCCGGTCGCTGGCTGCGGCGACGATCTTTTCGCGCAGCAGCGCGCCGCCCAGACCCTTGATCAAGTCGAGCGTACCGAGCTGCACCTCATCGGCCCCGTCTATCGTCAGATTCAAGTGCTGGTGCTCGGCGAACGTCGCAATCGGGATGCCGAGCCGGCGTGCTTGCGCGGCCGTGCGCTCGGAAGTCGGGATGCCGACCACTCGGAGCCCGGCGGCGACGCGCGCGGCGAGCCCTTCAACAACATGGGCGGCGGTCGAACCGGTCCCGAGCCCAACGACCATGCCGTCTTGGACCTCCTCGATCGCGCGCAGCGCTGCCACGCGCTTTAATTGGTCGCGATCAAGGTTCACAACTGCAAGGGCCGCCGGCTCGAATTACGAATAGCTGAGATCGCACGGGCGTAGTCCGGCGCGTGGAATATGTGAGAACCGGCGACGATGGCCGTTGCGCCGGCCTCGCTTACCTGCCAGGCATTTTCCCCGCTCAGTCCTCCGTCTACCTCGATCACTGGGTCGAGGCCCCGCTCGTCGCACAGGCACCGCAATGCGCGGATTTTCGGCAGCATCTCCGGCAGGAATTGCTGGCCGCCAAAGCCCGGATTGACGGTCATGACCAGAACGATCCCGCAAAGATCCAGCGCGTACTCGATCAGCGACAGAGGGGTTGCCGGGTTCAAGACCACCCCGGCAATCTTGCCGAGGTCGCGGATGTGAGCCAAGGTTCGGTGCAGATGGACGGTCGAGCTCGGCTCGCAATGGACGAGCAGATGATCAGCGCCGGCTCGGGCGAAGTCGTCGAGGTAGTGCTCGGGCTCGACGATCATCAGATGCACGTCGATAGGCTTCGCTGTCGCTTTGCGTACCGCTTCGACGACAACTGGCCCGATCGTGATGTTCGGCACAAAGCGCCCATCCATCACATCGACATGGATCCAATCAGCCCCCGCAGAGTCGACGGCTCGGACCTCATCGGCGAGCCGGCCGAAATCGGCCGACAGGATCGACGGGGCAACGATGATCGAACGGCTCATAAACCCGGTTCCGCGCTCAGCTGATCGGTCGCCAGTGCCGGCCACTACGCCACAGCAGATTGTCCGCGGCCTCGGGACCCGCACTACCCGCCGGATACATTTCGAGCAGGACCGCCTTGTCGTTTTTCCACAGGTCGACAATCGGCTGGACCACCTCCCACCCGGCTTCGACACCGTCCGCTCGGTTGAACAGCATCTGATCGCCAATCATGCAGTCATAGACGAGGGTCTCGTATCCGGTGGTCGGCTCTGTGCTAAAGTAGTCCTTATAGGAGAAATTCATTCGCACGCCACCGAGCGCGATTTCCGGCCCCGGGATTTTTGCCCCGAATTGCAGCGATGCCCCTTCATCGGGCTGAATCTGCAAAGCAAGGACATTGGGGGTCAGAATGTCGACCGGGGTGTCGCGAAACAGCGCAAACGGCGCTTGCTTGAATTGGATGGCAATCTCGGTGGTGCGCCGGGTCATCCGCTTTCCGGTGCGCAGATAAAAAGGCACTCCGGCCCAGCGCCAATTATCGATGCCGAGCTGCATCGCGACGTAAGTCTCGGTGGCGCTGTCGGGGTTGACGCCAGGTTCTTCCCTGTACGCCTTGTCCGCGGTGTCGCCGAGCTTCCCTGCGGCATACTGCCCGCGCACTGTGTTGCGGCGCACCTCTGGCTCATCGAGCGGATGTACCGCCTCCAACACCTTGTGCTTTTCGGTGCGCACCGCGTCAGCGTCGAAGGAGTTCGGTGGCTCCATCGCGGTCATGCTGAGAAGCTGGAAGACATGGTTCGGCACCATGTCGCGCAAGGCGCCGGTCTGTTCATAAAATCGGGCGCGCAGCTCGACGCCGACGGTCTCGGCGACGGTGATCTGCACATGATCGATGTGGTCACGGTTCCAGATCGGCTCGAACACTCCGTTGGCAAAACGCAGCACCATGATGTTCTGGACCGTCTCCTTGCCGAGGAAATGATCCATCCGATAGATCTGCGCTTCCGACAATACTTTGAGGATGCGAGCGTTCAGTGCACGGGCCGATGCGAGATCAGTGCCGAACGGCTTCTCGATAATGATGCGGCGAAAGCAGCCGTCCTTTTCCTCAGTGAGGCCAACGGCGCCGATGTGCTCGACAATCGTCCCGAACAATTGCGCGGCGACAGCCAGATAGAAGACTGCATTGCCACCGGTTTGATGCTGCGCTGCGGTCTTTTCCAGAGTGTCGTGGAGCCGCGCATAGGTGTCGGACTGTGTCAGGTCTCCGGCGAAATGCGTGATGCGGCTGGCGACGAACTCCCACGCCTCTTTGTCAAACGGCTCGGTCGCCGGCCCGGAAGCCGTGTCGGAGACAAAGCTCCTGATTCCCTCGGCTAGATAATCGCGAAAGGCCTCGACCGGTTTTGGCGTGCGGTCGACGGCGATGATCGAGAACTTGTCCGACAGCAACTTGGCCTTTGACAGATTGTAGATAGCCGGCATCAGGAGCCGTTTTGTCAAATCGCCACCGGCGCCAAAAATCACCAAGGTGCACGGAGGTGCTTGGTGCGCCGGCGTCTGCGTTTGCCGACGGTTGCTCCTGTCCACGACCCGAGCGTCCATGGTCGGCCTCCTACCGCAGGGCTTCTTCGACAGCACGGGCGAGCCTGGCGAGACCGGCATCGAGGTCGCCGGTGATGTGCGCCCGCAAGGCACGGCGACCGCGTTCGGCGAGAACGTCGAAATCGCCGCGCGCCTGCGCCGCCTTGACGATGCCAAAGGTATAGGATTGTCCGGGCACCGGCAGGTCCTCGGGGTCGTCGCAGGTGATCTGCAAAAAGACACCGCTGTTCGGTCCACCCTTGTAGGCCTGTCCCGTCGAATGTTGGAAGCGCGGCCCGAAGCCGACGCAGGTCGCGGCCGTGGTCCGATCGCGGATGGCGCGGCGGATATGCTGCACTACATCGATATGGGCTGGGCTGCGCTCAATATAGGCGAGCACGGCTGCGTAATCCCCCTGACCGATCCGCCCGAATTGGGCCTTCAAGGCTCCGGTCAGGCTCGTTGCTTGCGGCTTCAGGGCGGCCTCGTTGCGCGGATCTGCGAATAGCTTGATCCCGTTGCCTTCGAAGAACGCGCGTTCCCCAGGAAGCTTTCCGGTATTCTCATAAGCTTCGGTAAGATCACGGCTCTTGACCTTGGCCGCCTCGACATCGGGCTGGTCAAACGGGTTGATGCCGATGATCGAGCCGGCGACCGCCGTGGCCATTTCCCAGCGAAAGAACTCCTGCCCGAACTGCATCCGGTCGTGAACCGTGATCCGTACCACGGGCTGTCCTGCCGTCTCGAGCGCCGCGATCGCGCGCTCCTGGTCCCCATCCCGATCGGTCGCCAGCCGCAGATAGGCGAACACCCGATCGCTATCGTAGACCGTAGCCGCGCCCAACGGCTCGCCGTCGACAGGGACGATCCCCTTACCTAGCTTGCCGGTCGACTCGGCAAGGAGTTGCTCGAGCCACGCGCCAAAATCGGCGAGGCCTTTGGAAGCGACGATCGTCACCTTGTCTCGCCCGCGCCGCTGGCAAATCCCGAGGATAGCACCAAGGATAACCCCCGGGTTCTCGACCGGCGGAGCGCTTGCGGCACAAGACCGCACCATCTCGGCCGTGCTCTCCAGGAAGGCCGGGATATCAATACCGATCGCCGCGGCCGGCACCATACCGAAATCGGACAGCACCGAATATCGGCCGCCAATACTCGGCAGCCCGTGGAAGACACCGCGGAATCCCTCGGTCAGCGCCGCCTTTTCGAGCGAGGAGCCCGGGTCGGTGATCGCGACAAACCGCTTTGGCGCCTCCGCTGCGCCAACCGCCTGCATTGCTCGCTCGTAGAAATACTGCTTGAAGATGTTGGGCTCGAGCGTGCTCCCGGATTTGCTCGATACCAGGAATAAGGTGCGTGCCGGGTCGATCCGCGCTTCGAAATGCCAGATCTGCGCAGGGTCGGTCGAGTCGAGCACATGCAGTTTTGGAAAGCCCGGTTTGCTCCCGAAGGTTTCGCCCAAGACCTCGGGCCCGAGGCTCGACCCGCCCATGCCGAGCAACAGCACATCGGTGAACCCCGAGCGCTTTACGTCATCGGCGAAATGTTGGAGATGGGCGACACCCTTCAGCTGTTTGTCAACGATCGCCAACCACCCGAGCCAATTGGCTTCGTCCATCTCGGTCCACAGCGAAGCGTCGGCGGCCCACAGTCGCCTGACTTTCCCACCCTTGCGCCAATCTTCGAGCGCTGTCTGGACATCCTTGTCCAATTCCTCTGGCAGTTTGTAGCTCATTGCGTTTAGCTTGCCGCCGAGTACGCTGCGACGCTTATTTTGCACAGCCGCGTAGAGGTGGTCAGCGGCGTCGGCGAACAGCCGCACGCCGTCATCGACAAGTTTCGCGGTTACCGCGTCGATCGAGATCCCCAGCGGTGGCAAGGCGTCCATCACTGCCTTCGCGCCAGAGACATCCTCTTCGAGGCTCGGGCGCAGTCGGCCATGATCGCGGAATGCGTCCATCGTCGCCGGCGGGATCGTGTTGACCGTGTCGGCGCCGATCAGCTCCTCGACATAGAGCACGTCGCTATACGCCTTGTTCTTCGTCCCGGTGCTCGCCCAGAGGAGCCGCTGCGTCTGTGCGCCTTGTTGGGCGAGCCGCTGCCAGCGCTCTCCCGCGTAGATCTTTTTGGAGAGCTCATAGGCGAGCTTGGCGTTGGCGATGGCCACCTTGCCTTTCAGGCCTTGGAGGCGCGCCTTCTCGGCAGGGTCGGTAGCGGCCGCGATCTTCTTGTCGAGCTCGTCATCGACCAGTGTGTCGATGCGGCTGACGAAAAAGCTCGCGACGCTGGCAACTCGGTGCGGGTCGCCGCCCTTGGCGACCAAGGCTTCGAGCCCGGCAATATAAGCCTCGGCAACCTCGGCGTAGACTCGCTGGGAGAACAACAGCGTGATGTTGATGTTGATACCCTCGGCGATCATCGCCCGGATCGCCGGTAGGCCCGGTTTTGTCGCCGGGATCTTGACCATCAGGTTTTCGCGCGCGACCTCATGCCAAAGTCGGCGGGCCTCCTCAATCGTTCCGCCAGTATCCATCGCGAGATAGGGCGAGACCTCGATGCTGATATAGCCGTCGCGCCCCTGTGTCTGGTGGTAGACTGGGCGCAGCGCGTCGGCGCCGTTCTGGATGTCGGTAACCGCCAAGCGCTCGAACAGGGCGCCCGGATCCAGATCGCCCGAGGCCTGCAAGGCGGCGATCTGCGCGTCGTAGTCGTCGCCGTGCCCGATCGCCTTTTCGAAGATCGACGGGTTCGAGGTGACGCCGCGCAGCCCGTCTTCCGCTATCAGCTTGGCGAGCCCGCCGCTCTTCAGCAAATCGCGGCTGACGAAGTCGAGCCACACCGATTGCCCATATTCCTGAAGCGTCTTCAAAGGGTTGGCCATGAGCGCTACTCCTGGCGCGCCAGCTGCTGCTTGGCGGCCGCATAGACGTTTTCGCCGGTAAACCCAAATTTGACCAGCAGCTCCTTCAACGGCGCCGAAGCGCCAAAGGTCCGCATCCCGAGGATCGTGCCGCGCAGCCCGGTATACCGTTCCCAGCCCAGGGTAGAGGCTTGTTCGACGGCAACCCGCCGAGTGACATTGGGCGGCAATACCGATGCACGATACGCCTCATCCTGCTGCTCGAACAATTCCCACGACGGCATGCTAACCACTCTCGCTGCGACTCCCTCGGCGGTCAGTTTCTCATAGACCTCGACGCAGAGTCCCACCTCGCTTCCGGTACCGATCAGGATCACCTCCGGCTTTCCATTCGCGGCATCAGCAAGGACATAGGCGCCGCGCCGGACACCGCTTGCCGACGCGTAGCGCGCGCGGTCGAAGGTCGGTAGGTTCTGCCTGCTCAAGATCAGGCAGGCCGGCTCGTGTTTGAGCCCAAGGGCCACGCGCCACGCTTCAGCCACCTCGTTGGCATCGGCCGGACGCAAGACGATCAGCCCGGGGATGCTGCGCAGTGCGGCAAGCTGCTCGACCGGCTGATGGGTCGGGCCGTCCTCTCCTACACCTATCGAATCATGCGTGAAGGCGTAAACGACCGGAAGTTCCATGATGGCGCCGAGCCGGATCGGCGGCTTCATGTAATCGGAAAAGATCAGAAACCCGGAACCGAACGGCCGCAATTTCGACAGGGATAGGCCATTGCAAATCGACCCCATTGCGTGTTCGCGGACCCCGAAATGAAAATTGCGGGCGCCGCGGTCATCGGCCTCGAAATCACCGGCCCCTTCAAAGGTAAGCCGCGTCTTTGTCGACGGCGCGAGATCGGCGGCACCACCGAGAAGCCACGGCAAGCGCGGCGCGATCGCGTTTAAAACGCGGGCGGACGAGTCTCGACTGGCGGTGCCGTTGGGATCGGCCGGGAACGTGGGAATGTCTTTGTCCCATCCATCCGGAAGGTCGCGCCGCTGCATCCGCTCGCACTGATCGGCGAGCTCGGGGTAGGCGGTCCGGTAGCGGTCGAACAGAGCCATCCATTCTGCCCGCAGCTTCTCGCCGCGGGTTCCGAATGTTCCCGCAAAATGCTCGTACACGCCTTCCGGCACCAGAAATTTCGCATCCTCAGGCCAGCCGTAGGAGCGCTTGGTCAGCTTGACCTCCTCCTCGCCCAGCGGTTCGCCGTGGGCGCCCGAGGTGTCTTGCTTGTGCGGCGCGCCATAGCCGATATGACTGTCGACAATGATCAGGCTCGGCCGATCATCGATGCGCTTGGCAACCGCTATCGCGTCGGCGATCCGCTCGCGATCGTTGGCGTCGCTGACCCGTTGCACGTGCCAGCGATAAGCGAGAAACCGCCCGGCGACGTCCTCGCTGAAGGCAAGAGCGGTATTCCCCTCGATCGTGATGTGGTTGCTGTCGTAGATCCAGCAGAGATTACCGAGCTGCAAATGGCCGGCGAGCGAGGCGGCCTCGCTGCCCACCCCCTCCATCATGCAGCCGTCGCCGCACAGCGCGAACACGTCGTAATCGAACAGCGTAAATCCCGGTTTGTTGAAGTGCCGCGACAGCCAGTCTGCCGCGATCGCCATGCCAACGCTGGTGGCGATTCCCTGGCCGAGCGGTCCCGTCGTCGTCTCGACACCTGAGGTCAGGTGGTATTCCGGATGACCCGGGCATTTGCTATCGAGCTGCCGGAAATGTTTCAGATCGTCGAGCGACACCGTAGGCGTGCCGAGCCGCTCGTAATTTTCGTCGACCGATTTGACGCCGGTCAGATGCAGCATCGAATAGAGCAAGGTCGAGGCGTGGCCAGACGACAGCACGAAACGGTCGCGGTTCGGCCAGATCGGATCCTCCGGATCGAACCGAAGGAAATCTTGCCACAGCGTGTAGACAACCGGCGCCATCGCCATCGGTGTGCCCGGATGGCCGGATTTTGCCTGCTGAACCGCGTCGATGCACAAGGTGCGAACGGTGTTGACGCAAATTTCGTCGATCGAACCGCGCGGCATCATCATGTTGCACCTCTGAAGCTTGTACCGACTAGACGAGCAGATCTACGATGCGTTCGATACTCAGATCCGACGGCGGGTGCTCTGGTTGCCGCCTGCCGCTCTCAAAAGTTGCGCCGATGCTCCGTCGCTGCGGAACCTGCAGCAAAACTACAGCAAAATCTCGCCTTCCAGTTGAAATTTGGGGGAGGCCGACGGAGTCGTCCGGTTTTCAAGGTGCCGTCCAGGGCCCAGCCTCGGTGTTTTTGGCGACTGGGGTGGCCGGTTATCTAGGTGTGGCGCCCTCCCCTCTGCGACAAGGGCATGGCGATCGCGCGTTCAGCCAGAGCCTTCAAGGCTTGCCCGAAACAGTATGGGCCCGCTTGGCCATGGCGCGGTCGAGCCGCCTACCGGCTCAAGCGTGACCTCGAGCTCGCCTTCGCCTGCCAGCAGGCGGGCATTCTCCGGTGTCACCGCGATCACTTTGCGCTCCGATCGGGGCAATAGGCCGATCGGATGTGGCGTTGTGGCATCGGATGCCAGCAGCCAGAGCTGGTAGACATGGTCCGCCGGGACCGGTTGCGGGCGCAGGCTGTCGGCAGCAATCTGGTGGGCGGCGCGGGCGAGCCGGATCGCCCAGACCGGGTGCCGCTCGCCGTCACGCACGACAGCGATGACCGGCATGGTCGAAAAATCCGGCGGCTCGCGAGCGATTATCGCAGCGACGAGGAGGGCCAGTGATAGCGTAGCGAGCACACCCGCCGCCCGACGCCAGAAGAGAACGCTGTCCCACAGTCTCGCGAACACGACGATGTTAACCCCTGCGCGGATCGAGCGCGTCGCGCAACCCGTCGCCGAGCAGGTTGAACGACAGCACCAGGCTGAAGATCGCCAAGCCCGGCCACACCGCCATCCACGGCGCCTGTGAGATAAAGTGAGTGGCAGTGTTGAGCATGCTGCCCCAGCTCGGTGCCGGCGGCTGCTGGCCGAGACCGAGGAAAGAGAGGGCCGCCTCGGCGATAATCGCTGCCGCGATCGCGAGCGTCGCCTGAACCAAGATTGGTGCCAGCACATTGGGCAGGATGTGGCGCAGCACGATACGGCGATGTGAGTTGCCGACCGCCCGAGCCGCCTCGATGTAATCCTCGTGCTTGATTGCTAGTACCTGCCCGCGGGTAAGGCGCGTGAAAATCGGCGTCTGAGCAACCCCGATCGCGATCATCGCGTTCGTCAGGTTCGGTCCGAGGAAGGCGGCGAGGGCGATCGCCAGGATCAAGAACGGGATCGCCAGCATCGCGTCGATCATACGCATCAGCAGACCATCGACGGCTCCGCCGAGGTAACCGGAGACGAGCCCGAGCGGCACCGAGACGCCGACCGCGATCGACACCGAGAGGAGGCCGGCCATCAGCGAAGCTCGAGCTCCCCAAATGAGCCGCGCGAGGACGTCGCGGCCGAGTTCATCTGTGCCAAAAAGATGCAGCGCGGAAGGCGGCTTGCGTACCGCTCGCCAATCCGTGGCAAGCGGGTCGTAAGGTGCGACGAGCGGTGCAGCAACAGCGACCGCTATAAAGAATGCCACGACAGCCAGCCCCAGGAGCGCTGCGCGCCGCCGCGCCAGCCGACGCAACGCAAGCCGCCACGGCCGTGCACCCGCATCCGCGGACGCGCTGTCGAGGATGCCGGCGGTCATCCGCGCAACCTCGGATTGACCAGCGCATAAGCGAAATCGGCAAAAAGATTGAGCAGGATGAAGGCGAGCGCCGTGCATAGCACGACTCCCTGCACGACCGCGTAGTCTCGGTTGAACACCGCGTCGACAACCAGCTTGCCGAAGCCGGGGATCGTGAAGACCTGCTCGGTCAGCACCGCGCCCGACAGCAGCTCTCCGAATTCGAGCGCGCCGAGGGTGATCACCGGCATGAGCGCGTTACGCAGTGCGTGGTGGAGCACCACCCGAGTTTCGCTCAAGCCCTTGGCGCGAGCGGTGCGGACATAGTCGGCGCTCAACACTTCCAGCATCGCGCTGCGGGTGTGGCGCATCATCACCGCGGCGATCGCGTTGCCAAGCACAAAGGCCGGCATGATTAGGGTCGCGAGGTTGCGCGATAGGCTCTCGGCAGGACTGACGAAGCCCGAAGCCGGCAACAGCCCCCACTCGACCGAGAAGAGCAGAATTAGCAGAATCCCGAGCCAGAAATTCGGGATCGACCGGCCCCATAGCGCCGTCATCGTCGCGGCGTAATCAATCGCCGAGTCGTTTTTTACCGCCGCCAGGATCCCCATCGGTAGCCCGATCGACAATGCGATCACGATGGCGAGTGCCGCGAGCTCGGCGGTGACCGGCAATTTCTCCAGCACGAGATCGCGTACCGGGCGCTTGATGCGGATCGATTCACCGAGATCGCCCGCGAGCACGCTTTTGACCCACAGCAGATAGCGGACTGGGAAGGGCTCGTCGAGATGGTACTTCTGGCGCAGAAAGGCGATCACCGCCGGGTCGCGGTCCTCTCCAGCCATAGCAAGCGCCGGGTCTCCGGGGAGCAGGTGCTGCAACCCGAAGACCAATACGGAGACGAAGAACAAGGTCGGCAGGACAAGCGCCAGCCGCCGCAGCAGGAAGGTGATCATCGGGCAAAAAGCCGGGGATCGAGCGTGAACGCCATTGCATCCACAATCCGGATCCGTGCAGCGTCGGCGCGCCGGTGATTGATCAAGACGTTACGATCCGGTGCCGCGCCGATGGGCACGATCACGGAAGGCACGACCAGTAGAATACCCTCTCCGGCGTCGAGCCACTCGTCGCCGATCCGCTGGGTACGGGTTTCCCGTTTGCCCCATTGGGAAGGCAAAACGTCCAGCGTGATCTCGTGTTTCGCCAGATCTTCAGGCGCTTCGTATTCGACCATCACTTGGTCCGGCAGCAAAGCCGGATCAGCGACGTGGACGCGCTTCTCAAGGGCGCACAGCGAGGGCACCGTGGAGCAGTACGTTACCGGCCGCCCCCTGGTATTCCAGCGCCCGTTATACAATAGACCGTATCCACCGTCGAAATCGCGTGCGTGCCGTGCACTCGATAGGCGCCATAGCCGCACTACGCCGCCGCACCCCAGTCGATTTTGCCGAGAATTTGCTCGACGACCCGGACGCCGGCCTCGGTCCTCGCCAATTCGAGCGGTGCTTGGCCGTTCAGCATCCCCAATCCCTGCCGGAGCCATTTGTTGGCCTTTTCGGCATCGCCGAAAACGTCCTCGGCGAGGGCTTGGACCCTGGCCAAGCGAACCAATCGATCCGATTCCTCGATGGTGAGCGGTTCCTTGCGTTCTCGTCGATAGCGACGCGTGCGCGCCGGAATGACAAATCGCTCGATCTCTCGGTCTGAGAAGCTGGTACCCTGCAACGCGGCAACAGCTTGCTCCGGAATACGAGCCTGCACGACCTGAGCGAGATCCGCCTCGGACGCGACCTCTCGCCCGAGGATCCGCCTCCCCCCCAACTTCCGATAGATTGCTTCTATGATCGGCTCGGGTGGGGTCATGTGCAGCTCCGCGGCGGCAATCTACCGGAAATATACTCGGCATTTTGCCGCTGACAAGGGCTCAGTCGAGCTGCAACCCTTGCGGGCGGATCACCCCGTCGGGATAGGGGATGAACCCGGACAATCTGGCGGAAAAGGCGTACAGCCATTTCGGATGATAGAGATAGATGATCGGGAGATCGCGGAGGAGATGCTCGGCGACTTTGCGGTAATGGACCAGCCGCTCGGCCCGGGCCTCGTTAGTGCGTGCGGCATCGAGCTCATGATCGACCTCGGGATTGCAATAATGCCCGTCGTTGTATGGAGAGTTGCACGTGACGAGATTGTAGATGTTGCCGTCCGGGTCGACGCGGCCGGTCCAGCCGACCGCCAAAGCTTCGAAATCGCCCTTTGCAGCAAGCTGCAGTGCGGACGCGAATTCGGTCGCCTGGATACGCATGTCGAAACCGCTCTCCTTGGCCATGGCCTGGACGACTTGCATCACCTGCAAGGTCACCGGGTTATTCGGCACCGTGATCGCGACGATCTGGTTAGGTGTACCTGTGGTAGCGAGCAAAGCCTTCGCCTTGGCGACGTCCCGCGGCGGAATCGGCAGATCCTTTATATAATAGGGGTTGTGCGGCGAGATCCATTGGTTTCCAACGCGGTACTCGCCGTTGAACACAACTTGGTTGAGCGCCTCGCGGTCGATCGATAGCTCGAGTGCCTGGCGCACCCGCGCATCTTGACCCAACGGCGTCTTCGCTCGAACTCCATTGGCAACATTTATGGTGATCCCCGAATAGCCGATCCCCTCGACTGCGGTGAACTTCAGACGCGGGTCCTTGCGCACGGTGTCGAGATCGGTCGCGGCAACTTGAGCCAGGTCGAGCCCGCCCGACTGCAAATTAGCGAGCCGCACAGTCGTGTCCGGTATCGGCAGATAGACGATGCGGTCGAGTTTGATCTTGTCCTTGTCCCAGTAATCGGTGAAGCGCTCGAGCACAATACGGTCCTGGGCAACGCGCTCGACGAATTTGTACGGTCCGGCGCAAACCGGGTGGGAGCCGAAATTTTCGCCAGCCGCCTGCGCCGTCTTGGGCGATACCATCGTTCCAGCGGGTCCCGCGAGTTGGGCGAGCAACGGGGCGAAAGGCGTTGATAGCACGAGCTTGGCGGTTTGGTCGCCAATCACCTCGACACCGGTAATCGCCTTGATGTCGTTCCTTCGGGTCGAACCCGGCATATTCAGATGGCGTTCGATGTTGTATTTGACCGCTGCCGCATCGAACGGCTCGCCATCGTGGAACCTAACCCCGGGGCGAAGCTTGATGACGAGCCCCTTCTTGTCGTCCGCCCATTGCCACTCGGTCGCGAGCTGCGGCACGATCTCCAGTTCCAGGCCGATGTCGAATAACCTGTCGCAGAGCGCGGCACGGACGACGGCGCTCACGAAGGTGCGGCTTTGCGTTGGGTCGAGAGTGTCCGGGTCGTCGGCGAGCCCGATGCGCAAGGTCTGCGCCGCGCCTGTGCCGGAGAACACAGCCGATCCGAAAAGGAAAGCCGCGATCAATGTCTGCTTTTGGATCATTTCGGTTGCTCCCCGTTGGTGTGTATTCCAGTGTCGGCCCAGTAGAGGGGTGCATTGTTCACTCCAGCCGCAGCCCTTGCGGGCGGATCAAACCATCGGGGTAGGGGGTGAACCCCGCCAATTTCGCGGTGTGGGCATACAGCAATTTGGCGTGATAGAGATAGATGAGCGGCCGGTCCTCCAGGGTACGCTCGGCGACCCTACGGTAATGCGCCAAGCGATCCGCCCGCGCTTCGACCTGCCGGGCGGCGTCGAGCTCGTGATCGACATCCTGGTTGCAGTAACGCCCCGCATTAAGTGCCGGGGGCGCCTTGCATGAAACGAAGTTGTAGATATTGCCGTCGGGATCGGTTCGGCCGCTCCAACCGATCAGGTAGGCTTCGAAATCGCCGTTTGCAGAAAGCTGCAACGATGATGCGAATTCTGTCGCTTGGATGCGGATGTCGAATCCGCTTTCTTTCGCCATCGCCTGGATGACCTGTGCGGCCTGTTGAACCTCGGGGGTCGTCGGAGCCATCAAGCTCACAGTCGGGTCGGACGTACCCGCGGCTGCGAGCAGCGCCTTGGCCTGGGCGACATCCCGCGCCGGGATCGGCAGCTCCTTGACGTAATACGCGTTTTCCGGTGGAAGCCATTGGTTTCCCGGCTGGAACTCGCCATTGAACACGACCTGGTTCAGGGCCTCGCGGTCGATCGACAGCTCAAGTGCTCGGCGCACGCGTGGGTCCTGACCCAAGGGGGTCTTGGAACGCTCGCCATTGGCGAGATTGATCGTGATCCCTGTATATCCGAGCCCGGTAATCGTCGCGAGCTTGAGGCGCGTGTCCTTGCGCACGGTATCAAGGTCCGCCGCGGCGACACGCTCAATCAGGTCGAGTCCGCCCGATCGTAGATTGGCGAGCCGCACCGTCGAGTCCGGGATTGGCAAATAGGTGATACGCTCGAGCTTTATCTTGGCGCTGTCCCAATAATCGGCAAAGCGTTCGAGCACGATGCGGTCCTGCGCCACCCGCTCGACAAATTTGAACGGGCCGGCGCAAACCGGGTGGGAGCCAAAACTCTCTCCCGCCGCTCGGGCCGCCTTCGGCGACACCATCATTCCCGCCCGGTCGGTGAGTTGCGCCAACAGCGGTGCATAAGGGGCCGACAGCACCAACTTGACGGTATGGTCATCCACGATGTCGGCACCAGTGACCGCGCTGATCTCGCCCTTGCGGTTCGAGCCGGACATCGTCAAATGGCGCTCGATATTGAACTTGACCGCGTCGGCGTCGAAGGGCTCGCCATCCTGGAACTTGACGCCCGAGCGCAGCTTGAGAACGAGACCTTTATTGCCGTCCGTCCACTGCCATTCAGTCGCGAGCTGCGGCACGATCTCCAATTCGGGGCCGATATCGACGAGCTTGTCGCAGAGCGCCGCAAAGACGATGCGGCCGACATAGGTTCGCCCGAGCGTCGGGTCGAGAATGTCGGGATCGTCGGCGAGCCCGATGCGCAGCGTCTGGGCCGAGGCGCCTTCTATCCATGGGATCACGGTCGCCGCGATCAGGCAGCCGGCCGCAATTTGTGTTCGCCACTTGGTCATTCCGATCCCCGTTCCCGCTCGCCTTGGCGCAGCGCAGTTCGTTGGGTGCAAGCGATATGCCCAGTCTAAAGTAGCATCCTCTCTTCGGAAATCGGGAGCGAGGCGATGCCGATGAATGGGTCAAAGCGGGTCGGCGTGATCGGGGCCGGGATGGTCGGGGTCTGTACGGCGAGCTGGCTGCAGCGCGACGGCCACAGCGTCTTTTTGGTCGAGGCCGCAGAGCCCGGTCACGGCGCCTCGTTTGGCAATGCCGGCTGTTTCAACGGCTCTTCGGTGACGCCGATGTCGATGCCCGGGGTGATCCGGAACGTGCCGCGCTGGCTCCTGGACCCGGTTGGGCCATTGTCACTGCGTGGAACTACCTTCCGGCGATCGCTCCTTGGCTCGTCCGGTTCATGCGCGCCGGCACCCAGGAGAAGGTGCACGCCGAGGCCCATGCACTGCGCCCCCTCGTCGGTCCGACTCTCGAAGCCTTGCAGCAGCTGATCACCGCCGCCGGCGCCGAGGATCTCGTCCACCGCCTCGGCCATCTCTATGTCTATCGCTCCGCGCAAAAGCCTGGGAAAGGATCATTTCGCGTGGGAGTTGCGACGCGAAAATGGGGTCGAGATCGACGAATTCGACGCTGACGAACTGCGCCAGCTCGAACCGGCTTTGTCGCGAGACTATGTCCGCGGCGTGCTCGTGCGCGAGAACGGACACACCTCCAACCCGCTGAAGCTCGTCGAACGGCTGCTCGAGCACTTTCTGCGCTCAGGCGGCGAGCTCGTTCACGCGCGGGCCCACGGGTTTCGCCTCGACGGCGGGATCATACGCGCCGCCGGTCTGCGCATGGCGTTCGTACCCGGATACGAGCAGGACGTTTTTATCTCGTACGCGCACGTCGATGACGTGCCGTTCTTTGGCGGGGCGGACCCCGACCAAGCGGCCGGATGGGTGACGAGGCTCGTTCGGCATCTGGAGAATTTTCTGGCGCAACAGGTTGGGTGCGCCGAGGGGTTCAGGGTTTGGAAAGACAATTACAACCTGCGCGGGAACGACGCCCTCACTCCGGAGATCGCGGCCGAGCTCCAACGCGCGGCGACTTCATCGCGATCCTGTCTCCAGGCTACCTCGCTTCGGCGTGGTGCCGGGACGAAGCGCGTCTGTTCACGCAACATTTTGCCGGTGATCTCACCGGCCGCGTTTTTGTCCTCGAAAAGGCGCGGCTCGATGACGCTGTCACGGTGCCGCAGGGGCTAAAGGGCCTTCGGGGCTATCGGTTTTGGTTTGTCGATGTAGACAAACAGCCGCGCACCTTCGCCATGCCAATGCCCCAACAAGGGGAAATACAATATTTTCGGCAGGTCGATGATTTGGCGCGCGACATTCATCGCAGGCTCAGGGCCATGGCCGGCGCCCCGCTGCTCCAGCAGCCGGCGGGGCGGCCGCTGACGGGCAGAGGCGCGGATGGGAGCAACGGCGCGAGCGTGGCGTTCCTCGCCGAAGTGACCGAGGACCTCGAGCTCCGTCGAGATGAAGTCCGACGATACCTTGAGCAGCAGGGCGTCGTGGTATTGCCGGAGGGGAGTTTGCCGCTCGCGCGGCCAATTCGAGCGGGCGCTGGATGCCGATTTCGCACGCAGCCGCGTGTTTGTGCAGTTGCTTGGGCCGATGCCGGGAAAAAGGCCGTCCGACGTGCCCGAGGGATATGACTGGCTACAGCTCGATCGCGCGCGGGGGGCGCGGGGCGCGTGTCCTGCAATGGCGCAGCCCCGGGCTCGACGTCGCCGGCATTGAATGCCTGCGCCATCGCGAGCTTTTGGAGCTCGAAACGGTTCAATCGACCTCGCTCGAAAGTTTTAAACGCGCGATCGTGGAGGCACTGGCGCCTCCGCCTGTGACACCGCCGCCCCTCCCAAACGGCGGTCGCCCGTTCGTCTTCCTCAACACCGAGCCGCGGCATGACACGATAGGGGCGCAGATCCGCGCAGGAATCGGCGATCGCGCGGCGTGGGCCGAACCGCTTCGCGTTGGCTCGGCGTTGGAGGTGAGGAGGGATCTCGAGCAGAACCTGATCGACTGCGACGCGATGGTCATGATCTACGCTGACAACGCCGGGTGGGCGCGCGCGCAGTTGCGCGCCTTTGTCAAGCAGACGCCGCGCCGCAAGTGTCCGGTGCGTGCGATTCCGGTGATCGATGTACCGGCCGAGCCGAAGCCCGAACTCGGCGTTTATGTGCCGGAGGTAGTCCGCATTGACGCCCGCGACGGAATCGGGCTTGAGGTGTTGGCTCGGCTCTCGGAGGCACTCAGACTTTGACGCCGCCGCCGACCAGGGCGCTCCTCCCCTACCCGGGTTTGCGGCCGTTCGAACGCTACGAAGCCGATGTCTTCTTTGGCCGCGAGAGGCAGGTCGACGCGATGGTCGACCGCCTCGCGCGGCACCGTCTGCTTACGGTGACCGGAGGCTCGGGGTGTGGCAAGTCCTCGCTGGTGCGCGCCGGTCTGCTTGAAGCGCTTGAAACCGGTCTGCTGGCAAAGGCCGGACCTGTGTGGCACTTCGCGACCTTGCGCCCCGGCGGCCATCCGATGACCGAGCTTGCCGCGGCATTGCTCGAGGCGCTCGGCGCCGCGCGCACTCCTGATGATGTCGCGCTGCGGCGCGCCGCGCTTGAACGCGGCCCGCTGTCGCTGATCGAAGAGCTTCGTGCACGGCCGATACCCGACGGCGGCAACCTGCTGGTCCTGATCGATCAGTTCGAGGAGCTGTTCCGGTATCGGAGCCTCGCCGGCCGCGAAGAGGCCGAGGCGTTTGTCACGTTGCTGCTCGCAAGCGCATGGCAGGGCGCGGTTCCGATCTATGTCGTGCTGACCATGCGCTCGGACTTTCTCGGCCGCTGCGCCGATTTCGACGGATTGGCGGAAGCGGTCACCGACGCCCAATATCTGTGCCCGCGCCTCTCGCGCGACCAAATCCGCTCGGCGATCGAGGGACCGGCCGAGGTGTTTGGCGGCAAGGTCGAGTCGCGTCTCGTTGCGCATATCGTCAACGACATGGGGACCGACCCGGATCAGCTGCCGTTGATGCAGCACGCGCTGATGCGCCTGTGGGAGCAAGCGCGAGCGCGCGACCCGAATGCCCCGGAGTTGCGCCTTGAAGACTACGACGGCGAAGGTGGCATCAAAGGCAGCCTCTCCCGTCACGCCGACGAGATCCTCGCCGAGGTCACACACGAGATACCTGAGCGCGCCGACACCGCGCGCCGCCTGTTCTGCCTGCTGACCGAGGGCGAAGGCGAGAGTGCCGTGCGCCGCCTCGCCGAGGTCAAAGAGGTCATCGAAGTCACCAGCAAACCCCTCGACGAAATCGCAGCGGCCGCCGACCCGTTCCGCGCTCCGGGCCGCAGCCTATTGATGCCGGCGCCGGAACGGCCACTGGCCCCAGACACAGTCCTCGACATCAGCCATGAGAGTCTGATCCGGCAGTGGCAGGCGCTTCGGGACTGGGTCCGCGCCGAGGCCGGCTCGGCCGAGCAATACCGCGAGATCGAACGCCGGTCGCGGCGCTGGGATTCTGGAAGCGCGGCGTTCCTGGACGGTGTCGATCTCGACTTCGCGCTCGCCTGGCGCGAGCGCGAGCAGCCGACAGCCCCCCTGGGCCGCGCGCTATAGCGGTAATTTTGCTCTGACGATGCGCTTCCTCGACGAGAGCCGCGAGCGGCGGGACCGCCTCGACGAGGAGCACGCGGCCGCTGTCAGAAGGGCACAGCTCCACGAGTCACGCTTCCTTACCGAGAAGGCCCGAGAGGCGCTCCGCGACGAGGATTCGCAGATGGCGGAGCTGGTAGCCCTGGCTGCCTTGCCTGCGAGTATGAGCGCACCGGACAGGCCTGTCTGGTTTCCTGCTGTTTCTGTGCTGACAGACGCCCGTTCCCGGGAACGACAGCGCATGCTGCTGCAAGGGCACACGGGCGGGGTCATGAGCGCCGAGTTCAGCCCCGACGGGACGCGGGTCGTAACCGCCTCCAGTGACAACACCGCGCGGCTGTGGGATGTGTGGACGGGTTCCTTGTTCGCCGTGCTTCAGGCACACAGGCGCTCCGTTTGGAGCGCCGCGTTCAGCCGGGACGGGGCGCGGGTCGCGACCGCCTCCGACGACAACACCGCGCGGCTGTGGGATGCGGTTACAGGCGCCGCGCTCGCCGTGCTGCAAGGGCACACGGGCTCGGTCTGGAGCGCCGCGTTCAGCCCGGACCGGGTGCGGGCCGTGACCGCCTCCGACGACACAACCGCGCGGCTTTGGGATGCGGCGACGGGTGACTTGCTCGCCGTGCTGCAGGCACACACACGCTCCGTTTGGAGCGCCGCGTTCAGCCCAGACGGGGCGCGGGTCGTGACCGCCTCCGACGATCGGACTGCCCGTCTATGGGATGCGGCGACGGGCGCCGCGCTCGCCGTGCTGCAAGGGCGCACGCGCGCGGTTTATTGGGCTACGTTCAGCCCCGATGGGGCGGGTCGTGACCGCCTCCGGTGACAACACCGCGCGGCTGTGGGATGCGGCGACGGGCGCTTCGCTCGCCGCGCTGCAGGGGCACACCGGCTCCGTTTACTGGACTGCGTTCAGCCCCGACGGGGCGCGGGTCGTGACCACCTCCGGTGACAACACCGCGCGGCTGTGGGATGCGGCGACGGGCGCCGCGCTCGCCGTGCTGCAGGGACACACGGGCCAGGTCAGGAGCGCCGCGTTTAGCCCAAACGGATCGTGGATCGTGACCGCCTCCCCCGACGACAACACCGCGCGGCTGTGGGCGGTATGGCCATTGCTGACCGTGGACACGGTCGCTTATGCCGAGATCAGCGCTGTGCGCGCCTTGTCCCGAGAGGAACAAGCGTCATTGTTCCTGGCCGAAGCCGATGCTCCGGACGCGACCGCGACCGCTGATGATCCGGGCGCGATGTGCGACCGGCTGGCCGGTGACGCTTTCGATCCGCGCAAACGCGCGCCCGGGGTCCTTTTCGAAGCCATCGATGCCGAGAGGGCTGTTCCGGCGTGCCAAGCCGCCGTCGAGGCAGCGCCCGACGAGCCGCGCCTTAGCTATCAACTCGCGCGAGCCCTCTATCGCGCCGACAAACGGGATGAGGCAACGGCGCTTATCCGCGCTGCTGCCGAGAAGGACTATCCTGCCGCTCAGAATGATCTCGGTTCTCGATATGAAAACGGCAACGGTCTCGCCAAGGACGAGGCTGCGGCTCTGAGGCTGTACCGTCAGGCCGCCCAAGGCGGCTATGCCCCTGCCTTTTCAAATGTCGGACGCTTCTACTGGGCGGGCATCGGGGTCGGGGTGGATCCTGTCCAAGCGCGCCAATGGTTCGAGCGTGGTGCCGATGCGGGCGATCCGTTCTCGCACCGTCGGCTGGCCCAACTCTACGACAACGGCGACGTGCCGCCGCGGGACCCGGAAAAGGCCCTCTTCCATCGTGTTATCTCGGCGCGGCTGTTCGAGGCTGCGGGGGACGAGCCAGATGCGGCAAACGCGCGTACCCGGCGCGGCTGGCTTGCCCGCGCGCTGCCGCCGGAGATTGCCGTTCGAATAGCCCGCGAAGCCGCCGCCTGGCGCCCGAAGGGATCGTAACCCCCGCGGTCCCCCGTCATTTCCATCTGGTGGCGTCGGCCCGCCCGAGAAGGTGCACGCCCAAGCCCACGCCCCCTCGTCGGTTCGACCCTCGAAGCCTAGCAGCCGCTGATCAGCGCTGCCGGCGCCGAGGATCTCGTGCACCGCCTCGGCCATCTCTATGTCTATCGCTCCGCGGACAGCCTGGGAAAGGATCATTTCGCCTGGGAGTTGCGACCCGAAAATGGGGTCGAGATCGACGAATTCGACGCTGACGAACTGCGCCAGCTCGAACCGGCTTTGTCGCGCGACTATGTCCGCGGCGTGCTGGTGCGCGAGAACGGACACACCTCGAACCCGCTGAAGCTCGTCGCACGGCTGCTCGAGCACTTTCTGTGCTCGAGCGGCGAGATTGTTCACGCGCGGGCCCATGGGTTTCGCCTCGATGGCCGCCGGCTCGCCGCGACCCAAATCGACAGCGATGATCACGCGGCCGATGCCGCAATCGTCTGCGCCGGCGCCTATTCGAAGCCGCTCGCCGCCTCGGTCGGCGACGCTCGAGACCGAGCGCGGCTACCACCTGATGATCGCAGATCCGGAGGTGATGCCGCGCATCCCAACCGCCGATGCCGACGGCAAGTTGTCGCGACCCCGATGGCCACAGGATTGCGCTTTGCCGGCACCGTCGAGCTCGCGGGTCTCGCCGCACCGCCCGATTGGCGGCGCGCCCATATCCTGCTGGCGCAGGGCCGCAAGATGTTGCCCGGCCTCGCCGCCTCCCACCCTGAAGAGCGCATCTCGGTGTGGATGGGCCATCGCCCGAGCCTGCCCGACTCGCTGCCGGTTCTTGGTCCCTCGCGTACCACGCCTGACGTCGTCTACGCCTTCGGCCACGGCCATGCCGGCATGACCGCCGCACCGATGACCGGCAAAGTGGTCGCCGACCTCGTCGCCGGCCGTCTGCCGTCGATCGACATCGCTTCCTTTGCCGCCGGCCGCTTTAGCTGAGATGTAATGAACTGCACACTTAAAACCCTTTGGTTTCGGCCTTTGTTCAGTGCATCATTACGGAATAAGGCTCCGAATTATTCGCGTTGACAGTCCGCGCATGGCGTTCGTCCCAGGATTCGAGCAGGACGTTTTTATCTCCTACACGCACGTCAACGATTTGCCGCCGAACGTCCAGCCACAGTTCGTGACCGAGCCGGGTTCCGGCTGGGTGGCGATGCTGGTGCGGCATCTGACCGACGCACTGGCGCAGAAGATCGCCCGGCTCGAAGCCTTTCACATCTGGTTCGACCAGAAGGATTTGCGCGGCAATTACCATCTGACCGACGAGATTGCCACCAAGCTCAAGCGCTCGGCCACGCTGGTCGCGGTGCGCTCGCCGGGCTATCTCGCCTCGGCCTGGTGCCAGGATGAAACGCGGCTGTTCGCCCGGCATTTCAAGGAACAGCTGAAGAACCGGATCTTCGTCGTCGACAAGGACCCGCTCGACGCCGATGCCGAGCCCCTGGCGGAATTGGAGGGCCACCCCGACCGCTACCGCTTCTGGGACCGCGACCATCTCACAGGATTGCAAGTGCTGGCGTTTCCGATGTCGCCACAGGACGAGGTGAAATATTCCAGGCGCGTCCGCAATCTGGCCGACGACCTCTACGCCCAGCTCAAGGCCATGGGAGGAAAGCTGCCGCGGGCCGAGCGCGATGCGTCGGCTCCGCTTACCGGCACGCCTGCGGCGCGACGGCAAGACAGAGCGGCGATGCGGCGCCCGCTGGTGGCGCGACCCGGCCGTTGGTCTTTCTCAACGCAGAACCGCGCCACCACGGTGCTGCCGATGAAATCCGCAGCCGCATCGGCGACCGCGCGATCTGGGTCGAGCCATTGTTCGACGGTCCGCCCGACGAGGTGCGCGAGGATCTCGAACAGAACCTGATCTATTGCGACGCCATGGTCATGGTGTGCGCCGAGAACGCCAGCTGGGCGCGCACCCAATTGCGGCTCGTGCACAAGCTGACGCCGCGCCGCTCCCGCCCGCTGCCGCCGATCCCGGTGATTGACCTCTCGGCGGCGCACCGCCCGACGCTCGGCGTGCACGGGCTAGAGACGGTGATGATCGCCGCCGCCGGCATCAAGCCGGAGGCGCTGCAGCGCCTCTCCGACTGCCTGCGGCTCTGACAGCCGGGACGCGATTGGCGCACTCCCCCTACCCCGGCCTGCGTTCGTTCGAGCGCGACGACGCCGATGTCTTCTTCGGGCGCGAGACACACATCGACGCGATGGTCGAGCGGCTGGCCGGTTACCGCCTGCAGGCGGTGACCGGCGCCTCCGGCTCGGGCAAATCGTCATTGGTGCGCGCCGGCCTGCTCGAAGCCCTCGAAATCGGCCTGTTGGCCGAGGCCGGGCCGACCTGGCGGTTCGCCATCTTCCGCCCCGGCGACCACCGATGGCGGAATTGGCGGCCGCGCGGGCCGTCGCGCTCGGCGACAAGTGCGCCGACAAGGCCGATACCTGCGCCGCCGAGCGCGTGCCGATGTCGCGGCTCGCCGAGTGGCGCGAACGCGGGCTCCCGGGCGGCGGCAATCTGCTGGTCGTGGTCGACCAGTTCGAGGAATTGTTCCGCTACCGCGGTCTGGCGGCGCGCGAGGAGGTCGATGCGCTGGTCGCGCTATTGCTGGCCAGCCGGCGGCAGCGCGACGTGCCGGTCTACGTCGTGTTGACGGTACGCTCGGATTTTCTAGGCGAGTGCGCCCAGTTCGAGGGACTCGCCGAGGCCGTCACCGAGGCCATCTATTTGTGCCCACGCCTCGGCCGCGAGCAGATCGCCGCGGCCGTCGAAGGTCCGGCCCGGGTGTTCGGCGGCACCGTCGAGCCCGGCCTCGTCGCGCGGCTGATCGACGATATGGGCACCGACCCGGATCAGCTGCCGCTGATGCAGCACGCGCTGATGCGGCTATGGGAGCTGGCGCGAGCGCGTGCTCCGAATGCCCCCCAATTGCGCCTCGACGACTACAACGCGGAAGGCGGTATCAAGGTCAGCCTCTCCCGCCACGCCGACGAGATCCTCGCCGGAGTCACTCGCGACATGCCCGAACGCGGCGATATCGCGCGCCGCCTGTTCTGCCTGCTGACCGAGGGCGAAGGCGAGAGTGCCGTGCGCCGCCTCGCCGAGGTCGCGGAGGTCGTCGAAGTCATGGGCAGACCGCTCGACGAAATCGCGGCGATCGCCGACCCCTTTCGGGCGCCAGGCCGCAGCCTGTTGATGGCGGCGCCGGACCGGCTGCTGGCTCCGGACACGTTCCTCAGCCATGAAAGCTTGATTCGGCAATGGCAGAAGTTGAGGGACTGGGTCCGCGCCGAAGCCGCCTCGGCTAGCCAATACCGCGAGATCCGAGACCGGGCGGTACGTTGGGATGCCGGAAGCGCGGCGTTTCTCGACGACATCGATCTCGACTTCGCACTCGCCTGGTGCGAGCGCGAGCACCCGACAGCCGCCTGGGCCGAGCGCTATGGCGGCGATTTCGCTCTGACGATGCGCTTTCTCGACGAGAGTCGCGAGCGACGGGACCGCCTCGCACGGGAAGCCGCCGAGATGCGCGCGGCCGCTGCCAGAAGGCTCGCCGAACGTCTTGCCGAAGGGCAGCTGTACCAGTTACGCTTCCTGACCGAGAAAGCCCGGGAGGCGCTCCGCGACGAGGATTGGCAGACGGCGGAGCTGGTAGCCCTGGCTGCCTTGCCTGCGAGTATGAGCGCGCCGGATAGGCCGGTCTGGGTTCCTGCTGTTTCTGTGCTGACAGATGCGCGTTCCCCGGAACGACAGCGCATGCTGCTGCAAGGGCACACGGACGGGGTCATGAGCGCCGAGTTCAGCCCCGACGGGACGCGGGTCCTGACCGTTTCCAGTGACAACACCGCGCGGCTGTGGGATGCGGCGACGGGTGCCTCTATCGCCGTGCTGCAGGGGCACACGCCCTTGGTCAGGAGCGCCGTGTTCAGCCCCGACGGGGCGCGAGTCGTGACCGCCTCGGGTGACAACCGCGGCTGTGGGATGCGGCGACGGGCGCCTCGCTCGCCGTGCTGCGGGGACACACGGGCTCCGTTTGGAGCGCCGCGTTCAGCCCGGACCGGGCGCGGGTCGTGACCGCCTCCGACGATCGGACAGCCCGTCTGTGGGATGCGGCGACGGGTGCCTCGCTCACCGTGCTGCAGGGGCACACGAGTGGGGTCACGAGCGCCGCGTTCAGCCCGGATGGAGCGCGGGTCGTGACCGTCTCCAATGACAACACCGCCCGGCTATGGGAGGTGTGGCCATTGCTGACCGCGGACACGGTCGCTTACGCCGAGATCAGCGCTCTACGCGCCTTGTCCCGAGAGAAAAAAGAATCATTGTACCTAACCGAAGCCGATCCTGCGACCGACCAGAAATCCGTGATCGCTGACGATCCCGGCGCGATATGCGACCGGCTGGCCGGGGACCTATTCGATCCGCGCAAACGCGCGCCCGGGGTGCTTTTAGATGCTATCGATGCCGATAGGGCTGTTCCGGCGTGCCGGGCCGCCGTCGAGGCAGCACCAGACGAGCCGCGGTTTCGTTATCAGCTCGCCCGGGCTCTCTATCGCGGATAAAGGGAAAGAGGCGGTGGCATTCATTCGCGCCGCGGCGGAGCAGGGTTATCCGATCGCCCAGAATGACCTCGGTCGGCAATACGAACTCGGTGCCGGTGTCGCCAAGGATGATGCCGAGGCTCTGCGGCTGTACCGTGTGGCTGCCGAAAGCGGCTATGCCCTAGCCTTTTTCCAGCTGGAGGCGGACGGTATTGGCGGCGAAGGTTCGGCAGGATAGCCGCGTCCATTTGATCGCGCCCTTGCGTTCCTTGATCCATTGTTCAGCCGTGCCGCGCTGGTTGTAGAAGGCAACCACGCGCTCCGCTGGCCGCGCCAAGTTGGTCACGATAAAGCCGACACGTGGATACAGTTCGCTTGGGTGCCACTCGACCCCCGCCTTCGCGAGGGCAGGCTCTTGGCTACCACCCGGCGGCTTTTGTTCCAGCTCTGTGCCTGATAGCTGAAGCTGGCGTAGTAGCGGCGCACCTCGTGCGGCGGTCGCCCGACCGGGCGCTTGAGCAAATATCCGATCTTGTCCTGCAAGACCCGGTTGGCCGGCAGCCGGATCGCATAGCCCACCCGCTCGCCTTCGAGGAACTCGTATATCTCAGGGTTGGCGAAGGCAGCGTCGCCCGAAAAGAGAGACGCTTCACCGTGTCTCGGCCGGCGCCAGCACCGCGCGCCAACCGTCGGCGCTGTGCACGTTGCCTGAACGCAGCGCGCACCGTTCCACATCGCCGAGCTGGTTCAACACGAACAGCGGGTGATAGCAGGTGCAGCCGAAATGCCCGTTGTAGGCGCTGCCTTCCTACTCGCCATAGGTCGGGCTCTCACTCGAATCCATGTCGGAGCACGATGGTCCTCGGCGGTCGCTGCGTGTGCACCTTATCCATCCACCGGCCAGCCCCTCGGACCTCAGACAGTCGGGCGACCGGTCGATGCGCTCGGGTCTCTGGCGCAGGCACCTGCCGCTTCAGGAGAAATCATGCCGCACGCGCCAGGCCGATTTAGCGAATCGGCCTCCATTCTTTGGTGAACGTCCGGTTGCGGACCGCGATGAAGACCAGGTTGACGAGCCACGTCGCGAGCAATTGCGGGTACCCGACCTGATGGCCGCGTCGACCGCTGTGCAGCACACGAAGTTCCGGAGTGATCATCGTTCGGCCGATCCGCGAAAGACGGCGAAACATGTCGGCGTCTTCGAATGCGATCAGATCCGCACGGAACCCGCCCAGGCGGGCGAACGCGTCCCGCCGGATCATCTGAAATTCGCCGAAGGAAGCCCCCCGTTTCAATATGTTATTGGCGACCCGCAGGCCAAGGTTGGCGATGCCCGAGACGAGCTTGTCGCCTAGCGTCTCGTCGGCCGGAAACACGCGCAGGTACGCGGTCAGCCCGACCAACCCCGGGTCTCTCTCAAAATGCGCGAGCGCCTGCGCAAAGAACCGGTCCGGCTCTGGGATAATGCAGTCAGCATCGAGAAAGACGAGAAAATCGCCGGCGGCAGCCTTGGCGCCGTCGTTACGCCCTTCGCCAATCGTCTGACGGCCTGTGCCCGAAAATACGACGACGGTATTCGCATATCGGGCCGCCAATTCGACCGTCCGGTCGGAACTGCCCCCGTCCGAGACGATCACCTCATGCGGCAGGGTGAGTGTCGCTGCCAGCGTTCGCAGCGTCGATTCGATGATCTTCGCCTCGTTCAAGGTCGGGATGATGATCGAAATCATGCTGCGCCAGCGATCGTTACAGCCGATTTTGTCGACATTCCCCATATTCCTGGCGGGGTTTCGCGACCAAGGTCGCTCGTTTTGGTCTTCCTCGGCAACAGCCATCGCGCAGCGTCCCCCGGTGGGGCCGGCGCCGCCCGCAACCGGGCGATCGGCGGAAGGATTTCTTTTAACCGGCAAAACACGGCGGCAAGGTGCGTAAGCCGGGTTCTCGGCCGATCACGCTACCGGGCGGTCCAAGAAGGTGCCGAAGAGGCGGTCCCAAATGTTGAAATATTGCCCGAAATTGTAGCGAAGGCGGGTGTGGTGCAGGTCGTGGTGGGTCACCGCGTTGAGGTATTTGAGCAGCCAATGCTTCTGTGAGGCTTGCGAGACGAATTCGTGCCCGCTGTGCCCAGCGGCGTTGACGATGCCGTCGAACAGCAGGTATGCGAGCAACGTTGCGGGATGTAGAGGCACGAAGAAGATCACCAGGGCGAAGAAACCGAACTGAGGAATGGTTTCCAATGGTTGGAACGACAGAATTGCCCAGGATGTCGGTGTGATCGATCTGTGGTGTCCGGCATGTACCGCCTTGAACAGCGGAGCGAGGTGCATCAACCGGTGGGTCGTGTAGAAATAAATGTCATGCAGAACCACCGTGGTGGCGAACCCCGCCGCCGCCCACCACCACGGGTGTTCTCCGAAGTCGAAATAGAGTGCCGTCGCACCGTTCCGGGCCGCGTGATAGACGATCAGGCAATAAACCGAGAACAGCAGCAGCGCTGAGACCGATTGGCGAATCTCGCGACGGATATTCTGCGGTGGAGGCCGACGCGTCTGGATCCGCCTGGCCTCGGTCGCCGGACTGCGGCGGCTGAAACACAAGTAGTGGAACAAACCCGCCGGAACGACATAGGCGGCAACCAGAAGCAACACAAAAATCACGCAATACTCGGTCGCATAGGTCAGCATCGATCCCCGATCACTCCTCCTTCGGGTTGACATCGAACTTGAATGAATATCACGTCAGAATCTCGATACTTGCTCAACCCGACCGCACCTGCCTGCGATATTTCACTCTGACCCCTTTTTCTGCCCTCCTCAGCTCCAGTTCGCGAGCCTCCCGACAATCATAGCGCACTCCGGTCGTCTGCCGCCGCTATTTGGGTAGCGCCGGCTCCATCGCGTCTCGAGCGGCTTGACGAACCGCGGTTTGGGGAACATCGGCGCGGTCGCGGGCCAGTTCGTTAACCGCATTCGCCAACAAGCGATACTTGACCTGAGTGACGGTAAGATCGCGAAAGTAGTTGACGAGATCGCCCCACGGGTCGTTCAGCCGGCTGATCCCGGAGATGAATGCGACAACACCGCCGATCTCGAGCCGGTCGGTGTGGACCCACCACCCGCCGATCAGCAGAGCGGACACGATCTGCAGATGGCTGCACAGATTCATCAAGAAGTTCATCGTAAACTTGAGTCGAAAGATCCCCATGTCGAGGGAA
>Ga0306924_10000674_pt1 | contig 29487 bp, 34 predicted proteins | sample sta12Can44000111_FD_203756 | JGI IMG/M metagenome (GOLD analysis project Ga0306924, IMG submission 203756) | Lab enrichment of tropical soil microbial communities from Luquillo Experimental Forest, Puerto Rico - statanox.12C.anox.44.000.111 (v2)... | ecosystem: Environmental > Terrestrial >... | reverse complement strand
ACTTTGCCAATCCAGAGGGCGACCTTTTCTCGCCCATATCCGAGTGCGTCGGCATTCTCCATGAGACAGACATAACCGAGCGGGCGAAGTGCTGCGTCGTAGAAGCGCTTGCTGCGCGCAAGATCACAAACGCCGACCGACACGTGATCAAACATCGAAACCTCCTCGAAAGCGCCATCTCGGGCTACGGGAGGCCCTTTCTAGGAGCTCAGCTCTGGCCGATGCTTGGGAAAAATTGCTAAAGTGGCGTGATGTCCATGAGCATGCATCTGCTGGCGTCTGGCCCAGGCTGGAGGGCCGAAGACGTTGTGTGCTCTGCCGGTCCCCACGACCGGCCGTTCGAAGAGCAGCACGATTTGGTATGCGTGGCCGCCGTCACACGGGGCACTTTTGAGTACCGGACCGCTGACGGGTGGGCAACCCTCGTGCCGGGCGCCCTGATGCTCGGTAATCCGGGAGCTTGCTTCGAATGCGGTCATGAGCATGGTGTCGGGGATCGTTGCCTATCGTTTCATTTTGACCCGGGTTTCTTTGAGGAGATCGTGGCCTCGGTTCCGCGGGCTCGGCGCATGACCTTCACGATGCCGCGCCTTTCGCCGTCGGAGGCGCTGCTCCCTGTAATCTCTGCCGCCGAGGTGGCCGAGGACGATCTTGGATTTGAGGAGGCTGCGCTGCGAGTTGCCGCCGCCGCCGTTACGGTAGAGCGCGGTGCAGGCGAGGCAGTCCGCAATCTGCGGTATGAAAGTCGGGTGACTGAAGTCCTTCGCCGGATCGAAGCAGAGCCAGAAGAGCCCGTGACCCTTCGGCAGCTTGCTTGCGATGCCGCGATGAGCCCGTACCATTTTCTCCGAACGTTCAATGTCATTTCCGGGGCAACACCCTATCAGTTCGTCCTCACTCAGCGGCTAAGGCGTGCAGCTCTGCGGCTGCGGCGGACAACCGATCCGATCTCGGGCATCGCTTACGAGGCGGGCTTAAACGACCTTTCGACTTTCAATCCCCGCTTCCGGCGTATCATGGGTATGACGTCCGGTTCTTGGCGAACGGCGCGGCCTTAGTTCTTTCTGCTGCCGCTCCGAAGAAGGAGCATAAGTGCAGGGGCCGGGAGCAACCCGTGTTGCTGTTCCCCCCCCCGACGACGCTCGCGCAAGTTGCAATTGGGCATGGACTTCCAGTCTGGCCGAAGGAACGACCGCAAAGGGGCAACACTTGCCGCTCCGCGGTGCCTGGAGCACCGGTAGCTCGGCGCCGAAAGCGGTCAGCCGCAGGCTCGCGATCGAACGCCCCCCAGAACTCGTCGTTGCCAAACACACTCAACAGCGCGATCTTGGCCTTAGAATCACCGGGAATCCGGGGAATCTGGGTGAAATCGGGAGGTAGCAATGCGGGCAATGAGAGCACAGGGCTTCGGCGGCTACCAGGATCTCAAGCTGACCGATATTCCGTCGCTTAGCCTGTCTGAGGGGCGAGTTTCGGTGCGTATGACCGCCGCCGGCGTTACGCCCCTCGATTACACGATTCTCTCTGGCCAATATCCGATGGCGAAAGCGCCTCTGGTGCTCGGGAACGAAGGGGCCGGCATCGTTGAAGGGGGCGGAACCGCCGAATATCCGAACGGCGCCAGGGTGATGTTCACAGGCCCCTACGGCGTCTTGGAAAACGGTACCTTGAGCGAGTTGGTCGCGGTCCAGAAGGAACATCTTTGCATTGTTCCAGACAACGTCGGTGACGCCGCCGCGGCGGGTCTGCCTGTCGCGTACCTGACCGCCTTCCTGGTGTTAAAGGCGGCAGGATTCCAGGCTGGGAAAATAGTCCTTGCTCCGGCGATTGGCGGCTCGGTGGGCAACGCCACCACACAGCTGGCTAGAGCCCTCGGAGCAAAGCACGCGATTTCTACGACCACCAGTCACGCAAAGGCGGAAGAGGCCAAAAAACGGGGCTTTTCCGAGGTGATCGACCTTTCTGAGGAAGGATTAGCCGAGGGCGTGCGCCGTCTGACCGACGGTTACGGGGCCGACATTGTCGTGGACGGCGTCGGCGGACAGATCCTGAGCGAAGCGCTTGGAATTCTCGCGCCGGATGGGAGTCTCACCACATTGGGATATGCGGCGAGCAGAGAGACAACCATTGATGTGACCAACCTGATCTGGAAGGGCGCCAGCATCAAAAGTTTCCTGCTGTTTTCCCAGCCTCTATCGGCCCGGTCCGACGCGTGGAAGAGTATTACCGAGCTTCTCAGTTCAGGACGAATCGTGCCCATTATCTCCAAGACGTTCCCGCTTGACGATGCCGCAAACGCAATTCGATACCTGATTGAGGGGCGACCTCTCGGCCGGGTCATTGTTACGATCTGAGCCGGCCACGGGGCACAAAATAGCGGTTCGCTCGACTAAATACAGCCGTTTCCAAATATCGACGTGTCGCAATATCTTAGCTTGGCTGGCCTCATCGTCCTTCGTATGGCCGCTCCTGCTTCTCGGGGCATAGTAGATGGGAGGAAAATGATGGCGGGACGATTCGGCTACGGGCTGTTCCTAGCGGCGGCAATTTTGTTGGCTGTTGACGCAGCGCTCGGTCAGGGGATGCAGACCTTTACGAGCGAGCAAGCGGCGCAGCGGCATTGCCCGGCCGACACCGTCGTATGGCTCAACACATCAAGCGCGAACTATCACTTTCAGGGCGACCCTTGGTACAGTCACACGCAGCGCGGTACTTACGTCTGCAAAGCTGAGGCCGACAAAGACGGCATGCGCGCATGGGCAAGTCCAAAATGAAGACTTCCGGATTTTCCGGAAGGTATGACCGTAATGAGAGCGCAGCGACCCTGTCGTGTCGCGTGGGGCGAGACGCTCGCGCGCGCTCGGCGACCACGCGGCGTGCTTGCCATAACCGAGAAGAGACCCCCAGCTACGCTAGCACCATCGCGCGCCGAGCGAGCTCGCGCGCCCAGGTCCTGAGGGTATCATGATCGTCATGTCGAAGCATGCCATCCACCCGCAATTCCGCACCATTGATGGAGTCTCCATTCGATTTGCCGAGAGCGACCTCCGGGACGACCACGCCCTGTTACTCAGCCCATGGCCGGAGAGCTTGTATGCCTTCGAGCCCACCTGGTCTCGGCTCGCCCAGCACGCGCACCTCGTCGCCATCGATCTGCCGGGGTTCGGCCGTTCCGAGTGCCGCAACGAGCTGATGTCGCCGCGGGCCATGGGCGAATTCCTCGTCCGCGTGGCCGATGCCTTCGGCCTCAATAGCCCACACGTCGTTGGTCCCGACGTCGGCACCAGCGCCGCGCTCTTCGCTGCGGCGCTGCATGCGGGGCGGCTCCGCAGTCTCGCCGTCGGCACCGGTGCCGCGGCTGTTCCGCTCCAACTTGGTGACCCCCTCTAGGAGTGGGTCGAAGCTCCGGATCTGGAGCCTTACCGTCGTATCGACGGGCGGCAGGTGGTCGCCATCGCCATGGGCACCCTGGAGCGGTACCAGCTGACTGAGGCCGCACGCGAGGATTACCTCCTCTCGTACGAGGGCGAGCGTTTCGCTGAGTCGATGCGTCAAAACCGCGGCAAATTTCCAGCACCGTTGGGAACATCGGGGTCGCTGAGGACGAAACCGCCGATCGCCGCCGCCGCTCGCTCATTGAACAGCTGGATGGCCGAGTAGCTCAGCGCTTCGACGGCGGCGGCTGCGGACCGCCGCCGGCGGTCAGCACGCTTTCCTGGTATTCGCGCCGCTGCGGTCATTGCCGTAGGCGCGGGTGAGAACAGCGACGCTCATCAGGGTGAGAACTCCTGTGTTGCGGTGTATGTCACGCTGAGCTCGAAGGGCGCGCCGCCGGCGGTCGGCAGTTCGGTCCCGGTGGTCGTGAAGCTGTGCCACCCGCTCTGCCGAACTGTCGTCTGCAGTCGGGCCGTTCCGTTCGACCCAATCCTGCCCGAGGCGAGCGATCCACCTGCCGGATCGAAGAGCTCCACGACAATCGACGCACCCCGCGGCCAGGGGACAAGCCGGCCTTGGAACTCGGCAGCGATATGGGTACCTTCGGCCGCCCAAACGCGCCCCACGGCCGTGCCACCGTCGTGGGCGGGAGCAATGTCCAGATCGGCGGCGCCGAAGAACACCTGGGTCGTGCTGCGCGATTGAGGCATCGACGGCGCTCCCCGGCCGCTGCGGGAAAAGCAGAGATAGCTCTGCCCGCTGCCGAACGCATTGCTCGGAACCGTAAACGTCGCGCGCCCCTCACCGTCGGTCCATATGCTCGGATGCCGGCCGGTATAGTCGTGCAGCTGAACATTCGAGCCGAAACTGGTCGCACAGGTGATGGTGTGGCGGTTCAAAGTATCGTTGCTGATCGCCGTCAATAGCCCGGGGTGGCCCTGGCGCTCGTGGACAAAGACTTGCGCATCGGCATAGCGGGTCAGGGTGTTCCCTGAGGCCAGGTTCTCGTGGATCCAGACCAGATTGTCGATCCACGGTTTCAGCCCGTAGCAGCCGGGCTCCGTGCTATAATCCTTGTGATAGACAAACGGGTAGCCCTCGGTTGTCAGGATGAAGGCATAGGCGAGCAGCTTGCTGCTGATGATCTGCTCGCCCGGCGACAGGTCAGTGTCAGGGTTGTCGACAAAGGTCGCCGAGTGCAGCGGGTCAAGAGCCGTGTAACCCAGGCCCTCGAGTCGGCGCATGTCGAACCCGGCATCGTCGCACATTCTCTGCAATCCGAAATGCGTCGCGAAGTCGAAGACCAGGGAGCGGCCGCCCATCGCGCCTTCCGCCCAGCCGTAAAGGTTTTGCGGACTGCCGTCGAAATACTCGCTGACGCAAAACCGACCAGCCATCGCCTTGGCGTTCATCCATTGCCGTACGAAGGCAACCGCCATTCCCTTCGTATCGTCCACCCGATAGCCCTGGCAGTCGAGCGAGCGGGTCAGCCAGTCGCCGAAATCGATCATCCCATTGATCGTGTAGCCCGGCGGCTCGCAATTGACATACACCAGCTCGTCGCCGAAGGAGAAATCGTCGACCGGCACCGGCACCGGATCCTCCGGACGCCGCGGCGGAGAGCCGCGGAAGCACCCCGGATTCTTCGGGAAGCGGCCAAACCCCGCAGCACCATCTGCCGCCAAATATCGGTAGACCCCATTGTCGCCCCCGATCAGCTGGTGCAACACCACGTCGACATAGACGTCGAGCCCGCAGGCATGGGCGATCGCGATCGAGCGCTGCAACCGCTCGCGGTTGCCGAAACGGGTCTCGACTGAACCCATCTGATTCTTCGAGCCGATATCGTACTGGTCGTAAACGCCGTATCCGTCACCGGTATTGAAGTGACCGGATTGAGTTTTGCACACCGGCGGATAGAGGATCGCAGTAAAGCCGGCGCGCCGCAGGGCGGCGGCGTTCATTGCGATCCAGTCGTACCACCAGGGCACCCTCGGTGTCTGCGGATCGACCGGTGCCGGCACCGTGATCTTGTGACCCTGCCGGTCGAGAAAACGCGCGTGCGCGTGGTAGGCAACACCCATACCGGAACTCCGCGCCTTGTCGGCCGAGCCGTTGTCAACCAACGGCGGGTGTAGCACAAGTCGAGCCGGCCTCGGAAGGCGGCTCGCGGCTATGCATCACGGGTGCACTCTAATTTGCTAAAATATAAATTGTCTAATTCGGATTGATGTGATATAAATTATCTAAATCAGCAAAGCTGGGTGCGCCCGAAGCCAGACTCAGAGCACTCCGGCAGCTCCCCTTGCCCTTCCCAAGGCGCGGCGCCGCGTGACACCGCTTCGTCGCGCCTCCAGCAACATCCGTAATCCCGGAGAACGAACCAATGGGACAGGTATTTGTCACCATCGCGTTATTGCTCGTTCTGGTTTCTGCGCCGAGCCGTGCCGAGACCCAACTCGAACGCGGCCGCTACCTCGTCGAGACGCTGGCCGGTTGCGGCAACTGTCATACGCCAAGGGGGCCGAGCGGTCCTCTAAAGGACAAAAAGTTTGCTGGCGGCGAGATCATCAAGCATGCCGATTTCACTGCGGTCACCCCCAATATAACGCCTGATCCTCAGACCGGCATCGGCAAGTGGACCGACGATCAGATAGCCCTGGCGATCCGAGAAGGTCGGCGGCCGGATGGCAGGTTGCTCGGTCCGGCGATGCCATCGCGGTTCTATCGATACTTGGCGAACGAGGACGTCAAAGCGATCGTTGCCTATTTGCGCAGCGTCCCGCCAGTCTACAATTCGATCACCGCCGAGTCACACTACGACGTACCATTGCCGGCCAGCTGGGGCCCTCCCGTCGGGCATGTCGATGTGCCGCCCAAGGAGGACAAGATCGCCTACGGCAAGTATCTGGCCGGCCCGCTGGCCCGCTGCATGGACTGCCACACCGATCCGCCGCGCCCGGGTGAAGCCGCTCGACTTGGGGCCGGAGGCAAGGAGTTCCACGGTCCCTGGGGAATATCGGTTTCGGCAAACCTCACGCCGAGCGGACTCGGCGATTGGAGCGACATTGAAATCGAGCGAGCGATCCGCGCCGGCGTCGCGCGCGACGGCCACAAGCTGTTCCCGCCAATGCCGTTTGCCGCGTACCAAAATCTCGCAGCCGATGATATGGCGGCACTGATCACCTACTTGCGGTCGTTGCCGGCGGTCGAGTGAAGTGTCGGGTGCGGAACATGGCCTTTCGACCCAAAAAATCGTCATTCCGGCCATAGCCAAGCAAAGAGCCGGAATCCATGAGATCCTGAGCACAATGGATTCCTGCTTTCGAGGCTGTGAAGAAATCGGACGTTGGCTGGATCAGAGCCGCAGAGTTTTCCCTCGCCCCGCTTGCGGGGAGGAGGGTCGGGGTGTGGGCTTTTGGGGGTTGCACAAGGCTCCGGAATTGGGGACGCGGCGTTGCCCCCTCACCCGGAATCCGCGCGCGGATGCGCAGATTCCGACCTCTCCCCGCTCGCGGGGAGAGGTCGCTGGGCGCATGGCCAATTCTTTCACATACTCTTTCGGAGGAATGACGCTTCAACAGCTCAACGCGCATCACTGCAACGACTTCAGCAAAGTGAGATTGGCTTCGCGAGCCGCAGCCACCAGGTTGGGATACGGGTCATCGACGACCGAGACGAAACCCATATGTCCGTTCTCTCCGTCGAGCAGACGACCGGTGAGCGGCTCGTCGACATATTGAAACCAGTGGCAGCCGACGAGATCCGGGTTGGCCAGCGCCGAGCGCAGATAGGCGGCATAAGCGGGGCCCCGCTGCTCCTCGGCGGCGACATCAAAGAGCCCCGGCCAAAATAACCCCGTGTCGGTCGAGCCGAACTGAAACTCGCCGATCAGCGCCGGCTTCCCCAGTCTGTGAAAGCGCACCCATTCTTCGTCGGTGAGATCCTCGCGATAGACGTTGAAACTCACGACGTCGCAGTATTTTGCGCACGCCGCGACCGCTTCGGGCGTGCGCGCCTGAAAGCGGCTACCCAGGTAAAGATGATGCCGGTCGTGGCGCCGCACCGCCTCGGCCACGATGCGAAAATAGGTCTCGGCGAAAAGTGCGTTAAATGCACGCAGATCATCGGCAACCGCGGGTTTCGCGAGCATCGTCGATGACAGCATCGTGTTGGTTGCGAGCAACTCATCCCACGAATGCACTGCGATGTCCCACGCCGCCGCGAGACGTTCGGCGCCCCGATATTTCTCGATGAGTTGAGCGACGAAGGCCTGTTTCGCCGGGCTGGCTGCCCCGAGCCGGAGCGTCTCCACTGCAAGGCCATAGCGGAGGCGCGGGTCCACGGCATTGCCGAGGCCCCAGGCCAGCTCGTTGTCGACGAAATAGCCGATGAGATAGGGGTCGTCTCGGTAGGTTGACGCCGCTTTTGCGGCAAATTCGCCGACTGCGGCGGCGAACCCCGGATCGAAGGGATCCGGCATCTTTCCCCACCAATCCGAGCCGCTGCTTACCCTCGTGAAATTTCCGTATATGTGGATCGGCACGACATTTCGTGACGCTCGAGCAGCCGGGGCTCGCTCCAGTTGCCGATCGTATTGAAGCCCCAGGCCCGAAGCCGCTCGACCGCGGTGCGGCGCCAGAGCGGCAGGTAGTCTGCCCCGTATTTCCGCTGCAGATTGGCGGCATAAAAGTCGAAACTTCGCCCGTGATCGTATTGCCGGCCGCGCTGCGCGGGGAGGCCTAGGCGTTGGTCCGCATGGCCGTAATGCGCGGTCAGGGGGTCGCCCGGCTCGGGAAGCCCCGCAAACATGAATTCCCGGCCCTCGACAAACGTCGCCCCGACATCCGGGCTCACGACATCGATGCCGAGCGAGAAAAAGCCGTGGCCGTCTGGTGTGACGAGCCACCAACGACCATCCCGCCGTTCCGTGCGGAAGAACCCGGTCGCGTCAAAATTGGGACCCTCCCGCAGTCCGCCGTAGCGATCCAATCCCAGGGGCGGCGGAAGCCACTCCTGCATCTCCTGCTCCTCCCGCAGTCGCGCGCGTTGTAGCTCATCGTCTGAGCCTATTTTCCCGTCCCAGCGCGCAAGGGCGTATTGCCCAAAGCCGTCGACGATCGACCGGTAGGCCTCTGGACCGGGGTCGGCCCCCCTGATGATGCCGGGATCGCCGAGAATCAGGGTGCGTCCTGATGAGCGCTTGAGCAGGATCAAGTGGATTGCTGTCACGTGACCCCGGTCGACTGCGCCCCGCGCTCCGCCGATCACGCGGACTGGGCCGTCAAGCCTGGGGGCCTTGGGAGGAGGCCCGGCGCGCATGCCCATGGGCAGAGCTCCGGTGGCTTGCAGGGGCAGGATCAGCACGCCGGCCTCACCTGGACGAACCCGCGCGCGGCCGGTCAGCGAGTGCTTATCTCCGTCGGCGTCCGGCTCATCGTCGACGCGAACGACCAAGTCGATCGGTTCGGCCGTGGGGTTGTCCAAGGGCATGGCGAGTGCTTGTACGCCCGACCAATCGGCCGGCTCTTCGGTTGGCCGAATTACCAGCTCCGGCCAATCGGCCAACTCGAAATCGACCTGCGCGGCGATGCCACCGGCATTGACGCGGGCTCCGGTGACCCGGGAAAGGCTGGCCCCTGCGACCATGATTCGCGCCGCGTCAGCCGAACCGCCGAAGCGGATGATCGGCGTCATCTCCGCTTCCGATCCCCAGACCTGCAGCGCTCCCCCAAACGCGGCGACACCGAGAACAAAGGGCAGTCGCCGGATCATTGGCTTGCTGTTTTGGAGCTGGACGCGCCGGCCGGCATGTCGAATGCTGGAGCGATTAGTCGTCGCTTACAGGGGGGCCGCTGCCATGCCTCGATCCGCATCGGGCCAGTCCAGGAATATAGTCGCGCTCTACGCCAGCATCGGGCCGGAGCTCACGCAGTACGACGTGGACGTCGACAGCGCCACATTGGTCAAGCGAGGCGCGGTGACGTTGCCGGCGAATGTCCACTACGCGTGGCCGCATGCTTCGGCGCGGTATCTCTACGTGGCGTCGAGCAACAGCGCGTCCGGGATGGGTCCGGCCGGCGACAAGCATCACGTGACCGCATTCCGCATCGATCCGGGTTCGGGGGCGTTGACGCCGCACGGTGATCCGATTTCGCTACCGACCCGCCCGATCCACATGACCACCGACGTTCCCTCGGAGCACCTGCTGGTCGCGTTCAGCAATCCGAGCGGACTTCGGGTTTATCGGATTAACGCCGACGCGACGCCGAGTGCGGAGGTCGTGCAGCCGGAGCCGATCGACCCCGGCATCTACGCACACCAAGTACGGGTGAGGCTGGACAATAGATCGGTGATTCTCGTTACCCGCGGCCACGATGCCGCCCCTGGCAAGCCCGAAGAACCGGGTGCCCTGAAGGTCTTCGCCTATCGGCAAGGGCTGCTGACAAGGGAATTCTCGGTCGCGCCCAGTGGCGGCTACGGTTTCGGCCCGCGCCATCTCGATTTCCACCCGAGGAGGCCCTGGGTCTACGTCTCATTGGAGCGGCAAAACAAGCTCGACTTGTTCGAATTTTCCGGGGACGCGCTGTCGCCGGCAGCCGTCTTCCGCAAGGACACCTTGGCCGAGCCGGGCAATATCCGGGGACGGCAGATCGCCGGCACCGTTCACGTGCATCCGAACGGCCGCTCCGTCTACGCAGTCAATCGCGCCTCCACAACCACGGAATTCGAGGGCAAGCGCGTCTTTGCGGGCGGAGAAAACAATTTTGCGGTGTATTCGATCGACCCGTCGACCGGCGAGCCGAGTTTGATCCAGCACGTCGATACGCGCGGCATTCACTGTCGCACTTTTCATATCGACCCGAGCGGGCGCCTGCTGGTCGCCGCGCACATCATGCCGCTCCCCGTGAAGGACGGCGCAACCCTGCGCATCGTACCAGCGAGCCTGGCTGTCTTCCGAATCGACGGCGACGGCAGGCTCGACTTCGTCCGCAAATACGACGTCGATGTCGGAAACGGGACTATGTTCTGGATGGGCATGGTCGCTCGTTAGCCGACGCTCTACCCCAAGCTCGGCCGGCTCGCCCTGGGCGCGGCAGCTCCTAAGGGTCACGGGGCGATGAAGCGGTCGATCTTGCGGTAGCGGAATAGCCACCGCCCGTCTGCTCTGACCATTTCGTCGATGTAGGCGCCGCCCGAGCCGACTCGTGGGCCCTGCGAGCTGTTCTGCATCACCATCCAATTGGAACGGACCTGGGCGCGCGCGCCGTCCAGCGTAGTCGCAATGTTCGTCACCAGATGCACCGCCCGCGGCCGCGGTTCTTCCGCACGTGCCCGCAGGCTGCGCGCCAATTCGGCTATCGCCGCCCGGCCGGTAGCCTTGCCGAATGCCGTGTCCCAGGTGCCGTCTTCGGTGAACAGCTCCGCCATCTCGGCGAACCGACCGTCATCCAGTCGGAAACAGTACTCCGCCAGCACTTCCCTAATCGCGTCCTTGTCTTCGACCGCGGTGGGCATCGCCCATTCCCTCCAATGGTTTGCCGAGCGCCACGATCCTGCAATCTTCGTATCGCCCATAGCAAGGCGCCTATCGACGATCGCCTTGTCCTGCCAATCTGTTGAGGCTTACCCTGGTGCCCGAAATTACGATCACAGCAGGCCGGGTTGATGATCGTCGCCCACTACATCCCGAAGAACTTCAGCGACTTGATGGGCGAACGGTTCCTCCCTCGCGTCGGCGTGCCGGCAAAGGCCGGGATCGCGCGTCATCCGGTCTCCGACTCGGAGGAAGATATCAGCGGGCGATTCGAGCTGACGGACGCCGCCGGTGTCGAAAAGCAGGTGCTGTCGCCCCACTGGCCCCCTACTTGCCGAGCGTCACCCGCGAAAAAGTTTTGGTACGACACCGTGTGCTACGGCTCGAAAGCGGCCTTTACCTGCGCACTCGAAGCCTTTGGGGCCGACCATCTCGTCACCGGCAGCGACTATCCGGTATTGCAGGATTACGAGACCTACAACAGGATTACGAGACCTACAAAGAGACCTTCGCCTATATCGAGCGGCTGGCATTGCCGCGGGCCGATGTCGAAAAGATCCTCCACCACAACGCAGAGGCGCTGTTCGGCTTTCGGCATTAGTGCCTAAACCGAGAGAGAGATGACATGAGCCAAACAGAGCAGGGCTTTGGGTTCGCTCCCGAACACGATGCGCCGATCCCCTATATGCAGCGGATCCGCGACTACTATGTGGCTCTCGGTTATGCGACGCCTTATCGCTGGGCGCATTACGCCGAGGTGCCGTTCCAGCCGCTCACCAAGCCGCTCGGCGAATCCCGTGTCGCGCTGATCACCACCGCGGCCCCCTACCAGCCCGGTAAAGGCGATCAGGGTCCCGGAGCGCCCTACAACGCCGCCGCCAAATTCTACGCGGTCTATTCGGGGGACAGCAGCATCGACCACGATCTGCGGATTTCCCATCTCGCCATCGACCGCTCCCACACCACCGCCGAGGACAGCAACACCTGGTTTCCGCTGCCGCAATTGCGGCGGTGCGCAGCGGCGGGCCGGATCGGCGCGGTCGCGCCGCGCTTTCACGGTGCACCGACGAACCGCAGCCACCGCACGACACTCGAACAGGACTGCCCCGAACTGCTGGCACGCTGTCGCGCCGACGGTGCAGACGCCGCCGTTCTCGTCGCCAATTGACCGGTGTGCCACCAGACCGTGAGGGTGGTGGCATGGTTTTTCTAACCGCCGGAAATTCCTCGATTGTTCACCCACAACCCATTGACATAACACCCCAATGTGATTTTCTCTGTTCGTTCTGATACTGTTGAATTCGGGTGCGTTCGGTGACAATTCGGTCTTGTTCGGTGACAATTTCGGTGACAATTTCGGTGACAATGTTCCGGTGATGTTCCGAGACGGGCTTGGACAGCCCCCCGGCGGCGCTGGCGGGTGGGTCCATGTTCGGAAGGCTCCGAACATGGCGTACGGTGTACCTTATTCCCAATGGCCGGCGAGCTTGGCGTCGATCGCGGCGGCGGCCGCGCGATCGTCACGGTCCATCAGGTGACCGTAAATAGTGAGCGTAGTATTAACATTCGCGTGACCGAGACGCCGCGAGATTTCGAGAATATTGATCCGAGAGGCGATTAGTACGGACGCGTGCCAATGCCGTAAACTGTGGAACTTTATTTGTGGTTCGAAGGATAAGCGGCGAAGCGCTTTGCTCCAATTGCTGCTCGTCGTGTTGGGCGAGACCGCGGCGCCGCGCCCATTATCGAATACGAGATCGCTCGGCACCTGCCGATGCCCTTGCGCCAACAGCCTGATCGCCTGGGTGGTCTTGTAGTCCTTCAGAAAGGCGACCAGCCCCGGGGCCAAGCTAATCACCCGGCGCGAGGCGGCATTCTTGCAGGGTCTGATCGCGAGCTCTCGACCAATCTGCTCGAAGCTGTGTTGCAGGTTCCATTCAGCCGCGGTGAAATCAATATCCTGCCAGCGCATCGCCGCCAATTCGCCGAGCCTGGCACCGGTGTGGGCGGCAGCAAAGGTCAACGGCATCAACCGGGACATCGACAGGCGGGTATCGGCGGTCAGCTTTTTGAGCAGTTCGGCAAGCTGCGGCGCGGTCAAGATCGTCATCACCTGCCGCTCGGCTTTGGGCAGGTCGACGCTGACGGTTGGATCGCGGGCAATCAGCTGTTCCTTGGCAGCGCGTTTGAAGGCGGCTCGTAGCAATTTGGAGATTTGCCGCAAGGTCGCGGCGGCGAGCGGCTGGTTTCGGTAGATCCTCATCCGCAGTTCCCGCTGCCATGCGGATATGTCGGCCGGGCGGATCTCTTGTGCGGTCTTTGTGCCGAAAAACGGCGCGACGTGGAGTCGGACGATCTCTCGCGCTCGCAGGTCGAATTTATGCGTGTAGCTGGCGTCGGTGATCGTATCGTTGGCCAGCTGAACCACAGTGGTCTTGCTCGGCTGAAGCAGAGTTCCGGCGTCGCGATCGGCGAGCCGTGCGGTCAATATCCGTTGTGCGGCGGCGCGGTTGGCGGCGCGGACGGTCTCATAACGGATCTTGCGCTTGCCGTTCTCGCTCCCGAGCTCGAATTTCAACAGCCAGCTGGTCGGGCCGCGCTGGGTGATCGAACCTTCGCGCCGCTTCATTGGTCGTCTCCTTTGTTCGGGCGCGCGTGGTGCGGTAGCTGAATCACGTCGAGCTTGCCGGTCGCCTTGTCCTGCTTGACGACAAATCCCAGCCATTCTTCGTCTGTGTTGACGGGAAATTCCGCGACCAAGCGTAGGCTCTCATAGGCTTGGCAACGAACCTCGATCTCGCGGCTGACCGAATGCCCGGCGGAATTGGCGGCGGCGGTCAGGCTATCGATCAATTCCGGAAGCAGCCGGGCAGTGACGACGCGGCGATGCTTCTCGTCGGGGATGGATGGTCGTCCGGGCTTGCGCGGCGCGGTATTCATTATAGTTCGGTCCTGTGCGGTTTAGGTCACCGCATACAAATATAGCCGAAAAACGGTTGCGCAAGGCCGGCCGATGCGCTCAAATCCGGTCGAGTGTCGTTTGGGCATCCGGAAAGGGGACTCCTATGCGCTCCAGAACACCGCCAGAAGCCGACGCTGGTTCTCATGCCGCTGATTTCAACCCGGTTGGGATGAACCCGGCAACCCGCCCAACAGACTCGTCACCAAAGCCGAAAGCCACTCGCGAGAAGAAGACGCGCCGGCATCGAGCTAAGGCGCCGCCGGGTTACATGTCGATCCCCGCGTTTGGCAAAAAGGTTTGGGGGTTGGAACGTACGGCGTCGTATGCGGCGGCGCGCCGCGGCGAGATACCGATTGTTACGCTCGGCCAGGATTGGGTGCCGCCGAATTGGGAGGAGCTCTTGCAGCGGCACTCAATAGCCCGAATGGACGAGCGGCAGCGCGAGTATAGGGCGAAATTCGGCGGCACGGAGCAGGCGGATATCGCCCTCGCCGCCAGCAAGGCGGACTGAAAAAACGAGCGGGCCGCATCCCGAAGGATGCGGCCCTTTTCTTGTCCCAACCGGTCGCCTGGCCGCGACCGTCAGCATGGAGAAGAACGTGAACAGCATTGAACATAAACCTCCGGCGGGATTTCGCAAGCGGGTACCGGATACATCCCTACGCCAGCCGACGGTTTATGCCGACGCGGCGATCCGCGGCAAACTGCGCCATTGGAAGGAGAAGCTGGCCCGGCAATACCGCGCCATCGACCGCGTGGTTGGCAACAGCGCCCGGTTGAGTCCGGTCGTCGAGGACATGGTCAAGCGCGGCTCGCTTCGCGGTCGGCACCGGGCTTTTGAGAAGATCGCCCAAGAACTCGGCGCCGGCGTCGTCCTCGAAGGCCTGCGCCTCGAAGGCGACTACCCGGTGGCCGTTTGGTCGGCTCTCAAACCGCGTGAAAGCCTCACCGTCGAGGCTTTGGTCGAGAGCGGGCTGGCCCAGAACTGCGTCACCGTCAACTACGTGTTGGCCGGCGTCGAACCACCCGGCGACCGCTTCGGCATAATGGACGGGCTATGGACCCTTGAGCTCCCCGACCATGCGTTGGGCCGGGCGATTGAGCGCAGCGGCCTGCTGCCCGGCGCGCTGATCGCCGAGGCGCATCATAATCTGTTGCGACTGCGCACGGCGACCATCCTCCAGAACGACAACTCCATCAACAGCGAGCGCCGGTTTCTGGTCAAAGCCGGTGCCGGCGGGTTCGTCTGCCGGATACGCGCCGCCCCGGATATCTCGCGTGGCGATGCCATCCAAATCCACGCCCGCAGCGATACCTGGCTCGCCGAAGACATGTTGCGCGACGAACAGATTCTGCTCGCCGATGACGACGCACCAGGTGAACGGCTGGGTGATCGGTTGTTGCTGCCGGCGCCTTTGCTCCGCATCGTCAGAGACGCCGACATGAGGTTGCACACGGCGGTGTGGGCGTTCGGCTTACCTGAGTTGCTGGCTAACCCAGCAGGGAGGGCATGATGGCGGGGACCGTTGCCGGCGTTCGCAAGCGGCGCCGTTTTGTCGGGGGCACGCCGTCGCAGCAATTCGCCCATATGATCGATCGTCTGGCGTGGGTGGCATTGCCGATTGCGGAATTTTTGGTCTGGCGCAAGGCCACGCCAGGTCAACGCCGCCGCCGGCGCGCCGAGATTTGGTGGCGCTTTGGCCAACTTCGCGAACATCCGCAGACCAGGCCGGCGCTGATCGAGCGGTTGGCGGTCGTGTTCACCAACGCCGAGATCGCGGCCCTGCTTGCACGCCGGCTCGGGCTGGGCTCGCTCGACTGCGCGCTGCCGCCGGCGCTGCGCCCGCCACTTCGCCCGCGCTGGGGCGGGCCCTGGAACAGGACGCCGTGGCGCCGACCCTCGCCCTTGGCGCGGGCGATTGCCGGGGTCGGGGTGGAGTGGACCGCCGAATAACGAAGTAATCCTGATGTAACAAGGGCGCCGAGTAATCGGCGCCCCTGCACCCAGGACCTCTGTTCTAGCAGCAGAGGCAACCTGAACACCACAATCGACAATGGGGGATCGACTTATGGCTGACCAAAAAATTACCACAAACGGCTCGGGAGCAACAGCAAAAACTGAGGGAAACGGCCACCTAAATGGAGGCGATTTGCTGTCGGAGGCCACCCTCGAAGAAGCATTGCCGGGGTCGTCGCCATCGGCCCCGTCGCTGGATGACGAGGCAGAAATCGAAAGGCTGGCTCAGCTCTCGCCGCTCGCTTTCGAGCGCGCGGCGGCGGCGAGCGCCAAGCGGTTGGGTTGCCGCGTCGGGCTGCTGCGCAAGCTCGTCGCCCTCGCTCGCGGCGATGGTGGAACCGCCGCCTTCGGCCAGGGTCGGCCGATCGCGTTTCCGGTGATCATCCCGTCGAAGGAGTATGTCGACGGCGCTGATCTGCTGAGCCGGATGACCGAAGCGATCAGGCGGTATGTCATTCTTGAGGAAGAGATGGCGCGCGGCGTGGCGTTATGGGTGATCCAGGCGCATGCCTTCGGTGTCGCGCAATTTTCGCCGAAGCTGCTGATCACCAGCCCGCAAAAACGCAGCGGCAAGACACGGCTGATGCGGGCATGCGGCCATCTGGTCCCGAAAGCGTTGCCGACCGTCAGCATCACCGGCGCCTCGCTACTGCGCGTTGTCGATGGGTATCAGCCGACCCTGCTGATCGACGAGATCGATACCGTCCTCAGCGAGACCTCGAAGAGCGAGCGTAGTGAAGAGTTGCGCGGCTTGATCAACGGCGGGTTCGATCTGGCCCAGGCTTTTGTCACGCGAGCAGTGCCGGTCGGCGACAGTTGGGAGGTCAGGCAGTTTTCGATCTGGTGCCCGCAAATTCTTGCCGGCATAGGTCGTGTCGTCGAGACGGTTGCCGATCGCGCCTTTCACGTTCGGCTCAAGCGCAAACTGCGATCCGAGAGTGTCGCAAGGCTGCGCGAGCGCGATGCCGGGCCGCTGTGGGAGTTGCGCAGTCAGGCGGCCCGCTGGGTAAACGACAACTTAGATGCGCTGGCCCGCAGCGACGCAGAGGAATGCGCGGAGATCAACGACCGGGCGAACGATGCGTGGTCGCTGTGCTTTGCGATTGCCGAACGAGCGGGCGGAAAAAACTGGTTGTCGTATGCGCATCGCGCCGCGGCGGTGTTGTCCGGGGAGGAACCCGACGACGAGAGCAATCTGCCGGTTATGCTGCTCGCGGATATCCGTGATGTCTTTGAGCGCCGGTCCTTCGGCCAGCGCCGGGGTGAAAGCGGCAACCCCGATCGCATCTCCAGTAAGGCGCTCGTTGAGTCTCTCTTGCAGCTCGATGGTCGACCCTGGGCGGAAATCGGCCGGGCGCGCAAACCGCTCACCGAAAACATGCTAGGGCGCCTGCTCAAGACGTTTCGCGAACCCAACCTGCGGTCGAGCACGATCTGTTTTGCCGATGACTCCCAGGCCAAGGGGTATTATCGCTCTAGGTTCGCTGACGTGTTCGCTCGGTGGCTCCCGGCATGATCCATGTATACCCTTCTTCCTTTTTCCTGGCTCCACAAGCGTACCAACCGTAACATCCTTGAACGCACAAGCGTTTTCGCTTTCACAAGCGTACCACGAAGAGTGGTTTGGTACGCTTGTGAAAGCCAAAACGCCTAATGAAATCATCATTGTTACGGTTGGTACGGTTGTGGAGCCAGGAAAAGGAGAGGGGGCATAGGGTGAGGAGGATCGAGGGTGGGTGAGACGAGGTTCGAGGCGCGGCCGGTGGCGCCGGGACAGACCCCGAAGGCGCTCCCGTTAAGCGCGAAATCGATCAAGGTCGTGCTGGCGATCGATCCGCAGCTGCTGCTCGGGGTCGGGGTGGGGAACGGGGCGGCGCAGGTTCCGTTTGTCATCGCCGTCGCCGGCCGGCACATCAAGGGCAAGCTCAACGCCAAGACCTTGCGCCGGGCGGTCGGCGTGGTGACCGCGAGCGGCGGCGAGGGTGTCGCGGTCATCATCCAGGGGCGGCTCATGCCCGGCGAGCAGCTGGAGGATGCCGGCATCGCGGCGCAACCCAGAGCCCGTCCCGACGACGCCGGCAATAATGCGAATTCCGTTAAGGAGGCTGCGCAATGAGGAACGGCGGCAAAAGCGGGGTGCCGATAAAGCCGGCTGACCGCTCTGCGGCGATCAGCACCGGGACGATCTTGAGGGGTTTGAACATCGAAAAATGCCGAGCTCGGTGAGAGTTTGTGTGGTCGTGCCGGGCGACCGCACAATTGGCGCGCCCCGACCGCCGGGATTGCCGCGCGCGCCCGTGGCCATCTCGCGCTCGGACAGGAGCTCGCCGGCGCGGCGCACCGCGACGATAGAGAGCGGGTTACGCGAGCTTTGTGATCTGCGCGCCGATCAGCGGGCGATGATCGCGGCGCGCGCCGCCATGGCCAACTTGCTTGCGCCAAAATCGGGAACTCGTAGTCCGACCTCGGGGGGGATGAACGAGTATAAATTGTCGACAAAGCGGTGCGCCACCCATCATGCCAGGCGGCCCCGGGAGGGCGCGCGCACGACGATTCCCTACTCTACCGCGAGTTCGAGTGGGACGGGCCCCCCATCCCACAAGGCATTCCCGGGGCCCGCCTGGCGCCTGATGGGCGGCATTACGTTCCCGACCCGCGGCGGCCGGGCAAATATCGGTACGCTGACCCTCGACGGTAAGCAACCGGCCTTGTCGGTGTTCCGCCAGCTGATCGAAGAGCCGATCTTGGTGGCTCCGCTGTGCGATTTGCCGCAGTTGTTTATCGCCGTCTAGCGATGGCCAGGAGCGGGTTTGCCTGCCGCTGCGGGCGGCCGCTGAAGGCGCCCGAGGCGGACCGCGAGGGCTGGCCGATGTGTGCCTCCTGTATCAACAAGGCGCTGAGTGATCGCCTCGAATATCTCTGCGCCGAGTTGCTGCCTGGCGGCCACCGCGAAGGCCCATTGTGGCGCTGTGGTGATTTGTCTGGTGCGCCTGGCGGCTCGATGGTGGTCAACCTCGCCGGCCCGCGGCGCGGTCACTGGCACGATTTCAACTCGGACGGGGAGCGCCGGCATGGCGACGCCCTCGATCTTGTGCGTCTTTGTGACGTCGCCGGTTGCAATGGCGATCTCGATCGCGCGGTGCGCTGGGCCTGTCCGTGGCTACACCTGCCATTGCGGCCCTTGCCAGCCGAGCTGCGCAAGAGCACGCGGGCGCCGTCGACACCGGAGGAGACGGACGCTTATAGGCGCGAGATCTGGTGCCGGGCGCGACCGCTGACCCCGGGCACCATGGCCTGGCAATATCTCGTCGAGACGCGCGCCATTGTCGGATTGAAGACATTGGCGCCGCTGACTGCGCTGCGCTATCACCCGCGGTTGTGGAACGCGCAGCTGCATGCGGAATTGCCGGCGCTGGTGGCGGCCATCGCCGGGCCCGACGGCACATTCTGCGCGTTGCACCGGACCTTTCTGATGCGGCGCCAGGGTGCGGTGATCCTGGCGCCGATCGCCAGAGAGGATGGCGGCGCCAAGCGCTCGCTCGGCCATTATCGCGGCGGCTGCATTCCCTTGTGGCCGGGTAAGAGCGGACGGTCGTGGCGCGACCCCGAGCCGGGCGAGCCCGTCGGGATTGCCGAGGGGATCGAGGACGGGTTGACCCTCGCTGTCAATCGGCCGGCGGTGCGGGTGGTCGCCGCCGTTTCATTAAGCAACATGACCTCGATGACACTGCCGGCAAGTATCGGCGATGTCCAGATCGTAATGCAGAATGACAAGCCGGGAAGCCCGGCGGCGAAAACACTGAAGCGCGCGATCGATCATTTTCGTAATGACTTGAAGCGCCGTGTGTTTATATTGAAGCCGCCGGAGCGGGTCAAAGATCTCAACGATCTGCAACGAGAAATGGTTAGGGGCGAGGCTGATGCCCGGTAAGAAATTCCCTAGTCGTTACGAGATCGTCTACTATCGCGATGACTTGAAGAGGGGGAGACTGATGCCGAGGAAGATTTCCCGGCGGCCGGCAGTGTATTGCGATGCCGACAAGGTAATCGAGGGATGGCGCACCAAAGCAACGCCAGGGACGACGATCGGTACATGGATCACAGGCGCCGGCGGGATTCACAATCCACGGATTGGCGGCCATTTCGCGATCACCGGCATCGCGGGGTCGACCCGGGGGGGTAAACCGGGATGATTTTGGCCACCGGCGATTGCCCAATTGTGCGGTCGCCCGGCATGCTGGGCGCCGCCGCGACGGCGCCGGACCCTGCCCTGAGGGATGCCATGGCGGGCATCTCCATTGCTGCGAGCCACAGGATAGCCGACGACAGCCGGGGCGCCCGCCTTGGCGGACTGGGCTTGTGTACAACTCCTGTAATTACAGGAGTGCCCGAATGATAAAACCTCACGCCGGCGTGAGGTGTCCTCCCAGCTGTCGAGCAAAGCGAGCAGCGAACGCGCCGCAACCGGCTCGTCGGCGCCGGCGCTGCGGATCAACCCGCCGATCCCGCGCGCCCCAGCCCATGCGCGCGATCCTGGGGGGGATGAACGACTAGACGACCACACAAACTCTCACCGAGCTCGGCATTACCAAAGATCAGTCGGCGGGCGCCGGCCGACGTGCACTCGACCGCGCCGCCGCCCTCGACCCGGCAGACTCGGGTTTGAGCTTGACGCGAATGCCGGCGCGGGCATGATCGCCGGCGAGACACGACCGGCAGCCCCCAGCCTTCATCGGGCACGGGCTGTCGCGCTCCTATGCCTTCGATCTTCGTGGCCGCCGCGTTGCGGCCGGACGGAGCTCGTGGCCGGGGGTCGTGCGGCGGGCTCCACAAGGGGTCCGACCATGGATTTCTCCGCTGAAAGCGTTCTGCTTCGTCGCAAGGCCTATTGGGCAAACCGGTTTCGGCCGGTGCCGGTCGATCGCCTTGGTCATCCGGCCGGGGCGCGCTTCCGCGAGGAAGCGCGTGCCGATCCGCCGGCGGCGACGGTGCGCCCGGTCGATCGCAATTTGGCCTACACCGCTTGGCTGGCGGATAACGTCGTTGTGTTCGAGCTCGCCGCGAACCCTGACGTCGTTGACCGGTTGATGGCTGAGGTCCGGCGCCTGGCCGGTCCAACGCCGTTGGTTCGCCGTAGTCTTGGCGCTGCTGCGCTGTTCTACCGAGGTCGGCCGCCGCATGGCTTGTTGGGCAATGTCGGCTGGCGCGATGACGCGGGAAGCAGCGCCGGGGCAGCGCTGGTCGGTGCCGGCAATATCGTGTTGGTCGAGCTCGACCCGGTCAGCGACGCACTGTTCGAATGGCCGGGCCCACCCGACCAGATCGCCCTCGATGCGCTGCCCGAGATCGCCGATCCCGAGACGGTCTTGGTCGCGGTCGAGGGTGCGCTCGGCGAGCTCGGCTATCACCCGCCGCCAAATCTGTTCGACGACGTCGAGGTCGCGGAGGTCTCCTCGCGGCGGGAGGCTGACGCCAGGACTTCATCGGCTCGTGGTCGCGATGGTGATTATCATCCCGGTGATGGTGGTCCGCCAGGACCCGAGCCGCCGCCGCCGGAGCCGCCGGACGGGCCGCCGCCCGAGATCACCGTCTATGCCGGCGAACGCCATGGCGCCGCCGATGCCGGGCTCAAGGCGCTCTATCGGTTTGGTGTGAAGTTCTACAACCGGGCCGGCGAGCTCTGTCGGATCAGCGCCGCGCCCGGCAAAGACTCGTCCGGTCGGACGATCGCAATGGCTGTGATCCAGCCGGTACCGCCGGCCGCCCTCGGCCGTTTGCTTGGCCAGGCGGCGAGCTGGTTTCGGCCGTTGCCCAAGGCTGGGCGCTATCGTGTCGACCCGCCGGCGCCGATCGTCATGATGATCGCCGCGATGGCCGACGAATGGCGTTTCCCGCCGTTGATCGGGATCGTCAGGCAGCCAACCCTGCGCCCGCTCGATCTCAGCGTCATCACCGAGCCAGGCTATGATCGAACGACCGGGTTTGTTGCCGATTTTGGCGATTTGAAAGTTCCGCGCATCCCGGTGCGGCCGAGCCGGCGTGAAGCCGAGACGGCTCTGACCTTGCTGCTGCAAAATCTCGATTCGTTCCCGTTTGTCGATGCGCGTGACCGGGCGGCCGCGGTGGCCGCACAGATTACGGTATGCGTTCGCACGGCGCTGCCGGTGGTTCCCGGTTTTGCCGTCAATAGTCCAAGCCCCGGCTCGGGCAAATCTTATTTCACCGATTGCTTGAGTGCGAGCGCGACCGGCCAGCGCGCCGCAGTCATCGCGGTTGCCAGCAAAGAAGAAGAAACCGAAAAACGGCTGATCGGTGCGGCGTTGGCGGGCGATCAGCTAATTGTTCTCGACAACGTCAGGCGGTTACTTGAGGGTGACTTTTTGTGCCAGGTCACCGAGCGGCCGATGATGCAATTGCGCCCGCTCGGGACCAGCGAGATGCGGATCATCCGCAACGTTTTCACGCTGATTGCCAACGGCAACAACATCGTCTGCGCCGCCGATTTGACCCGCCGCTTTTTGCGGATCAACTTCGATCCCAATGTCGAACGCCCGGAATTACGGCAGTTCGACAGCGACCCGTTTTGGCAAATACTTAATCATCGTGGCGATTTCATTGCGGCTTGTCTTGCGGTTGTTCGATATTACGCGCAGGCCGGACAGCCGAACTTGCGGCCGCGGCTCGGGTCCTATGCCGAGTGGTCCGATTTGGTGCGGTCCGCGATCGTCCATCTGGGGCTGCCCGATCCGGTGCTGACCCAGCAGGATCTGATCGCCGATGATCCGGTCGCCGGCGCGCGCCGTGCGATGTTTGCCGCCTGGATCAACCTCAAAACGCTCGCGCTCGGCGATCAGCGCGGCTTGCGGGTGCGCGATCTGATCGACGAGGCGGGGCACGACCCGGATCTGATGGAGGCCTTGGTGGAGGTCGCCGAGGGGCAAGGTAACCTCGCCGGCAAGATCGATCATTCGCGGTTGACCCGGTGGTTGGCCCGCAATGAGAACACGATTGCCGGCGGGCTTAAGCTGGTCGTCGACCGCGCTGATCTGTCACGGCCGAGATGGCGGCTCGATCCGGTGATGCCGGTGGAATAGCCCCGTTCTGCGTCCCTACGTTCCTACAAGATATCCTGCATATCCTACCCTACGGAACGCAGGACCTACGCCAATTCCCTACGGCGTGTTCCGGGCTCGTTCTTAGCTTGATTGCATGCCCGGTGCTGGTCGACGAGGAATGCCCCGCAGTTCCCGCAGGTGGTATGTCGGATGCGCGATACTACTTTGGCAGAGGCTACTCGCTAAGGTAGATGCAGCCCTATGCAGCGCTCGCCGTTTTTTGGCTGCATCGGGGTAACCCTCGGGCCTGCCATAGGTTTTTGCGGCGTTGTTAACGATCAATTGCAGCGCTGCAGCCTGAAAAAGTAGAGCCGATGCCTCACGCGTGCGCGGCCTCTTCTTTGCGATAGCCTAGACTGTTGATTGGACTGGCAGAATGGTCTCTGTTGCGGAGTTGTGCTGTAGAATAGGCTGGAGGGTGGCGTGGGTGCCTCTGTAAACTTTGCGGTGATATTGTGGTTTCGGACGGATGCTCGGTTAACGGGCGGTTTTGTATATCGTGACGCTATCGCCAGTGTTAGGTGGTAACGCGCGCGGAGGCTACTGGTAGTGTTGCGGGTGCGGTCGACCGCGGTGCGCGGTTTGGTTGCCGCTGCACGCCGAGGCGGCAACCCCGGCGGGTGATGCGCTGATCCGACCCCGCATCCGAATGGACGGCTTCCGGGAAGCCTTCTTGGGACTCCGGGTCAGCCCGCAGACCGTTACTTCCGTGCGCACAAACCTCGAAACAGATGCTCAATTTGAGCATCTGCAATCACGAGTTACGGCCGACGGCAAAACTCGCGTGATACGCAAGCCATCCCCCACGCCAACCCCGGCCCTATCGCCGCCGCCGATCACCAAAGAGGCGCCGCCCGCCGCGCCGATCACGGTCGAGGAGATCGAGGCGGTCGAGGCCGTCAGCCCGGAGTGTCCAACCCCCGTGGGGACGTCTCGCGGAAACGCGAGAGGTCATGCGCTGGCGGTCGCGCCGGCTGCGCACCGCGTTCTCGGAGCGCGTCGTCGCACTGGTGCGCGCCGCTCATCCCGGCGACCTCGATTAGCTGATCGGCGTGGTCAAAGTGTGGCACGTTTTGACCACGCGGAAATCGACCGATCGAGTGCTTTTATAGATTGCAAACGAGTGTATGCGGGTATATATATACGGCACTCAATACGGAGTTGTCGTGATGCCGCAGGCGGTTACGTATATTCGGGTGAGCCGCGAGAGCCAGGCGAGAAGCGGGCTCGGGATCGAGGCCCAGCGCGCCATAGTCAAGCAGTTCCTCGACGCACAGGGGATCGAGGAACTCGCCGTGCTCGAAGAAGTCGAGACCGGCAAGGGTGCGGACGCCCTCGACCGCCGGCCGAAGCTCGCCGCGGCGCTTGCCCTGGCCCGCAAGGCGAAATGCCCGATCGTCGTCGCCAAGCTCGACCGGCTGAGCCGCGATGTTCACTTCATCAGCGGGCTGATGGCGCACAAAGTGCCGTTCATCGTCGCCGAGCTCGGGCCCGACATCGATCCTTTCATGCTGCACATCTATGCCGCGGTCGCCGAAAAGGAGCGGGCGCTGATCTCGGAGCGCACCAAGGCAGCACTCGCCGCCAAGCGGGCGCAGGGTGCCAAGCTCGGCAATCGCACCAACCTTGCCGAGGTCGGGGCTCGCGGTCATGCGACGATGGCGTATCAGGCCGATCGCTTCGCCGCCAATGTCCGGCCGATCATCGAGGATGCGCGCAAGGCCGGTGCCGCCACCCTGCAGGACCTCGCCGACGCGTTGAACGCTCGTGGAGTGCGCACCGCACGCGGCGGCCGCTGGCATCCGATGACGGTCCGCGCGATCCTGCAGCGCACCGAGGCCGCGGCCTGAAGCCTGCTCGACCTCGACCTCGAAGAGCCCCGCCAAGGCGGGGTTTTTCGTGTCAGCTCGGTGAAATCGTGGCAGCCGCGCGCCCCACGCCCAGCGGATCGCCAGCAAAACCGCGGGAAATGACACCCGTGAGTCCGGTGGTGCCGGCGTTTTGCCATGGGCCGAGGCCTCGCCGCGGGCTGATCGAGGGCCGGCCAGCCGCCGGGGTTTTCGTGGCAGCTGGGCAATGGCGAGTTGGTTCTATTGGGCGACCGCCGCGAGCCGGTACTACGACCCGGCCGGGCGAGGCTCATCCTGGGGCTCCCCAGGGGCTCTTCGGGGAAGCCTCCGGGGACCTCGCGGGGGAGGCCTCCCAAGGGGTTCGGGGCCCTCGGCAGGGAGCCTCCCGCAAAGACACCCCCGGTATGACCCGGAAGAGGCGGCCGGCCTTGCCAGTGGCCGGGCCATCCCGGAGAGGCTGAGCCGCAAAAAAAAATTGTAGAATTTTTGTCAAACCTTCGAGCCCGAAAACCGCATAGACTTCGTCACCATGGCCGAGAACTCCTCGAACGGATTGTCGACTGCCGTGCAGCTGGCGCTGGCCGCGGAGGCGGCACGGCAACAAATCGAGGATGATGACGAGCCGGTCCTCGATCTGCTCGGATTGCCGAACCTCGATGTGGCGCCGAAGCGGGCCAATCTGGCGCGTGCCGGCAAGGGCCGGCCGCCGGGATCGCGCAACCACACCACGAATTTCTGGCTCGAACACATCACTCGGAAATATGGCTCGCCGTTGGAGGTCCTGGCGCAAGCGGCGCGGGCGCCGATCGTCGAGCTCGCCCGTGAGCTCGGCTGCTCGAAGCTCGAAGCGTTCAGCGAAAAACGCAAAGCGGCCGAGGCGCTGGCACCCTATCTCCACCCGAAATTGAGCTCGGTCGCGATCTATCCGCCGGGCCACCCTCTCAGCGGCGTCCCCTCGACGCTGATGATCGCCGGCCAGGGCGATTTTCGTGACATCACCGATGCCGCCATGGTCGAGGACACGGACGGTGTCGATCTCCCCGAGACCAGGCGCTCGACCCGCTCGACCCTATCAGTGGCAGAGCCCGAAGCCGCCGGCGAACCTCAGAGCCCGGCCGCGAGCAGCGAGCCGAACCAGGTGCCCGATGCGACGATTGCCCAGGCGCTCGACACCTTGCTGACCCTCGCCCGCGATCCCGAGATCCGACGGCGCATGCGCGAGATGCTCGAATGATCAAAGCCCTGCGGTGGGACCGCGGCGAATTCGCGATCACCGTCGGCAAAGGCGACCAAACTGACCGCCAGACCGTCTCGGGCTGGGTCGACCAGGCGAAGCTCTGGGGCATCCACCGCGCCGTCGGCTCGACCGCGGCCGGCACCGATATCTCGTCGACTGCCACTTCGTCGCCGGTCACGAGACTGCCTTGCGCCGTACCGAAGGCCGGTCGATGCATTCCACGAGATCACCCACGACGATCGGCTGCGCCTTCATCTCGTTTTTGCGCTACGTCTCCCGCCGATCGTCGCCCGTTCGCTTCTCGATCCACCCGGCAAGGGCCGGCCGCCGGGATCGCGCAACCACACCACGAATTTGTGGCTCGAACACATCACTCGGAAATATGGCTCGCCGTTGGAGGTCCTGGCGCAAGCGGCGCGGGCGCCGATCGTCGAGCTCGCCCGTGAGCTCGGCTGCTCGAAGCTCGAAGCGTTCAGCGAAAAACGCAAAGCGGCCGAGGCGCTGGCACCCTATCTCCACCCGAAATTGAGCTCGGTCGCGATCTATCCGCCGGGCCACCCTCTCAGCGGCGTCCCCTCGACGCTGATATCACCCCCGCCGGCGCCGGCGATGACGGGCCCGCCATCGTCGATCACGAGGGCGCCGGTCGATTGGCGCCGCCATCGGATTCTCGACGCCTGGGGGTGGTCGGCCGAGCCGCGGCGCACGCTCGCCGTGCTCGACCGCCTCGAACGCACGGGGGCGATCAGCCGGGTCGAGCACAAATGCGGGCTAGATCTACCAGATGTGGACCATCCCAGGAGCTCCCAGGAGGGCCGACACTCCCCCCGGGGATCAGGCCGACGAGGCCGCCGGCCTTGCCAGGGGCCGGGCCAAGCTGGCCGCGGCCGGCTTTCTGGCGCCCTCGGGCAAGCCTTATGGCGCGCAGTCGGTCAAGATCATGCTCGGCTGATCCGGCCGCCTCGACGACACCGAGAACCCCGCTCCGGCGGGGTTTTTTGTGCCCGTACCGGCAATGGGGAAAATCGCCTATTGGGCGCCTCGGCCGCGACCGTCAGCGCGGTGGCACCGAGCGGGACGCGCGTCCTGCGCCTTCCCAGGGGTTGCCGGAGCCTGGCTGGAACACCTCATACCCGGCGCCGGCCGCCCGAACTTCCGTGCAAAAAACTCTGACCAGCGGAAAGGTTTCGAGCCGCTCAGCCTCCGGCGGGCCCAACTCCTGCAATGTTGACGGCGTTTTTTTAGGTGCCGGCGGCGAACGGATCATGCTCGACCGGGATCAGATTGAACGGCGGCGGCTGTGCCGCCTGTGCCGGAGTGCTGAGCGCACCGTGCCGGCGCCGAGAAGACCGGCGCCGGCAAGACCGGCGAGCGGTTTTAGCCGGCGCCCGCGCTGGGCGGGATCGGTTTGTTCCCATTGCCGGATGCGGGGTTCCGACTGGTCGGACCATTCGCCGGTCCGCCTTTGCTGGCCGGCGGCGATGACCCGGGCTTTCTGCCGCGCACACCAAAGCGCGTGACCTCAAGCTGTTCGAAGCGGGGGGCAGCGCATCGGCGGGCGAAGCAATGCGCCTCGAACGGAAATTCGAGGCGGCACTGATTCGGGAACTCGCGGTCGAGCGTTGGGAAATGGAAGCGGTCGACGAAGAAAAACCGTTGACCACCGGCAAGGTTCACGCGGCAAATTGGACCGGGGCGCTCGATGCGGTTGTTTTTCACTATGACCGTAACGCCATCGACATTGAGAGGAGGCGGTTGCACGGGGTGCGGCTACGGCGGCGGGCTCGCGTCAAGCGGAGCGGCCGGCCGTTTCTTTTATCTGTCGCGCTGTATGAGAAAGGGGATTACCGCTGCCGGCGCTGCTCGATGACCGTGGCGACGCGATCGGCGAGCGCCGGCTCGCCCCGGCCTCGCAGCATCCCTTCGAGCGCCACCCAGGCGGGGCCGGCGACCGTGAGTTCGTCTTGCTCCCAGCGCCGGATCGTGCGGTCGCTGGCGATCAGCAGCGTCCGGGCGATCGCCGATTGCGACAGCCCGAGCGCCTTGCGGCAGTGGTGAAAGAGGGCGGCTTCGCGCATCGTTTTAATGCCGGGTTGCGGGTTGACTTCCGCTACTGGCAGGAGATGAGGCCGTTGCCATACGTGCAGGATTGCGGGCCGACCAGCGGCGCTGGCTGATACACTGGCTGCGGCGGTGCCCAATTGCAGACCGCGCCCATCATGTTGGCCAGCGCGCCCTGCACCGGACCTGAGCAATTCATGATTTGCGGTGGCCGCGGCGCGTAGGCCTGCGGCGGATAGGTGCACTGCTCGCCGGCATGGAGACCGGCCAAGATGCCGTAGCGGTAACGCAGACAGTCGGCGTGGGCTTGGGCGTCCACTGCCGGCGGCGCGGTGGCTGCCGGCGGCTGGCTCGCCCAATTGGCCGAAGCCGGCGCGTTTGTGAGATCGCCGGCGGCGAGCGAGCCGCAGCTTTGCAGGGTGGCGCGATCTTGTGCGTCGGTCGCGGCGGCGATCCCGTATTGCGCGCGGGTCTCGACCGTCGCCCGCAAGGCCTGGCACGACTCGCGGGTCAAAGTTTGCGCGTTGGCAGCGCCGGCAAGACCGGCAACCGCAACGGTGGCGAGTAGGATCTTTTTGAACATCGCATCCTCCTTGGAGAAATGGGCAGGATTGCCCTTTGCGATGCTCTTGATATGGGCGCGAAGCCTTCCGCGATCTTGATAGTTCGGGCCAAAAACTTGATAGCGCGCGCCATTTGCGGGGAAGTTTGTTCAGTCATCCCAGCGGTCTCTGCCGGCTATGGCGCAGCGGGATATGCAGATCGATAGTCTCCGGGTCAGGCGTCGGACGCCCGTATGCAATTCTCGAACGTGCTTGGGGGGAGGGGGAAAAGAGGAAAAACTTTCGTAAGACGTGTAGCGTTGCTCGCTGTGGTAGAGTTTCCCCCCTTTTACCCCTCCCCCCAAGCACATCCGTGTCTTGCATCATGCGGCGTACCAGACCATGACCGGGCGCCCCCCGGTGGTGCGGCGGATTGATCGCGCCTTGCCGCGTTGCAGCAGCACACCCAGGGCCGTACCGATGCGTCCGGTGCGGTGATGCCCATCAGCGCGAGGAGCGGCTGATCCCGCACGATCTGTGGGAGCGCGATCGAGCTCGCTTCGTGCGCGATCTCGATCTGCCCCGAAGCTGCGAAACGTTCCTACAGCATCTGGAGGCCGCGCTCTCCGCAGGTCTTGAGGCCGTGGCGGAGGCGGTTGCGGACGGCGCCATGACGATCGACAAGAACATGATCGTCCTGCCCAAGGCGAAGCCCGCACCGGAGGATCCGC
>Ga0306924_10000669_pt1 | contig 29535 bp, 28 predicted proteins | sample sta12Can44000111_FD_203756 | JGI IMG/M metagenome (GOLD analysis project Ga0306924, IMG submission 203756) | Lab enrichment of tropical soil microbial communities from Luquillo Experimental Forest, Puerto Rico - statanox.12C.anox.44.000.111 (v2)... | ecosystem: Environmental > Terrestrial >... | reverse complement strand
GCGGCTTTCCGCGCGTCTCCGGCAGGAAAGCCGCCACGAGGCCGAGGATATAGACCGTCGCGATCACGACCGCCGCCTGGCTGAAGCCGCCGAAATTCGCGATCAGCCAGCCCGAGATCAGCGGACCGGTCCATGAAATCAGGCGCGGCGCGTTGAACACGAACGCGGTGGCGGTCGCGCGCACGCGCGTCGGGAACAGCTCCGGCAGCCACGCCGACATCCAGGTGAACTGGCCGGATACGAAGATGCCGCTGAACGCTCCGGCCAACAGCAGCAGCGTCAGATCCTGAGTCCAGATGAAGAAGACCGGCACCGAAAGAAACGCGAGCCCAAAATAGGCCATGGTGACCGGCTTGCGGCCAAAGACATCTGCAAGGAAGCCGAACCCGGCATAGCCGATGATGGCCGCACCATTGGAGGCCATCGCGACGTAGCTCACCCATTGCTGCGCCGGCAGGCCGGCCTTCGCGGCGACGCTCGCCGTATAGGGCGGCATCCAGGCGGAGATTCCCCAAAACGCAAATGTGGACGCGAGCGACATCAGGAAGGTGAGGATCACGCGGGTGCGGATCTCGCGCTCCGCGAACAGATCAAGCATAGTGAAACGAGCAAGCGACTCCTCCTGCCCGCTGAGAGTCGCGCCGCTGCGCTTGCGTTCGGTCGCGGCGGCGCGACGCTCGTTCACGCGCTCCCATTTGTCGGATTCGGGGATCGCTCGCCTGATCCACAGCGTCAGCAGCGCCGGCGCAACGCCGAGCAGGAACATGACGCGCCAGGCATCGGGACCGATTGGGCTGATGAAGAGCCACGCGAGCGAGGCCAGGAAGAAACCAATGCCGAAGCCGCATTGCATCAGCCCGACACCTTTGCCGCGATTCCTGTCGGGCCAGAGTTCGGAAACGATCGAGGTGCCGGTCACCCATTCGGACCCGATCGCAAGCCCCACCAGAAACCGCAATACCGCGAAGGACAGCCAGTCCCAGGCAAACGCGCTCAGCCCGGTCAGGATCGAGTAGGCGAGGATCGCCAGGATCATCGCGCGCTTGCGCCCGATATAGTCGGCAATCACGCCCCCGATCATGCCGCCGATCGCCCAGCCAAGCAGGGTGAGCGCGATCACCGTGCCCGCATAGACCGGGATCTGGGGGTAGCTCGCCGGCTCGAGGAGCTGGCGCAAGGCGACGCCGACCGAGATGATCAGCGCATAGGTTTCGTACCCGTCGAAGACCCAGCCCAGGTTGGCCGCGATCAGCGTCTTCCATTGGGTACGGCCAAGGGTGCGATACCAGGGCTGTGAAGCTGCGGCGATATCAGTCATGGCGTTACTTCAAAATCTCCAAGGTCAGCGGTTTGAGACGGAAGTTGTTGCAGGCGTTGAACAGGACCGGACAGTTGGACATGGCGACGATCTGCGGCATCAGCGCGCGCATGAGGATGTAATCGCCCGGCTTGCCCTTCGGTACGCGGATCTCCCATTTGCCGTCGGCATCGTACGCGACCGTCATGAAGATATTGAAGCACGCATCGACGTTGAAGCTAGAGCGATCCATGCCGTAGCCACGAACGGCTGCCTCCAAGTTCGACTGGCAGTTCGGGGCGCCCTTTGCCGCCTCGCCATAGCGCGCGGTGTTGAGGTGCTCGCTGCAAAATCCGCCGCCGCAATAGTTCTCTCGCGTGAGGTCTTCCTCGATCTTCCACATCTCCCGGGTACGGTTGCTGTAGAGGGTGTCCGGCGCGGTGAACTTCCAGCTCAAGTTCACGGCGCGGCTCGAATGCATGCTTAAGAGCTCGCGCACGTCATCGCGATTGAACGAGATGAAGTCGGCGACCTGCTCTCCCTTCGGCTGGGTGAGGCGCAGCCGCTGACCAGTTTCGATCTCGAAGCTGATGTATCCACCCGGCGCGACCGTGACCGGCACCCCAGGCTCCAAAACCGCGCTCGCACCGCTCATGCGAATAAGATCCTTCCAGTCGTGGTAGCACTCGTGCGTCGAAAGTGATCTTCGACCATTAAAACACTCTAACGCGTGCCGCCGGTGCTCGTAAGGTGTCCCGCTATCCTCCGAGCCGCGGCCGGATCACGCGCTCAAAAGCCTGGAGCTCGGTCTCCGGCAGGTCGTAGCCGCGCTCGAGGTCATGCGCCGGGAACAAGAACACGTGCTCAACGCCTGCCTCCTCTCGCGCCTGCAGAAGGCGCTCGGCACAACGTTCCGGAGGACCGAACAGTCCAAATGCATCGGCAATTTGGCGCGCCTGATCCTCGGGCAGTGCCGCGGGATCGTGCGTCGGCTCAAGCTCGAACCCGGCCTCCTTCAACCAGTGAAGATTCGACGCGCTCGGATAGGCGAGAAAAGGTTGACCTGGAGCGAAGGAGCTTCGCACCCATCGCGTGCCCGCCTCGGCGGATCCGAGACCGAGCGTGATCACGAACACCACCGGGAAACCGCTCAGTGAGCGGCTCGCCCGCGCTGCCCCTTGCTCCAGGTGACGAAGCGCTGCGCGGACGGCTGCCGAATGCAGACCGACCATGAGAAAGGCGCCGTCGGCCACCTCGCCGGCAAGTTCGATCATGCGGGGCCCGGCCGCCAGCAGATAGACCGGCGGCGGTGTCGCACTCCGGTTCCTCAGGCGGGTCGACGTTGGGCCGAACTCGACGCTTTCTCCGGCAAGGAGTTTGCGGATATCGCGGATCGCTTCGCGCATGACAGCCACCCGTGCGCGTGGCTTTCCTATACTCCGCGTCGAAATGAAACCGGGCGCCACTGTGAGGCAGGTACGCCCCGGTGCTATCTCATCCAGGCTATGGGCAAGCGAAGCGAGAACGAGCGGATGCCGAACCAGCGGGCTCGAGGTGGCGGGGAACAGACGCAGGCGCTGCGTCGCCCGGCACGCCAGCGCCAGCGCCAGGTAAGCGTCCCGGCCGCTCGAAGGATGATCGTGGATGCCGACGCCGTCGAAGCCGGCCTCCTCGCAGCGGGCGATGAACGCGGCGAGGTCAGGTAACGGTCGCCCAACCGGGACTCGGAGATCGACGCGGATCCGGGTCATCTGACGAAGGCTCCTTTATTTTCGAGCCCGACGATACGGAGCCTCGTCAGGAATGAGACCAGAGCAAAGCGCTTTTTGCCCCGCGACGCATCGGTCCGCGCTCGGCACTGGCCGGATTATCGGCGATGTCCGCTTTCACGGTGAGTTTGCTATTGGCAGTACGTCGAAGCAGGAGGTCTGATATCTCTATAGACCCGGTGCCATGGAGGCCAGCCCTTCACGGCTCTGGCACATGTCAGCGAGAGCAGATAGCGTCCCTCTCATCGCGCTGAATTGGAGGGCATCGTGTACCTTCCTAATGCATTTAAGGAAGAACGCGTCAGTGTGCTTCACGACGCGATTCGCCGCGCCGGCTTGGCCACCCTGGTCAGCCTAACTGGTGAAGGGCTAATCGCCAGCCATGTGCCACTATTGATTGATCCGGAGCCTGCTCCTTATGGGACGCTTCTGGGTCACCTAGCTCGTGCGAACCCACAGGCACGGGGTGCGATCGGTGACGCGCTGGCCATTTTTCTTGGGCCAGACGGCTATATCACACCGTCCTGGTACGCGACAAAGCGAGCGACCGGAAAGGTGGTGCCAACTTGGAATTACGTCGCCGTTCACGCCTATGGACCGCTTGAATTCATCGACGATCCGGTACATGCGCGTCAGCACATCACGCAACTCACCAACCGGCATGAGCAGGGCCGAGCTACTCCCTGGGCGCCGAGCGACGCACCGGAAGACTTTATCGCGAGCCAGGTCAGGAGGATCATCGGGTTTCGGCTGACCATTAAGCGGCTCGAGGGCAAATGGAAGATGAGTCAGAATCGATCGGTAGAAGACCGAGTTGGGGCGGCGGCTGGTCTGGAAGCGGAGGGCAAACCCGGTCTCGCAGAGCTGATCCGATCGGCTTCGCCGCGAGTAGGTGCCGGTGAGCAACGCTGAACTCTTTTCCTGGACCTACGACGCGATTGCTCACGCGAGATGATTGACGAGCGATGCTGTTTGCCGCAGTACACGAGCCAGCAATTGACGTGTCGCGTCAGTTCGCGGCGCTGCATCAATTCGGTCGCTTCGGAGCGAAGAGGACATTCAGCGAGCCACGCTTACAGAACTGGTTTAGGAGTACACAGCCTAGAAATCATCGAGTGGCTGACGCCGTAAGATCGACCGATATCAGTTAAAGGCTCACCCGCTCCGGGTCGCGCAATGTCGCGGCTGTGATCGCCTCGCCTTGCGCGGTTGAAAACGCTAAAATTTCGCGCTGAGCGCTGACCCCCGCAGCGTCACACTGCGGTGGAGTAAGCGTTGCTAGTGCCAGCTGGAAGCTCGATTGCGTAAGAGAGAATCAAACTCCCTCCGCCTTAATGCGCAAGTTCCTGCTAGCGTGCCAAACTTTCTTGGGAGGCTTAGTTGGACACCCCGAGAGAGACATTGTCCATGTCGAGCGTCCCCCGCGATCGTAACCCGGCCGAAGCAGCGGGTGTCATCGCGCATTGGCCGCACGACACCAAGTCACCGGCGACTTCTTCAGCTTGAGGGACTTCAGCAGGAAATCGGTACCGTCTGAAAAAGCATCGAGCGGAGCCGCGGACCAGTATGCGGTGGTGCAAGTCGCCGGGTTGCAACTGCCTCCAGCCGTAATCCATTCGCCCGTGCGCACCACGTCGCAGGCACAAATGGCTTTCTTGGGATTGGCCGGATCTACCGTACAGGGCTTGTTGAGGCACCATGTCCAGGGCGTACCGGACGGACATTTCAAAGTTTTCTTGCCCTGTTGCCATTGCTTGAGCGCGAATTGGGAATATACGGTGCGAATCCCGTTGGCGTCCGTGCTCGGCTTGACGGTGTCGCAAGCGACGCTGGCCAGACTCGGACCGTCTTCGACATCGCATGAGCAGATCGCGACCTTGGGGTCGCCAGGCTCCGGAATGCATGGGGCCGAGGTGCACAGCGCAAATTGTTGCTGGCATAGGTAATTCTCCGCCTGGGCCGACTCGGCATGACCGAAGGCGGCGATCAACGCGGCCATCACGGGCAAAGCACGCAAGCAGAACGATTTCATGGAGCGCTTACGTCTTTGCGGCGAGCGCGGCCTTCACGCGCTCGGGCGTCATCGGGTATTGGCGCAGCCGCACGCCGGTCGCGTCGAAGAACGCGTTGGCGATCGCGGCCGCGGTCGCGCCCATGACCTCCTCGCCGGCGCCGGTCGAAGGTTCGTCGAGGCGCTGCACCACGACCGCGGTCACCTGCGGATGTTCGGCGAAACGCAGCACCGGATACGACACCCAATCGAGGCTGGTGACGCCGCTGTTGTCGAACGTCACCTCCTCCTTGAGCACGCGGCTCGTTGCCTGGATCGCCTGCCCGACGATCTGGTTCTCGACCAGGCCGGGATTGATCACCTGGCCCGCGTCAAGCGCGCCGTAAACGTGCGTGGCGACGATGTTGCCGGTGCGCCGGTCGACCACGATATCGGCCACCGCAGCACCATAAGACACGTGATGCGTGCCGAGCGCGATCCCGCGGCCGCGCACGACCTCGGCATCGGACAACGCCGACGCCGCGACCTTGGGTTTCCACGCGGCAGCCGCCGCGGCGGCGTTGAGCACGCCGAGCCAGCGCGCGTCGCCGATATTGTTGTGGCGGAACTCGAGCGGATCGATCTTGGCCATGAACGCGAGCTCGTCGATCGTCTGCTCCGAGGCGAACGCGAACGACAGATCGAGCGGCGAGCGCAGCGGCGCACCCTTGAGGTAGCCGACCATGGGCACCGCGTGGCTGATCACGCGCCGGTTCGCCACGGCGTACATCGAGCCCGTGCTCATGCGGTTGACCGGGATCGAGCCGGCGCCGGTGGTGCGCTCCGCCGGCGGCGTCAGCAGCACGAGCTCGTGCGTGGTCTCGTTGACCATCCACCCATGCTGCCAGCCGTGGTACTCGTAGGCGATGAGCTTTCCGCTCGCATCGATGCCGGCGCGCACGTCGGCGAGATGCGCCGGGCCGTAGTCGTCCCAGCCGAGCTCGTCGGAGCGCGTGAATTGCACGCGCACCGGCTTGCCGACCGCCTGCGACATGACGGCGGCGGCCTGCGCGGCATCCTCGTAGCAGCTGCGGCCGAAGGTGCCGGAGCCCTCGTGGTACTGGACGCGAACCTTGTCGACCGGCAGTCCGAGGACCTGCGCCAGCATCTCGCGCGAATTGTAGATGTCCTGCGTCGACGACATCACCAGCGCCCCGTTCGGCCCGACGTCGGCGAGCGCGCAATTCGCTGCGAACGGCGCGTGCGACTGGTACGGACAGCGGTAGGCCGACGATGCCACGTGCGCGGCTCGAGCGAAGGCGCCCGGCGCATCGCCCCACTCCGCGATCACCGTGTCGGTCGTCTTGGCGGCGCGCATGCTGTCGAACAAATTCTCCGGCAGCGGCGGGCTCTCCTGCCACGTGACCTTGAGCGCGCGGGCGGCCTTGACCACGTCCCACTCGCGCTCGGCGACGACGCCGACGAAATCGCCCTTGCGCACGACCCGGGCGCCCGGGATGTCCGCGATCGAGCGCTCGTCGATGCTCAGAGGTTTCGCGCCGGCGCCGTAGGCGCGCTGCCCGCGCGGGCGCACGACCCGGCCGTGCAGCATGTTCGGCAGGCGCACGTGCTGCATGTGCACGTAGGCGCCGCTCGCCTTGTCCGGAATGTCGACGCGCGGCACGCTGGTGCCGACGAGCTTGTAGCGGTTGATCGGCTTCTGCGGCGCCGTGCCGGTGAACTTGACGTTGAACGGCTTGTCGCCGAGGAGCGCGCCGTAGGTGACCGAGCGGGTGGGATGGCCGTCGATCGACACCACCCCTTTCGACACCGTGAGGCTTCCCGTCTGCACGCCGAGCCGCGTCGAGGCGAGCGCCAGCAGCGCTTGACGCGCCTCCGCGGCCGCCGCGCGAACCTGCGGCCCGCCGCGGTGGATAGACGAGCTCGAGGTGGTCGCGCCCTGGTTCGGCGTCACGTTGGTGTCGAGCTGCACCCACCGGAGCTGGCTCATGTCGAGATCGAGCTCTTCGCCCGCGATCTGCAGGAGGCCGGTGGTGTTGCCTTGGCCGAATTCGCCCTTGCCGAGGTAGACGGTCGCGGTATTGTCGGCGTGCACCGCGATCCAGGAATCGATCGCGTTGGGATCGGGCGGGCCGGCAACGTCTCCGCGCGCGGCGGCGGCCGGCGGCGAGCCCGCGATGCTAAAGCCGATGACGAGCGCGCCGCCGCCCTTGAGCAGATCGCGGCGGGAGAAGCAAAGCGTGTCGGTGTCGGTCATCGCGCCGCTCCCGTCATTTTGGTGGACGCAAGCTGGATGGCCTTCATCACGCGCGGATAGGTTCCGCAGCGGCAGAGGTGGCCGTTCATGTGCGCGCGAATCTGCGCTTCGGTGGGGCGTGGATTCTGCGCCAGCAGCTCGGCGCCCTTGATCAGCATTCCGTTGTAGCAATAGCCGCACTGCGGCGCTTGCTCGTCGATGAAGGCCTGCTGCAGCGGATGCAGCGCCGGCGCCTGCGCGAGGCCCTTCTGCTGTGCGTAGAGCGCCGCGAGGCCCTCGAGCGTGGTGAGCGACTTGTCCGCGACCGCCGCAACCGGCGTCACGCAGGAGCGGATCTCGACGCCGTCGGCGAGCACCGAGCAGGAGCCGCATTGCGCCAGCCCGCAGCCGAAGCGCGGTCCTTTCAGCTCGAGTTCGTTCGCGAGCACGTAAAGGAGCGGCGTGTCCGGGCTCGCCGCCACCGGCCACGTTCTGCCGTTCACTTTGATCTTGATCTCGTCCGCCATGCGCATCCTCCCGTCGACCAGATGCGATCTGCCGTTATTCGATTGCAGCTAGGCTATCGGAGCCACCTCATGCGAACAAGCAGCAGTGCTGCCGAGTCGCCACGTCATTGCCGGGCATAGCGCGTTGAAGACGCGCGTAAACGCGCTTACGACCCGGCAATCCATCATCCTTGCGAAGAAGATGGACCCGCGGGTCAAGCCCGCGGGTGACCCAGTCGCGGCGCAAACAAGTGCTAGCCGCCCCTTCGATGCGCCGTGCGAGATGGATCGGCGCGGCTGCGTCTAGGTTCGTCGTTCGTGCTCACGCCGTTTGCTCGGGCCGGCGGAATGCCAGCAGGTTGGCGATCATGGTTTGCACCGGCTGGTCGTTCTGATTGAGCGTGGTCATGCGCACCCGCACGGTGCCGCTGGCCGGCCGCAATTTCGATTCCTGGACGTCGATGATCTCGCAATGGAGCCGCAAGGTGTCGCCCGGCCGCACCGGACGCGGCCAGCGCAGCTCGTCGACCCCGCTGCCGATGATGCCTCCCGACAGCGGCAGCGTCTGGATGATGAGCTGCATGGTGAGCGCCGTCGTGTGCCATCCGCTGGCGACCAGTTCCTTGAAGAACGTCGAGCGCGCGACCGTCTCGCTCAAGTGCCAAGGCTGCGGATCGAACTCGCCGCCGAAGCGCTTGATCGCATCGGCGTCGACGACGGTGCGCGCGTCCGACGTGAACACCTGCCCCGGAGCGAGGTCCTCGAGATAAGCCTTGTCCACCGCATTCTCCTTCGCCAAACCGCGCGCCGCGGCGTGGCGAACCGGCCGAACGGCGCGGTCGCCGGACCTGGCCTTGCGCGGACGCAACGCTATGAGCGGCGGATTGTTCTCATCCATGCCGATGCGATGCAAGTGCGCGGGAGCAGACGCGAGCTGACGGAAACGCTGCCTGCTCCGACATCGGGTGGTCGGTTCAACGCACCGCCATCGGGCCGGGCGTGATGGTGACTCGGAGCACCTCGGGGACGGTGGGGTAGTGAAAGCCGTCCTTCACCTCGGTGATCGGCCGCACCACGCCATGCTCGGCGGGTCCCGTGTTGGGGGCAGGTTGCAGCGGCGCTTGGTTCGGGCCGAGGCCCGGTTCCTCGTTGACCTCGGTGCCCGCATCCCAGAGCAGAATTTGCGAGGTAACGTCGCCGCGGATTGGCTTGCCGCTGGCGTCGAACAGGGCGATGCCTTCCTCCCGGGGAGCGTAGAACAGGTCGTTGGACTGGGCGAACATCGTGGCGATGGTCAGCCGCTCGCCGGGCTTGGCCGTGACCTTGAACTCGAAGGCCTGTCCCGGCCAGATGTCGCCGGCACTGCTGGCCCCAACCGGGGTGTCGGTGGAGCCCACATGGACGATGCCCGGCTGACCCTTCAGGGATTTCTCGAGCGGGCCCGTAGGTCCATCCTCCGCCAGGGCCTCGAGTCCCTTGCCGCGGTCCGGCTCGCCGGACGTGAACAGCGGCGCGCGGTTGGTGTGGATGACGTAGAGCACAGGCGCCACGCCCACGGGTTCTGCCTTCCCGTTGGAAAGCTTCAGGGCATTGGCCGCGGACACGTTCTCGATGCGCACGGTGAACGTCTGGTCGGCCGCCTGGGCCGATACGCCACCGATAGCCAGCAGCAGGGTCGCGAGCACGGATATTCTTTTCGACATGGTAGGCCTCTTTCGCTGAAACTTGAGCACTGAGGCTTGAGCCCGCCTTAATGGGCGAACTGCGCGGCGCGGGGGATCATGTCATGGGTTGACGCAGACCACCCCGGTCTCGGGCAGACGCCTCATTCCGAGCAGCAATAATCACTAATCTACTGCGACAGCTATCTTGGATTCAATTCGTACGTCTTCGGTCGAAGCCAACCTTCGACGGGATCTCACAGTCACGACTGCTGACGACAGAATCTCGAAGGCTTTCCAAACCCGCGGCGCTGATTAGACGGAACCGCCAATTCACGCCGCGGCGTCGGCGGCGGCGACCGATTCGACGACGAAGCGATATTTGCGTCCGCGCGCGTCGGTCGCCCACCAACAGTCCCGCTCTTCGTTGCAGCCGTAGTCGCCCCACAGCCGCGACGCATCGAACTCCGCCATCGCCATCGCGTCTTCGCGAAGCTCGAACAACGGCTGTAGCGGGCGGCGTGCGTCGACCTCGCCGTTGTCGTCGAGCGCGAGCCGAACGATTTGAAACATGCGCGCGATCCTCGCGTGGAATTGGTTGGCGTCTGCGGTACACCCCGTCCGTTGCGGGAGTTTGACAAGGCCCGCGAGCGCTCGGCTGGCCGCTACGACGCGTCCGACACCAGGCGCATCGGTGCGCGCCCGTGTCATCGAACCTTCATATCGCCGGCGCTATTTAACAATCGTTAACAAAGAATGGCGTTTGGCCGGAACTTTCCCCTCGACGGCATGAGCGAGCACGAAAGATTTTCAGTGCCGCACGAGATCGACGAGATTCTCGAGCGCCTTCCGCCGCAGGTGACGCTCAACGTCCCCGATCATATTCTCTCGCGCTGGTTCCCGCCGGGGCCCGTCAACGGCGTCATGGAAGGCGCAGCGCTCGCGCGCGCTCAAAGCTACGCGCAAAGCTGCGCATGCCGATTCGCATATCACGGCAGCATCCGTGAAGGGGTCTTCTATAAGCCGGTACCGTCGGACGATTGATCCGGCAAAAGGCGCCGGGCAATTTGGCCTGCACCCATACAAGTCAAACGAGCTTCCTGCGGATGCGCGCGCTGAGAAGATCGATCGCGACCACGGTGACGACGACGATGATGATTTGAGCCGCCGTCTCGGCGTACTGGAAGCTGCGGATGCTTTCGTACAGCGTCTGACCGATCCCGCCGGCGCCAACGATGCCGAGCGTCGTCGCCGAGCGGACGTTGGTTTCGAGCCGGTAAAGCGTCAGCGAGCTCCACAGCGGCAGGACTTGAGGTACGACGCCGAACACCACCTCTTGCACGCGGCGCGCGCCGGTCGCGCGGATGCCTTCGACCGGTCGTGGATCGATGGCCTCGACCGCTTCGGAAAACAGCTTCGAGAACACCCCGAGATTGTGAACAAAGATGGCCATGACGCCGGCGAAGGGGCCGAGACCGACGGCCACGACGAACATCAGCGCGAAGACGATCTCGTTGATGGCCCGGCAGGCGTCCATCAGGCGGCGCACCGGCTGCACGATCCATTGCGGGCAAACGTTGGCCGCGCTCAGGATCGAGAACGGGATGCCGAAGGCGACCGCGAGGGCGGTGCCCCAGATCGCGATCTGCACCGTCACGACCATGTCGGCGAGGTACTGGTCCCAGTCGTGAAAATTCGGCTTGAGAAACGCGGCGCCGAACTGCGCCATGTTGCGCCAGTCCGTGAACAAGGCGACGACGCGGTACATTTCCGCTGGCGCCCAGGCCCACGCCAGCAACGCGAATATCGCGGCCCAGGCGAGCCAGCCCTGGACGCGGCGGCCGAGCGGATGCGAGGGAACGGCGATCGCGGCAAGATCGCGAACGGTTCCGCCGTGAGCGGGCGTCGCGGTCTCGCCCGATCCCGCGCGCTCCAAGCTCGCTTGCTCGGGAACTTGCAACATCGCATCTGCCCGACGGCGGCCGGCCGCCTAGCGCGCAGGAGGCGTCGGGCGCGAGCCCGGCGCCTGCGTGGCCGCGGTCATGTCAGTGAGTGGTCGCGGTGCCGGCGGCAAACTCGGCGATCATTCTCTTGAGCTCGTCTTGCCGCCCGGCCTTGTCGGCCTCCAGGAATGCCGCCGCGCGCCGGTGGAACTCATCGGTCTCCGCTTTCTTCTGCATGTCCTCGAGCTTTGCGATCTCGCCGCGGATGGCCGCAATCTGGCTGCTCTTCTCGTCCGCCGAAAGCTTGTCGTCGCCCTGAACGCGCATCAGGGTCTTGTTGGCTTCGAGCACCCGGATCGGGATCAGCTGATGGTCGGACGAGGGTTGGAACGTGGACCAAACGAGGTTGGCCAGAATGGCTTTGGCTGCTGCGATGTCCTCGCTCGAGCCGATGCGGCCATAGCTCAGCAGGAATGTGTAAAGTTTCGTCTTGACCGCCGGATCGAGGTCCTTACGCCACACGATTGGATCGAGCGGGATGAGCGGCGAGGTCCAGATGATCTTGATCTGGCTGCGCGCGGCCGGCGCCGTGACCTCCACGCGCTGCAGGTTCTCGCTGTTGTTGGTCGCGGCAGCGACCTGCTTGTTCGCGACCGCCATGGCATTCGCCTGATGATTGGCGTTGCGCACGGTCTTGAAACAGGTCTTCGGGTCGATATTCCGCGCGGCAAAGATGTAGGCCGTCGGCACCAGGAAGCCGGATGTCGAGTTCGGATCGCCGATGCCGAAGTCGAGGGACTTGTCGCACTTGAGGATGTCCTCGACCTTCGCGAACGAGCTGTCCTTGTGCACGATGATGTGGGAGTAATAGCCGTCGTTTCCGTCGCGGGCGACGATGCGGGCGAACACCTCGCCGCCTGCGCGGTCGACCGCCTCCATCCCCGACTTGTTTCCAAACCAAGCGATCTGGACCTTGTTGAAGCGCATCCCTTCGATGACGCCGGCATAGTCGGTGGCGTAGACTCCGTTCACCTTGAAGCCGGTGGCTTTGGACATCGCCTGCAGGAACGGGTCCCAGTTCTTCTTCTGGTTGATCGAGGCCTCGGTCGGGATGACCCCGAAATTGATTTCCGTGGGCGTCTGCGCGCCGGCCGCAAGCGCCGATGCGCCGATGGTCAGCGCCGCCGCCGCGCATGTGAGAAAAGCTCGCATCATGAGAGTCCTCCTGTGGTGATGGGATGTCTCGCCGGAGCGGGGAATGGCTCCCCCCAATGCTTTCACGCGCTCAGGCGATCCGCCGATCCGAGCCCGCTCTGAGCGGCATGGCTCGACCTTTCCTTTGGCGCAGCGCGCAGCTTCGCCGGTTCGTTCTCGCGCCGATGCCAAGGAGAGGCCGGTCGATCAAAGCTCGGCGGCAAAAACTCGCTGCTTTCCGCGCCGTAGATGTGGCTCAGCAGCGCCGGCGTGAGCTCGTCGGAGGGCCCGTCGTAAACGATCTTGCCCGCTCTTAGCGCGATCGCGCGCGGGCAGTACGTCAGCGCGTACTCGACCTGGTGCAGCGAGACGAGGATGGTGATCCCGTCCTGCCGGTTCATGTCGGCGAGAATGTCCATGACCCGACGCGCCGAGGCGGGGTCGAGCGAAGCGATCGGCTCATCCGCGACCAGAAGCTCGGCGCCCTGCACCAGGGTGCGGGCGATGGCGGCGCGTTGCTGTTGGCCGCCGGAGAGTTCCGAACCGCGCTTGAGGGCGTGCTCGGTCATGCCGACGCGCGCGAGCGCATGCATCGCCCCGCGCTTTTCGTCCATGGTGAAATTGCTGAACGTTCCGCGCACGAACGGCATGCGGCCGAGCAGCCCGAGGCAGACATTGGTGAGGACCGACAGTCTCGGCACCAGGTTGAATTGCTGGAAGATGACGCCGACCCGAACCCGCAGTTCCTTGGCGCCCCGCGCGATGCGGCCGTCGCGCTGTATCGGGCGGCCGAATATGGCGATCGTGCCGCCGCGAGGTTGCGGGGAGGGGGCTGCTGTCTTGTCGATGGCGACCAAGCCCGCCAGCGCCCGAATGAGCGTCGATTTGCCCGAGCCGGATGCTCCGATGAGCGCCACCATCTCGCGGCGATCGACCGAAAAGCTCACATCGTCGAGCACACGCGTCCCGCGCTCGAACGATTTCGAGACCCGCCGCACATCGATGACGGCTTCGTTCGACACGCCAATCTCCTGCAATGTTTAAGCCTTTTTCCCGCAATTCGGGCCTATCAGCCGCATGTGACAGCGGGATGAAACGGCAACGGCGGCAAAGGGATGATCGAGGGTTTTGCACCGGGCGATGGCGGTTCCCCCGTGGGTAGGGTCTACTGCGGCGAACGCACCGCGGTCAGCGCGGCTTGGCCGACGACCCGGAACGGCGTCGACCACGCATCCTGGCGCAGCAATGAAAGTCGCGTGATCGGCAGCGAATGCCCGCCGTCGATGGCGTCGAAACGAGCCTGCAACAATGCCAGGACCGAGCCACGACGGTCGGCGTCGATTGGACCCGTCAAAGTCAGATGAAATCGAAAGTCTTCGAACACGTAAGGGTAGCCCCATCGATCGAGATTCTCGATCTGGCGTTGGCTCAAGCCGGCGCCGAGCCGTTGCCCCCGCTCGTGCGCGGTCAGAGGACGGCGAAATCGGTCGAAGGCCATCACGCCGTCCGCTGCCAGCCGGTCGAGCGCCATGCTCGGCGCGGCGGCGACGACGGCAATGAAGCGTGCGAGCGATCGGATGGCGGGCTCGATCGCCGGCAGCGTTCGGGGGATCGCGGCAAACCGTTCGAGTTCCGCCGTCAGATCCATTTCGGTGAACGGCGGCAAGAGATGAAACGGCGCTTTCAGCGTCGCGTGAAATCCGTATTTGCGCGGCTCGTGGGTGAGCTGCGCCCATTCGGACGCGCTGAGCGCGATGTCTTGCGGATGGCGCAGCCTTTCGCCGGTGTAGCAATCATAGCCGAGGACGCCGGCGCCGAAGCGATAGAGCGCGCAATCGGCTGGCGGCACGAAATAGATCGCGTATCTCGGCTCGTCCATGGCGCTTCACGCCGTTCGCGGGACCGGCCACGCGCTCACCGCGCGGTGACGATGATGTCCGCTTGCGCCAGATGCACGAGGCGGCCGGCCACGATGGTGGCGACGACACGCGGCTGCCCGACGGCCGATGCATCGACGATGATCAAGTCCGCGCGCCGGCCGGGCGCGATCTGCCCGCGATCGTTGAGCTCAACGGCGTTAGCGGGCGTCTGCGACACCAACGCCCAGGCTTGCCCGAATGGGAGGACGCCGCGCTGCGCGAGCGCAAAGGCCGCGAGCAGCGGCGCCGGATAGTAGTAATCCGAGGCCAGCACCGAGCAGAGTCCCCGCCCGATCATCTCGGTGGCGTCGATCCATCCGGTGTGGCTTCCACCGCGAACGACGTTGGGGGCGCCGAGCACGATATCGTCGCCATGGGAGGCGGCGTCCTCGGCGGTCGCGATCGTGGTCGGGAATTCCGCCAGACGGCACCCGAGCGCGCGAAACCACCGGCGCTGTTCGGGACTGGCGTCGTCGTGCGACAGCAACGGAACTCCACTTGCATTGGCGGCGGCGGCGAGCCGCTCGATCGAGGCGGGAACTTCGTCGGCCCTGCGTTTGGTGCGCTCTACCACCGCCAGGAACCGCTCGTGCGTGACCCCGGCGCGCGCGACCATTTGCGCGAGCTGTTGCGCGCGGCTCGATGCGTCCACCGTGCCCGACATGTGATCATTGAAGGCGATCGCGTCGATCCGGCGGCCGGCCAGCCACGTCAGAATCTCGGGCTCGGCATCGAGATTGTAGGTCTCGTGACGCAGGTGGTAGCGGGTGTCGGCGCCAAGCCGCGGCCGCAAGCGCTCGATGCCGTCGAGAATCGCGCGCGCATTCTCGGCCCCGCGCAGGCCGCCTTCCCACGACCAGGTCACGCCATGAAAGACGGTCGTGATGCCGTTGGCGACGGCTTGCCGATCGCTTTCGAGCAGCGCCACATCGATCGGAAATCCGACTCCCGGCCGCGGCATCATTTGCCGCTCGAAGGCATCGCCGTGGACGTCGACGATCCCGGGCAGGACCACAAAGCCGCGGGCGTCGATCACGCGCTCGGCGCTCGCTTGCGCGCCGACGCCGGTGACGACCCCGCCCTCGCAATCGAGATCGACGCTGGTCTCCTCGAGACTGCCCCCGACGAGCGCGCGACCTCCCTCGATGCGCATGCGCATGATCGACCCGCCTTACGAACGAGCGGTCTGTTCGGGCCGATACCTCGACTGACGCGTCTTCGACCGCGGCGCCTGCGACGGGTATCGCTTCGGTTTCTCGACCGACATCGGCTGGTATTTTTCAAGGAAGGCCTCGATCGACAGCTGCCGGAAATCGGGCAGGGCGGCCCGCAGTCGATCGTGATCCCAGTCCCACCACGCGAGCCGCTGCAGCCGTTGCGCGACGGCAGCCGGAAAGCGCTGCCGGATGACACGCGCCGGGTTGCCGGCGACGATCGCATAGGGATCGACGTCCTTGGTCACCACGGCGCCGGCCCCGACCACCGCGCCGGTGCCGACGGTACGGCCCGGAAGGATGATGGCGGCGTGCCCGATCCACACGTCGTGGCCGATGACGACCAGAGAGGCGCGGCGCCACGCGAAAAATTCCTCCTCGTCCCGCTCGCCGGGAAAATAGGCGCTTGCGCGATAGGTCATATGCGACTGCGTCGCCCGCGCCATCGGATGGTTGCCGGGATTGATGCGCGCCATGGCCGCGATCGAGCAGAACTTGCCGAACCTGGTGTAAGCGACCTCGCTGTCGTTGACGATGTACGAGTAATCGCCCAACGCGACCTCGAGCAGGCGGGTTCGCGCACCGACCTCGGTATAGGCACCGAGCCTGCAGTCGCGCACCTCGGCCGTCGGATGGATCAGGGGTATGGTCGAGAGCGTCTTGATGGGCATGGAGCGCCAAAGGCCGACGAGGCTCTCACCTTTCCCGCCGGGGCATGACAGTTCGATGACACTGTCGGTTCCGGCTGTGAGCGGCCGATCAGGTCTCGATCACCAGCTCGATACGATCGGCGGCGAGGCGGGCTCGCGTCGTCAGGATCGGCCGCCCGTCCGCCGTGACGTCCGTGCTGTCCACGACGATCAGCGGCCGACCGGGCGTCAGGCGCAGCCGCGCGGCGTCCGCGGCGTCGGCGATGGCCGCTGAAATCCGCGTGCTCTGGCGGCGATAGTCGTCGATCCCGAGTTGCGCCAGCGTGCGCGTGAGCGAGCGGGTGTCCCGATAGATGCGGCCGACATCCGGCGCGCGCTCGGCCGGTAGCCACGTGGTTGCGGCGGAGACGGGCACGCGATCGACGCTGCGCAGGATGTCGAGGCGGATCACCTTTGCCCGCGGCGCGACGGCGAGCCGTCGGGCGACGTCGGGTTCGGCCTCCTCGCTCACGCTGGCGAGGAGCCGGCCTCCTGGCTCGCGTCCGGCGGCGCCGACGATCTCGGAGAAGCGGGTGCGGGAGCTGATCGGGTAGCGCAGCCGGCGGGTTTCCACGTAGGTCCCGCTGCCGCGCTCGGCCCGCACGAAGCCGCGATCGGCGAGCGCCGCGAGCGCGCGGCGCACCGTGTGCCGATTCACGCCGAGCCGTTGCGCGATCTCGATCTCGCCGGGCAGTCGCGTCTCGACCGGATAGCTGCCGTCCGCGATCGCGCGCTCGAGCTGATCGGCGACCCGCCGCCACAGCGCGATCCCGGCGGTCTCCGCGCTCGCCATCGCGCGATCGGCACGTTTCATCACGCCATGTTTCATGGGTGTCGTCACGTCGGCGTCATCAAAGCTTCACGCGCCGACGCTACCAAGTTGTCTATTAACATAGACATCTTGGCCATGGCAACGTCGCCGTCCGCGAACCCGCCGGAAGTCCCGGCTTCAGACGCGTCCTCGCCAACGACGGCGGCGCGCCGCGGCGCCATGGCGGTTCTGGCGCAAGCCCGCGCCGACGAAATCGAGCAAGGGCTGCGCGCGGTGCTCGATCCCGTCGACTATGTGGAACTGCGGGCGCCTGAAACCGGACTGGTCATGCTGCGGGGGCGAATTGGCGGCGACGGCGCCGCCTTCAATCTCGGCGAAGCGACGGTGACGCGGGCGGCGATCCAAATCGCCTCGGGTGAGGTGGGCATCGCCTACATCCTCGGGCGCGATCCGCAAAAGGCGCGCTTGTCCGCCGTCTGCGACGCGCTCTGGCAAAGCAAAAGGTACCGCGATGCCGTGGAGCGGCGCGTGCTCGCGCCCATACGCACGCGCGTCGATGCCGAGCGCGGCCGCCGGCGTGGGGAAACCGCGGCCACGCGCGTCGATTTCTTCACCTTGGTGCGCGGCGAGGATTGAGCGTCATGCCGGCAACCGCTTTCCCCGCGCCGGTGCTCGCGAGCCAGGCCGCCTTCCGCGCGCTGATGGACGCGTTTGCGCGGCCGGGGACCGTCAAGCCGCTGACCCCCGCCGCCGCAGCTCCCTCGCCGCTGAGCACGACCGCCGCCGCCGTGGCGCTGGCGATGCTCGACTATGAAACGCCGGTATGGCTCGACGCTGCGCTCGCGCAACCTCCGCAGATCGCCGATTGGATCCGCTTGCACGCCGGCGCCCGCGTAACCTCCGATCCCCGGCAGGCCGCGTTCGCATTCATCGCCGACCCCATCCACGCGCCGGTCTTCGACGACTTTTCGCTCGGAACGCCGCAATACCCGGATCGCTCGGCCACGCTCGTGCTCCAGGTGGAGCGCTTCGGCACCGGGCAACGCTTGCTGCTCTCGGGGCCCGGCATCGCGGATGTCCAAAGCTTTTCGGCGCAGCCATTGCCGCCGGATTTCCAAGCCCGCATCGCCGCCAATCGGGCGCTTTTCCCGCGCGGCGTCGACATGATTCTCGTTTCCCCGGACGCCGTCGCGGCGCTGCCGCGCTCGGTCGCATCGACGCGAGGTTGACGATGTATGTCGCGGTTAAAGGCGGCGCGCGCGCGATCGAGAACGCCCATGCGTTGCTCGCGGACGTGCGGCGCGGCGATCGCTGCGTTGCCGAGATTTCGCTCGAGCAGATATCGCAGCAGCTCGCGCTCGCGGTCGACCGCGTGATGGCCGAGGGCTCGCTGTACGACCGCGAGCTGGCGGCGCTCGCCATCAAGCAGGCGCGCGGAGACTTGATCGAAGCGATCTTTCTCCTGCGCGCGTTTCGCACCACGTGCCCGCGCTTGGGCGCGTCCGCGCCGTTCGATACCGCGCGCATGGACGTTCGACGGCGCATCTCCGCCATTTTCAAGGATCTGCCCGGCGGTCAGGTGCTCGGGCCGACGTTCGATTATACCCACCGGCTGCTCGACCCGGGGCTTGCCGGCGAGGCCGATGTCGCCGCGCCGCCGATCGCCGCCCACGACGGAACGCCGATGCGACCGGTGGCCGATCTGCTCACCGCCGACGGCCTCATCGAACGGTCTGCGGCGAGCCCTGCCGATGCAGCGGTCGGCGATTTGACGCGCGAGCCGCTGTCGTTTCCCGCCGAACGCGACGTCCGCCTGCAGAACCTCGCGCGCGGCGACGAGGGCTTTTTGCTCGCGCTGGGCTACTCGACCCAGCGCGGCTTCGGCCGCACCCATCCCTTCGCCGGCGAGATCCGTTTCGGCGAAGTCGAGGTCGAATTCTTCGCCGAGGAGGTCGGCTTCGCGGTCCCGCTCGGCACGGTCGCGGTGACCGAGTGTCAGATGGTCAACCAGTTCAAGGGCTCGGCCGCCGAGGCGCCGCGCTTCACGCGCGGTTACGGTCTCGCGTTCGGGCAGAGCGAGCGCAAAGCGATGTCCATGGCGCTCGTCGACCGGGCCTTGCGTGCGCGCGAGCTTGGCGAGGAGGTCAGCGCACCGGCGCAAGACCAGGAGTTCGTCCTCTCGCACTCGGACAACGTCCAGGCGACCGGATTCGTCGAGCATTTAAAGTTGCCGCACTACGTGGATTTCCAGGCCGAGCTCGGCTTGGTGCGGCGGATGCGCGAGGAGTTCGCGCTCCGCGACGGCGCCGACGCGCTGCGGGATGCGGCTGAATGAGCGCGCCGGTCTACAACTTCGCCTATCTCGACGAGCAGACCAAGCGAATGATTCGTCGCGCGATCCTCAAGGCGATTGCGATCCCCGGCTACCAAGTCCCGTTTGCCAGCCGCGAGATGCCCATGCCTTACGGCTGGGGCACCGGCGGGGTTCAGGTCACGGCGGCGATCCTGGGCCCCGACGACGTGCTCAAAGTGATCGACCAAGGCTCCGACGACACCACCAACGCGGTGTCGATCCGCAAATTCTTTGCCAAGACGGCGGACGTTCGCACAACCTCGCGCACCAGCGAGGCAACGGTCATCCAGACCCGGCACCGGATTCCCGAAACGCCGCTCGGTGAGCATCAAGTCCTGGTCTACCAGGTTCCGATTCCGGAGCCGCTGCGGTTCCTTGAGCCGCGCGAGACCGAAACGCGGCAAATGCACGCATTGGCCGATTACGGCGTGATGCACGTCAAACTATACGAGGACATCGCCCGCCACGGCCACATCGCGACGACCTACGCCTATCCGGTCAAGGTGAACGGCAGATACGTGACCGACCCATCGCCGACGCCGAAATTCGACAATCCGAAGATGAACAACTCGCCGGCGCTGCAGCTGTTCGGCGCCGGCCGCGAAAAGCGCATTTATGCCATCCCGCCTTATACGGCGGTCGTGTCGCTCGATTTCGAAGATCACCCGTTCGAGCGGTATCGCCATGACGGCAGCTGCGCGCTGTGCGGTTCAACGGAGAGTTTCCTCGATGAAGTGGTGACCGACGATCACGGCGGACGGATGTTCGTGTGTTCCGACACCGACTATTGCGAAGGCCGTCGCGGCGCGGGTGAAGAGGGCGCGCCATGAGCGAGCGCGACCTCGAGCAACCGCTTCTTCGCGCTGAAGGCCTGAGCAAATGGTACGGCAAGCAGCTCGGCTGCCGCGACGTCTCATTTTCCCTTTACCCTGGCGAGGTGATCGCCGTGGTGGGGGAATCCGGCTCCGGCAAAACGACGTTGTTGCAGCTTCTCTCCACGCAGCTCGCGCCGTCCCGCGGCCGCGTGCGCTATTGCATGCGCGATGGCGCGATGCGCGATCTTGCGTCGCTCGGTGAGGCGGAGCGCCGTTTCCTCTTTCGTACCGATTGGGGCTACGTGCATCAAGATCCGGCCTTGGGTCTACGCATGAGCGTGTCCGCGGGTGCCAATGTCGGCGAGCGGCTGATGGCGATCGGCTGGCGTCACTACGGCCAAATCCGTCACACCGCGGGCGATTGGCTCGCGCGCGTCGAGATCGATGGCGGACGGATCGACGATGCGCCGTACACCTATTCGGGCGGAATGCGTCAGCGGCTTCAGATCGCGCGCAATCTCGTCACCCGGCCGCGCCTCGTGTTCATGGACGAGCCGACCGGCGGCCTCGACGTTTCGGTTCAAGCGCGCCTGCTCGATCTTTTGCGCGGCCTGGTCGCCGAGCTCGCGCTTGCCGCGGTGATCGTGACCCACGACCTTGCCGTCGCACGGCTGTTATCTCATCGCGTCATAGTGATGAAGGATGGCGAGATCGTCGAGACCGGCCTCACCGACCAGGTGCTCGACGATCCCCACCAGCCCTACACGCAGTTGCTGGTGTCCTCGGTCCTGCCGCCGTGAGGATGTCATGTCGACCGTGCTCGAACTGACGGCCGTAGCGAAGACGTTCACCATGCATTTGCAGGGAGGTGTTCGCCTCCCCGTGGTGACCGGCGTTGCATTCGCGGTGCGCGCGGGCGAATGCGCCGTGCTCGCCGGGCGCTCGGGCGCGGGCAAGAGCTCGATCCTCAAGATGATCTTCGGCACCTACCGCTGCGACGCCGGCAGCATCCTCCTGCACGCCGATGGCCGCACGGTCGACGTCGCGCACGCGGAGCCGCGCCAGATTCTCCTGCTGCGCGCGCGGGCGCTCGGCTATGTCAGCCAGTTTCTGCGCGCCGTTCCGCGCGTGCCGACGGTCGACGTCGTGGCCGAGCCGCTGGTGATTGCGGGAGTAGAGCGGGACGATGCCCGCCGGCGCGCGGCCGATCTCCTTCGTCGGCTCAACATTCCGGAGCGGCTGTGGCCGCTGCCGCCGGCGGCGTTCTCGGGCGGCGAACAGCAGCGCGTCAACATCGCCCGCGGCTTCATTTCGGATCTGCCGCTGCTTCTGCTCGACGAACCGACCGCCTCGCTCGACGCCGGCAACCGCGCGGTCGTCGTCGACTTGGTGGCCGAAAAGAAGCGGCGCGGAACGGCGGTGGTCGCGATCGTGCACGACGACGACGTGCGCGCGGCGATCGCCGACGCCGTCATCGACGTCAACCGTTTCACGGCGGCGGCCTGAGGATATCCATGACGCACCGCGGTCTGCTCCTGGCCAATGCTCGCGTGGTCCTTGCGGAGCGCGTGATCGAGGCCGGATGGGTCGCGGCCGCGAACGGCCTCATCGTCGAGATCGGCGAAGGGCGCGCGCCGGGCCATGCCGAGGACCTCGCCGGCGACCTCCTGCTTCCGGGCCTGGTCGAGCTGCATACCGATCATCTCGAGGCACATTACGTGCCGCGGCCCAAGGTGCACTGGGATCCGGTCGCGGCCGTGGTTTCCTACGACGGCCAGCTCGCGACCTGCGGCATCACGACCGTGCTCGATTCACTGCGAGTTTGGCGCGAGGAGTCGGTGGAAGACGTCGACGGGCAGGCGGAGATCCTCGCCGAGGCCATAGCGGCCGCGCGCGACGCGGAGCTTCTTCGCCTCGAGCACTTCCTTCATCTTCGCTGCGAGGTGCCGATGCCGAGCGTCGTGGCGGAAGCGAAGGCGTTGATCGAGCGTGCGGATGTCCGACTCGTGTCGCTGATGGACCACACGCCCGGACAACGGCAGTTCCGCGACGAAGGGAAGCTGCGAGACTATTACCGCGGCAAGAGCGGCGGCCTGACCGACGCCGAGCTCGACGTGCTGTTTGCCAAGCGCATTGCCTACCAGGCCGCGCACGCCGAGACCAACCATCGCCAACTCGTCGACCTCGCGCGCGCGCGCAACGTCCCTTTGGCGAGCCACGACGACACCACGCCCGATCACGTCGCCGAAGCGCTCCGCGACGGCGTGTCGCTCGCCGAGTTTCCGACCACGATCGAAGCGGCGCAGGCGCTGCACGCGGCCGGCATCCGCGTCTTGATGGGCGCCCCCAATCTCGCGCGCGGCGGCTCGCATGCCGGCAACATCGCGACGCAGGAGCTGGCGCGCGCCGGCGCGCTCGACGTGCTCTCGTCGGACTACGTCCCTGCGAGCCTGCTGATGGCGGCGTTGCGCCTGCCCGAGGCCGTTGCGGACATCGGGCTGGTGGCGGCGGTGCGCATGGTCAGCAAGACCCCCGCCGAGGCGGTCGGGTTGAGCGACCGCGGCGAAATTGCGGTCGGAAAACGCGCCGATCTCATCCGCGTGCACGTCGCGCACGACGTGCCGGCGGTTCGCAGCGTGTGGCGCGGCGGTCGGCGGGTGGCATGAGCTGGATCGCGAGAGTTCTCCGATTGTTGACGGCCCGACCGAAATTGATCGGCCCGGGACGTCTGGTGCTGGTCGTCGGCCCGAGCGGCGCCGGCAAGGACACGTTGATCGCGCGCGCTCGCGCGGCTTGCCGGGGCGACGCGACCGTGGTTTTTCCCGCGCGCGTGGTCACGCGGCCGCCGTCGATCTTCGAAGACAATGAATTCATGCCGCCATCCGCCTTCGAGCAAGCGGCGGCCAACGGCGCCTTCGCGATCTGGTGGAGCGCGCACGGCCACATGTACGGAATTCCCCTCGCCGTCGATTTCGATATCGAAGCCGGCCGCACCGTGGTCTGCAACGTGTCGCGCAGCGTCGTCGACGCCGTGCGCGAGCGCTACGCCAATGTGGTGACGGTGCTGGTCACCGCGCCGCGCGAGGTGCTCGAGCCCCGCCTTGCGGCGCGCGCGCGAGGAAGCGACGGCGGCATCGCCCACCGAATGAGCCGCGTCGAGCTCGCGGACGGCAAGTTGCGGCCGGATGTGATCATCGACAATGTCGGCGAGCCCGAGACCGGCGCGCGCAAGCTTGTCGACACCCTTTATGCCACCGGCGTCCTCGCGGGTTGAAGAACGCTCCCACAGCCGTCAATGTTTGGTTGGCGCAACCCGCATGCTCGGTCCCCGCCGCTTACCGTTATTGTAAAGATACGGCTTGATGCACTTGTCGCGCGCAGATTGCCTAGCTGCCTTGAGCGCGACCGGACCCACATTCGCGAGGAACACCTTTTCGTGAGCGCGCGTGAGGATCTCTATGGCTTGTTTCAACGGCAGCCATTTGACGGCCTTGATATCGTCCATCGGCTCGCGCATGGGCCCGCCGATGACTCGCATATGCCAGAACTGTACGATTTTGATCCGGCCATCGACCGAGTACAACATCGACCCGAGAAAACCGTGGACGGAAACCTGGTGTCCGGTTTCTTCCAACACCTCTCGTCTGGCGGCAGCGCGCGCATGCTCACCTGGATTGAGCTTGCCCTTTGGCAGCACCCAGGACTTGTCCCTTCGCAATCGCACGACTGCGATGCGCGGTCTGGCGCCTTTCTCTAAGACAATTCCGCCCGCGGCCAGAATCGCCGGTGGATCGTTCGCATCGGGTAGAAGATTCATGGCGCTCCCCTCGATCGTGAGCGCCGCACATGCTGGCCCGGCATACTTAACGCGGGGTTAACATGCCGGAGACCGTGGGTCCGGTGGTGATCTCGGTGGAACGAGGGTCGCCACCGTCTCGACACGGCGGCAGCAAGCTCGCCCTCGAAGTCACGGCCAAAATGGCTTCGCCTCAGCGAAGGCGCGGTAGGCACGCTCCGCATCCTTGAGCACGGACGCGACGCGCGCCTCCTCACGGCCGGAAAGACGTCCCGCGGCGAATGCCTTCTTGGCGCGGCCTTCGCGCTGTTTGCCGCTGGCGTCGTGCACGTCAACGATTTGCTCGCTCAGTCCCTCATGCACCGCGATGTCGTTGAGGTCACCGAGAGCGTCCTGCAGCTTCTCCAATCCGGCCACGAAACCGTTCCGTCGCCGCATAGCCTTCTTGCCAGGAAACGCGCCGGCAAAGAATTCCGAAGCGTACCGAAGTTTCTTGGCTTGAATGCGCATCTTATGTCGACGCTGCGGGTCGAGCTCCTCGAGCTGTGCACCCGCTTTCAAAATCTTCTTCCAGCGTCGCCTCAGCTCGTCGGCGGCGGCACCGACAATCGGCTGCTCTCGCAGTAAGCGGCTGAAATCCTCGGGGTTGCGCGTCCAGTCGCCGGCTTCGATCCAGCACGCAGTGTCGAGAACGAGATTGCGAAAGCGTGTGGATTCGACGGCCGCGCAGGCGCGGGCAAACGCCTCCTCACGTCTTCGCTGGAGGTCCTTGGCGAGAACCGCCACTCCCGGTCCATTCGGCTTGCCATCCGTGACCGGCCTCACAACGCGCTTGATGAACACGTCAAGTTCGCGCGCCGGGCCTAGTTCCTGAGTGATCCACTTGAACTGAATCTTCATCTCCTCCGTCTGTGGATCAACAAGCATGTCGGCAAACAGCGAGACCGCCGCCCGCAAACGCCGAAGAGCGACCCGCATTTGGTGCAATCCCTCGGGATCCCCGCCTAGTGTGGCGGGTTGATTGGCGACGAGTTGGCGCAGACACGCCCTGGCAATGGCTTGAAATGCGGCTTGCCGGCTGCAGTCGGGCGTCAGCGCGACCGGTGCCGCCTTTACCGGCTGGGGCGCCTCGCCGGCGATGAGCGTGTACCCGCGCTCGGCCTTGCTCTTGACCGCAAGCTGAACTGGCACTTCCTCGGTCGAGCATGCGCGCGAGCTTGAAAAGCTCCGCGGATTCGCCGCGCTTGAGTTCCAATTCCACCTCGCAAAGGGGCGAAGACTGTCGACCCGCCTCGACCTTCCCCTTGTCGACGGTGAGTTCGATCTCGCTAACTCCACTTTGGATCGGATAGACCGTGCGGCGCACGCGCGTCTCGAATATCGGCTTCAAGCCGCGCCGCACCTTCTTGCCAAACACGGGTCCGAGCGCGGCGTCCTGCGCCACGTCGAGGTCGGGCTGCCTGCCGCTGATCGGGTGCTCCCATTCGTCGCGCGCAAATAGCGCGGCCGCCGTTTTCCCGCTTGATTGTCTGAACGTGGCGGCGGCCGATGCGCCGCACTCGCAGCGATAAACCCTTGTTGCGCAGCTTCAACTTGTCGGTGTCGAAATAGACCGACACCAGGGTTGCTGGCTTAGACGACGTCTTCCGCGCCGTCCGCAGCAACGAGCTGCGAGCCAGGCGATAGAAGCTATGGGCCGGCACTTCGAGCTTGAGCTCGACTTCACGCGCAGGCGACATGGGAAAATCAGCTGAATTCGGTATCTAATTTAACATAATTGCCGATTTTGCCCGCAATTTCTAGAGGGGCCGTGAAATCTGGATACCCGCGACGGCTGCGGCTCTGCCCGCTGCGCACAACTCGAGCCGCTTCGAGCGATCGTTCGTTTGGACCGCCGATTACGCTCAATCGAGCTCCTGCGTCTTCTCGCCATCGCCGGCCGATGTACTCCAAGACGCCGTGCGAGAACCACTGAGCGGTCTCCGAGCGCGCGATTGTAGTACGGGGCCTATCCATGCGTTCTGGGCCTCCCACGTATGCATTTGACCGCAGGCCGGGCAGCGCACTGGAATAGGGACGCGTGGAAGGCTTTTGAGTAGAACCCACTCAGTTCTCAGACCCGTTGAAATTGGTGTACCCGTGCGCGGGCACTGAACGAATATGTCAGCCACCTGCGACCCCTTGGTGAGAGGACAAACGTTCGCCGCTCAGTCGCCTGCGCGCATTTGCATCGCGTACGACATTGCTTACGCACGATCGTGATCGTGCCGTGCAAAATTTTCCCGCTGATTCGATTTGAGGGCGCCGAAAGAGTCCAGCAAATTTTTAAGGCAGTGGATAACTCACGCAAACTTCGGCCGGCGCTGCACAAGGCCGCGCAATCGTAGTACTGCCATCGATCCGCACGGCGCACGAAGTGGATGAGAAGATCATGCGTCGCCGCTGGTCGCTTGAAACGCCAACGCGATTGCGTGCGGCCCTTCATCGTCATCGCGCGGACATCGAACCAAGATAAAAGGACCTTTCGCGTCGTGTGCTCACTGCGGCTTGGATTGGTCCCGCCACAATGGTTCATTCAAAACACACCACCAAAGTCTTCGACTCTGACCTGCAGGAACTCGCGCGGGCAATCGCCGAGATGGGTGGGCTGGCCGAGCGGCAGATTGCCGAAGCGATCGAGGCACTGACGACGCGCGACAGCGGTCTTGCACAGCGGATCGTCGCCGCCGACGCGACGATCGATGCCATGCAACGCAACATTGAGGAAAGGGCGGTTGAGACCATTGCACGTCGGCAGCCGGTAGCCGGTGACCTTCGCGAGATTGTTGGCATCTTGCGGATTGCGAATGAGATCGAGCGCATAGGCGATCTTGCCAAGAATATCGGCAAGCGGATCATTGCCATCAACGGTGAAGACGCGTCGCGGGGGTCGATGCGCGGGGTTAGCCAGATGGCTGCTCTCATGCTGGCTCAACTGCGGGACGTCCTCGACAGCTTCGCGTGCCGCGATGTCGCGAAGGCGGTCGAAGTTTGGACGAGGGACCAAGACATTGACCGGCTGTGCACGAGTTTATCGCAGGAGCTTCTCGCTTATATGATGGAAAAATCCGTCGCGATGTCCTTTGGCGCTCACCTGATGTTTTGTGCAAAGAATCTTGAGCGTATGGGCGATCACGCGACCAATATCGCCGAAGCCGTTCACTACATGGTAAAGGGCGAGACGCTTTTGAGAGAGCGACCAAAAGCAGATTTCACCAGCATGCTGACCGTGGCCACGGGGCGGACATGACAAAACCGACCCCTGTGTGTACGGAGAGCTCCGTCCTTATTGATTGCGCGACCGCGTCGCCCGACGTCAACGGCGATGACTGCCGATCATGTCGGTCTTGGGTTACCCGGATGCGGTCCACTTCGATGCCACGAGGATTAAGAGCTGTGACCTCCGGGCTTTGAAGTTGCCCCTTTCAGCTATCGGGGGCCGCCGGGCCCCAGGTTCGGCAACCCCCGCACCTGGGGCCACGATGCCCATTCGCATTCGATCATTGACCGGAATCCGCTGACGGCAAAAAATCTGCCCATGCAGATCCCGCGCGGTCGGCACCCCCCGGTTGGCGGGATCGTCAAGGCAAAAGCATTGCGCAATGCGGGGCTACACGCCATCCTTCTAGCGCATGCCAGATTTGTTGCTGACACCCAACCTCATTCCTCTGCATGCTTGGCTCATCGAGGCCGGGACTAACGACGTAGCGACGGAAACGCTGTTCGACGGGTTCTGCGGGCGCTTGGCCGCGGCGGGCGTGCCGATCGCGCGGGGGTTTCTGTCCATCGCGGGGCTGCATCCGTTGCGGCGGGCGTATTCGCTCACGTGGAGTGACGGGCGAATCGTCGAAGTCACCGATTTCGGTCATGCGACCATCGCCACGGCGGTATGGCAGACAAGTCCGTTCCGTCACATGCTTGAGACCAAGACGCGGCGACTGCACCGACGGCTGGCAGGCGACGACGCCGTGCTCGATTTCGAGGTACTGCGCGAGTTCCGCGATGCAGGGATGAGTGAATGGCTAGCTCTCATGTACGGGTTCGGCTGGAGTGCTGCGCAGCCAGCGACAAATCAGTTCGGCGTCGTTTTATCGTGGACCACTTCCGCGGCCGTCGGACGCGGTAATGGCTGGAGTGCTATGGAACTGGCGGCGATCGAGGAGCTGTCTGGGACGCTGGCGCTGGCGATCAAGGGCAATACCGCGCCTAGCGCAGCGCACGACTTGCTCGCGGCCTATCTCGGCGGCGATGCGGCCGACCGCGTCAGTGCCGGGCAAGTGCAGCGCGGCTCCGTCAGCCGGATCGCTGCTGCCATTCTCTATGCCGACGTGCGCGGCTTTACCAACTTCGCTGAGGACACAGCGCCCGAGGAGGTAACCCGGCGTCTTAACGGCATCTTCGACTGTCTCGGTGATCCAGTGCGCGCGGCGGGCGGCGAAATCCTCAAGTTTCTAGGCGACGGCGTGCTAGCCGTGTTCCTGCCGCCAGACGGCGCAAACGTGGCAGTCGTGACGCCCGCGGCGCTGGCGGCGGCGCGCGAGATACTGGCGCGGGTCGAGGCGCTCAACGCCACCGAGGCAGCAGCCGGCAATCCAGCGCTCGGCTTGGACATTGCGCTGCACGCTGGCGAAGTCACGTACGGCAACATAGGCACCGCCGACCGCCTCGACTTCACGGTAATCGGCCCCGCCGTGAATGAGGCGGCGCGCCTCGAGGGATTATGCAAAGTGTTGGGGAAGCCAGTCCTGATTTCCACGTCGTTCGTGCAGGCCGCGCAGGGAGCGCGAGAGCTATTGTCGTCGGTGGGTCGGCACCCGCTGAGGGGCGTGCGCGAGCCGCAGGACGTGTTCACCATTTGCACTTGACAGTGCAGATAATGCCGCGTGCCGTTCAGACCATGACCGCCCCGCCAGCGACGTCCAGGGTAATGCCGGCGATCCACGCCGCATCATCGGACGCGAGATAGAGCGCCGCGTGTGCGACGTCCTCGGGTGCGCCGAGACGCTTGATCGGATGCAAGTCGATGAGATCTTTTCGCTGACCTGAGGGTATGCGCGTCTTGTTTCGCTCGGTCAGGATTGTTTCAGGAGCAATGCAGTTTGCCCGGATTCCGTAAGGACCGACCTGCCCGGCGAGGTCCTGCGTCAGAATTTCTATACCGGCCTTGGCGGCTGCATACGCGATCGGTGCCATGGGATAGGGCCTGCGCGCCGCGGCCGACGAAATCGTAACGATGTTGCCGGTTCTGCGCTCCTTCATGCGGGGCAGGAAGCTTTTGATCGTGAGGAAGGTCGCGGTGAGGTTGCCGTCGATCGATGCTC
>Ga0306924_10000667_pt1 | contig 29551 bp, 31 predicted proteins | sample sta12Can44000111_FD_203756 | JGI IMG/M metagenome (GOLD analysis project Ga0306924, IMG submission 203756) | Lab enrichment of tropical soil microbial communities from Luquillo Experimental Forest, Puerto Rico - statanox.12C.anox.44.000.111 (v2)... | ecosystem: Environmental > Terrestrial >... | reverse complement strand
GCCTTGCCGCCGATGTGGAAGAACGGCGGCTTCCAGGCGGCGCGGCGCGTGCTGGTGATGGGCGGCGTGGTCGGACGGCGGGATGAAGCAAGAAGGGCGCCTCGATGCTCCGAGCGCCCTTGCAATCTCTGCCGTGTGCATGGTTTGACGCCATATGGGTGCCGTGGCAGACAGGTCGGGTTCGCCCAAGAATGCGCCAGGGTGCGGGGGGGGGAGACGCCGAGTACCAGCTGGTACTCGGCGTCTCTTTTTCTGACCAAGCTCATGGTGCGGCTCTGCCGCCCGCCCTGGCGCCCCGGCCGTTCCGCGCATGGCCGCCTCGACGTGACTATCATGCGGCGGTGACCATCCTGCGCCGTGACCACGGCCCCGTCGGCCGCTACTCCCTGGACGATGTCGTGCTGGAGATCGCCAAGCTTCGCGAGCGCCTCGGCCTGCGCGACCGCGACGTCTATGAGGCGTGTGGCATCTCGCAGCCGCAGTGGGCGCACAAGATGGCGAACGCCGGCAAGTCGCGTTTCACCGTGCGCGAGCTTGGGCTGGTAGCCGACTTCTTCTCACGCAAGTTGCGCCGGCCGCTCTCCGGCTGGCCCATGGTCCCGCTCGCTGTCTGCGATGAGATGGAAGCTGCGCTGGAGACCGCCCATGCCCAAGGCAAACGGAGAGCAGCTGGACACCGATGATCTGCGCCTGGCGCTGCGCGGCTCCTTGACGGTGATCGGTGACCGTCTCGACCATTTCGCGCGGCTCATGCGCGCGACCGAAGATCCCGAGGATGCCGGCGAGTATCTCATCGCGGGCGTCGAAGCATTGCGTCCGCTGATCGACAAGGCCGTCGAATTGGCCAACCAGCTCAAGCAGCGAAGCGGCCACTAGCCCAGGGGCACGGAGGCGCCGACCCGGTGCGACCGAGGGACGGTGCTTTGAGCTTGGGGGTCACCTGCTCCTGGACCGACCGACTGCTGCGATGGCTCGCTCGAGCGCCTCGATGCTGGGCGGCTTGGCGAGATGCACCTCGAAGCCGGCCTCCTTGGCCGTCGCCACGTCCTCCGGCTGCGCATAACCGCTCACGGCGACGAGCCCGACGTGGCCTAGCTCGGGGTCGGCGCGCATCGTCCGCGCGACCTGGTAGCCATCCATCTCGGGCAGGCCGATGTCGCAGAGCACGACGTCAGGATGGAAGGCTCGCGCCTTCTCGATGCCGTCTCGGCCGCTGTAGGCGACCTCGACGACGTGCTCGTCGAGCTCGAGCACCTCGCGGAGGGTGTCCGCGGCATCCTCGTTGTCCTCGATGACGAGCACGCGGCGGGGTGCCGCAGTGCCGGCGAGGCCGCGCTGGGCCGACATGGCTCGCGCAACGGTGACATCGAGGGGAAGGCTGATCGTGAACGCCGCGCCCTTGTCGAGACCGTCGCTCGCTACGCGCACCGAGCCGCCGTGCAGCTCGACCAGCCCCTTGACCAGCGCGAGTCCAAGGCCGAGGCCTCCCTTGCTGCGGTCGAGGGTGGCATCCGCCTGGGTGAAGGCTTGGAAGAGCCGAGGCAGCATCTCGGGCTCGATCCCGCTGCCCGTGTCTCGCACGGTGAGGAAGGCCAGCCCTCGTGCCGCGTCCGTCTGGATCGAGACGGTCGCCTTCCCCCCGCGCGGCGTGAACTTGGCCGCATTCTGCAGGAGGTTGCCGATGATCTGGGCGAGGCGGACTCGGTCGCCGTCGATCCAGACCTCGGCCGGCGCCGGGAGCACCTCCAGCCGCACAGCGCTCTTGGCGAAGACCGTGCGGTGATCCTCGACCGCGCGGTGCGCGAGCTCGTTGAGATCGAGGCGCTCGCGCTGTAGCTGGACCTTCCCGTGCGTGATGCGAGTGACGTCGAGCAGATCGTCGATCAGCCAGGTCAGCTGACCGATCTGGCGATGGAGGATCGCCTGCGCCCTCCTCGCCTGCTCGCCGCCTGTTGCGGCGCGCTCCAGGATGTAGAGGCTGTTGCGGATGGGGGCGAGAGGGTTGCGTAGCTCGTGAGAGAGCGTCGCCAGGAACTGGTTCTTCTGGCGATCAGCCTCGCGGAGCGCCGCCTCGCTCGCGCGAAGCTCCTCGGCTCGCTTGCGCTCGGTGATGTCGATGTTGATACCGGTCATGCGCAGGGGCTTCCCTGAGCGATCCTTGAACACCCGCCAGCGTCCGGCGAGCCAATGGACGCTCGCGTCGGGCCACACCACGCGCCACTCCCACTCGGTCGTCTCTCCCGTCTCGAAGGCCTGCTCGACCCGCCGCACGGCATCGGCGCGATCGTCGGGATGGACGAGGCTCTCCCAGGCTGCCTCGGTCTTGGCGAAGCCGCCAGGGGGCAGGCCATACAGGGCCTCCAGCTCGGGAGTCCAAGTGTTCACGCCGGACTGGATGTCCCACTCGAACGCGCCCACGCGCGCCGCCTGCTGCGCCAGCCTCAGGCGCTCCTCGCTCGCGCGCAACTCCTCCTCGGCCCGCTTGCGCTCGGTGATGATGTGGAAGGCGGCAACGAAGTCTCCCTTGGCGGGGGAGTACGCCGAGATGTCGAACCAGTTTCGCGAGGACTCGGCGTACGCCTCGAACCTCTCGGGAAAGCCCCGAGCCACTCGCGCGTACCTCTCGATGAGGCCCGGCTCGGACTCCAGGATCCCCGGAAAGACCTCGGAGACCTTCTTCCCGACGACGCCTCTCTGGCCGGTCAGCGCCTCGAAAGCGGGGTTCACGTCGAGATAGACGAAGTCCACCGGGCGGTCGCCGTCGTAGAGCATCCGGCAGTGTGCAAGCCCCTCGCTCATGTGATCGAAGAGCGAGCGATAGCGCGCTTCGCTCTCCCGCAGCGCGGCCTCGTTCTGCGCTCGCTCGATGATGTCGGCCGCATGGCGAGCGAGGAGATCCAGCCAGCGCAGCGACCGCGCGTCCGGTCTGCCTGGCTTGCGCCAGTGCGTCGAGAACATGCCGAGCGGCTTGCCGGGTCGGCTCACCAGCGGCGTGGACTGGACCGCCCGCACCCCGGCTCTGCGCTGGATCTCCAGCGCCGGGGTGCCTGTGAAGATTGGGCTGCGCTCGACGTCATCGACGACGACCCGCTCCCCGTGCGCGAGGGCCGTCCCGCAGACTCCATGCCCCTTGGACACGCTGTTCCAGAACTCCAGCCACCAGTCCGCGAAACCACGCTGGGCTACGATCTTGAGATCAGAGGACTGCGCGTCCAAGAGTTGAATGTTGCCGAAATCAGCCCCCGAGATGGCAATCGCGGCGTCCACGATCTCCGCGAGGATCGGTTCCAGGTTTCCTTCACGCACGAACAGCGAGCCGAGCTGATGCAGCCTCGCCGTAGCCTCGAGGTCGGCCCTTATCCGCTCTTGTGCTTGGCGCAGCTCGTCGATCGTTCGATCGCGTTCCGCCTCGGCCGCATGCGGTCCGGGGATGCCGCCGACCGGTGGCGACACCCCTCGCTTTGCACCACGGGGAGCCGGCCCCTGCTCAGACTCGGGAGCCTCCACCGTCGATTTCGTGGGGGGAGTGCTCATGTGCCCCCTCCTTGGGTCCACCGCGACGCTCACTCCGGTCTAACCAAGAAGCGGGCGTGGGCGCTCCCCTCGCTGAAACGATCAGCGCAGGACCTCGCGGGCTATCACCATCCGCTGCACCTCGCTCGTCCCCTCGCCGATCTCGCACAGCTTCGCGTCGCGGTAGTAGCGCTCGACCGGGAACTCGCGGATGAAGCCGTAGCCACCGTGGATCTGGATCGCCTTCGAGGTGGCGCGCATGGCCGCCTCGCTCGCGAAGAGCTTCGCCATCGACGCCTCGCGCCCGAAGCGCTCGCCGCGATCGCAGAGCGCCGCCGCCCGGCGCACGAGCAGCCGGGCCGCGTCGAGCTCGGTCGCCATGTCGGCCAGCATGAAGCCGATGGCCTGGAACGAGGCGATGGGCTGTCCGAACGCCTTCCGCTCCTGGGCGTAGGCGCGCGCCTCCTCCAGCGCGCCGCGCGCGAGGCCCACCGCCAGCGCCCCGATGCTGATCCGGCCCCGGTCGAGGATCTGGAGCGTGTCGGTGAAGCCGCGCCCCACCTCCCCTACCCGCTGCGCGTCGGGTACCTCGACGTCTTCCAGGAGCAGCTCGGCCGTGTCGGAGCTGCGCATGCCGAGCTTGCCGTGGATGGCGCGCTGGGTGAACCCGGGCGTGCCCTTCTCGAGCAGGAAGGCCGTGATGCCCTTCTGCTTCCGCTCGGCGTCCGTGAGCGCCAGGATGATGAAGACGTCGCCCACCGTGCCCTGGGTGATGAACATCTTGGAGCCTCTGAGGATCCAGCGATCTCCGTGGCGGACGGCGGTGGTCCGGAGCCCGGCCGCGTCGGAGCCGGAGCCCGGCTCGGTGAGGCCCCAGGCGGCGAGCTTCGTGCCCGCCGCGAGCGCGGGGAGGTAGCGCCGCTTCAGCTCCTCGGACCCGAAGCGGAGGAGGTGCCCGGTGCCGAGCCCGTTGTGGCTCGCCACCGTGAGCGCGAGGGAGCCGTCGAAGCGTGCCACCTCCTCCACCACCACCGCCACCCCGAGCGCGCCCACCGCCGCGCCTCCGTACTCCTCCGGCACGGTCATGCCGAGCACGCCCAGCTCGCCGAGCGCCCGCACCGTCTTACTCGGGAACTCCTCCGCCTCGTCCCAGCGTCGCGCGTGCGGCTTCACCTCGCGCTGGCAGAAGTCGCGCACGGTGCGCTGCAGCTGGACGAGCTCTTCCGGAAGTTCGAAGTCCATCGCGCGCCTTTCATCCTAGGGCGGGGGACGAGCCCCCGTCCTACGGTGGGCTCCCCGCGCTATACCGGCAGCACCCCTCTCTCAGGCTCTGGACGAACGGATGATCACTCTCCTGTGAAGACGGAGGGTCGCTTCTGTGCGAAGGCGGCGAGGGCCTCGAGCCGGTCCTTCGTCCCGAGGCAGGCCTGGTAGAGCTGGTTCTCGAGGTCGAGCGCCTCCGCCAGCGGAAGGTGGAATCCGCCGTCGATGGCGCGCTTCGCCTGGCGCAGCGAGATGGGCGCGTTGCGGGCCACCTCGGCGGCCATCGCCAGTGCCACCTCGCGGAGTTGCTCCGGTGGGGCGGCCCTGGTGGCCACGCCGAAGGCGAGCGCCTCGACCGCGTCGATGCGACGCGCGGTGAGCACGAGGTCCTTCGCCCGGGCCACGCCCACGGCTCGCGCCAGGCGCTGCGTGCCGCCCCCGCCAGGGATGATGCCGAGGCCCACCTCGGGGAGACCCAGCTCGGCGGAGGTCGAGACGAGGCGCAGGTCGCAGGCGAGCGCGAGCTCGAATCCGCCGCCCAGCGCGAACCCGTTCACCGCGGCCAGGAACACCTTGGGCGAGGCCTCGATCGCGGAGAGCGCGCCCCGCAGCTCGCGGTGGAAGGCGTGCACCTCCTCGTCGCTCATGCTCGCCCGTTCCTTCAGGTCGGCGCCGGCGCAGAAGGCGCGGTCGCCGGCGCCGGTGATGATGACGCAGCGAGCCTCACGCCGGCTGGCCACGCGCGCCAGCTCGGCGTCGAGCCCGGCCAGCATGGCGCGCGTGATGGAGTTTCGCCGCGCCGCGCCGTCGATGCTCCAGACCTCGACCGCCCCCAGGTCCTCGACGATCCACTCCGCCATCCGTGGGCTCCCGCGCCGGTTGTGCAGACCTTCAGCGTAGCGCCGCAGGGGAATGTACGACGGCGGCCGAGGTGGGCCCGAACGGGTATCCCGCAGCCTCAGGCTCCCGCGCCGGCGAGGACGGGCCGCGACGCCAGCTCCGCCTGCAGCGCCTTTCCCGGCAGGTGGCGTCCCACGAGGCGCTGGGCCAGCTCACCGGCGGCGATGAGGAGCGGCCAGTCGACGCCAGTCTCGTACCCCATGCCATGCAGCATGTAGACGAGGTCCTCGGTGGCGAGGTTGCCCGAGGCGCCCGGCGCGTACGGGCAGCCGCCCAGCCCGCCCACCGAGGCGTCGAAGGTGGTGAGCCCGGCCTCGAGCCCGACCAGCACGTTCGCGAGCGCGGTGCCGCGCGTGTCGTGCATGTGGAGCGCGAGCGCTTCCGGTCTCGTGCGGGCGAGGAGCAGATCGAGCAGCCGCCGCGTCTGGTTGGGAGTACCGACCCCGATCGTGTCGCCGAGCGACACCTGGTAACAGCCGAGCGCGAGCAGCCGCTCGGCGACCTCGACCACGCGCTCCGGTGCGACCGCTCCTTCGTACGGGCAGCCCCAGGCGGTCGAGACGTATCCGCGCACGCGCAGGCCCTTCGCCAGCGCAGGCGGGACGACCTCCTCGAACGCGGCGTACGTCTCCGCGATCGTCTTGTGGATGTTCTTCTGGTTGTGCGTCTCGGAGGCCGACATGAACACCGCGGCGTCGACCGGGGGCGCGCCCTCGCCCGTCCGCGCCCTCGCCGCGAGGAGCCGCGCCAGCCCCTTCGCGTTCGGCACCAGGGCGACGTACCTGAGCCCGGCGCGCGGGGGGAGGTCAGCCACGATCTCCGCGGCGTCGGCGAGCGCCGGGATCCACTTCGGAGAGACGAAGCTCGTCGCCTCGATGCGCGGGAGCCCGGCGTCGGCGAGGAGCCGGAGCAGCCGCAGCTTCCCCTCGGTCGCGACGATCCCCGCCTCGTTCTGCAGCCCGTCGCGTGGGCCGACCTCGTAGACCGTGATCCGCTGGGGCATGCGTGGTTCTTAATCACGCTCGACGGGCGGTGCTGGTTCCGGCACCGTCGCGCCGTGGACCCGCTGGCTACGCGGCCTCGGCCCGCGGCCGGATGTGCTCGCGGATCCAGTCGATGATCACCTGCGTGGACGAGCCGGGCAGGAACACCTCCGACACGCCCTTCTCCTTGAGCTTGGGCACGTCGTCCTGCGGGATGATGCCACCCCCGAAGACGACCACCTCGCCCGCTCCCTTCTCGCGCAGGAGGTCGACCACGGCCGGGAAGAGCGTCATGTGCGCGCCCGACATGATGGACAGGCCGATGGCGTCCACGTCCTCCTGCACCGCCGTGGCGACGATCATCTCCGGCGTCTGGTGCAGGCCGGTGTAGATGACCTCGAAGCCGGCGTCGCGCAGGGCGCGCGCGATGATCTTCGCGCCGCGATCGTGGCCGTCGAGTCCGGGCTTGGCGACGATGATGCGGAGCTTGCGCTGCGGGCTGGTCATGGGATCTCCGTTGCGCGACAAAACGTGCCAGATTGTACTACACGACGTCGGGGCAGCTCGCCAAACGAGCGCCGCGAATTATCCATGCCCCTCGCCATCGCCCTCCTGCTCGCCTTCCTCCCCGCCGCGGCCGGCGCCTGGGACGCCCACGCCCTCCTCACCTGGGCCGCGCTGTCCGACGAGCCGGCGGTGGCCGGCGCGCCCGCGGTGACGGTCGAGACCATCGAGGCCTTCCTCGCGTCCGAGGGTGACCGGCTCGGACCGCTCCTCGACGCGGAGGAGGCTTGGGCTCGGGCCCACGTTCCGCGCTATCCGCCGCGGCCGGACGAGCTCCGGTTCGACCCGCGCGGCGAGCCAGCGACGGCGCGCGAGCGGTTCCTGGAGGCGCTGCGGGTGAACCCGGCGTTGCCGCTCACCCCGCACGTGCAGCAGATTCCGGGTCAGGCGGCGGGCACACGGCCGGTGCTGGCGTGGTCCGAGATCGGCACCCTTCCCTCTGCGCCCCACCCAGGACGCGTCGCCTACTTCCGACTGCGCCCGGGCGAGCGTGTGGCGCCGCTGCTCGTCATCGCGAGCGCGAGCGACGAGCCCGACGACGGCCTCGACGTCGGTCTCTTCGAGGACAGCGGGACCGCATTCGGCGCGCGCTACCATTTCGGCCCGCTGCCCTTCGGCGACCGGCGCCTCCCGTTCGCGACGCAGGCGCCCTTCCACATGGGGTTCTTCCACGAGGCGCGCCTGCTCATGGCGCTCGCGCCGGCCCTGGGGCGGACCTATCCCGAGGTCCGGGTGCACGCGTTCGCCTCGCTGGCGCGCTTCGCCTTCTCGCGCGGACACGCCTACTGGGGGTGGCGCTTCCTCGGGTTCGGCCTGCACTACGCGCAGGATCTGACCCAGCCGTATCACGCGACGGCCGCGCCCGGCGCGGGTACGCTGGAGCTGGTCGCGGTGAGCGTCCTCGACCGGGTCGGCCTGCACGGGCCGCGACAGCGCAGGCTGGAGCGGCTCAGCGACGAGCACCTCGCGCTCGAGAAGGCCGGGTTCGAACTCGTCTCGGCTGCGCTCGCCGCGGGCGACCGCGCCGCCCCGGTCGTGGCGGCGCTCCGCGACACGAGCCGCGACGTGCGGCTCGGCGCGTACGACGACGCGGCGCCGCGAGCGCGCTTCACGGCGGTGGCGAACGCCAAGGCGCCCCGGACGGCGGCGGCGCTCCAGGCGGCGCTGGCGCAGGGTGCGTCGCCGGAGGCGAGGACCGCGCTCGACGCGACGCTCGCCGACCTGCTCGGGGACTGCGGGGCGGCGACACGCGTCTACACGCGCGCGGCGGCGCCGGCGCCCAGCGCAACCTGACCCGGCGACCGGGGTTCATCTCGTTGCCGCGAGCAGCAGGCGCTCGCCGCGGCGACGAAACCCCGAAACCGAGGTCACCATGTCTCTGCGCCACGCGCTCCTCGCCGCTCCGCTCGCCATCGCGATGGCCTGCGGCGGCGCCAGCAACGACAACCCGACCACCGGTGGCAGCCACGCCGCGCTCGCGGCCGCGACGCCGACCTACGGCGCCCTCTCGCTCGACCAGGTGTCGACCGACACCACCGCCTCCGCCCTCACCGCGGCCTCGCCGACGCCCGCCGCCGCGCTCACGGCGACCCCACCGCTCATCATGGACGCCGTCAGCTGCCACCCACACCTGTTCCTGCGCCAGCGCGAGGTGGTGGAGCGGCTGAACCGGCACATCTACAAGGCCCTGCGCCACGTCGAGACCGCCATCGCGTCCGGCAAGGTCGACCAGACCAACACCTCGATGACGTGGGAGCAGGTCGAGAACGGGATCGACCGGAAGTTCATCGTGATGTTCGTCTCGGCGGGCGTCTACACGTGGGAGCTCGACGTCGGCGCGGCCGGCACGACGCCGCTGCCGGTCGCGATGACCGGCCAGATCGACCGCACCGGCACCACCGGCCCGCACCAGGGCAAGGGCACGCTCCACGTCGACTTCGCCGCGCTCCACGCGGGCTTCCCGGCCGAGACGGTCACCCAGGGGACGCTGGACGTGCAGTTCGACACCGAGGCGGGGTCGCGCACCGTCACGGTCGACGCCAAGGACGTGGCGTGGCAGCTCGATCCGGCGTGGTTCGACAACATGCCGGCCGTGATGGCGGCGCTCTCCGCCCCGCGGAGCGGCTCGTACGTCTACTTCCGCCAGCCGGGCACGGGCGGCAGCCTCAAGATCCAGGACCAGATGGTCTTCGCGTGCCCGTCGAACCCCCAGCTCCTGGCGGCGGACGCGCAGCTCGTGTCGCGCTGGTACAAGGCGACGGACGGCAGCGTCCACGGCCGCTCCGACGCATTCATGAACGGTGGCCAGCTCGGCTCGCCCATCGACCACGTCGCGGCGATCACGTGCCACCTCGGCGCCGTCGAGGGGCAATCCCAGGCGGAGGGGCTCTGGCTCATGAAGGCGGAAGCGGCCGACGGCAGCACGGTCACGGGCTGGTCGAGCGCGAGCGGTGCCGAGCCGTGCGATCCCATCTTCGGGCCGGTGCCGACCCTGACGGACGCGAAGAACGACTTCACGGCGTGGCCCTCGTCCTACTCGGACGGCGTCCCCTACCCGCTCCACCCGTGACCTGAGCGACAGTCGCAGATCGACCTGCGCCCCCGGGCTCCAGTCCCGGGGGCGCTCGTATTTGCCGCGCCGCGCGATTCTTTCGGTGCAACCCGCGCCGCGTCGCCGTGTTAGAGGGAGCAAATGGCCTCGGACCCCGACGCCGCTCTCATGGTGGCGTTCCAGGGCGGCGACGAGCGAGCCTTCCGGAGCCTCTTCGAGAAGCACGGGCGCGCCATGGTCTCGTTCTGCCACCACTTCGTCCGCGACCAGGCCCGCGCCGAGGAGCTGGCGCAGGACGTGTTCCTGAAGCTGCACCGTTCGGCCGCCCGGTACCAGCCGACCGCCCGTTTCAAGACGTTCCTCTATCGGATCGCCTCGAATCATTGCCTCAACGAACTGCGCCGGGGCGAGTACGCAGGCCGGCGCGCGGCGCAGGATCGGGAGCTGGCGCCGCCGGATCCCGACACCCTGCCCGCCGGGACCGCCACGCCCGAGGACCACACCGTGGCGCGCGCGCTCGGCGGCGCGGTCGAGGCGCTGCTGGCCCGCCTGCCGGAGAAGCAGCGCGCCGCTTTCGTCCTCGCGCGCCTGGAAGGCCTCCCGTACGACGAGATCGCGGCGGTGCTCGAGACGACCGTGCCGGCCGTGAAGTCCCTGGTGCACCGCGCGACCGTGGCGGCGGCCGCCGCGCTCGCGCCGTTCGTCTCCGCCGAGGACGAGGTGGCCACGTGAAGCATGTCCTGGACGACCTCACCGCGTACCTCGACGGCGTGCTCGGTGCGCGGGAGCGGGCCCAGGTGGAGGCCCACCTCGAGGCGTGCGACGGCTGCCGCGCCTCTCGCGACCGGCTCACAGGCGCGCTCTCGGTCCTCACCCGTCTGCCCCATGCGGCGGCGCCGTCCGCCGCGTTCGAGCGCCGCTTCTACGAGCGCCTCGAGGCGGAGCGTCGCGGTCGGCCGGAGCGGCCCGGCCTGCGGGATTGGCTGACGTGGCGCTGGGCCGCGCCCGCGCTCGCCACCGCGGCGGTGGCGGCGATGCTGGTCGTGACGACGAGCCGGCAGCGGGCGCACGAGCGCGCGCTGGCCGAGCACCTCGACCTGCTCGAGAACTACGAGGTCGTGGCGAGCGTCGGCGCCGTGGAGACGCCCGAGGATGCGGAGGTCGTGGCGCACCTCGACCAGCTGGAGGGCCGGCGATGATCGCGCGCGTGCTGGCGGCGCTCGCGCTGGCGTCGCTCCTGGCCCGCCCCGCGCTCGCGCAGAGCGAGCCAGGCGCGGGGGACGACGCCCGCGCCCGGTGGGAGCGGCTCTCGCCCGAGGAGCGGCAGGCGTTCCGCGAGCGGTACGAGCGGTGGAAGGCGCTGCCCGAGGACGAGAAGGCGCGCCTCGAGGCGCGGCTCGAGCGCCTGCGCGCGTTGCCCCCCGAGCGGCGCGCCGAGGTGGAGCGGCGCTGGCGCGCCTTCCAGGCCTTGCCGCCCCAGGAGCGCCAGGCCATCCTCCAGCGGTTCTCGCGCTGGAGAGAGCTGCCGCCCGAGCGCCGCGCCCAGATGCGGGCCGCGTTCCGGGAGATCCTGGAGGCGCCGCCGCAGGAGCGGGCGCGCTACCTCGAGAACCTGCGGCGCTGGCGCGAGATGTCGCCCGCCGAGCGCGACATGGCCCGCGAGCGGTGGCGGCAGGAGCGGCACGAGCGCCGCCGTTAAGGGCCTGTGAAGAAATCCCCTCTCAGACCCTGAGTCGCGCCGCCTCAGGCTAGAATCCGCCGCCGTGCGGTTCACCGTCCTCGCGGCCCTCGCGCTGCTGCTGGCGAGTTCTGCCCCGTCGCGGGCCGACGACGGCGACCTGCGCTTCAGCCTCGTCCTGCACGCCCGCTTCACCGACCTCGAGAACCAGCCCGCCCCGACGATCCTCTTCGATACAGCCCGGAGCGGTTTCGCCACCGGGCTCTACCTGCGGCCGTCGGGGTCCGACGTGTATCCGTCGGCGCTCGTCTCCGCCGGCGTGGAAGGTCGGCAGGGCCCATTTCGCTGGGCGCTCCTGGCCGACACGGGCGAGCTGCGCTCGCAGTCCTTCCCGGCCAACGCCAACGTGTGCTTCTCGACGCTGTCCACGTCGCCGACCGGACTCGCCGTGCGCGGCAGCGGCCGCTGCAACGTGCTCGTCAACGACCGCTCGCCGACGTTCGCGGTGGATGAGCTGCGGCGCGCGCTGGCCCAGCTCACCTCGAACGGGCGCCCGTTCGGTGACGAGCTGAGCGAGACGCTGCTCCTGCGCGAGGCTTGGGTCGGCGCCGTGTTCGGTCCGAACGAGCTCGGGCTCGTCCGCGTCGGCCGCCAGCGGTTCACGGTCGCGGACGGCTTCGTGTACGACGACTGGGGTACCGGCGCGTCCGTCAGCTTCGACCTCGGCGCCGTCGGGCCCTCGTGGGACCTCGGCGCGGCCATCTTCTACCCGTCGCGCGATCTGCCGAGCGGCGAGGGCTGGACCTCAGGGCTGCTGGCGCTCCGCGCCGATTACCTGCCCTCCCTCTTCGAGCACCTCGGGGTCTTCGCGGCGTATTACCGGGATCGCTCGAGCCAGATGGTGGAGCTGTTCCGCGGGAGCCTGACCGAGCCGAGCGTCGTCCGGCTCATGTCGCTGGCGCCCGGGACGCAGGCCTACGCGAACGAGAGCCGCCTCCTCGTGCTGCAGCTCGACACGACGTTCACCGGACAGGCCGACGTCGGCTGGGCGGGGACGAGCGGGAGCGTCCGGCTGGATCGCGTCCGGCTCGACTGGACGGCCGCGCTGGCGTTCGGCCAGCTCACGGTCCCGGACGTAACCCTCGTCCAGCTCACTCCTGCGTCGGTGCTGACCCGGACGCGGTACCGCACGAACTCGCTCTTCGGCCAGCTGGCGCACGTGCGAGTCGGCGTGCCGCTCGGCGCGTGGCGGCTGGGCGGGTTCTTCCTGTTCCTGTCCGGCGACCAGCCGCCGTCCGAGAAGGCGCGCCTCGGTGAGCCCCCGCAGTACGGCGGATTCCTGGGCGTCTCGCCATTCATCACCGACACGAACATCTTCTTCGACGGCGGCGCGTCCGAGAGCTTCGCGTCGCGGCAGGCGACGGCGCCGGGCGTGAACGCGCGCGGCGTGCTTGCGCCCGGCGCGACCGCGTCGTGGGAATCGGCGTCCGGCTTCGCGGTCGGCGTGCGCGGCGCCTACCTCGTCGCCCCGGTCCCCGGCCCCTTCGGCGGGCGCGTGTACGGGCCGGAGGCCGACCTGAACTTGGCGTGGTCTCCGCTTTCCTGGCTCACGTTGCTGGCGGAGGGCGACGTCATGTTTCCGGGCGACTTCTACGCGGGCCGGGCGACCGTGACGAAGGTCGTCCTCGGCTGCAACGTGGTGGCGTTCTGATGGCGAGCAGGAGCGTGCGGGCGCTGGTGGCGCTCTCCGTCGCGGGGTGGATGGGGCTCGCTGCCGCCGCGGCGCAGAGCGCCCGGGTCGAGGATCGCGCCGACGGCGGATCACCGGCTCCTCCCGCGGACGGTGGCACCCGGGCCGCGGACGGCGGCGCCGCCCGCGATCCCGACCAGGAGGTGATCGACCACCTGGACGAGCTCGAGCAGCTGGACCTCCTGCAGCAGCTAGGCCTCCTCGATCCGAGCGGGGAGGACGAGGCGCCGGCCACGCCGCAGCCCAAGGGCACATCGCGTTGAGGCGGCACCGCGGCGCAACGTCTGGGCCTGCCGCGTGTTAGGGGCGGCGGAGGAGCTCTCTTGGCACGTCCTGCTCGCCCGCTGTGGTTCGCCCTCGCCTCCCTCGCCATCGCCGGCGCCGCCCGCGCCGGCGGCCCGATGGAAGGGCCATGGCCGCACAGGTTCCAGCAGCAGGGCTTCACCTTCCTGCTCTACCAGCCGGAGGTCCAGAGCTGGGAACGCGGCCTCCTGCGCGAGCGCGCGGTCGTGGCGGTCCAGGACGGCGACCGGACGAGCTACGGCGTCCTGCAGGTCGAGGCGCGCGCCCAGGCCGATCGCGGGCGCGGCCTCGTGCACGTCACCGACGCGCGCGTGGTCAAGGCGCAGTTCCCGGGCGCAGGATCGAGCGCCCGCGCCTGGCGGGCGGCGTTCGAGGCGCAGCTCCCGGCCGCCTACGACGAGCCGCTCGACCGGATCGAGGAGGGCCTCGCGATCGCGCGCGCCCAGAAGGCGCAGGCCAGGCGCGTCCAGAACGCGCCGCCCGAGGTGGTGTTCCGCACGCACCCTGCCCTCCTCGTGCTCGTCGACGGCAAGCCGCAGTGGCGGTCGATCGAGGGCACGCCGCTCGAGCGGGTCGTGAACACGAGGCCGCTGCTGGTGCGCGATCCCGCGCGCGGGACCGTCTACCTGCACCTCCTCGACGGCTGGATGTCGGCGGCAGCGCTGCAGGGCCCGTACACGGTCGTGAAGGAGCTACCGGCCGCGCTGGCGCAGGCGTATGCGTGGGCGACGAAGCAACACGGCCTCGACCTGCTCGAGGCGAAGCCGGACGCGGCGCCGGCAGCGGCCGGCAGCGAGCCGGACGCGAAGAAGGTCCCGCCCCCGACGCTCGCGGCGGGTGCCCCGGAGATCGTGGTGGCGACCCGGCCCACGGCGCTCGTGCTCACGGAGGGCGAGCCGCAGCTCGAGCCCATCGCCGACACCGGCTTCGCCTCCTGGAAGAACACGAGCTCCGACGTCCTCGTCGACGAGGCCGACGGCTCGCTGTACTTGCTCCTCGCGGGCCGCTGGTTCACCGCGGAAGACGCGGAGGGGCCGTGGAGCTTCGTCGAGGCCAAGGACCTGCCGCCGGGCTTCTCCCGGATTCCGGTCGGGCACGCGAAGGAGAGCGTGCTGGCCTCGGTCCCCGGCACGCCGCAGGCGCGCGAGGCGCTCATCGCGAACCAGGTGCCGCAGACCGCCACCGTGAAGAGGAGCGAGGCGCGCTACGAGGCGCGGTTCGACGGCGCGCCGCAGCTCGCGCCCATCGAGGGGACGCCGCTCTCCTACGTCCGCAACTCCGCCACCCCCATCATCGAGGTGGACCCGGCTCACTGGTACGCGGTCGTGAACGGCGTCTGGTTCAGCGCCGGCTCCCCCTCCGGCCCGTGGTCGGTCGCGACCAGCGTACCGGCGGTCATCTACACCATCCCGCCCAGCTCGCCGCTCCACTCCGTCACCTACGTCCGGGTGTACGACGCCACGCCCGACGAGGTCTACGTCGGCTACACGCCCGGTTACATGGGCACGTACGTTGCGAACGGCGTCGTCGTGTACGGGACCGGTTTCTGGTACACGCCGTGGGTCGGGAGCGCCTGGTACGGCTGGCCCGTGACGTACGGCTACGGCGTCCGCATCGGCTGGAGCAGCTGGTACGGCTGGGGCGTGTCGTGCTGGTACGGCTGGCATCCGCCGGGCTACTGGTGGGGCTTCGGCGTCGGGCCGTACTGGGGGCCGATGGTCGTCTACCGCCCCGTCTTCTATGGGTACGCGCGGCCCGCCTACTTCGGCTACTACCACGGCGTCGCGCCCGCGCCGCCGAGGGCGAGCGTCGGCGTGTACGGCCAGTGGAACCACGCCGCGGTGGCCGCCGCCCCGCACCCCGCCCCCGCGCTCGCCGGCGCGGCGCGCCCGGCTCCGCCCGCGAGCGCGCTCGGCAGGCCGGGCCCCATGGCGCCCCACCTGGCTGCGCTCACGCGCGCGGGAGCGCCCGGCCACCCCGGCGGATCTCATCCCGCGGCCCACCCGCCGGTCCGGCGCGGCGGTGGGCGGCACCGCTGACGACCTCCTGCTAGTTTGGCGCCGCCTTGCTCTGCGCCGCCTTCTCCTTGTCCTTGGGTGCGGGCGCGGCCTTCTTCGCGGCGTCGGACTTCGCGGCCTCGCTCTTCGCGACGGCCTGCTTCTTCGCCGCGGACGCGCTCGTCTCGTTCGACGCGCTCGTCTGCTTGTCGCCGCACGGCAGCGCCGGCGCTGCGAACGCCAGCAGCGCGAGGGCGGAGACGGCGCGGAGGATCTGCTTCGTCATGCGATGGCTCCCTTCGGCTGAACCGGCCCGGCGAGATCGGGCCTGGAAGAGATGAGGCGCGGGCGCACGCCTCGCAACGTCAACGGCCGCTTACCGGCGGCCGAGCGATCGGGGATTCGGGTGCACACCGGTGCCCCCCCCGGCCGAGGGGCAGGCCGCCCTGACGTGAAGAACCGTCGTGCGAAAAGAGTCCGCTGCCTCGCGGGACGTCTCATCCGAACGTGAACGCGTAGGCTTCGACGCCGGGATCGAGAAACTCGATCTCGAACTGTCGGTCTTCGATCGGCTCCGGCTGCCGGATCAGCTGATACAGCCGTGGCTCGGCCGCCGTGCCGTTGCCCTGGTCGTCGACGTCGAGTCCGTGGGCGGCGCCGGGCGGCCGCCCGTCGATGCGCACGCGAAAGCGCACGGAAGCTCCACGAGCAGCCGGCCCCATGACGAGATGGAGATCTCTGGCGTGGAAGCGGTACGCGATCCGTCCGTTGGCCGCGTCGAGCGCGGAGGCATTCTTCCCCACCGTCCAATCGCCCGAAAGAGCCCACTGGTTGAGCGTCATCCGCGCGGGGACCGCGTAGGCGCGGCGCTCGCCCTTCGCTGCGCCACCGGGCGACGCGAAATTCTCCGTGAGCTGGTAGCCGACGTAGGTCTCCGGGGACCGCAGGCTGTCCCAGTCGGCGCCGGCCTCTACGCCACGGGGCTCGATCGAGACGACCTCGCGACCGAGGCCGGTGTTCCCCGCCTCCGCCAGCAGCCGCTGGATGATCGTCTCCGACTCGGCGTATTCACCCTCGCCGAATTGATGGTGTCGGATCTGTCCGCGCGCATCGACGAAATACAGAGCGGGCCAGTATTCGTTCTTGAAAGCACGCCAGATCGCCCGGTCGCTATCGACCGCAATGGGATAGTCGACCCTCATCTGCTTCGCGGCCCGGCGAACGTGGTCGATGTTCTTCTCGAAGTCGAACTCGGGCGTGTGTACGCCGACGACGACCAACCCCCTGTCCTTGTACTTCTCGGCCCACGCGCGAACGTAGGGGAGATGACGCATCCAGTAGATGCAGGTATAGGTCCAGAACTCGACGAGAACGACCTTTCCGCGGAGGCTGGCGGCGGTCAATGGACGCGAATTGAGCCACAGCGTCGCGCCGCCGAGCGAAGGCAGGTCGCCTTCAACAGGCAACTGAACGGCTGCCGGTGTCGTCGGCGGCGATGGGGTGTCCTCATTGGCCGAGGAGCCGACCAGGAAGCCGCTCGCGCTCGCGACCATGACGCCGACCAGCAGGCGATGCACTCTCATGATGCTTACAGATCATCCGCTCGTTCGCCGATTTCCCTGGCACTCGTGGTGAGGCCCGCTCCCTTGGCAACTCACCTCGTCCCGTCCACCCGGGCAAGCCAACGTCCGTCAATCATGGATCCAAGGTCGTGGAACTGCAGGCGTGCGGGCACCGGCGGCGTCATGGTGGTTGGGACCATTGGAGGAATCATGAGCACCGCAACCACCGCACCTCCCTCGCGGCGCGAACCAGAACTGCTCGGTCAAACCGTCGTCGTGATCGGCGGTAGCGGCGGCATCGGGCTCGAAACGGCCCGACGAGCACGCGCCGAGGGGGCCAAGCTGATCCTCTCCGGCCGGAACCCCGAGCGCCTCCAGCACGCCGCGAGCGAGCTCGAGGCACTGAGCACCGCGGCCTTCGACGCCACGGATCCCGCTCCCCTCGAGCGGTTCTTCCGTGACCTGCCGATGATTGACCACGTGATGGTGACAGCTGGCCGGCCGTACTACGGGCGCCTCATCGACATGGACCTCGCGCAGGCGCGCCGCGCCCTCGACGAGCACCTCTTGCTGGTACTCCAGGTCGCCCGCCACGCCGCCAACAAGGTGAGACCGGGAGGTACGCTGCTGTTCATGGGCGGCACCGGCGGCCGCCACCCCCGCGTCGGCCTCGGGATCGCGTCGACCATCACCGCCGCACTCCCCGCCCTCACAGCCAACCTGGCGCTCGAGCTCGCGCCCGTCCGAGTCAACCTCATCGCCGCTGGCTTCGTCGACACACCGCTTTCGGCATCGCTCCTGGGCGATGAGCTCGAAAACCGCCGCAATGAGCTTCGCGCCACGCTTCCAATCCGGCGCGTCGTCGGACCGGCCGACGTTGCCGCCCTCGCCGTACACATCATGACCAACACGGCCCTCACGGGCGCGACCTATGACATCGACGGCGGGCAGCAGCTCATCGCCGGCTAGCTCACAGCGGCCCGCAAGGCCGCCGCCCAGTCGTCCTCGCGGTGGCTTATCTCTGGCGCCGGGCGGCCCTGCACGCCCGGCGCGTCGAATTGTCGCCGCGTACCGCTGGGTCTCGGCCGGCTTGCTCGGGGAGGTCTGGCCGGTGCCCGGTGTTCTAGAACCGTCCGTCCTCGCGGTAGACGCCGTACGCCTTCCGGAACACGTCGCAGATCTCGCCCAGAGACGCGTACGCCTTCACCGCTCCGATGACCGGCGGGACGACGTTGGCTCCCTCCCTGGCGGCGCGCTCGACCGCGGCGAGGCTCTCCTTGACGCGCTCCGCGCTGCGAGACGTCTTCACGGCGCGGAGGCGCTCGACCTGCGCGCGCGCCACCGTCTCGTCGATCTTGAGGATGGGGATGGGCTCCCCCTCCTCGTTCCGGAACGCGTTCACGCCGACGACGGTGCGCTCGCCGGCCTCGATCTCGCGCTGGTACCGGAAGGCGCTCTCGGCGATCTCCCGCTGCGGGTAGCCCTCCTCGACGGCGCAGATCATGCCGCCCATCTCGTCGATGCGGCGGATGTGCTCGAGGGCTCGCTTCTCCATCTCGTCCGTGAGGTACTCGACGTAGTAGCTCCCGGCGAGCGGGTCCACGACGCGGTCGGCGCCCGACTCGAAGGCGATGATCTGCTGGGTCCGGAGCGCGATCGTCACCGCCTCCTCGGTGGGCAGCGCGTAGGTCTCGTCGAGCGAGTTGGTGTGGAGCGACTGGGTGCCGCCCAGCACAGCCGCGAGCGCCTGGAGCGACGTGCGGACGACGTTGTTGTACGGCTGCTGGGCGGTCAGCGACACCCCCGCGGTCTGGGCGTGCGTCCGCAGGAGGAGCGACTCCTTCCGCTTCGCACCGAAGCGTTCCTTCATGGCGCGCGCCCAGATGCGGCGGGCGGCGCGGAACTTCGCCACCTCCTCGAAGAAGTCGTTGTGGACGTCCCAGAAGAAGCTGAGGCGCGGAGCGAAGGCGTCGACGTCGAGGCCGCGGTCGACGCACTGCTGCACGTACTCGAGGCCGTCGGCGAGGGTGAAGGCGAGCTCCTGCACCGCGGTCGCGCCGGCCTCCCGGATGTGGTAGCCGCTGATGGAGACCGGGTTCCAGCGCGGCATCTCCTCGGCGCAGAACGCGATCATGTCGCAGACGATCTTCACCGCCGGCCGCGGCGGGACGATCCACTCCTTCTGCGCGATGTACTCCTTGAGCATGTCGGCCTGGAGGGTGCCGCCGAGCTTCGCGCGCGGGACGCCCTGCTGCTCCGCCACCGCGACGTACATGGCGAGCGCCACCACCGCGCTCGCGTTGATGGTCATCGACGTGGTGACGTCGCCGAGCGGGATGCCGTCGAAGAGCACCTCGAAGTCGCGCAGCGTCGCGACCGAGACGCCCTCCTTGCCCACCTCCCCCCGGCTCATGGGATGGTCGGGGTCGTAGCCCATCAGTGCCGGCATGTCGAAGGCGGTGGAGAGCCCGTGCATGCCGTGCTTGAGCAGGTACTTGAAGCGCCGGTTCGTGTCTTCGGGCGACCCGAAGCCGGCGAACTGACGCATGGTCCAGAGCCGGCCGCGGTACATGGTCGGCTGCGGCCCGCGGGTGAAGGGGTACTGGCCCGGGAAGCCGACGTCGCGCAGGAAGTCGGCCTGGCGCCGGTGGCCGGGGTCGAGGACGTCCGGGATCGCGATGCCGGAGTCCGTCTGGAACGACTCCTTGCGCCGGGGCAGCCGGGCCAGCACCTCGCCCAGCTCCTCCTCGGTCCATCGCTCGCGCGCCGCGATGACGCGTGCGATCTCCTCCGGCGTGTAGCTCGGGTGTTCCGCGTGCTCCGGCGCGGCCGGGGTCGGCGCGCGAGGCGTAGCAGGCTGGGACGGCGGTTGCTTCACGGCCTTCTGAGCCACGGACCACCCCCTGTGCGAGCCGCCCATAATCTAACGCCGAGCCAACCGGGGGAGCGCAAGGATCCGACCGACCGGCGCGTTGACAGCCCTTGCGAGCCGACCTATAACCCGCCGCTCCTAGGATCCCGGTGAGGTAGCTCAGTCGGCTAGAGCGAGGGTCTCATAATCCCTAGGTCGGGAGTTCGATTCTCCCCCTCACCACCATCCTTCTCTCCGTCATCACGGCGGGTCATGCCGGCCGGCGGCGGACCCATGCCGCGTGTGCTGTGGGCAGCATCCGGCTCACGCCGGCCACGCTCGAAGGGCGAGCTCCGCGACGCGCTCCAACTCCTCCCGGCTCGCGCTCCCCGCGGCCTGAACGGCCATACCGTGGGTGACCGTCGTGGCATAACGGGCGAGATCGCCGGGGCTCGCGTCGGGGGGTAGATCGCCCTCGGCCACCGCGCGCTCGAACCGCTCGCGCAGCGCCGACACCGCTGACGCGCGCCGCGTCTCCAGCTCCCGCCGGATCGAGTCCGCCGCGTCTCCGCAGGCGAGCGCGCCCTGCACGATGAGGCAGCCGCGCGGGAGCGTCGGATCCGTCAGCTGGCCGATGGCCCCCTCCCAGAGCCGCTCGACCACCGCGCGTGCGGTGGGCGCCGCGAGGGCCTCCTTCACGTACGCCGCGGGCCCCTCGGCGTAGCGATCGAGCGCCTTGTGGAAGAGCGCCGCCTTGTTGCCGAACGCCGCGTAGAGGCTCGGCCGGTTGATGCGCATGGCCCTGGTGAGATCCGACAGCGAGGCGCCCTCGTACCCCTTGTGCCAGAAGACGCGCAGCGCCCGGTCGAGCGCGGTGTCGACGTCGAATTCACGGGGGCGTGCCATCGGTCAGCCGGCCTCGAGTGCAAGTATACCAGCAAGTACATTACCCCGCTTGACCCGGGCGCCCGCTGTCTTTAGATAATGTATCAAGCAGTACACAACAACACGCAGGCTCAAGGAGCACACCGATGTCGCAGAAGCTGACTGGGAAGGTCGCGGTCGTGACGGGCGCGTCGAAGGGGATCGGCGCTTCGATCGCCTTGCATCTCGCGGCGGAGGGCGCCGCGGTCGTCCTCGACTACGCCACGAGCAAGGAGGGCGCCGATCGAGTTCTCGCCGAAATCGTACGAGGGGGCGGCAAGGCCATCGCGGTGCAGGCCGACGTGAGCAAGCCCGGCGACATCCAGCGGCTGTTCGCCGAGGCGAAGCGAGCGTTCGGCCGGCTCGACATCCTCGTCAACAACGCCGGCATCTACGAGTTCGCTCCGCTTCAGGACGTCACCGCCGAACACTTCCGCAAGCTGTTCGACCTCAACGTCCTCGGCCTGATCCTCAGCACGCGGGAGGCGGTGAAGCACCTCGGTGCCGAGGGTGGCAGCATCATCAACATCAGCTCGGTGGTAGCCACCGCGGCTCTTCCGAACGCCTCCGTCTACAGCGCGACCAAGGCGGCCGTCGACGCGGTGACCCGGACGCTCGCCACGGAGCTGGGGCCGCGCAACATCCGCGTGAATTCGATCAACCCCGGCATGGTCGAGACGGAAGGGGTGCGGGCGGCGGGGATCGAGCAGAGCGACCTCCGCAGACAGGTCGAGGCGCAGACTCCGCTCGGCCGCATCGGTCAGCCGCGCGACATCGGGCCGGCGGCCGTCTTCCTCGCGTCCAGCGACTCCGCATGGATCACCGGCGAGACGCTGTACATCTCGGGCGGGAACCGATGAGCGCTGGCCGGCCGGCGCGAGCGTTTTCTTGACGCGTCAGAGCCGTGTGGTACACCGGCTCCGATATCGCACGCGATATCGGGCGGAGGTGGTGGGATGGGTGGGAGGCGGGTCGCCGAGCAGCTCAGGCCTTCGGTCTCGACGCGCACGGAGGAGTTCACGCCGCGCGATCTGCCCCTCCACGACCATCCCGAGCTGCCCCGTCCCTCGCCTCACGTCCTGAACCCCGCGTCGCGACGCATCCGCGAGGCGCTCCGGCGCTGGTTCGAGGAGGAGCTGTGATGACCCCGCAACTGACGACCGACCTCACCGACGAGCTCGAGTTCGACGACATCGTGAAGGAGCTCGACGAGCTGCTCGACGCCTGGTTCCTGGGTGGGCTGCAACCCGCGCTCGACGAGGCGCACGCCCGCGCCGAGCGCGAGGCCGCCTAGCTGACGGCGCGCCCGCCGCGCTACTCCGGCGCCGTCGTCGCGGCGGCCTGGTCCGACGTCTCCTCGCGCCGGTAGTCACCCTCCTCCGCCTCGAGCTCCTCCTCCACCTCGCGCGGCGCCTGCAGGATGCGCGCGAGCTGGATGTGGCGTGAAAAGAGGAAGACCACGCCCAGCACGGTCTGCTGGGTCAGCTGCACGAGCCAGAGCACGTTCGCGAACGCAAAGGCGCGCTCGCCCGCGCCGGGCGCGAACAGGGAGAGCCCGCCTGCGACCGCCGCCTGGAAGGTCCCCACCATGCCGGGGCCGGCCGGGATCATGACGCCGACCACCAGCACCCCGAGGATCGTGTACGCGTCGAGCAGCCGCAGGTCGAACCCGAAGCTGCGCGCGAAGAGCTGGATGCCCCAGCCGTTCACGGCCCAGTAGAGGAAGGTGAGCAGGAAGAAGAGGCCGACCTTCCGCCGCGAAGGGACGAGGCGCAGGCCGTGGATGAAGGCGTCCATCATGCCGCCGGCGCGCTGCGCCACCCGCGGGGAGATCGGGTCGAGGAGCCTGTGCGTGAGGCGCACCGCGCGCGGGCGGTTCCGGTACGCGAGCACCAGGAACGCGAGGAGCGTCGCGAACGCGCCGAAGACCAGCACGCCGGCGAGCCGGAAGGCGTGCAGGCCGGGGGTGCCCGCGGGGACGGCGAGCAGCGTCAGGACGAGCAGCATCGCGGTGAAGAGCCCGTCCGCCACCCGCTCCACCACCACCGAGGAGAGCGCGGCCGAGACGCGGATGCGCGGCCGCTCCGCCACGAGGTACGGCCGGGCAAATTCGCCCAGCCGGAACGGCAGGATGACGAGCGCCATGAAGCCGACCGCCGAGGCGGCGTTGAGCTTCGAGAACGGCACCTTCGCCACCGGCTCGAGCAGGATGCCCCAGCGCACCGTCCGGACGAGGTGGATGAAGAGCAGGATGGCGAGGTAGGGCCAGAGCCAGCGGTAGTCGGCGTGCAGCATCTCGGACCAGATCAAGTCGAGGTGCTTGCCGCGCAGCGTGAGCACCAGCGCAGCGGCGCTGATCCCGAGGCCGCCCAGGGTCTGGATGAGCCGCTTCATGTGAGATCCTCACCCGCCAGCACGCGCCGCGGGTTGTCTTCGCACAGCCGCTGGAGCTCCCGCCGTCCGCCGCGCGTCTCGAGCGCCTCCAGCGCCTCCACGATCCACTCGTCCGCGCCTTCGGGCGCGTGCAGGTCCGTGGCCGCGACGGCGTAGAGACCCTCGCCGAGGAACCGCTCGGCGAGCACCTGCGCCCGCGGGCCGTGCCGGTGGATGAGGGACCCGAGGTTGAGCTGCAGCGCCGCGCCGAGCCGAACCGCCTCCGCGGCCCGCGCCGGCTGGGCGAACGCGGCGCAGCGCTCGGGGTGCGCCACGACGGGCGTCGTCCCGGCGGCGACGGCGCGCTCGACGAGCTGGGCGAGCTCCGGCACGTCGGCCTGGAACGGCACCTCGACGAGCGCGTAGCGAGGGCGCTCGCCGAGCGGACGCGTCTCCGGGCCTCCAGCCCGCGCCAGGAAGGCCTCGTCGAGGATGTTCTCGCCGCCGCCGTGGAGCGCGAGCTCGACGCCCTCCCGCCTGAGCAGCGTTCGCGCCTCGGCCAGCCGTGCCGCGACCAGATGCCCGTCGGCGCCACCGTACCGCGTCTGAACGTGAGGGGTGGCGACGACCTCGGCGTACCCGACGGCCGAGAGGACGCGCGCAGCCTCGATCGTCTCCTCGGCGGTCCGGCAGCCGTCATCGAGGTCCCAGAGCAGGTGGCAGTGGAGGTCGACGAGGCCCATGGCGAAGGAACTGGCGGCGCGGACGTATACCATGAACGCCGCTCCGATTCCCTCGTGGGGGCGTGATCAGACGACGCGGTGGCGCGGCTCCTCGCCTCTCCCCACCCGCACCACGTCCTCGAGCACCATCCGCGACATGGCGGCGCGAGTCTCGCGCGTGCCGGACCCGAGGTGCGGGGTGAGCACGATGTTGTCGAGGCCGAGGAACGCCGCCGGAACCCGCGGTTCGTCCCGGAACACGTCCAGCCCGGCGGCGGCGACGTGTCCGCTACGGAGCGCCTCGGCCAGCGCCGCGTCGTCGATCACCGCGCCGCGGGCCGTGTTCACGACGATCGCGCCCCGCTTCATGGCGAGGATGCGCTCGCGCGAGAGCAAGTTCTCCGTGCTCGGCGTGAGCGGGACGTTGAGCGAGACGAAGTCGCTGCGCGCGAGGAGGTCGTCGAGCGTGACCCGCTCCGCCCCGGCGAAGGCGACCGGGCGCGGGCTCGTGAAGAGCAAGCGCATCTCGAAGCCAGCGGCCCGGCGGGCGACCGCCTGCCCGATGCGGCCGAACCCCACGATGCCGAGCGTCTTCCCGGTCACCTCGGTGCCGAGCATCCAGCCCGGATCGACGTCGGTCCAGCGTCCGGCCCGCACCACCCGGTCACCCTCCGCCACGCGCCGCGCGGCGGCGAGCAGGAGGGCGATCGCGAGGTCCGCGGTCGCGTCCGTGAGGACGTCGGGGGTGTTCGTGACGATCACGCCGCGGGCGCGGCAGGCCTCGACGTCGATGTGGTTCACCCCCACGCCGTAGGAGGCGACGTGCCGCAGGCGCGGGAGCGCGCCGAGGAGCTCCCGGTCGACGCGGTCGAGGTAGGTGACGACGAGCGTGGACGCGTCGCGCGCGTCCACGAGGAGCCGCTCGCGCGACGGTGGCCGCGGCGCGTCGCCGGCGACCTCGAACAGCTCCCGCACCGGCCCGAGGTCGCCCCCGGGGAGCGAGCGGACCACGTACAGTAGCGGCCGCGCTCCCGCGGTCATGAGGCGTCCTCGTCATCGGCCCCGGGGCTGGGCGAGCGCTCCGCTCCGTCGCCGGCCCGGGGACCCGGGATCCGGTACTCCTCGCCGAGCCACTTCGACAGGTCGACGAGCCGGCACCGGTCGGAGCAGAAGGGATACGAGCGGTTCTCGCGACGCGGCGCGACCGGCTTCCCGCAGATGGCGCACTTCTTCGTCAACTCTATCCTCACGCTCGTGGGCACTCGGCGAGCAGCGGCGTCAGCGCGCGATCGAGCTCGCCTCGCTCCAGCTCGCCCTCGAACACCTTCCGGATCCGGCCTTCCACGTCGATGAGGTAGGTGCGCGGGTAGCCCGGGATGCGGAAGGCGTCGCCGACCTTCGCGTCGTCGTCGAAGAGGACCGGGTAGTTGATGCCGAGCTTGCGGGCGGTGTCGGTCACCTCGCGGTGATCGCCCGACTCCTCCGCCACGCCCAGCATCTCGAAGCATTGGCCCCGCCGCGCCGCGTAGACGCGCGCCAGCTCGGGGATCTCCTCCCGGCACGGGCCGCACCAGGTCGCCCAGAAGTTCACCGCCACCACCTTGCCGCGCAGCCGCTCCAGCGCGACCTGGCTCCCGTCGGCGGAGGGCAGCGTGAAGGTGGGTGCCTGGGCGCCGGCCGAGGTGCCCTTCACGCGGCGCGCGCGGTGCACGATCAGCTCGAACGCGGTGACGGTGGCGAGCGCGAGGAGGAGCAGCTTCACCCAGCGGTTCATGCGCGTTGGAGTATAGCGTCCGCGAAAGGATTCGCCGGTCGCGATGACCGTTTCGGCCGGTCTCCGCCGGGGGACGCGCGAGCTACTGCTGCTTCTGGCTGCTGGCAGCTCCCGCCAAGACGGTACCACCCCCGACGCCGAAGAGGGTCTTCAGGTCGTCGTCGGTGAAGGTGATGCCGCCGCCGAAGAAGACGTCCTGGCCGATGGCGAACTTGGGGCCGCCGGGCCACTTGCCAGAGTGCCAGGCGTTGAGGAAGTCGTCCGACCCCATCGTAGCGTACAGATACTTGAAGAAGGTGTAGTCGGCCCAGAGCTTGGCGCGCGGGAAGGTCGGCCCGTTGGGCCGGGCGAACTGGTACACGTCGACCGAGATCTTGAGGTGGTCGTCGAGCAGGTACAGGTCGGCCCCACCGCCGCCGGAGCTCTCGATGAGCCCGATCCGGAACGCGGCCGGTCCGAATCGCTTCGCGAACTCGAGCGTGAAGCTCACCGTCTGCTGGTTGAGCGTCTTCGTGGTGGTGCTGGTCGCTGTGCCGGAGGCGGTCTGGCTGACGACCTGCTCGACCGTCTGCGTGGTGACGCCGCGGGGGTCGCTCACCACCTGGAACAGGAAGTACTTGTCGGGCCGCGGCACGATCGCGAAGCCGGCGTAGGTCTTGGCGCCGCTCTGGGTGAGCAGCCACTCCGAGCGCAGGTCGACCTTGATCTGCAGCTTGTTGAGCTTGTCGATGTAGTCCGAGACGGTGTCGATCGACGCGCCCAGCTTCTCGCCCAGCCGCTCGTCGGTGAGGATCTTCCCGGCGATGCCCTTTCCCTCGCTGACGTTGTTCGCGACCTTCTCGACCTGCTTCAGGGTGCCGTTGAGGTGCTGCAGCGACTCGCGGGCCTCCACGACGGCCTTCCTGAGGTCCCCGCCCTCTTCCTTGGCGCCGCCCACCATGTCCTGCACGCTGGACAGGATCGCGTCGAGCCGCTTCGAGGCCTGGTCGATGTTCTTCGCGATGTCGCGGTAGCGCTCCCGATCCGCCTCCGCCACGTCGGCGAGCGTCCCGGTGAAGCTCTCGGTGTTGTCGAGGATGGCGGCGATCTTGTCCTGGCCCTGCTCCAGGCTGTCGTTGATGCGGGCGCTCGCCTTCTCGAGGTTGGCGATGATGGCGCGGATCGAGCCCTGCGAGCCGGCCACCATCTGCGACAGCTCGCGGGTGACGCTCTGGACGTCGGTCGAGATCTTCGCCATCGAGTCGAGCAGCTTCGCGACGCTGGTCGCCTCGAGCGCGCACCGGATCTCGCGCTCCTCCTCGGGCAGGTCGCGCAGCGACGGCGCGCGCGCGGTGCCCGGCACGAGGTCGAGGAGCGCGTCCGGGAGGAGCGTGGACGGGAACCGCTTCGTCAGGCAGGCGTCGGCGCGGATGTCGATCTCCCTCTTGACGCGGAGATCGAGCCGGGCGCGGTGACCGTCGAGCGCGATCCGCTCCACCTCGCCGACCTGGATGCCGGCGATCTGCACCCGGCTCTTCCAGGTGAGGCCGGTGGCGTCCTCGTAGAACGCGTGGACGCGGTAGGTGTCCTTGTCCGAGTAGCCGCCCTTCCGGAAGAAGGTGAACGCGACCAGGAAGGCGACCCCGCACACGGCGACGAGGAGCCCCACGGCGAATGCCTTGTTGATGAGCGGGCGGTTCATCGGTCGCTAGGTCTACTGCTTCTCGAACCACAGGGAGAGATAACGCTGCACGAAGGGATGATCGCTGCGGCGCACCTCCTCCGGGGTGCCCTGGGCGGCGAGGTGGCCATCGTAGAGCACCGCAATCTTGTCGGCCACTTTGAAAGCGCTCGCGATGTCGTGGGAGATGACCATGCTCGTCACACCGAGCCGTTGCTTGGCGGAGATGATCATGTCGTCGACGTAGGCGGTGGTGATGGGATCGAGGCCGGTGGTGGGCTCGTCGTAGAGCACGACCTTCGGGTCATGGACCACCGCGCGCGCAAGCGCCACCCGCTTGCGCATGCCGCCCGAAAGCTCCGCCGGGAACCTCGTCAGGACGTCCTCGTCGAGGTCGACCACCTTGAGCTTCTCGACGACGCGCCGGCGCAGCTCGTCGGTGGCGATGCCGCGCTGCCGCTCCCGCAGCGGGAAGGCGACATTCTCGTACACCGTCATCGAGTCGAACAGCGCCGCGCCCTGGAACACCATCCCGAACATGCGGCGTGCCTCGGTGAGCGGCGGGCCCTCGAGGCGCGGGATCTCGATCCCGTCCACGAACACGGTCCCGGAGTCAGGCTTGAGCAGACCGATGACGTGCTTCATCAGGACGGTCTTGCCCGACCCCGAGCCCCCCAGGACGACGAAGGTCGTGCCGCGCTCGACGTCGAGCGTGATGCCGTTGATCACCTTGTGGTCGCCGAACGACTTGTGGAGATCGCGGATCTGGATCACCGGATCACTTCCCCACCGACCCGAGGGTCAGGACGTAGTCGAAGACCAGGATGGCGATGGAGCTCATCACCACGGCGCGGGTGGTGCCCTCACCCACACCTCGTGACCCCTCCGCCGGCTTGGCGGCGTACCCGCGGTAGGTCGTGATGATCGCCACCACCCCGCCGAAGATGATCGACTTGAACAGCCCGTGCGTCACGTCCTGCGTCTCGACCATCGTGCGCGTGTGCTCGATGAACGGACCGGGCGGGATGTCCGAGACGAAGATGCCCATGAGATAGCCGCCCATGTAGCCGAGCGTGTTGAAGAGCATCGTGAGGGCGGGGAACATCGCCAGCGCGGCGAGGAAGCGGGGCACGGCCAGGTACTGCACCGGGTTCACCGCCATGGTCTCCATGGCGTCGATCTGCTCCGTGACGCGCATCGTGCCGAGCTCGGTCGTGATGGCGCTGCCGGAACGGCCGATGACCATGAGCGCGGTCAGCACCGGCGCGAGCTCGCGGGCGAGCGCAAGCGCCACCGAGCCGCCCACGTACCCCTCGGCGCCGAACTGCGCCATGGCGTAGGTGACCTGGAGCGCGAAGACCATGCCGGTGAAGAACCCGGTCGTGCCCACGATGAAGATCGAGCCGACACCGATGGCCGCCATCTGCGCCAGGACGAGCTCCGGGCGGAACGGCGGCCTGAACACCCAGGCCACCGTCTCCCCTCCGAAGAGCATCATCCGGCCGAAGTCCTCGACCCAGGCGCGTAGCCGATTCACGGCGCCATTCTAGGGGCAGTGCAGGCCAGGAGGCGCCTTTTCGTCGTGAGCTTCACGCGTAGCTGCGGGGGACGCGGCGGCCGACGCCGCAGAGGATCTCGTACGAGATGGTGCCGGCCTTCGCCGCGAGCTCGTCGGCGTCGATCCGCTCGCCGCCCTGCCGCCCGAGGAGCACCACCTCGTCACCCAAAGTGGCCTCCGGAACGTCGGTCACGTCGGCCATACACATGTCCATGCAGATGGTGCCCGCGATCGGCGCGCGGTGGCCGCGTACCAGCACGTCGGCGCAGCCGAAGCTGGGCCGCCCCGAGAGCCGACGGTCGTAGCCGTCGGCGTAGCCGATGGGGAGCGTGGCGATGCGGGACGGACGGCTGGCCACCCACCGCCCGCCGTACGAGATCGCCGTGCCCGCCGCGACCGTCTTCACGTGCGTGATGGCCGTGCGCCACGTGAGCGCTGGCTCGAGCCGCCGCCCTGCCGCCCGCGCCGCGTCCGAGATGTGGGTCGCCGGGTCGAACGGCAGGTAGCCGTAGAGCATGATGCCCGGCCGCGTCAGGTCCTGCCGCGCGCCCGGGAAGTCGAACGTCCCGGCGGAGTTCGCGAGGTGGTGGTAGCGCGGCGCCATCCCGGCCTTCGCGAGCGCCTG
>Ga0306924_10000664_pt1 | contig 29570 bp, 28 predicted proteins | sample sta12Can44000111_FD_203756 | JGI IMG/M metagenome (GOLD analysis project Ga0306924, IMG submission 203756) | Lab enrichment of tropical soil microbial communities from Luquillo Experimental Forest, Puerto Rico - statanox.12C.anox.44.000.111 (v2)... | ecosystem: Environmental > Terrestrial >... | reverse complement strand
GTTCTTTTTCGGCGCACGAAAGTCGTTCAACGTCGCTCCGCTTTCGAAGTGCTCGATGAAAACTCGGCCGATACTGCGCGTGCAGGCGACCGCAGAGATAGCGGAAACCACGGTGCCTAGGAGGAGGCCCGAGGGAACGACATAGAACAGGGTCGAAGTCGCGACCGTTGCGAAACCCGTCGGCGTGGCACCTCCCACCAGTCCCGCTACGATGGCGCGAGTTCGGTCGCGTTCGAAAGGGACGCCATAGAGGGTACTCAGCATCTTCACCATGCGAATGATGATCGTCGAAATGCCGGCAACACTCGCGACTGGCAACGGGAGAATTCCGCCGACCGCAGAATAGGTGGCGTGTCGCTCTACGATAGCACGTGCTTGTGCGCGTCGTTTCGCCACGTCCACTCCAGCGGGCATCGATGTTGCCCCGCTCGGAGCTGCCGTACTGGACGCTGGAGGCGCTGGCCTTGTCTCGATAGCGTTATGAACGCGGTCAGACTCTGGCGCGGCGCTCGTTTCGCCGGTTATTTCATGCGACGCGGTCACGCCCACCGGCGTGCGGGGCCATTCCTTGCCGTTGCCGGAAGCGGCCTCGCGCAAGCCATCCATCGTGAGGCTGATTGCGTTGGGAAGTTTTTTCCTGCTCACGCTCAAGCCGCCTGCTTCATGGCGAGAATATTGTCGACCTCGGCAGCAATCGCCGCGACGTCTCGGGCAGCAGGCCCAGAATTCTCGATGAGGCTCGGAGTAGCGCCCCAGAGAGCAGCTTCTGCATAGATCACGCGGTTCGTCATCTCGCTTTCAAGCAGTGGGAAGCCAGCTGCGACGAGTTCGGTACGAATATGCTTGGCGACGACAGAGTCGCGCGTAGTTTGGGTCAGTAGACAGCGGAAGATTGGCCGCCGGTCGTTCGCACTATTAATGAGCATGTTGAGAGTGTCGAGCATACGATCGACATCAAATGGCGAGGCTTTAACTGGGACGAGTACAAAGTCGCTCGCGCCAAGACATTTCGTCGTCGTCTCCGAGCGAAAGCCTGGCGTGTCGATAATGACCAAGCCGCCGCTGACAGCATGCCGGCGTGCCAGTTCGCAGGCGCGTTCGGTCGCATCCTCGACCACGGGAACACCGCCCAGCGCTCGTTCACGCGCGGCGAGCCGCGCGATCGAGCGCTGGGGATCGGCGTCGATGATTGTCGGACGGCGCCCACCAAGGTGCCAATGGACGGCAAGGCAGCTTGCAAGCGTGCTTTTGCCGCTGCCGCCCTTCATCGTGGCGACTGTGATGATCGTGCTCATCCCTCATCCGCTTCCCAGCCGCAGAAGCGACGAATCACCCGAATCAGATGTTATCGTTTTCTTCGCGAACTGCCTACTGTTGGCAAGACGTCTCGGATGTGGCACCCGCTGCTAACCTCCTGGTTCAATTCGCGTTTTCCAGGGCGAGTGGGGAGCGCCACGCAAGCGCCAGGCGTAGGCGATCCCAGCCGGACTCGTGCGGTATCCCAAACCGCAGCCAGGTCGGCTGTTCGCGGAAAGCCCGCACGATTATTCCGGCGGCCCCAAGATGCTGAAACATCTCGTTTGCGTGACGCGTGCGCACCAGGCGGAACAGGGACGTGCCGCCGATCACCTCGACCTCGGCCTCGATGAGTACCCGATCGAGTCTCTCCGCGGCGCTGCGCAATCGGGCGCGAGTGGCTTCAATCCAGATAACGTCTGCAAGGGCCCGTTCCGCGATCGCAACGGCAGGCCCGGATACCGCCCACGGCCCGAGCGCCCGGGTAAGTTTTGCTGCGAGGTCCGGCGCCGCGAGCGCAAAACCAAGCCTCAATCCTGCCAGTCCGAAGAATTTGCCAAAGGACCGGAGCACGACAAGGTTTGCCCGGCCTACGTCGCCCGCCAAGCTTGCCCCCGGCGGACCGACATCCATGAAGGCTTCATCGACAAGGAGGAGGCCACCGCGGGCACTCAACGCGTCACACAGGGCAAGCAGTCTCTCTTTGGCAACGATCCGGCCATCCGGGTTGTTCGGATTGACCACAATCGCCAAGTCCGCTCCATGCAGTTCTTCCACGTCGCGTGCGTCTAAGATCGCATGCCCAGCCCGCGCGGCGGTCCGCGCGTGCTCGGCATAGGTCGGGCCGAGAATGACGGCGCGACCCGCAGGGACGAGAGCGGCGACGAGCGGCAACAAAATCTGGGTTCCGGGCGCGCATACGACGTGCGCGGCGGACGGCGCCCCATAGGTTCGCGCCGCGATCGTAGATAGCCGAAATTGCGCCGCAGAATCGGGCAACCGCGCGAACACCTTCGCGTCGAGCGGCGGCAGGGGATAAGGGTCGGGATTGATTCCGGTTGACAGGTCGATGAAAGGTTGCGGGGCCTCGGGAAATAACCGCCGTGCCGCGGCAAGATCGCCGCCGTGCTCGAGCGTCGCATCCGGATCTGAAATTATGCCCGTCGTGCTCACTGCTCTCGCCGTGTTGATCGAGCTCATAGCCGGTTATCCGGATTGGCTGGTGCGATCAATCGGTCACCCGGTCACCTGGATGGGGCGCTTGATCGCAGGGCTGGAGCGCCGATGGAACCGCGAAACTCTCCGTCCCCACTTAAGGCGAATGCTAGGAACGGTCGCGGTCCTCCTCCTTGTCGGCATCGTCGGGATGGTCGCGCTGATCATTGAGCGTGGACTGCTGCTTCTGCCATTTGGGCTCATCGGTGCTGCGGTCGTCGCCAGCACGTTGGTCGCCCAGCGTAGCCTGTATCAACATGTCTCCCGTGTTGCCGATGCGCTCGAGAGCGGCGGTATCCGCGCCGCGCGGGAGGCGGTGTCGCACATCGTTGGTCGTGATACCGAGACACTCGATGAAGCAGGCGTCGCTCGAGCGGCTATCGAAAGTCTGGCAGAGAATTTTTCCGATGGGGTGGTCGCGCCGGTCATCTGGATGATCATTGCGGGCCTGCCTGGCGCGGCAATCTACAAGGCGATCAACACGGCCGATAGCCTGATCGGACATCAGAGTCCGCGTTACCAAGCATTCGGCTGGGCCGCCGCCCGTCTCGACGATCTGATCAACCTGCCGGCATCGCGGCTCTCGGTTTTCCTTATCATTGCGGCAGCAGCTGTAACAAAGGAAAGTTCGGCGCCAGCGGCCTGGCGCGCCGTCCGCCGTGACGCTCGTCACCATCGCTCCCCGAACGCCGGCTATCCTGAAGCGGCAATGGCGGGCGCGCTGGACCTCGCGCTGGCAGGTCCGCGCACCTATGACGGTGTTCTTGTCGAGGATGCGTTCATGGGGGATGGCCGCCGCGCGGCAAAAGCTACTGACATTCGAGCGGCACTCGCGGTCTACCGTTGTGCCGACACAATCCTGATTTTGCTGATCGTCCTATTGGCTGCTGCTCTTATCGCGACAGGCTGAGCAGACGATCGATATCGATGTAGGCCGCGAGATGTGCCGCAAGCCGATCCAGCGTTTGATCGACCAAGCCATCATACGAGATCGCTGCCTGACCTGCTGCAAAACGCTGGAGCCAAGCAGAGCGTTGTCGATCGTCCGCAAACAGGCCGTGGATGTAGGTGCCCAGAATGCGGCCGTCAGGCGATACCGCCCCTTCGGGGGTTCCATCGGAAAGGCGGGCAAACGGCCGCGCACAGTCAGGTCCTTCGGTGAGACCCGTATGTATTTCGTATCCGGAGAAGGGCGTTCCATCTCCAGTGACGCCGTCGACGCGCTCGAGCCGCTTCTCTTCGGTCAAGGTCGTTTCGACATCGAGTAGACCAAGACCCTCCGCAGCACCAGCAGCCCCCTCGACGCCAAGCGGATCCCGTATCGTCCGTCCCAGTATCTGATATCCGCCGCACAGTCCTAAAACGCTGCCGCCGCGCCGCACATGCGCGGTGATGTCGATATGGAAGCCGGCGTGGTGAAGCGCGGACAAGTCGGCGATGGTTGCCTTTGCGCCGAGCAGGATGACGAGCTCGGCATCGCCGGGAAGCGCGGTACCGGGCCGAACCCGAACCAGATCGACCGCCGGCTCGGCCTCCAGCGGGTCGAGGTCGTCGAAATTGGCGACATGCGGCAGGACCGGGACAGCAATCCTGATCCGTGGCTTGGGATTTACAAACCGCGGGGCATCGAGCGCCAGAGCATCTTCCGCCGGAAGCAGGCGAGCATCGGGAAAGAAGGGTACCAGTCCGAGCGGCTCCCACCCGGTGAGACGCGCGATCGTGGCCATCCCGTCCGTGAATAGGGTTGGGTCGCCGCGAAACTTGTTGACGAGAAAGCCGCGAATTTGCGCTGCGTCGTCGGCATCGATCACCATTTTGGTACCGACGAGACTCGCAATCACGCCGCCGCGATCGATATCGCCAACCAGAACGACCGGTACATCGGCCGCGCGCGCAAATCCCATATTGGCCAGGTCATTCGCGCGCAAATTGACTTCCGATGCGCTGCCGGCGCCCTCCACGAGCACAATGTCAGCCTCGTGCTTGAGGCGGGCATAGCTCTCAAGCACGAAGCGCGTCAGGTCCGGCTTCATACGTTGGTAGACCACGGCCTTGGCCGTCGTGTGAACGTGCCCCTGCACCACGACCTGTGCGCCGATCTCGCTCTGCGGCTTGAGCAGAACGGGATTCATGTGCACGCTTGAGGGCGTGCGCGCGGCACGCGCCTGCAGCGCCTGTGCGCGGCCAATCTCCCCGCCGTCCGCCGTCACAGCCGCGTTGTTGGACATGTTCTGTGGCTTAAACGGCCGCACCTTGAAACCGCGGTTCGCCAAAACCCGCGCCAGGCCCGCGACAATTAGCGACTTGCCCACGTCAGAGCCGGTACCCTGGAACATGAGTGCGCGCGCAGGCACGCTCAGAACTCGATGCCGGGCTGGGCTTTCACGCCGGCTGCGAAATGGTGCTTGACCAAGGTCATCTCGGTGACCAGGTCGGCCGCAGCGATCAGCTCGGGCTTGGCGTTGCGGCCGGTGACGGCGACGTGGAGGTACGGCCGCCGCGCGCTCAAGGCGGCGACGACGGAGTGGACGTCGAGATACTCATAGCGCAGCGCGATATTGAGCTCGTCAAGAATCACGAGGCTAAATGCCGGGTCGCCCATGAGTTCGAGCGCCTTCGCCCAGGCCCGCTCCGCGGCGGCGACGTCGCGCTTGAGATCCTGCGTTTCCCAGGTGAAGCCTTCGCCCATGGTGTGCCAGGAGACTTGATCCCCAAAGCGGGCGAGGGCGTCGCGCTCTGCTGAGCGCCAAGCTCCTTTGATGAATTGCACCACGCCGACGCGATGACCGCGACCGAGCATGCGCAGTGCCAGGCCGAAAGCGGCGGTAGACTTGCCCTTGCCCGTACCCGTGTGGACGATGAGGAGGCCTTTCTCGACCGTTTTGCCGGCAACCTCGGCATCCTGCACCGCTTTGCGCTTCGCCATTTTGTTGCGATGGCGTTCGAGCTCGTTTTCGTCGACCGGCCGGGTCATGCATCCCCCTTGATGGTGAGCGGTAATCCCGCGACAACGAGCACAACACGATCTGCGCGTGCGGCAATCCGCTGATTTAGCCGCCCCTGGGCGTCACGGAAACGACGGCCGAGAGGATTATCGGGTACGATGCCAAAGCCGACTTCGTTGGCGACCAGCACGAGCGGCGCTGTGGCTTGCATTAACGCGTCGTCAAGGCGCTCAATTTCCACATCGATATCCGACCCCGCAAGCAACGCATTTGAGAGCCACAGCGTCAAACAATCGACGAGTAGCGGTGTCTTTCCGCGAGCGGCGAGGGCCCCGACGATATCGCCGCGCGGGGTCTCGAGCGTTCTCCAACCTGCTCCACGCCGCGCCTGATGGGCGGCAATGCGCTCGGCCATCTCGGCGTCGCGTGCTTCGGCTGTTGCCACATAGATCCAGGGCGGTGGCAGGGCCGTAATCAAGCTTTCGGCATAGCGGCTCTTGCCCGAGCGAGCGCCGCCGAGAACAAGCGTGAGCCGGGCGCTGCGGGATGCAGCGGGGAGCGCCAAGACGTCTACGCGCCGGGGACGAGCTGGCCGATCAGGACTGTCAGCCCGACCCCAATGATGACTGCTCCGGCAAGCCGCGGTGCAAGTTCGGAGACGCCGCCGGCTCTCCACCGCACGAACAGCGCGATGCCGATGGTGAGAGCGCTCTGAATCAGAATGAGGCCCAGCAGATACGCATACAGCGGAGACGGCTCCGCGCCGAAAATTGACTCGCCGAATGCGTAGCCGTGGAACAGGCCGCCAACAGCAAAAAGCGCCGCCCACCACCCGACCGATAACGTGCGTCCGCGTGCGAGCAAAAACCCTGCCAGCAGAACCGAACAGGCAACGATAACCTCGGCGCCAGGCAAGTTGATGCCATTGACGTGCAGCATGACACCGATCGCTGAAGCGACCACGAACAGCGCCGGTAACGCCAGATTGAGGCCGCCAATGCCGACCGCAATGCCGACTGCCAGCAAAAAGGCCAAGTGGTCCGGACCGATCACCGGATGGCCGATGCCGGACAAGAGACCTTCAATGAACGTGGCGGGAGTCTTGCCGCCCATGACATGATGGGCGAAAGCGGACGTTGCTAAAAGAGAGAACGCCGCGACGAGGGACGTGCGGCAGATCAGACGTAGGCTCATAGCATCCCCCATGCGCCTTCCACCCGAAGGCGTGGTTGCGGTTGGCGTCGTCGACAGGTCTCCTGGCTCGCGGGTCGCTGCTTTTCCTCCACCTTCCCGGAGAATCCACAGACTCCAGTGGCTGATCGAGTGAAGCTCACCGCTCACAGTTGCGGGGGCAGCCGTGGCTTCGGGCAAGGCCCTCACCACGTTCCCTTTTTCGTCCCATCCGCGTGGGAGTCGACGACAGCACGACTATAGCTGCCGGGGAATCGACCGCAAGCGCGGCCGAGTGCCAGCATTGACAAAGCGCGGATGGTCGCCGTTAAGTGCCTGCGATCGACGGTCTCTCACGCGAGAGCGAACAGGGAATGCGGTGCGGAACCATGTTCCAAGGCCGCAGCTGCCCCCGCAACTGTAAGCGGCGAGCCCGTGCCACATTGCCACTGGGGCAAAACCCGGGAAGGCGGTGACGGGCGGCGACCCGCGAGCCAGGAGACCTGCCGTTGATTCGGTCGTGGCCCGGGCGGGGTGCCTCGGGGCCGGTCGCTTCGCATGAAGCACCCGGGCGGGGCGGTGGCCCCTGTGGAGCGCCACGGGTGAGTTCTGTCCGACAGTCAAGCGAAACCGATGCCGCAGCATTCACCGACGCTGCGACTGTGTACGTATGCATCACCTGCCGGCATCCAGGCCAACCCGAGACTGAACCGCGCCCTGGGGCAATGCTCGCCGCGGCGACGGCAAGAGCTGCCGAAGGCAGCGGCGTCGTGATCGAGCCGGTGCGGTGCTTGGCGAACTGCACGCGTGGCTTGAGCGCTGCCGTGCGCTGCAACGGTTCATGGACCTATGTGTTCGGCGGCCTCGACGCCACCTGTGGGCCGGCGCTTGTCGACGGTGCACGCCTGCTGGCAGCTGCGGCTGACGGCATCATGCCATGGCGCGGAAGGCCGCAACCGCTCAAGCGCGGCCTCATCGCCCGCGTGCCGCCCGTCGGTTTCAAGGAACTCGAATGAGCAATTCGTTCGCGCGCGTGCCTTGCACCATTGTGACCGGCTTCCTCGGAGCCGGAAAGACGACGTTGATCCGGCACGTCTTGGCCCACGCCAACGGGCGGCGGTTGGCCGTGATCGTGAACGAGTTCGGCGATGTCGGCATCGACGGCGAAATTCTCAAAGGATGTGGCGATGAGAGCTGTCCGCAAGAGAACATCGTCGAACTGGCCAACGGTTGTCTCTGCTGCACGGTCGCTGACGACTTCGTACCGGCTTTGGATACGATCCTTGCGCGAACACCGCTGGTCGAGCACATCGTAATCGAGACGTCCGGCCTCGCGTTGCCAAAGCCTCTGGTCCAGGCCTTCCATTGGCCGGCGATCAAGAGTCGTGTCACCGTGGACGCCGTTGTCGCCGTAGTGGACGGCGCCGCATTGGCCGAGGGGCGCCTAGCCGCTGATCTTGATGCGCTCGCGCGCCAGCGCAAAGCCGACACCTCCCTCGATCATGACAATCCGATCGAGGAAGTGTTCGATGACCAGATTGCCTGCGCCGACCTCGTGGTGCTCAACAAGCGCGACTTGTTGGATGCGGTAGGGCTAGAGCAGGCAATTGCCGCGATCGTGAGGGCCTTGCCGCGTGCCGTAAAGATTGTGCCGGTGGCCAACGGCGAGCTCGAGCCTGCGGCATTGCTCGGGCTGGGCATCGGCACGGAAAACGAGATCGCCAATCGCCGCACCCACCATGACGCGGAGCTGGAACACGATCACGACGATTTTGAAAGCTTCGTCCTGCCGTTGCCGGAGATTTCCGATCCGGCGAACCTCGCCGCCCGCATTGCCGCGGCTGCGGGGGATGCGAGTGTTCTGCGCGTGAAGGGATTTGTCGCTGTGGCCGGCAAGCCGATGCGCCTACTTGTTCAGGCCGTAGGTTCACGCGTCAACCATCATTACGATCGTGCCTGGACCGCCGCAGAGGGACGGCAAGGTCAGCTCGTCATCATCGGTATGAAGGGACTCGACCGCGAGGGTGTGGCACGTGCGCTGCTAGGGTGAAGAATGCATCTGCTGGCGACCACTTCGGCTTCCCTCGACGACCTGGTCGAAGCGGTTGATCTGCGTCAGCCTCCCGGCGACATCGTCATTCTATCTTTCGCGGACAGCGATTTGTCCGGTCTGGCGGCAGCCTGGACAACGCAGCGGCATGCGCTTCCTACCGTGCGGCTCGCAAATCTGCGGGATCTGCGCCACCCACTCTCGGTCGATCTTTGGCTCGACAGCGTCGCGAGGCAGGCCAAGGTCGTCGTGGTCCGCCTGCTCGGGGGTCTCGAATGGTGGCGTTACGGCGTCGAGCGGCTGTCCTCGCTGGCGCGCGAAAGCTCCATCGCGCTCGCGGTGCTGCCAGGCGAAGATCGCGACGATCCTCGCCTCGCCGAAGCTTCCACGTTGCCGGCGCATGAACTCAACGTACTGTTGCGGTTCTTTCGCGAAGGCGGACAAGATAACTTGGCAGCGCTGCTTCGGCGCCTTGCGCGACATGCGGGATCGCCCATCGACACGCCCGAGCCGCGCACCGTGCCGCGGATGGCGGGGTATATCCCCGGCGAAGGCGCCGTCGACCTCGATCGACTCATCTCGTCTTGCCCACCAGCCCGTCCTATTGTTCCCATCATTTTCTACCGCGCGATGTTGCTCGCAGCCGATACGGCGCCCATCGACGCGCTGTGTCGAGCACTGGCGGAACGTGGTCTTGCGCCTGCCCCGCTGGTGGTCCCGAGCCTCAAGGATCATGCGGCAGCAGACTTCATACGCGCGGCGCTGGCGCGACTTGAGCCGGCTGTCATTGTGACCGCGACCGCCTTCGCCGCTGCTGGCGGCAGCGGCGAACCGACGCCCTTCGACGAAACCGATGTGCCTGTGCTGCAGGCTGTGATTGCCACCACGAAGCGCGCGGCCTGGTCGCAGAGCCCGCGCGGCCTCGGGCCCGCGGACCTGGCAATGCACGTCCTCCTGCCCGAACTCGACGGGCGAGTGCTGCAAGGTGTGATCGCTTTCAAGGGGCCATTGCCGACCGATGCGGACCTTTGTTTCACCGCATTCGGGAGCCTGCCCGAAGCGGACCGGGTCGCGATCGTGGCCGATCGCATCGCCGCGCTAATTAAACTGCAGGCGAAACCGCGCGCCGAGCGGCGCGTCGCGATGTTGCTGCCCGATTATCCAGGCGCGCCGGGCCGAGCCGGTTACGCCGTCGGCCTCGATGTGCCGGCGAGCGTTGTCGAGCTGCTCTCGGACATGGAAAGGGCGAGCTATAGCGTCGCCGACGCGCCGAAAACCTCACGCGCTTTGCTCGATGCGCTGCTCGAACCTTCGATCGACGCGACCCTTCCGCTATATCGTTATCGCGAACTCGCGGGTGCAGTTCCCGATGAAGCCATCGAGCGCATGCATGCTGCATGGGGCGATGCCGTAAACGACAGCGACGTGCATGACGGTGCGTTTCGTTTTCGCGCTCGGATGTTCGGCAACATTGTCGTCGCGTTCCCTCCAGACCGGGGACGCCCGACCGAGCGACGAGCGGACTACCACGACGCGACCTCGCCGCCGCGGCATGCGCTGCTCGCGTTTTCGCTATGGCTTCGGCACGTTGCGAAGGTGGATGCGCTCATTCACATGGGCGCGCACGGCACGCTCGAATGGCTGCCCGGCAAGTCCGTGGCCCTGACCGCCTCGTGCTTCCCGGAATTGATGGTCGGGGGTCTGCCCGTGTTCTACCCGTTCCTGGTCAGCAATCCTGGAGAAGCGGCGCAGGCAAAGCGCCGGATCGCGGCGGTGACGATCGGCCACCTGCCGCCGCCGCTCGTCGAAGCGGATCTGGCAGGGGATGCTCGCGAGCTCGAGCGGCTCGTCGACGAATACGCTCAGGCGGACGGCGTTGATCGGCGTCGGCGCGAGCGGCTCGCGCGACTGATCCTGGAACAGGCGGAACGAACCGGACTTGCAGTCGAGGCGCGCGTCAAGCCCGACGACAGTGCAGATGATGCGTTGCGACGCATCGATGCCTGGCTCTGTGATCTCAAGGATCTGGCAGTCAAGGACGGACTTCACATCTATGGGCGCGTGCCCGTGAGCGTTGACGATCCTGCTTGGTGCGCGAGCGCCGAAGCGGAACGCGGTGCGATCCTGGCCGCCTTGGACGTTCGCCGAATCGCGCCGGGGCCTGCCGGTTCTCCGGCACGCGGCCGCCGCGACGTCCTGCCGACCGGCCGCAACATCTTCGCCGCCGATGCGCGCATGCTGCCGACCCCAACCGCGGCCGATCTCGGCCGGCTCGCTGCCGACGAGGTGGTGCGCGCCTATATGCAAGTCCACGGCGAAATGCCGCGCGCGTCGGTGATCGATCTTTGGGGCAGCGCCACCTTGCGCACCGGCGGCGAGGAGATCGCGCAAGGCCTCGCGTTGATGGGATGCCGGCCCACGTGGGACCAAGCGACGGGCCGAGTCACTGGAATAGAGGTTCTACCCACGGCAAGCGCTGGCAGACCTCGGGTCGATGTGACCTGGCGCATCTCAGGTCTGTTCCGCGACTTGTTCCCGGCACAGATCGCACTCATCGATGCTGCCGTCCGCGCAGTCGCAGCACGCGATGAGCCGGCCGAAGAGAACCCGCTTGCCGGCGCCTGGCGGGAAGGCTCGGGCAAAGGTGAATCGATTACGCGCATTTTTGGTACCGCGCCGGGAGCCTACGGCGCCGGTGTCGAGGATCTTTTGGGACGCGACATCGATCGCGGACAACTCGGCAGGGCTTACCTCGACGCCGTCTCGCACGCCTATGGCGGCTCGGAAGGGGATGCGATGCCTACGCCCGGCGCCTTCGAAGCGCGCATCGCGACCGCGGACGTGCTCATTCATTCCGCGGAAGATCCCGCGCGCGATCTCTTGGAAGGATCGGAAGATGTCGCCTTCATCGGCGGCTTCGCGGCGGCTGCATCCGCGCTCGGCGGCGCACCCGACCTCGTTATTCTTGATACGACAGATCCGGCGCGGCCGCGCGCGCGTTCGTTATCGGCCGCCCTGGCCCGGATCGTACGTTCGCGCGCAACGAACGCAAAATTCATCGCCGGCCAGCTGCGGCATGGGCCGCGCGGAGCAGCCGAATTCGCAGAAACGGTCGACCGGCTCGTGGACTTCGCGGAAACGACCGGCGCCGTCGCAAGTTATGTCTTCGATCTCCTTTTCGACGCCTATGTCACAGACAATGTCGTTCGGAATTTCCTGCTTCGGGAGAACCCCGCGGCAGCGGCCGCCATCGCCACGCGCTTCGATGCCGCGCGCCGGCGTGGGCTTTGGCATCCTCGGCGCAACGACGTCGATACGGGCCTGCGAACGCTCATGCAAGAGGCGGTGCCGTGAACGCGCATCTGCGACGCGGCGTCTGCCCCGGTCTCTCGCAACCGATGGCGACCGGAGACGGCCTGCTCGCGCGGATCGGGCCGACCGGCGTGACGATCTCTTGCGCGCCGTTCGCGGCGTTGTGCGCAGCCGCGCGCAGCTGCGGCAACGGCGTCATCGAGATCACCTCCCGCGGAAGCCTTCAGATCCGGGGATTAACCGAAAGCTCCGCACAACGCTTTGCGACGACGGTGGGCAGGATCGACATAGCATTTTGCGACGGGCCACCGGTTTTGACCAATTCTCTCGCGGGGCTCGATCCCGATGAGGCGCTGGATGTGAGCACCATCGCCGGCGAGCTACGTCGCGCGCTGGCCGCAACCGCTTTCTCCCCCGACATCGGCCCGAAGGTGTCGATCGCTCTCGATGGCGGCGGTGTGCTTCACCTCGACGCCGTTGCCGCCGACGTGCGAATGCGGGCGGAGGATGGCGGCATACGCCTTCACGTCGCTGTCGGGGGTGACGGTGCCAGCGCGACGCATCTCGGCGCCGTCGCCGCCGAGCATGCGGTCGAGGCAGCGATGAACATCATGCGCATGATCGCCGCGGCCGGGCCTACCGCGCGCGCACGGGATATTGCTGCAGCGGGCGGCGCGGCGGCATTTCGGCAGGCGATCGCGGATATTCTCATCGATGTCCCCCCGGTGCCGCGGCGGTCGCCGGCCGAGCCGGTCGGCACGCACGTGCTTGACGGTGAAAGCTGCGCGGTCGGCCTGGGCCTTGCCTTCGGGCATGCGGATTCGACCGCACTTGAGAAGCTTGCGCACGCGGCATCCCTCGCAGGCGCAACGGGTCTGCGCACCGCGCCAGGGCATGCAATCCTCGTCGTTGGTCTGCCCCGAGATACGGCTGCACGTCTGACAGATATCGCGCAACAGCTTGGGTTTATCGTCTCGGCGCAGGATTCGCGCCGTCAGATCATTGCCTGCGCCGGCGCGCCGATCTGTGCGGCGGCGAAGATTGCAACGCGCGCGGTCGCCCCGATTCTTGCAAGCGACGCGGTGATTTCCGGCCACGCGGCGCCGATGGTGCACGTATCCGGATGCGCCAAGGGTTGCGCCTGCCCGCGCTCCATGCCGCTGACGGTGGTCGGAATTGGCGGCCGATGCGGCGTGGTGGTCAACGGGTCTGCCCAGGACCAGCCTCTCGTGACGCTGCTGCCAGAGGCACTGCCAGCAGTCCTTTCGCGGGTGACGACCATGGTGCAGCGCATGCGCGCTGCGGACGAGAGCGCCGCGGAGGTGTTGTCCCGTCTCGACCGGGAGCAAATCGCGCGCATGATGCTCGGCGAGGCCACCGATGCCTGAGCGGCTCGATTATCTTCGCGACGGCGGACGGATCTACGAGCGTTCGTTTGCGATCATTCGCGCCGAGACCGATCTGTCGCGATTTTCAGGGGAGGAAGCGGACATCGTCGTCCGCATGGTCCATGCCTGCGGTGATGTCACGATTACGAATCGGATCGTATTTGGCGATGGGCTTGTCGGTAAGACGAGGGCCGCGCTCGCGCGTGGCGCGCCCATCCTGTGCGATTCGGAGATGGTGGCACACGGCGTAACTCGCGCGCGCCTTCCTGCACACAACGAGGTGGTTTGCACGCTGCGCGATCCGCAAGTGGCGCGACTGGCCGAAGAACTCCACACGACCCGTTCGGCCGCCGCGCTCGATTTGTGGCGCGATCGCCTCGGCGGTGCCGTGGTAGCGGTCGGCAATGCGCCGACGGCCTTGTTTCGGCTGCTCGAAATGCTCGACGCCGGCGCGCTCAAGCCGGCCGCCATTCTCGGCATCCCCGTCGGCTTCGTCGGAGCCGCAGAAGCAAAGGACGCGTTGGCGGCGAATCCGCGCGGCGTTCCTTTCCTCACCGTGCTCGGGCGGATGGGCGGAAGCGCAATGACAGCGGCCGCGGTGAACGCCCTTGCGAGGCCCGGAATATGAGTGGCGGCGGAAAGCTCGTTGGTGTCGGCGTGGGACCAGGCGACCCCGAACTCATTACGCTGAAAGCAATCGGCGTGCTCGAACGAGCCGACGTGGTGGCACATTTTGCCAAGAGCGCGCACGCCGGAAACGCCCGAGCCACTGCTGCGCGTTATCTCAAACCCGATGTGCGTGAGCTATCGCTGGTCTTTCCGGTGACAACCGAGTTGCCGAAGGACGAAGCACGCTACTGCAACGTCATCCGCACGTTCTACGACGACGCGGCGCGCGAGGTGGCCGGGCATCTCGACGATGGCCGCCTCGTCGCCGTGATATGCGAGGGCGACCCGCTGTTCTATGGCTCCTACATGCATCTCCACGTGCGCCTGGCGCCCCGCTTCGATACCGAAATCGTCGCCGGGGTGAGTGGCATGTCGGGGTGCTGGTCGGCAGCCGGCACTCCGATTGCGCAAGGCGATGATGTGTTCTCGGTCATTCCTGGCACGCTCGCCGAAGCCGAGCTCGTGCGTCGCCTCGAAGACGCGGACGCTGCCGTCGTGATCAAGCTCGGCCGCAACCTGCCGAAGGTGCGGCGCGCGCTTGAACACAGCGGTCGGCTCGATCGCGCCGTTTACGTTGAGCGCGGTACGATGACAGGCGAAAGAGCGATCCCGCTCGCCGACAAGCCGGATGACTGTGCGCCTTATTTTGCGGTGGTATTGGTGCCGGGCTGGGAGGAGCGGTCATGAGCGGACGCCTCGCGGTCGTCGGGCTTGGACCCGGAGACGCACGCTGGCTCACGCCGGACGCGGATGCCGCCTTGGCCGCCGCCGATGCGCTGTTCGGCTACGGACCTTATCTCGACCGCGCGCCCATTCGTGCGGGTCAGAGTCGATATCCGTCGGACAACCGCCAAGAGACATTGCGGGCGCGTGCCGCTCTCGAACGCGCAGTAGCCGGAAGCAAGGTTGCCTTGGTGTGTGGCGGCGATCCTGGCGTATTCGCGATGGCGGCGGCGGTTTGCGAGCAGATCGAATCGGGCCCTCCAGCGTGGCGAATGCTCGATGTCGAGATCGTGCCCGGGGTCACCGCGATGCTGGCGGTTGCCGCGCGGGTCGGTGCACCGCTCGGCCATGATTTCTGTGCGCTGTCATTGTCGGACAACCTGAAACCATGGCCGGTGATCGAGCATCGGCTCGACGCGGCAGCGCAAGCAGGCTTCGTCATCGCACTGTACAATCCGATCTCGCAGGCACGGCAATGGCAACTCACCGAGGCCTTCGAGCGCTTGCGGCGCTATCTGCCGCCGACAACGCCTGTCATATTCGGACGTGCGGTCGGCCGGCACGACGAGAACATCGCCGTGACGACGCTGCAATCGGCTGATGCCTCGCATGCGGACATGGCCACGCTCGTCATCATCGGCTCGGCCGAGACACGCCTGGTGCCGCGGCCGGGCCATGGCCCGCTCGTCTATACACCGCGGAGTGCGACCGCATGATCGAGCCAGATCATGACGTCCTCGATGGCCTCGACGGTCGGTACCTCGGGCAGCGCCGGGCGCCGCAGCAAGATGATGGGAAGGCCAAGCGACCGCGCGGCCGCGATCTTGCCGTAGGTCGCCGTGCCACCGCTGTTCTTGGCGACGATGACGTCAATGGTATGCGCGATCAGCAAGGCCCGATCGTCCATCTCCGTGAATGGACCACGGCCGGTGACATAGGCGGCGTGCGGTACGGCGAGCGGCGGATCAACCGGCTCGACGCTGCGCACGAGATAATGATGCTGCGGCGCTCGTGCGAACATTCCGAGCTCGGTCTTGCCAAGCGTGAGAAACACACGGCGCGGCGCTTCGCCGAGCGCGTCTACCGCTGCCGCGGTGTCCGCCACTTCGATCCAACGATCGGCGGGCAGCGGCGTCCACGGCGCGCGACGCAGCGCGAGCAAGGGAATGCGCGTGGCGGCGGCCGCCGCGGCTGCATTGGCGGAAATGATGGCAGCGTAAGGATGCGTGGCGTCGATGAGGGCATCGACACGTTCTCTCGTGAGATACCGGGCAAGACCTTGGGCTCCGCCGAATCCGCCGATTCGCACCGGCACCGGGTAAGCGGCGGGCGTTCTGGTGCGGCCCGCGAGCGACACCGTTGCGGCCACATCGCGGCGTTCGCCGAGACGCTCCGCCAGCCGTCGCGCTTCGGTGGTGCCGCCCAGAATGAGGATGCGCCGCATGTCGCTCGTTGAGCCCCGTGCGCGCGAGACTGCCGCAGCGCGCCGCTGGTTGTCCATCGTCGGGATCGGCGAGGACGGCGTCGATGGACTAACGCCGATTGCCCGAAGTCTCGTGCAGGCAGCAGAGATCGTGTTCGGCGGTCAGCGACATCTTACCCTTGCCGCGCCGCTCATCCGCGGCGCCGCGCGGCCGTGGCGCAGTCCCTTCGAGGAAGCCATCGAGGAAGTGTTGGCGCAGCGGAGCCGTGACGTGTGCGTGCTCGCATCGGGTGACCCGTTCGTCTACGGCGTCGGCTCGGTCCTGTTGCGGCATGTCGATCCGCGCGAGACCGTGGCGGTGCCGGCACCCTCGACCTTCAGTCTTGCCGCCGCGCGGCTTGGCTGGGCGCTGCCGGAGACCACCCAGCTTTCGCTGCACGCCCGCTCGCTCGATCTCATCCGTCCGCACCTTCAGCCGGGCAGGCGAGTCCTTGCGCTGACATCGGACGGGGAGGGACCGCGCGCGCTCGCGCGGCTGCTGTCGGACGCAGGTTTCGGCGGGTCCCGCATGACTGTGCTCGAGGCGTTGGGGGGGCCGCGTGAACGCGTGCGGGGGACGACGGCAGCAGGCTTCGCGCTCCGCGATATCGGTCCGCTCAATACGCTCGCGATCGAAGTCGAGGCCTCGCCCGGCGCACGCGTGCTCGCGCGAGCGTCTGGTTTGCCCGATGAACTTTTCGAGCACGACGGGCAGATCACCAAACGCGAAATCCGCGCGATTACGCTCGCGGCGCTCTCCCCCCGCCGGGGTCAACTGCTGTGGGATGTGGGCGCCGGCGCGGGCTCGGTCGCGATCGAATGGATGCTCGCCGACCCCTCGATGCGTGCGATCGCGATCGAGGCGCGCAGCGACCGCGCCGCGCGCATCCGACGCAACGCGGCCGCGTTTGGAGTGCCGGGGCTTGAGGTCATCGATGGCACCGCGCCGGCGGCATTCGAGGGGCTCGCCCAACCGGATGCCATCTTCATCGGTGGCGGCGCGACAACCGCGCTCGACGCTGCCGTGCCTGCGCTTCGTTCCGGCGGACGGTTGGTCGTCAACGCGGTGACGATCGAGACCGAGGCGCTGCTCATGACTTGCCGTGCGAAGCTCGGCGGCGAACTCAGTCGCATCGCGATCACGCGCGTAGAGCCCATAGGCAGCAAGGAAGCATGGCGCCCCGCGCTGCCGGTGATCCAGTGGGCTTGGATCAAGCCATGATCGTGGCCGGCATCGGATGCCGCAAAGACGCTTCGGCGGACGACATCCGCGCCGTGATCGCCGATGCACTCGCGCGCGCCGGCTTCGTGATGGAAGCGCTCAACGTCATCGCGGTGCCCGAGATGAAAGGCGGCGAGCATGGCATCGCCGCAGCTGCTGCGGCACTGGGCGTGCCGCTCGTTCTCGTTCCGCGGGCCGACCTCGAGGCGGCAGAACCGCGCGCGCAAACGCGGTCCGAGCGCGTGCTCGCGTTGATGGGAGTTTCCTCGGTCGCCGAGGCCGCGGCGCTGGCGGCTGCCGGTCCCTCGGCTTCGCTGATCGTGCCGCGCATCGCACGCGGGGCCGCGACTTGCGCGCTGGCCACGAGCGAGGAACGATCATGAGCGTTCATTTCATCGGCGCCGGTCCCGGCGCCGCGGACCTTATTACGGTCCGTGGACGCGACCTACTCGGACGATGTCCCGTCTGTCTTTATGCCGGCTCGATCGTTCCGGCGGAACTGCTGGGATATTGTCCCGCCGGCGCTCGATTGGTCGATACTGCGCCGATGACGCTCGACGAGATCGAAGCCGAATACGTCGCGGCGCACGCGGCGGGACAGGACGTGGCGCGACTCCATTCCGGCGATCTTTCCGTGTTCAGCGCCGTCGCCGAGCAAATCCGCAGGCTCGAACGGCGCGGCATTCCTTATACGTTGACCCCTGGCGTGCCGGCTTTTGCCGCGGCTGCAGCTCTGCTCGGCCGCGAGCTGACTGTGCCCGAGCTTGCGCAAAGCGTCGTTCTGACCCGTGTATCAGGGCGGGCTTCGCCGATGCCGCCTGCTGAGCGGCTGCAGGCGTTCGCAGCGACCGGTGCCACGCTCGTGCTCCACCTCGCAATTCAAGCCATCGACTCGATCGTCGCCGAGCTGATACCCGCGTACGGGGAAGACTGCCCTGTCGCCGTGGTCGCGCGCGCGAGCTGGCCGGACGAGCGTATCGTGCGAGGGACGCTCCGGAACATCGTCGCAGAACTTGCGACCGAGCAGATCGAGCGTACCGCCATTATCCTGATCGGCCGTGCCTTGGCGGCGGAAGATTTTCGCGAGAGCGCGCTTTACCATCCGAGCTATCACCGCCGCTTTCGAGGAGGAGAGAAGCCGTGAGCGGGCGCGAAGGGCGCACGGCCGACCAGCTGTCCATCGCGGTCGAAGAGAACGACTTCGAGCGCGATGTCGGTGCCCTCGAGCACGCGCGCGGCTGTCCGCCACGCGGCTTGGGCGACGACGTCTCCGAGTGGGAGATCCACCGCATGCTGGAACGCTTCCGCCGCCGTATTCGCCGCCAGGATCTGCTGGCGCAATTGAGACGACGCGCCCGCGTCCTGCGCGAGCGTCGCGAGCGCGGTCAAGTCAACCGCGCCGCGCTTCGAGTGCAAGTCGAGAAGTCCCTGCGCGAGCTTCGTCATCTTCGCCACGCCGCCGGCGATGGTGAGTCTTGGCACGGGATGCCTGCGCAGATATTTCAGCATGCCGCCGACGAAATCGCCCATGTCGATCAAGGCGACGTCAGACAAGCCGTAAAGCTTTTGCACCGCGGCTTCCGACGCCGAGCCGGTCGCACCGGCGAGGTGGGCGATGCCGCTTGCGCGTGCCACATCGATGCCCTGATAGATGGAATGAATCCAGGCCGAGCAGGAATACGGGACAATGATTCCGGTCGTGCCCAGGATCGAAAGGCCGCCGACGATGCCCAGACGCGCGCTAAGGGTGCGCGCCGCCAAGGCCTCTCCGCCAGGAATCGCGATCTCCACCTCGACGTCGAGAGCGTGACTTGCACCAGCGACTTCCGCGATCGCTTCGCGGATCATTTGACGCGGCACAGGATTGATCGCGGGTTCGCCCGGCGGAACCGGCAGGCCGGGACCCGTCACCGTGCCGACGCCTTCCCCGGCTCGGAACACAATACCGGTGCCTGGCGCGGCTTTTCGGATGGTCGCGAGCACCAGCGCGCCATGGGTCACGTCCGGGTCGTCGCCGGCATCCTTGACGATGCCGGCGGTGGCGGAATGTCCGTCTTGCCGCGTGAGGGCAAGCGCGAAAGAGGGGCGCTGGCCTTTCGGCAAGGTCACTTCCACGGGATCCGGAAATTCACCGGTGAGCAGCGCCGAGTAGGCGGCCTTGGCCGCCGCAGCGGCGCATGTGCCCGTGGTCCAACCTCGGCGCAGCGGGGGATCGTTCATTGCGTCGGGTATAATGCAAGGATCCCGCGCCGTCACTCTTGCGGGGACACCCGATGAACGACCGACGTGCCGCCGCCCGTGAACGCGCCGATGCTCCGGTGCTCGCACCGGGACACGTCTGGCTCGCCGGAGCCGGACCGGGAGATCCGGGGCTGCTGACGCTCGATGCGCTTGCTGGTCTCTCGCAGGCCGACGTTGTCGTTCACGACGCGCTCGTCGATCGTCGGGTGCTGGCGTTCGCGCGCCCGCAGGCGCGACTCGAATTTGCGGGCAAGCGCGGCGGCCGTCCGTCCGCCGATCAGAACGACATATCCATCCGTCTCATCGAGCTCGCGCGCGCCGGGCATCGGGTGTTGCGGCTCAAGGGCGGCGATCCTTGCGTGTTCGGCCGGGGCGGCGAGGAAGCCTTGGCGCTTCGAGCCGCCGGCGTGCCGTTCCGGATCATCCCAGGGGTGACGGCGGGGCTGGCGGGACTAACCGCGGCCGCGATCCCCGCGACATTCAGGGGGATGAATAGGGCGATCATCCTCGCCGCTGGTTACGGCGCCGATGACGACGGTCTCGATTGGGGCGCGCTCGCGCGAACCGGTCAGCCCATCGTGCTCTACATGGCGATGCGAAATCTCGCCAACATCGCCGATCAGTTGATGCACGGCGGCTTGCCGCCGCGCACGCCCGTCGCGGTCGTTGTCAGTGCAACCACGGCCGACGAGCGCATCGTCGTATCCACCCTGGATCGCGTCGCAGCCGATGCGCAGATGAATCAGCTGGGTACGCCTTCGATCATCGTGATTGGAGATATCGTGAAACTGCGCGAGGGCCTGGCCGATTCCACTCGCGCGGTGGAAAGCGAAGCCGCCTCATGACGGCAAGCGGCCTCATTATTGCCGCGCCGAATTCCGGCGCGGGCAAGACCACCATCACGCTGGGCCTTCTTGCGGCGCTCAAGCGCAAGGGTGTCGCCGTGCGCGCGGCGAAAGCGGGGCCCGACTACATCGATCCGGCGTTTCATTCCGTCGTCACCGAAACTCAAGCCTTCAACCTCGACAGTTGGGCGATGCCGCCGCCACTCCTGGACGCGCTCGTCGCCGAAACCGCCCGGGATTGCCAGCTGTTGCTCATCGAAGGCGTCATGGGGCTGTTCGACGGCGCGCCCGGACCGCGCGGCCGCACGGGCGCCGCCGCCGACCTCGCCGCGCGCTTTGGGCTCCCCGTCGTGCTGGTCCTCGATGTTGCCGCTCAGGCCCAATCGGCCGCGGCTGTGGTGCGGGGATTCTCCGCGCACGATCCCGCCGTGCGCATCGCGGGCATCATTCTCAACCGCGTGGGCAGCGAGCGGCATAGGACGCTGGTGACCGATGCAATCACCGAGCTTGGCGTTCGCGTCATCGGCGCATTGCCGCGCAACGAACACGTTCTCTTGCCGGAACGGCATCTTGGTCTTGTGCAGGCGAGCGAGCACGGGGATCTGCGCACACGGATCGGCCGTCTCGCGGACATGGCCGAAAGATATGTCGATCTTGAAGCCTTCATCGATTGCGCGCGGCCGATCGAAGCGGTCGCGCAGGGCCATGTCTGCGCGTTGCCGCCGCCGGGCCAGCGCATCGCGCTTGCCTCGGACGCGGCATTCACCTTTGTCTATCCCCATCTGCTCGCGTCTTGGCGCCAAGCGGGCGCACAGATCGAGGCCTTTTCACCGCTCGCCGATGAGCCGCCGCCGGAGACCTGCGACGTCTGCTGGTTGCCCGGCGGTTATCCGGAACTGCATGCCGGCACCATTGCCTCGGCGCGGAATTTTCAGATGGGGCTCGCGCGGTTCGCGCAGACGCGGCCGGTGCACGGGGAGTGCGGCGGCTACATGGTCCTCGGCGAGGGGATGGAGGACGCAAGCGGCGCGCGTCATGGGATGGCCGGCCTGCTCGGACACGCCACGAGTTTTGCCGAGCGCAAACTGCATCTTGGATACCGTGAGGCTCGCCTTCGCGCCGCCAGTCCGATTGGCACGCCGGGAGCCGTCGTTCGCGGCCATGAGTTTCATTACGCGACGTTGATAGAAACGGGAAATGACGAACCGCTGGTCGAGCTGGCGGATGCGCAGGGGCGGGCGATCGGCAGCGCCGGCGGCCGCCGCGGCTGGGTAACGGGCACGTTCTTTCACGCCATCGCGCGGAGAGAGATCGAATGACCTGACCGCACTGAGTGGCGCGAGATCCGTTAGGAAGACGAGCGAGCGCTAACTCGGTTTGTTTGCCACGCCCGCCTCGGTGAAGGTCGCCATGCCGGCGTGACAGGCAAGCGCGGCGCGCAGCACCGAGACGGCGAGCGTAGCGCCACTTCCTTCCCCTAGCCGCATCCCGAGATCGAGCAGCGGATCGAGATGAAGCTCGCGCAACAGCATCCGATGCGCCGCCTCCGCGGAGACGTGTGCCGCGATGGCATGATCGAGCGCATCGGCGCGCAGCTTGACCAGTGGGGCAACCGCAGCGACGCAGACAAAGCCGTCGAGCAACACCGGGATGCGGCGGTGACGCGCCGCGAGCGTCGCCCCCAGGATGGCGGCGAGTTCGCGCCCGCCCAGCGCAGTTGCGCTCGACAGCGGATCGTCGAGCAGCGCCGCATGGCGGGCGAGTCCTGCGTCGATCGCCGCCTGTTTCCGTGTCAGCCCCGCATCATCCACCCCGGTGCCGCGACCGGCCCAGCGCGCGCCGCCGCCACCGAACAGCGCCGCGGCGATCGCCGCCGCCGCCGTGGTATTGCCGATCCCCATCTCACCGAGACAGACGAGGTCCGCCCCGGACGAGATGGCCGTGTAGCCGGTGGCCACCGCGGCGAGAAACGCGGTCTCGTCCATCGCCGACGCTTGCGTGAAATCGGCAGTGGGTTGTTCGAGCGCGAGCGGAACCACGCGCAACTCAGCGCCGGCCGTCCGCGCGAGCTGATTGATGGCAGCACCGCCGGCGGAGAAATTCGCCACCATCTGCGCGGTGACTTCGGTAGGATAGGCCGACACGCCTTGCTTCGTCACCCCGTGGTTGCCCGCAAACACGAGGATCTCGACGCGATCGAGGCGGGGCATGCTGCGTCCCTGCCAGCACGCGAGCCACACGACAACGTCTTCGAGCCGCCCCAGGCTTCCCGGCGGTTTCGTGAGTTGGGCCTGACGCTCGGCTGCGAGCGCCGCGGCCGCGGAGTCTCCAGGCGGCAAATCCACACATGCCGCCCGCAGATCATCCAGCGACGTGAAGAGAGTCGACTTGGCTTTGATGCCGTGGTTGGGCGGTGGACGCATGGTCGTGCTCGCCTTTCGCTGCGCAGGCGAGACGTCGCTCCTGTTGTGACCGGGGACCTGCTGGTAAAGTTGCGCCGAGTTGGCGCGCCGCGCAATACCGTCCTGCCGGGGCGAGGCGCGGGCGGAGGATCTCATGCACGGACCCGCTACGTCTCCGGTCATTTCGCTCAGGCAGCTCGCGGCGGATGTCGCAGCCGCCCTCATTTTCTCAACGCGCCTTCCGTTTCCCGGTGCCGCGGCAATCGCCGGCGCCGACATCGCGCGCGCGAGTTGGGCCTTGCCGGTGGCGGGAGCGATCGTCGGCCTCATCGCTGCCGCGGTCTATTGGCTCGCACGGGCGGCCGGTCTGCCACCGCTGCCCGCTGCCGCTCTGACCATCGCAGCAGGTGTGCTGGCGACCGGATGCTTGCACGAGGATGGATTGGCGGATGCTGCCGATTCGCTTGGTGGCGGCACCCGCGAGCGCAAGCTCGAGATCATGCGCGACAGCCGGATCGGAACGTACGGTGTCTGCGCGCTCGTCATGTCGCTGCTGCTGCGATCAAGCGCGCTGGCGACCATTGCCGATCCGGCGCTCGCCGCGCCGGTTCTCGTTGCGACTCACATGGCTGCGCGCTCCGACATGGCGCTGTTCATGCGGTGGGTGCCGCCGGCAAGAGCCGATGGCCTTTCCGTCGGCGTCGGTAGGCCGCCGCGTGCGGGCGCCATCGCCGCGCTGATCATCGGCATTGTCGCGCTCGGCATTGGACTTGGGCCGGCGGCCGGCATTTTTGCAATCACCCTCATGGCAGCCGCCTTCGCCTTTCTGGCGTGGCTGTGCCTGCGGCAGATCGGCGGCCAAACCGGCGATGTCTTGGGAGCTCTGGAGCAAATGGGCGAGATCGCTATCCTGTTCATCGCGGCGGCGAATGTTGGCGGATGATGCCGCCGCAGTGAAGCCGGCTGAGGAAAGGCGCATGGCGCAAATCCAAACTTTGGCAGCGGATGGACGCAAGGCAGCGGACTTCGACGACGCTTTTCGCGCACGCTTGCGGGACCTGCTTGTCTGGCGGCGCGATGTTCGCTGCTTTCGACGCGTTCCGCTGCCGGCCGGGAGCTTGGAACGCCTGATCCATCTGGCATGTCTTGCGCCCTCGGTGGGATTGAGCCAGCCCTGGCGCTTTGTGATCGTGGACGATCCCGTTCGGCGCGCAGCCATTCGGGAAAATTTCGAACGCTGCAATGCCGATGCTCTGGCGGCGCAAAGCTCCGAACGAGTTGCCGCCTATGCCCGGCTCAAGCTTGCCGGTTTGGATGACGCGCCCTCTCAGCTCGCGGTCTTCACCGATGGTTCGACCGCACAAGGCCATGGTCTCGGGCGTCACACCATGCCGGAGATGATCGAATATTCAGGGGTGACCGCAGTCCACACAATCTGGCTTGCCGCGCGCGCCGAAGGGATCGGCGTGGGCTGGGTATCGATCCTCGAGCCTGCGGCCATTACAGCGATTCTCGATGTCCCCTCGAACTGGAAGTTCATTGCCTATCTATGCCTTGGATTTCCCCAGGCCGAGGATGACGTACCGGATTTGGAGCGCAAGGGTTGGGAGCAGCGCGCGCCATTGCCTGTGGTGCTTCGGCGTTAGTGCTACTCAGCGCTGGGCCGCTAAAGCGCGTCCTCACGAGATCGTCGAAGTGTTGGCACGATGAGACGCTTGGTCAGATCGCCAGCGGCGCCAGCTGAGCGACCTTGGACGCGATGTCGCAGCGTTCGACCAGCTTCGGGTCTCCCTTGATGACTTCAAAAGCCGTCTCATCGCCTTCGGTCCAGAACCGGATGTCAAGCTTATGCTTGCCGATGCGAAGATTGCGCACCGTCAAGTCAGGTAGCCAGTAGGGAAGGGACGGATCGATATAGAGCTTATTGCGGGGAGCATCTGGATGAAATCCCAACAGAGCTTGAGTCAGCATGAACACGGAGCCGGCCGCCCACGCTTGGGGCACGTTCGCGCCGATGTACTGAACCGGGAAATTGGTCTCGGTGCGCTCGGCCGCGGTGTAAAGTTCCGGCAACTGATTAAGCAAGAAATGGCTCGCCGCGACGCTCACATCATGCGCGATCCGCGCCGCCGCCGCGCCAAAGCCATAGAATTTGAAACCGACCGCAATAATGGCGTTGTCGTGCGGCCACACCGAGCCGGTCTGATAGTTGTATGGGTTGAACGCCCGGTGATCTGCGGACAGGGTGCGAATACCCCACCCCGTCCACATGTCGGGCGCCATCAACCGTTCCACTACCTTCTTCGCACGCTCGCGGGGCACAATCCCGCACCATAGGCAATGCCCGGCATTGGATGCGACCGTGCGGACCTTCTTCTTGTCGCCGTCCAGCGCATAGGCGTAGAACCCCAACTCCTCATCCCAGAACGCTTCGTTGAACCGCTCGAACAGAGCGGCAGCCTTAGCCCGCAACTCCTTTGCGCGCTCAGGCTCGCCTAGCGCATCGAACGCCTCAGCCATTCGCACCCAGGCGTTGTAGACGTAGCCCTGAAGCTCACACAGCGCCTTCGGCCCCTTCACCAGCGAACCGTCCGGATACATGACCGCATCGCCGGAATCCTTCCAACCCATGTTCTCGTAGCCTGCGGAAGAGCGCGTCTGATACTCCTGAAAGCCGTCGCCGTCGCGATCGCCGTATTTGTCGATCCAGGCGAGGCAGCCTTCCGCCGTCGGCAGGTGCCGTTCCAGCAACTCTTTGTCACCGGTCGCGCGCCAAGCTGCGTGCAGGGTGATCAGATAGAGCGGGGTGGCATCCGCGGTTCCGTAGTAGGGGGTGTGCGGGATGAGCTTGAAATGCGCAAGCTCTTGCCGGGCTCCGCATCGCGATACGGATCATCTTCCTTGGCTTGCAGCGAACCCAGAATCTCCAACGCCCCGCGGGCGAATTCCGGATAGATCAGGATATTCTGCAGCGAAACTATCAGGCTATCGCGGCCGAATGGAGCGACGAACCACGGCAGCCCGGCAGCAGGCAGAAAGACCACATGGTCGGTGCCTCTGATCGGCAGACGCAGCGCGGCCATGTCCTCCAGCGCTTGGCGAAAAAGACGGTAGAATTCCTCGTTGCTCGTCTCGATCCTGACCACCGTCTTCAGCCATTCTGCCATCGTCAGGGAATGGCGGGACTCGTGAACTTCTCCGACGCAGTCGTGCGGCGCGTAAAGGCGTTGTTCGCCGTCCTCCAGCATGTACAGCAAACAGGCCGCCCATTGGCGAAAACAGTCTTGCTCGTTGCGCGCGACACGGTGATTGTTACTGAACGGTGAAAATCTCGGTTCGAATACGCGGTACGGAGGCGCTGCCGTCGCTGCGACCATTCCGTCGTGATCTTGCCGCGGCGTACGATGTGGCCCGACTTCACCTCGAAGATGTCGGCAAAATCGCATCGCAGCGCGACTTCGAGCTGAAAACGTACTGGCCTCATGCTGTTGTTGGTGACGTCGAGATCTTCGTGCAAGCCGCCGATGATGGATCGACTGATCGTGAGGCCGATGGTACGCGGCGCGATTGTACCGTCTTCGGTGAGAATGGACTTATTAGTGAGGAAGATGCGTGCGGCATGATAGTTAATGGGACCGCCGTTCAATAGCTCCCACGGCTCGCCGTTGGCGTAAATCGCCCAGTTGCTGACCATTCGTGTGTCGAGAAAGTACAGGCCCTTTTCGCTCGGCCAGGTGACACTGTCTGACCCTCATGGATGGCGATCTGTGGCGGACCTACCTGAACCTTGAATGCCATGATGCGTCCTCGTACACGCAACGAGTATGTCGGAAGGCTGACCGTAAGTTCCGCAGGAAAGTGCCGTCGGGAGACTACACTGCCAGCCTTGCTCTCTACTGATCGACCATTCCTCCCCAATTCGAGGGTTCCTGAATCTGATGTTTATTGCCCAGTCGATGGCCTTGTTTCCGGCATCAAAAACCAAACGACCAAGGCTGCGAGCAGAGCCACCGATGCAATACTCAGAAATACGGTGGTACGACCAAAGCTCACCGCTATTAGACCAAAGAGCGTGGTGCTAAGCGAAGCGCCGATTCCAGACACCGTTCCAACGATGCCTTGGGCCAAGTTGAAGCGGCCGGTGCCGCTTGTGACATCGGCAATGACCAGCGCCGTCAGCACGCCCAGCACCGCTCCACTGATGCCATCGAGCACCTGAAAACCAACAACCAGCGGCCCATTGATGACGGAAGCGAACAGCAGCGCGCGGATTGGCAGAGCGCCGAACCCGATGAGGAGAAGCGGCCGGCGACCCCAGTTTTTTGCCTGTCGTCCGACCCAAGGAGCCATGAGGGCAACGATGATCTGCGGCAGGATGATCAATACTGAGATGGTAAGCGAGGAGTGCTCCGCTTCCTGGTATGCGAGAGCCTCTACGACAAGCGGCAGCACGGAGGCATTGGCGAGTTGAAAGAGGAACAGGCAGGTGGCAAAGGTCAGCAATCCGGAGTTCTTCCAGAGGCTTCCGCGGCTTACCCTCGCGAGTCGATCAGACGTGTGGTGATGGGGCGCTCCGCAGGCGCGGCCGAAGTGGATGTCCGTTGCATGGATCCGGGCTAGAGCAACGAACAGTGGAGGGGTGAGTGCGGCAGCTGTCAGGAATATCGCCTGGTAGGACAGGAAGTATCCGATCAGGCCCATAAGCGCGGCCGCGATCAAACTCCCCGTCGAGGAGAAGCGCTGATTGCGCCCGAGCCGTTGCGGCAAGTCCGCATGGCCGACTAAGCCGAGGCTAATTGCAGCGATCGCCGGCCCGAGAAAACCACCCGTGATTCCTTGCAGCACCAGCCCGGTGAAAACCAGCGGAAAAGTTGGGGCAAATGCAATAACGATCGCACTGATGGCCAACATCGTGGCGCCCGCTACGACGAGCGCTCGCTTCGAGCGGATGGTATCCAGCAGTTCGCCCGCGGGGAGCTGGCTGAGCAAGCCGGCGAGAGCACTCGCTGTCAGGACGAAGCCAATATTTTCCTGCGTCCATTTCTGCTGGGCGAGATAAGCGGCCACATAGGGACCAAACCCAGCCAAAATACCGGCAATGAAAAAGTTGACTCCGTCAAGGCCGCTGAGACTGGCATTAGAAGGCGACGGACCTGCAGTGCCAAATGCTGTCGTAGTGGCAGTCATTTTGCTGAATTTCCGCGGTGTCAAGTAAGAGAAAACAGCAGCGAAGGCCTTTCCGGTGGCCTGCCCACGACAGTCGCATCATTCGCAGAGTCTTCACCTCAGCCATCTCCTCCGCGGCGTGCCTCCGGTCGTTGCACGCTAACCGCCCCAAGGCTGCACCAGTTCCTCTCCGCCGCAGACCGAGCGCAACGCTCCGAAATCCGTCACAAGCCGGCGGGAGGGGTGCTGGAACTTTCGCGCGCCGCTGACGGTTGGCAAAAGCATCCACCCGATCGAACCTGGGACTGCGATGGAAGTGAGAGCACAACGACGAGCAGCGCGGCGCGGCACTTGCATGCGCTACGCTCGCAAAGCATTGGCCGCGCGAAGGAGGCGACCATGATCCGCAAGCTCAAGTCCGGGGGCTACCGGCTCTATTCGCGCAAGACCAACCCGAAGACTGGCCGCCGGCGTAATCTCGGCACGTTCAAGACGCGTGCGGCGGCGGAGAAGCACGAGCGCGCGGTGCAGTATTTCAAGCGCCATTGACGCCGCCCCTGTCCGCCCGCACGCCGATGACGGCTGCGCGAGCGGAACTCACCCCGTGCATCGCGCGTTGCACCTGACCTCCACATCACGGGCATATGGCTATGCGTGCAATCTCAGCGACTTATGCTGTTGTCGCAGCGGTCCTCCTGTGCGGTTCTGCCCTGGCGCAGAACAACACGGGTCAATCGTCGCCCCGTTCCAGCGGCAGTCCGCAAACGACGGGGCAAACAAACACCGGAGTGAACACCGGCAGAGAAGCGCCTGTCGGCCATCGCCAGCCCCGGGCCAAAGACTTACCGCCGACGCTCAACGAAAATAGAGCAGTCAGATCTCCCGAGGACGAGGCAATCGACAGAAAGCTGCGCATCTGCCGCGATTGCTAGTCGACGGCCCTGCTGTCGCACCGCGCGCAGGCCGCGGCGCGTTGTTGCTGCTACGGCCAGTCTGTTCCGCTCGCGCCGATTGATACGCAGTCGCGCTTGATCCGCTGCGGTTTTGATATAATCAACCGCAAAAGCGTGCCAACCGGGAGAACAGGATGCGGCGCGGAATCGGGTTCATCTTTGTTGCCTTTTTACTTGCGGCCCCACAGAGCGCCTGGGCGCTCGCCAATCCGGCGTCAGTGTTCTGCGCCAAGAGCGGCGGCAAGACCGAGATCCGTAACGGTCCGCGCGGCCAATACGGCGTGTGCCGACTTCCCGATGGCCGCGTCGTGGACGAGTGGGAGTATTTTCGCGCGATGCGGGGAAAGAGCGTGCGTTAGAACAAATCCCCATCCGGCACGGGTTCTAGATGCCGTAATGGGCCCTGCACCAAGCGAGCGGTGAAGGTGGCTGCCCCCCGATAGATGATGAAACGGGGTCACGACGTTGAGTCGGCCCCAGGCATCTGAGATGGAGGACAGCCGTGGAATAC
>Ga0306924_10000660_pt1 | contig 29595 bp, 24 predicted proteins | sample sta12Can44000111_FD_203756 | JGI IMG/M metagenome (GOLD analysis project Ga0306924, IMG submission 203756) | Lab enrichment of tropical soil microbial communities from Luquillo Experimental Forest, Puerto Rico - statanox.12C.anox.44.000.111 (v2)... | ecosystem: Environmental > Terrestrial >... | reverse complement strand
TCGCCGTGGAGCGGTTGGGCCCTTTGGCAATACACTGGCGACGGTAAATGCGGTTTGCGGCCGCGCAACGCGTTCCCAACCAGCGTCGGCAATCTTCGTCGCGCCGAGCGCAATATTTTCAACGGCAATAACGTTGCGCTCCAGGCGTTCTGGCAGCAACACGCCTGGTATCCGAGCGGCTAAGGTCGCCGTTGAGTGTTGAGTCGTAGTTGAGCTGATCGAGCCGTATTATCTGTGCGCTGACTTCAAGCCTCCAATCTTCCGGCTGCTAGCTCGGAGCTTCTAGCTGTCACCGGACTTTGCTCTGGAAAAAACGCGAAAGTCGCGTGAGATTCTTTGGCTACAGAGATTGCCATGGGCGATTCCGCAAATCCCGAAGCTACCAAGGTGCAAAAACCCAACGGGGCGGGCATTGGGTCCCCCACGCGCCCGGCACCCCAACAGGAGCGGGCCGATCTTCGCCCGGAAAATATTCAGGACGCAGTCATTCGCCTCGCCGGCAACTCACAGGACGGAATCCAAACCGCCGGCGCGTTTCTTGCGCGACTTGCCGGACGCAGCGCCCAGGAAGTCATGACCTACATGACAATTCCGGCCACGATTTCGGGTGGGCCGTCGATTTTCCAGGTCCGAATTGGTTCCGGCGAAGTTCTTTCGGCCGGCGACGAAGCCGATTTTCTAGTCGCGTTTTATCAGCACAGTTATCAGGATCACATCGGATTTCTTCGCGAAGGCGGTGTGCTCCTTTACGATTCCGATAACGTCGAGCCGAACCTCGACGACAAACGTTATGTTTACGTCGGCATCCCGATCACCGGTCTCACCGTCGAAGCGCTTGGCGGCACCGCCAAGGACAAGGGCAAAAACATTTTCGTTCTCGGCCTGATTTCGAGAATTTTCCAACTCGATTCCGCGAAGCTGGAGAAACTCATCACCGAAAAATTCGGTGGAAAAGACCAGAGCGTAGTGAACACCGCGCTGATGGCCTTCCACGCCGGTTACGCTTATCCTGTCGGAAACCTCCTCACCCATCTTTATCAGTTTGAGAAAGTCGAGAAGCCGGGCGGCCGCACCCAGATCACGATGGACGGCAACCAGGCGCTCGCTTACGGACTCATCGCCGCCGGCGTGCGGTTCGGCGCGGGTTATCCGATTACGCCCTGGTCAACGGTTATGGAGGTGTTGCGTCGCGAGCTGCCAAAATACGGAGGCATTTTTGTGCAGGCTGAAGACGAGCTCGCTTCGGTTTCAATCGCGATCGGGATGTCGTATTCGGGCTGGCTTGCTTGCACCGGCAGCGCCGGTCCCGGAATTTCGCTCAAGGCGGAAGCGATCGGTTGGGCGACGATGGCCGAGATTCCGCTGATCGTTTGCAACATTCAACGCGGCGGACCGAGCACCGGTCTTCCCACCAACGTGGAGCAAAGCGATTTGCATCAGGCGATCTTCGGCAGCCACGGCGATAGTCCGCGTGTCGTGCTTGCGCCTAAATCGGTGGAAGATTGTTTCTATATCCCAATCGAAGCCGCGCGGATCGCGCGCAAATACAGCTGCCCGGTTTTCATTTTGAGCGATACCTCGCTCGCCACGCGCATCGAAGCATTCGACGAACCCGATCTCGCCAAAATCATGGTCGATCCGAAACCTGACCTCACGCCGCGACCAACGCACGTGCCCTATCCGCTCGACAAGATCACACAGCACGTTCCGCCCGGCGCGCGCATCCTCGACGGAAAGTATCCGCTCATGTCGGGGCTCGAGCATGACGAGATGGGACACCCGACCGGATCGCCGAAATTGCACATGGCGATGACCGCGAAACGTCGCAACAAATTGCGCAAGCTCGCCGAAGAACTTCCGGTTCCCGAAATTTACGGCGATCAGGAAGGCGACACGTTACTCGTGGGCTGGGGTTCGACATTCGGTCCGATCCACGACGCAGCGAAACGCGCGCGCGAAGAAACTAACGAAAAAGTCGGCGCGCTTCATTTGCGTCACATTCATCCCTTGCCGAACGGACTGGAAAAAATCTGGCCGAAATTCAAACGCGTCGTCACAGTCGAGATGAACGACCAGGGGGTTTACGGCTACGGACAGCTCGCCACCCTCCTCCGGGCGCGCTATTGCGAACCCAAGATTACTAGCTTTACCAAAACGGACGGTCTCACTTTCCGCGTCCGCGAAATTTTGGAAGGCGTCTTCCAAGGCATTTCCTTCGCTGCCAGACACATTCCGCGCGAGGGCGTTGCAGTTGTTCACCACGACACCGCGCCCGAGAGCGTGAAAACATTAAAGGAAGTGGTCCCGCAAGGAGTAGGCTAATCATTTGGCGATTGATTTAACGATTAAGAGATTCGCGAATGACCCGCCTCAACTTCTCAACAACTCAACCTCTCAACAATTAGCTATGGCAGAAACAACAACTGAGATTCCGCGCGAGAAACTAAACAAAAAAGCAATCACCGCCGACCACCCGACGTGGTGTCCGGGTTGCGGCGATTTCGCGGTGTTAGCTGCCTTCTATAAAGTGCTCGAGAAAAAAAATCTCGATCACGAAAAGATTGTGACCCTTGCCGGGATTGGTTGTTCTTCGCGGTTTCCTTATTTCGTCAACGGCCACGGCGCGCATTTTATTCATGGTCGCGCAGTGCCGCTCGCCAGCGGCATTAGTCTCGCGCGGCCCGATCTCCATGTGTTCCTGTTCGGGGGCGACGGCGACGGTTTCTCAATCGGCGGTAACCATGTCGATCACGGCGGACGCAAGAACATCAACATGACCTATTTCATCATGGACAACTTCGTCTACGGCCTGACGAAGAAGCAGACCTCGCCGACGTCGCCGATCGGGTTCAAATCCAAGACTGATCCGAACGGCGCGATCGATCAGCCGGTCAACCCGATGAAAAAACTGATCGCCGGCGGGGCGACTTTCATCGCGCGCACCCACGCCACCCAGGTCAAACACATGATGGAAATGATCGAGCGCGCGATGGATCACCAAGGTTTCTCTGTGATCGAATGCTTGAGCGAATGTGTTGAATTTTATCCCGACGTGTTCGATCCGGCCGATCCTCGCAAAGGCGGCAGCTTCGAACTGATCCAGGAAAAGAAATGGGACAACACACCCGAGGACGAACTGCGCCACGACGTCACCGACGAGCTCGCCGCCTACAAACTTGCGCAATTACCTTTCCCCGGCGTCTTCGGCGTCTTCTATCAATCCGATCGTCCGACAAAGAATGCTTTGGAAAAGAAGTGGATTGAAACAACTCGCGAGAAACTCGGCAACGCTTCCGACGCTGAAATCCTCCAGAAAACGTTCGACAGAATGAAGTGATCTGACCTGTCGGGGCACTCGCTTGCTACCAATGAATCACCTTCCGATCGCGAATCAAAGCAGTGACATGTGACCAGTGACCAGTTACTTCCGGCCGAGGAATGACCGCGTTCAAATCACAACGGTTACCCGCAGGAAAGTTGCGGGGATCGATGTAGCAGAACCCTCAGGAGCCGTATTTTGCGCGTTGAACAATTCCTCCAGCTCCTTCTGTAAATCCGCCGCCCGGCCATTCTTTTCGGCGGCTTCGAATGCGTTCATAGTCGGGCCGTAGTAGTTCTTGAACTCGTCCACGAACGCTGACGGTGTTCCGGAATAGTTGAAGATAAACGTGTCGCGCATGAACGAGACTTTATCGGCCAGGACGCCGGCGCCGCCGAACCGCTCGATCACGTTGCTCTCGATCCCCCACGTCATCGGACTAACGAATCCTTCCGGTGGCGGAGGCGTGTAAGCCGAGCTGATCTTCAAGAGCTGGGCGACAAGTGTTGGATCGTTCGGGATCCAGTTGCCCATCACGATGCGGCCGTCCCGCTTCGTCACTCGCACCATCTCCTTGGCGACTTCAAATGGCTTAGGCGCAAACATCGCTCCGAAAACGCTGACCACGAGATCGAACGACTTATCAGGTATGCCCGCCAGATTGGTGGCGTCGCCCTCCTGGAATCTAATGTTCGTTAGGCCAGCCTGCGCGGCCTGGTTGTTCCCGGCTTCCACCAGGTTTTGCGCAATATCGACCCCGAGCACATCGGCTCCGAGCTTGGCCTCCGGCAGCGCCGTCGTGCCATCGCCGCAGCCAAGATCGAGGACCTTCATCCCGTTGGTCACGCCGATTCGTTGGACGAGCGTTTCACCGCTTTCACGCATGGTCGCGGCAATGCGCGTGAAGTCGCCTTTTTCCCACAGTGCTTTGTTTGGATTCATGACAGAAAGGAAAGTGACAAGTAACCTGTGGCAAGTGACAAGCGGCAGAAAGCCTTACCAGGGGATTACCTTTCTATCCCTCCAAAACTTTCCAGTCTCTTTCTGAGGCGCTTCAGCCGCTAACCACACGATCCCAGAGGCTCCCTCGGCCACGGATCGAGTGGCGTTGGAGCCGCCCATGTCAGTTCGGACCCAGCCGGGGCAAACCGAATTGACAGCGAATTTCGGGAGCGCGGCGGCGAGCTGGACGGTGACGCCATTCAACGCGGTTTTCGATACGCAATAGGCCGGCGCCCAGCCGTCAGCGCCGTCGGTCAATTGGCCGCCACCACTGGAAACGTTGACGATCCGCGGGGCGTCACTCTTTTTCAGAAACGGAGCGAACGCCTGAGACGCCAAGAGCACGCCGAGCGTGTTCGTGCGCAGCGTGGTCTCGAAGATTTCGGGCGGCATTATCAGCACGTCTTTATCGTCGTCGAGCAGAATGCCAGCGTTATTCACCAGCGCGTCGAGTCGGTCATTCTGTTTCCCAAATTCTTCCGCCGCGCTGCGAATACTTTGGATCTTGGAGACGTCAATCTGCAAGAACGTGACAGCGCCGTCGTCCTTTTCTTTTTCGCTTTCCTTTTGGAGCTTCTCTGCAGCGGCAAGTCCGGCATCGGACTTGCGGGCGCCGAGAAAGACATGAAAACCTTCGCGTCGTAGTTGCCGCACAACTTCAAAACCGATTCCCTTATTCGCGCCGGTCACAAGCGCGATGCGTTGTCGTGTTGTTGCCATCAGGAACTCTAACCGTGGATTACGCTGATGAAAACGGACCAAGAACTATCAATCAGGAAACCAAGAATCGACGAAAGGGATTTCTGAGAGAGAAGCGTCCGAGCCGGACTTGCACTACCTGCAGGATAGCAGCGAAGGAGCGAGGGCTGAGACTGAGTTCGAAAGCAGGAAACGATTTACGAGGCAGGAAATTCTAACCACGGATTACACCGATCAAAACGGAGGCAGAACTGTCGATCAGGAAGCAGGAAAGGATTTACTGCCAAGCGGATCAAGACGGAGGATTGGGTCAATCGCCCTTCCTGAAGTCACGACCGCGGATTATACAAATGAAGCGTTTCGGCGAGGCGCGTGCGCTACCCCGGGGAAAACTCGTCACTCACCACTCGTCACTTGTCACTTGCGATCAGTTTTTGGAAGCGCGGATCTTTGCGAAGCGAATCCCAGACCGGATCGAGCTTTAGATACGCAACCGTGATGCCGGCTGGAACTTCGAGTAGGTGCGGCAACGCGGCGATTGCTGAATCGTAATCGCCGAAGCGCGCCTGGATCTGCGCGAGCACCGTTTCCGCCTGTGGCTTGTTCACCGCATCGTCGTCGTAATCTTTGACGGCGCGCTTTGCCTGCTCCAGCGCCTTCTCCTTTTCTCCCTGGCCGGCATACGCCTGAGCAAGAATAGTTGGTGTTCCGTTGGCGTCGGGACCAACGATTGTCTCAGGAGTCGGTTTGATCGCTCGCACCGCGCGGTTAAAAGCCTTGCCTGCTTCCTCAGGTTGACCAATCCACTCGTGACAAAAACCGAGTTCGACCAAGAAAGCTTTCTCGAACGCGTCGAGCGGTTGACCGACCGGAACTGAATTGAGCTTCTGTCCGATAACTTTGATCGCTGTGTCGTAGTGACGCTCGCTGATCGCTTGCTGAAGTCGGACGTTGACAGCCCAATCGTCCGTCACGTCCTCGGGAATACGTGCCAGCTCCCGGGCCGCCTCTTCCAGTCGCCCATCACTTTGGAACAAGCCCACTTTATTTGCTCGCGAGGTTGCGGAGTCTGGAGCGATCTGCAGTGCGCGATCGACCACGGCGTGGGCATCGTCGAAGCGTCGGAGATAGCCGTAGAACTCAAGCCCCATTGTGGTTAGCAACGCGACGTCGCGCGGATCGAGCTCCAACGCTTTTTTGTAGTTGACCTCAGCCTCCGTCCACTGGCCGAGACGACGTTGCACGATGCCGAGATATTGATAAACAAACGAATTATTAGGCAGACGCTTCAGCGCCTCCTGGTAACTTGCCAACGCGCCTTTGAAGTCGCGCTCGACTCGGTATTGATACGACCCCTTGGCGAGCCACGATTCGCCCGCTTCGGGCGCGAGCACCATCGCGCGGTCGGCCGCTTCTTTCACAGCGTCGGGGGTGTTTAGGCTCGGATCAATCGCGTTGAAATAAAGGAAGCTTCGGACGATGCCAAGTCGCGCCCACGCGGTCGCGAACTTCGGATCGAGCTGGACCGCTTCAACGTAATCGCGCGCGGCCTGGCGAAAGGCGTCGTAACTGTATTCGCCGTGCTCGATCGATCGACCGCGCAGGTAGGCATCGTAAGCCGCCCCGTTTTGGGTCGGTTTGTCCGCCACGGCTTTTTGTTCGGTACCGGATAGTTTAGCGTTGAGCTGATCGGCGATGGCACCGGCGACTTCGCCTTCGACGGCGAAAACGTCGTCCAGCTTGCGGTTGTAACTTTCGGCCCAGACATGCTCGTCGTTTGAGACGCGAATCAATTGCACGTTGACCTTCACAGCATTGGCGATCTTCTGGACGCTTCCTTCGACGACGTGCGCCACGCCAAGCTGTCTGCCAACGTCGCGCAGATTGTCCGGCGTGCTCTTGTACCTTTGCGTGGACGTGCGCGAGATGACCTTGAGCGCTGCGATCTTGGAGAGTCGCGTAAGAATTTCGTCCTGGATCCCTTCGGAAAAGTAAGCGTTCGATTTGTCGTCGCTCAGGTTCTGGAACGGCAGGACGGCAACGCTTTTTTCCAAAATAGGTCCGCCAGTGCCGGTGGTGTTTCGGAGAGCGTTCCGCGTCGTGAAGAACAGAACCGCTGCGAATAGGACAATCAGAGCACCGATCGCCATTGCCGCGGTCGAATAGCGACGGCGCTTTGCTTGCGTTGTCGGCGCTGGCGCAGTCCTGTCTGGCGTTGCGAATTTGCTCGGCAACGCGGAATTACCGATCTCGTCGTTGTAGAGGTTTACCACGGAGACGACCTGGCTGTGCTTCACTTCGAAATCGCCTAACGGATGTAAATACGGTTGCCAGCGCGGATAATGTTCAAAGTCTTCAGCCACGTGCCTGGAAAGTAGAATGTGGCCGGCATCACCGCAGTCCATCACTCGTTGCGCAATGTTGATCCCGGCGCCGGCGATGTTGGCTTGTTCGTTAAGGTCAGTGATTTCATTGACCGGGCCGCTGTGAATGCCCATGCGGACGGGCAGTTCGGGATGACTCTTCAGCGCCCTGGCGATTTCGAGAGCGCAGAGGACCGGTGCTTCCGGACTGTTGCGGAACACCAATGCGCCTCCATCACCAGTCGGCAAGCGCAAGAGCTTCCCTTCGGCCTCCGCGATACGGAACTGCTCCGTACCGCGCACGATTTTCCTCAATGTCTCAAGCTGTTCACTCTGCTGATTAATCAGCAGAGTCGAGTAACGAACGATGTCGATAAACAGGACGTGACCGATCTCGAACTTCAGCTCTGAATGATTTGGCGCGGTCATGGCGCGTCAGTGCTGCTCCGCCACAATTAGTTTCTGGAAGCGCGGATCATTGCGCAGCGGGTCCCAGAGCGGATTGATCCGGAGGTCGCCGGGAGTTTCGCCGTTGGGCGCTTCGAGCAGATGAGGCAAAGCGGCGATCGCCGAATCGATATCGCCAGATTGCGCCTCGACAATGGCAAGGGAGGTTTCAGCGAAAGGTTTAACCAAAGCGTCCGTGGCGTAGTTAGCGATGGCATGTCGCGCCTGCTCCAATGCCTTCTCTTTTTCGCCGAGGCCGGCATAAACCCAGGAGAGATAACAGGGCAGCTCTCGCGCATCGACAACGACAACCGAGTCAGGCGTTGGTTTCATGGCGGCGACCGCCCGCGTGAAAGTATCGCGAGCTTCGTTGTTCCTCCCGGCAAACTTCTGGCAGTAACCGAGCAGCGTCATGGCCCGGGGATCGTTTGCAACTGACGGTGGAATATTGCGCTGAATCTGATTGATCGCCTCGTCAAAGCGTCTCTCATCGAAGAACTGAAAGGCTCGCTCCGCGGTAATGGCCTCGTCCTTCGAATTTGCGGGAGCTTTCGCCAGAACTTCAGCGGCTTCTTTGAGCCGGCCTTGGCTCTGGAAGCTCTGTGCTTTCGCTGCGAGCGCTGCCTCGTTCCCGGGCGAGATTTCCAAAGCGCGATCGATGAGCGCCCGCGCCTCGTCGAATCGGTGCACGCTCCCGAGAGAGTCCGCAAGAGTTAAGAGGATGCCGAAGTTGCGCGGATCCAGTTGTGCGGCGGCCTGGTAATGCTTTAGCGCAGCGTCATGCTGCCCAAGCCGTCGCTCCAGATGGGCCATCTGCTCGAGCACGAACGCACTGTTCGGCAGACGCCTGAACGCCTCTTCGTACGAGTGCAGCGCGCCTTGGAAATCGCGCAAGACGCGGTAGCGATAAACGCCTTGGGCGAGCCATGCTTCCCCGAGCTCGGGTTGGAGTAAAATGGCCCGATCCGCGGCCTCCTTTACCGCGTCACCGCTGTTCGCCTCCAGGTCGATGCCGTTGAAATAGAGGTGGCTGCGCGCAATGGAAAGTCGCGCCCACGCCAACGCGAATTGGGGATCAAGCCGGACCGCCTCGGCATAGAGGGGAGCGACACGTTTTGTCATTTCGACGGTGCCGGCGGTGTCATCGATTGCGAGCGCACGCAGGTAAGCGTCATACGCTGCCGCATCTTGAGTGGGCTTTTCCGCGAGGGCTTTTTGCTCATCGCCGGAGAGCTTGGCGTTGAGCTGATCGGCGATGGCGCCAGCCACTTCGCCTTCCACGCCAAAGACGTCGTCCAGCTTGCGATTGTAACTCTCGGCCCAGAGATGCTCCTCCGTTGCGACGCGAATCAACTGCACATTCACGTGCACGGCGTTGGCGATTTTCTGGACGCTCCCTTCCAGAACGTGCGCTACGCCAAGCTGTTTGCCGACTTCATGCAAGTTGTCCGGTGCGCTTTTGTACTTCTGGGTGGATGTGCGCGAAATTACCTTGAGCGCGGCGATCTTCGAGAGCCGGGTCAGAATTTCGTCCTGAATACCGTCGGTAAAATAAGAGTTCGATTTGTCGTCGCTCAGGTTCTGGAACGGCAGGACGGCAATGCTTTTTTCCGAGATTGGTCCGCCAGTTCCGGTGGCGTTTCGGAAAGCGGTTCGCGTCGTTAAAAACAAAACGGTCGCTCCAACGACGCTCAGCGCACCGATCAGCATGGCCGCGATCGGATAACGGCGCCGATCTTCCGGGGCGGCCGACTTCCTACCGGCGATCGCGCCCTTGCCGAATTTTGTTGGAACAGCGGGATTACCGATCTCGTCGTTGTAAAGGTTCACCGCGTGCAGGCGTTCGCCATGTTTCACTTCGCATTCGCCAAGGTCGTGGAGATGCGGCTGCCATTGATCGTACTGTTCGAGGTCTTCGGCGGCGTGTTTCGACACGAGAATGTGACCGCCGTCGCCGCAATCCATGATGCGCTGGGCGATGTTGATCCCGGCGCCGGCAATGTTCGCCTGCTCGTTCAAATCGGTAACTTCGTTGACCGGACCACTGTGAATGCCCATGCGAACACGAATCTTTGGATGATTTTTTAGCGCCTTGGCGATCTCCTCAGCGCACAGCACCGGCGCTTCGGGATTGTTGCGAAAAGCGAGCGCGCCGCCGTCGCCGGTTGGTAACCGTAAAAGTTTTCCTTCAGCTTCGGCAGCGCGGAACTGCTCAGTCCCGCGCACGATCTTGCGCAATGTTTCAATCTGCGCGCTTTGCTCTGTCGTACGCAGTTTGGAATAGCCCACGATGTCGATAAAGAGCACGTGCGCGATTTCCAATCGCAGTTTTGGTTTTTGATTTTCAGTCATGTCGCTTACAGAATGACCGCTCGTAATATGCTAACTCAGCAGGAATTAACGACAAGAAGCCGCTATTCAGAATTCGGATACCTGCCGGCAGAAAAAGTCGTAACATAACTAGCTCCGAAACCTCTTCGCTTAGTGCCAGACGGCGATGTTTTGCAGCTGAGCCGTAACCGTGCCGGCCCAGTTATTGTTGGAAGCGGGACTGGCAGGACTCGGATGTAAAATCTGACCGATCCGCAGTCGACTCAGCGACTTCGTCCGACAGGGAAGCGGAATGGCGAAGACTTCGCGCGCGCGCTTCGCCGCGAACTCGCCGACGCCAATGATCCACTCCGATTCGAGGATCTTAATAACTTCGCGCAAATGCTTGTCGCAAATCGCGAACAATCTTTCGCGCTCGCGCGGCGGAAGCTTGTCCGGCGTGCGATTGCGACCGCTCTTCTCCACGAACGCGAGCGGACAATAATTCATCACAATGTGGTCGCGAAAAAATTCGTCGGCTGTACCAAAACGTCGGGCAAACAATCCCCATAAACGCTCGCCGCTGATCTCGCTCCGGTGGCAATCAAAGCCGAGCACGGGTCGCTTCGCGTGCTCAAACTTCGGCTTGTCGATCTTCGCCGTGACGCCGAGCCAATCGCGCACAGCGGCGATTTGTCCAAACGGGATGCCGGTTTGAGCCATACCAAATGGGCCGGGATTCATGCCGAGAAAAATCACGCGCTTTCGACCGTTGCCGTAGCGACGCAGGTAAAGTTGGTGCGCACGCCAAGCGTAATCGAGCGGGTTGTAAACGTGTGCAACCGGCGCGGCGAACTTTAGCTTGCCGACGGCGGCGCTGAGCCGCCGCGCCGCCTCAATCAATGCATCGCTAGTCTCCACGGAGAGAATTTAATCAGGAAGTCAGAGGCCGAAAAGATGCACAGCAAGAAATACGCAGTAGCTTTTGAAGCAGGGACCAGCGCCGCTGGTCTCGCTTTTTCATGCAGATAGGAGACCTAGTCCCGGAAAGCAGTAAGACAGGAACTGACAAAGTGACAGGCGACGAACGACGCGCCTATGCTCAAAGCTTCGGGGTGGCAAGCAAGTGACAAATGAGAACAAGTCACTGAGATTAAATCCGCGGCGTGAAATCCGAAGCGACAAATCAAAACTTGGGACTGCGGAAGATCCTCGTCGGACTCGTTTTTCTTCTGACCGTCTGCATCGCCGCGCTGGTGATCACAGGCGTGACGAGTTTGATTTCTCTTGCTGACAGAATTCATCCGGTCCTGGGAAGCGTTGTGTTTTGGGCCGTTGTTCTCGCCGCCGCTTCGGGCGCCCTCTATTGCGTAATCGCGTACGCAAAACTTCCGGCGGCGCTCGCTCCACCAAAAGAAACATCCGGCCCAAAGCACGAAGCTTATCTGGAAGCGCTTCGGGCCCGGCTCAGCGCGAACCCGAGGACGCGCGGTAGACCGTTGGCAAACGAGGAAGAAATCCAGAACGCGATTGACGTTTTGTCCGTCGAAGCGGATGCGGTTATTCGTCGCATAGCGAGCACGGTATTCTTGAGCACGGCGTTGATGCAAAACGGTCGGCTCGATGCGCTGATCCTTTTGTTCACGCAAATTCAAATGGTCGGTCGGGTCGCGCGCGTTTATGTGCAACGGCCTTCGCCGCGCGAATTGATCAGGCTTTACCTCAACGTGGCGGGTACTGCGTTCATCTCCAGCGGACTTGAATCGCTTGATCTGGGGCAAATGGTCGCGCCGCTCGCGACTTCTGTCGTCCCCGCGCTCAAAGGTGGAATTCCCGGCCTAAGCGGGATCTCTGCTCTACTGGTCAGATGCGTTTCGAATGGCGCGGCCAACGCATTTCTCACCCTGCGAGTTGGCGAAGTCGCGCGACGTTACTGTGAACTCACTTCGCGCAGCTCGCCCGAACTAATCCGCAAATCCGCCACCGCTGCTGCGGTCAAGCATCTTGGCCGAATCGTGCGCGAAAACGGTGCGCTGGTTGTACGAAAAATTTGGGCGAGCACCGGACGCGCGTTGATCGACAGCGGCGTTTCCAAAGCGGAGGACATCGCAACCGCGACGCGCGGTTTATTTGGAAAGATCTCCCACTGGCGAGTCAAACCAGAGGTCCCTCCTTCGCCCGAAGGCTACGGCGCGGCAAGCAGCGATCAGATGTCTGAAGTTAGTGACGAGTAACGGGGCTCACGAAATCAGGAAGCAGAAATTGCAAAATAAAAAGCGGTAGACACGAACCAAGGTCCGGATCGGTCTCAGACAGGAGAATTGACGACGCATGGGTCATAGTTCGTGGCCATGCAGCAAAATCTTTCGGTTAATGTTCAGATTCCGGAACTCCGAAAGTATGCAGGGCCAAAAGATGCTCAGGAATGAACAAGTTCTGCGAGGCTGAACGCATCGAATCTGCTTAATTAGAAATGCAAAAGCTCGAAAGCCACTTAATCACATGCTAAGCGTTTAATTTTCCTTGCGGGAGCTTTTCGAGCGGGGTCAGCGCGCTGATCCCGCCTTTTTTGTACTCCGCTGTAACGCAGGCGCGACGCCGCAGAAACCACTTCGCGGCCGACCCGCCTACTACTACACTGCGCGCGTGCGGGCGACGAAGTTCGAGTTTGAAAAACGGTTTTGGATCATTAGTGGGATTTATTTCGTCACGTTTTTCCTTTTCGCTTTTGACCATATACCTTTCATCGTCGCGCTGCGGCATTTGATCGCGCCAGCGATTAAGCGAGGCAGCACCCAAGCCGAAGCGTTCGCGCGAATCGTGATCGTGATCGGCGCGCTGCTCGTGTTCGTTACGGCAGCGATTCGAACATGGGGCGCGGCGTATCTGCGGACAGATGTCGTGCACGACACAGCGCAACATTCGGAGACACTCGTGGCCGATGGGCCTTTTCGCTATACGCGCAATCCGCTTTATCTGGCAAACCTGCCGATGGCAATCGGCATCGGCGTTCTAGCCAGCCGCTCTGGATTTATTTTTTTGGTGATGGCGAATTGGATTTTTGTTTATCGACTGATTTTTCGCGAGGAAGAAGCGCTTCGAGAAAGCCAGGGCGAATCGTATCGGGCTTACCGCCAAGCAGTGCCACGCTTCTGGCCATCGCTTCGACCACGCGTTCCTTCGGGCGGACACGAGCCCCAGTGGGGCCAGGCATTCGCGGGAAAGAGTTTTGTCTGGATCTTTGGACTGGCCGAGTTGCTGATCGCGGTGACGTTAAATCGGCGGATCGGACTGATTATCTTCGCGCTCGCATTTGTGGCACACTTTGTTGTTGTCCCGATGGTCCGAACGAAATTGAAAACAAGCGGTTAAGAGGATTTATTTTCGCCAGTGGCGAAGAACGCGATGGCGGGGAGTCGCGGTCGCGTGATCGCCGCTCGTCACGATCAGTTCGCGGCGACGAAGGTTTTCCAGTGCGCTCTGAACAGAGCTTTTCGAAAGACCGGTTGCATCAGCGAGCGTACGTAAACTTGCTCGGACAGATTTCCATTTGCTGCGCGAAGCCTGGCGGTAGAGATGAAGATAAATCAGATACGCGGCCGGTTGCTGATCGTGTCCAACGAGGTCGCGCATGAGGACATCGAGAACGTAATCGTCAACGGGCACGATTTCTTTGAAGCGCGGCACGGTGTCGGTCTAGCAGCTATACCGATAAACAGACAGCGTTTTCTCGCGTAATCGGCGCGTTGTATCTGGACGCGAATGCGGAGCGCGAATTACGTTCAGCGCATCATGATCAAACAAATCAAGTTCATCAGCATTCCGGTGGCCGATCAAAATCGCGCCCTCGATTTCTATACCGAGAAACTCGGCTTCACGATCATTACCGATCAGCCGTTCGACGACAAACAGCGCTGGATTGAGCTGCGAGTGCCGAAAGCGGAGACACGGGTAGTGCTATTCACGCCGGATGGCGACGAAAGGCGGATCGGCTCTTTCATGAACATGTCGTATGCCTGCGACGACATTGAAAAGACGTACGCACAGTTGATCGAGCGCGGGGTGAAATTTGAAGGGCGGCCATCTAAAGAAACTTGGGGCACTTACGCAATTTTTAAAGACAGCGAGGGCAATCGGTTTGTGGTCTCATCCTGATTTTGTTTCGTTTGGCTGGAAACAGGGCGATTCCAGATCAGAGACACAAGAGGAAGGAGAAATTGCGAAGGAGAAAGAGAAGGCACCCGCAGACTGACAATTATATAAGAGCAGAGTTCGTCGATTCTGGACGATTCTATCCATGAATTTTGAATCAAAATAAATCCGCAGGGGATTGAACCCTGCGGATTTCTATTTGCCTGCCGTTTTAAGGCGTTGGCTACTCAACTTAGGGACTTTCAACCCTCCCGACGCGCTTCATCCGCTTCCGCAGCCAAACGGTTAAGCAGGTCAAAGAACGCCTGCGATTGACCCCCGAAGAGTCCGTCTGCTTTAAGACCATTAACCGCCCCCATCGCCACGCCTTCGGTCTCAGTCGGACGAATGATGGAACAATGAGGGAAGCTTCGGCTAAGAAATGGGCATGGTTCAGGCATGATCAGGTTTGCCTGCAACGTCTCCGGCTGTCCAGTATGGAGATCGACAAACGTCACCGTTGAGTTGTTGATGGCGTCGTGCACCGTAAACGGTGGATTGCCCTGATTCGCGTTGCCGGCCTTGTCCTGCCAAGTCTGGAAGTGCATTGTCTCGGTTGGGCCGATACTGAGCAGGATTCTCAAGACCTCCCGATCAGTGACCCGCTGAGCCAACGAGGGATAGAGACTCGTGCCACCTTGCTCGATAAAGGCAAAGTGGAACCCAGCCGTGTAGGCGATCGCCTGAATAAGGTCGGGATTACTCGCGTCTGTATCAGTTCTGGGAATTGCCGTAAACAATCCGTTGTTCAAATCTGGGACCGCTTGCGCAAATTTAAATCCGGCATCGAGATCGGGGTTGTTGCTGTCGCTGCGATACCGACCCCAGTAGCTGGTATCTATAGTGAGTTGAGTGAGGTTTGTGAGTCGTTTCTTTAAGGATGATCCCGTCGCCGTGCTTCCAGAGAGCGTACGGAACGTTGGGCCAGCAAGCAGGTCGATGTCTGCTGTCGAGGCGCCTTTAGAAACCAGATAAGCCCTAATGAAGGACTGGTGGCTAAACTCGTCATCGGTGTTGTCCGTGATGTATTGAGGCATATCACCGTCCAGAACTTGAAGTGCGGCGGTATACTTTGCATTTCCTCCGTTGAAGACCGGCGTAGACTCACCTCGGGGAGTCTGAACGCTTTCGCCGAAGGGTACTCCCCCGAGTTCCCAGTATTGCTCCCACAGGTCGCTCTCAAGGATTTCGGCGGCAGCGAGAAAACGCAGAATGGCTGCATCGCCGTTCGGGATCCCTTGGCCAAAAGCCTTTGAGGCAGTGCCAAGCAGCGCGGCGCCGGGACCGAGAGCGACAGCGCCGAGTCCCAGTCGTCGTAAAAACGAACGCCGAGGTAAAGCATTCGACGCCAAGACGCGATTGGCAGGGAGTTTGTTGGAGACTGAAGGTTCGTGGCCGTTTCCAGTACGACCAGTGACTTCTGATTTTGCTGACGTGTTGATCGTTTTCATGCCGGCAGAATCGCGGCCATCCAATTGTCCGCCAGATTCAAAGAGTAACGCCTTTGTTACTTTCGCTGCCTGGGGGAATCCATGATCGGCTCGCGAATCGAGTATCCAACATGGCGGACAGTCCGAATGAGAGACGGCTCGCCAATTTTCTTTCGCAGACGTCCGATGAAAACTTCCACCAGTTTTGTGTCGTACTCGTGTGGATGTTGCCAGATGCGCTCGCAGAGTTCTGTCCTGGTGAAAACCCTTCCCGGTTCGCGCATCAGGATTCTCAGCATCATTAGTTCGCGGGCCGACAAGTCGAGTCGTTGTTCCCGGCGATAAGTTTCGTGGTTAACCAGATCGAGCGTGAGATCGGCGACGCGCAGCTTGAGCGCAGGTTCTTCCGCGTAACGACGTCCAAGCGCGTTCACGCGGGCGATCAATTCGGGCATGGCAAACGGCTTGGACAAATAATCGTCCGCGCCCAGCTGCAGCCCAGTCACGCGATCTTTCACTTCGCCGCGCGCTGTCAGCATCAAAGCACGAGTCGGAACGTGGCGGGCCCGGATGCGACGCAATACTTCAAAGCCATCAATTCGCGGCAAACCGATGTCCAATATGATCAAATCAAACGATGCCTCGAGCGCGCGATCTACCGCCGTCTCGCCATCGTGAACTGAAACCGGGGTATGGCCGACCTCGGTCAGGGTCGCGGTGATTCGGCGCGTCAATGGAAGGTCATCTTCAACAACAAGAATGCGCATGGATTTTTCCCGAACTCAAAACCGCACAGTCAGTTGCGCGGCAATAAGGTTGTTCTGTTCTTTGTGCGGCCCACTCGTTTCCTGCTGAAAGCTGTACTGCAACTTTAGCTGAGTGTGTGCGGTCAGCCGGTAACCGGCGGCACAATCGATCCGGCCCAGATCCTGACCCCATCGCATCTGACCAAGTTTGCCAGCGTCAATTTGACCAAATAACTGCTGGTTCCAGCGCAGCGCACCAAAAAACTGCGGTGCAAATTTGTACTTCGCCTCTATATAATAAGCGAACGTGTCCGCGTCGCCGACTCGCGGAACCTCGAACCGTGCCTCGTAAAATTCCGCCCACACTTGTAAATGATGCCAAGCGAAACTCGCGTCCTGCCCAAGAACAAGCTCACGGTAGTCGTCAATGTCGCGACCGAGCGGCAAAGTCGGCCCTGCTTCCGGCCGAAAATAGGGACCATCGCTGACAGAAAAACCAAAATTCCACATTTCGTTCGGTCGAAACCCGACACGGCCGCTAAACGTCGGCTGGTCAAAAGCAGTTGCCGTGACATACCACGATTCAGGGCGCGACGAGAGCGATGCATTTTTCATCTCGGCCGCATAATCAAATTGACCAAGCCGGCCTGAGATAGAAAGACCGCTGGCGTAGCTAGGACCCCAAATCACCGAACTAAATTCGTACTTCGCGTCGTCGAACCGATTAATAAAATCCGCCGGCGAAGCAGGCGCGCTCTTGTCGCTAATCGCAGTGACATTTTCGTAAACCAGCGGCGCGTCAATGAAAGGATTGTCCCAGGATAAGTGCCGTGGCACCCAGTTGCCAACCACCGTCGCGAACTGGCCGATTTGCAAAGTGAAACGGCCATCGTCCCAGGGCGTTACGCGCAGAGCATATTCATCCAGACGAACCTGCGCGCCGTGATCGCTTGGATCGAATCCGCGATCGAGTCGAGATTGGGCGAAAAAATAAATGCGCGATCCGATTTGGGTATCGAGGAAAAGAGTCAGACGTGGATTGAAGAGATTGTCGATCTTGCTGTCGATGAGACCAGGTGGCGGCTGGTCAAAATGATAATACTCGAGATCGACTGTGCCGCTGAGTCGAGCGCGGAGATTGTCTTGAAAAGCGGGGACGGTGAGTGCGCTATCGAGCCGATCGAAAAAATCATCGATCTCGGCCGCCCGCGCCGTGGCAGCGAAAAGCAAGACGATGAAAGCGCGAATCAGCTTCATTTCGTTCCGGCCACTCGGTTCGCTTTTGGTTCCATCACACGAAAACGAGCCTCGAATTCAGTCCAATCGTTTTCAGAACGAATCAGCCGCAAATCTCCACCGTGCAACCGGGCGAGCTCGCGCGCTAGATTCAGACCCAGGCCGTGACCTGAAACGGAACCGTCGCCGACGGATCGAAAGCGTTCGAAAATGTGGCGCTGTGCATTGCGCTCGATCGATCTTCCGGTGTTTCCAATCGCAAGCAGAACATGTTTGTTCTCTCTCCGGGCGAGGATTCGAATACGGCCGCCCGTTCGATTGTACTTTCGCGCGTTCTCCAAAAGATTTTGGACAATGAGCGACGTGTATTGTTTTTCGCCAGCAACAGCCAGATTGGCGGCAATGTCCTTCTCGATGGTCACCTCCGGGGCATCGGGCAGCGCTTCCAGATCGTCGAGCCATTCCTCCAAAAGCTCGCTTAGATTTACCGGCTCGCTCGCGATCTGGAGATGGCCGGCATCCATTCGTGACAAAAGGAGCAAGTCGTCAATCATACCGGTGAGCCGATGGGTTTGGTGAAGAAGCCCGGACAGTTCTTCGTATACCTCGGGTTTAAAATCTTCCCGGGCCAATAGCGTCTCAAGACCAGCTCGAAGAACTGTGAGCGGACTCTTTAACTGGTGCGAAGCGTCGGCCGAGTATCTTGCCGATCTTTCCAACTCATCCGCGGTTGAAGCGAGGGCAGCCTCGGCCCGTTCCCGCTCGGCGCGCTCCTGTTCCGACTCAATCTCCAACTGCTCGACTGGTCGCGAAAGACGGGCCGCGGCAAAATGGCTGACAACAAAGGCGCCGAGCAAGAGAAGCGCGCCCGCACCTCCGATTTTTAGTCGCAGGCGATGCAATTGCGCGACCCAGTTGTCGAGCGGGTAAACGCAAATCTCGTAAGCGGACCGAAACAGCGACTCCGGATTGAGTCGCTTAAAAAACAAGAGATGGCGTGCGCCATTGATACGAACAGTTGAGCTGTTCTCCGCTCGATCACCGTTTGCAAGCAGCCTGGCCAGCTTGGTCGTAAGAATTGTTTTCGCCGGTTTACTCAGTGATGGGAGGTATAACCGGCCACCGACCCAAATGCCGCTCTTTATTCCCGACGCAGCATTCTTGGTCACAGGCTCGAAAGGTTTGAAGCCGACGATGAGTGCAGAAATGACGTCGCCGGTCTCGGTAGAAAGAATCGGGACCGCAGTCACTTCGTTCACGGTCTCTCCCGCAGAATCATCCTGCCAGATGTAGCCGACCTCCTGTTTCTCCGGCAATTTGTTGAGCGCCAGTTGCGCTTCCGCCGCTTTACTTAACCCGCCAACATCTTTTGAATTGGGTGGCGGCAGAACAGCTCCGTCGCCATCCAGAAACCGATAAAATCCTGCGTGAAGAGTGCTCGCTGCCTGGCCGGAACGCGGTTCCCCGCGTTCCATCAAATCGCGTAGTTCATCCTTCGCGCTCGGATAGAGCAAATCGAGCGCGTTGTCTTCGAGCGCGGCGTGAATCCGCGGTTTTTCCGCCAGAGCACGGCAGCGTTCCGCGAGCGCGGCGTGACGTAATTCCTGAAGTTCATGCAGCGACGACAGTTGAGTCTGAAAATCCTGCTGCAGCGCGCGGTTGGCATTAGCAGTCACGTCCCGCTGCGCAAGATAAAGCCCGAGGGCCGTGATCGCAGAAATGACGAGCATCATCGCGGCCAAGAGTTTCGTTCGAAAGCCAGTGACTGTTCGCTTGTTTGGCGTGGTCGCCGCACTCATTGGAAATCGACATGCGCTGTTTCACCGCTCTTCAGATCCAATGGCTTTTCTCGCGTTGTCTTACTATCGATCCAGGCTTTGAGCATATAGTGACCCGAAGGAAGGCCGCGGAGACGAAATCGGCCGTTCGCATCCGTAATGACAAAATACGGAGTGTTCAGAACAAGAATCAGTCCGCGCATGTGCTCATGGATATCGCAGCGCAGGGTTACTAATCCCGCTACGTCAAAGACTTCGAATGGAATCGGTCTTTCTTCAGGGCGATAGCGGCCGAGATCGAAACGCTTTGCCGGCGAGTACGAGAAAATGCTGTGATAGGTGTCATCAAGATTCGGGAATTCGACTCTGGTCCCGACCTGTACTGGCAAGAGTGCCGGAAGAAAGGCGTAATCCTTCTGCGCGATTTGCTTTTTCGGAGACGAAGCCGGTTTGGAGAAAGAGCCATCGAGATAGACCACCGCCAGGGGCGGCTGGGTCGAGAGAGCCCCGCCGCGCGTGACAATCTCATAGCGTTTCGCCATCACCGGTCCTGATTGTGATTTCGGCAATTGCACAACGCCTTCCACGCTTACTTCCGCAAAGGCCGCAAAGGACACAAGGGAGACGACTACACCACACGAGAGCACTCGGCGCAGGCGCATTACTCGTAAAATTTAGCAGTACTGCGCTCGACGCAAAGTAGCTTGCCGACTGTGGTTGAACAGCCGGAATTCTATCGATGGCGAAGGCGGTTGCGACCATTAGGTAGAAACGAATCACAATTGGGAGGACCTATGAGCTTGCTAATCGTTGTTCATTACTTGGTGCTGCGACTATTTGATGCGCTTCAGAACTAAAACGCATTCACAGCTCCGAACGCCGCGGCCCGGCCGCTCTGCCTGCACACGACCGATGTCCGGATTAGCTCCGGTATTTTTGGACGAGATGGTCGATATAGCGGCCGTACGTCTCTGCGAGCGGCGCGCTATTGATAAACAAAATATTCTCGGCATTAAATTCGGCGCTGCGGGAAAAATTGTAGGAACCTGTGATCACGGTGTCGTCGATTACGAGCACCTTGTTATGCATGAAATCGTGAGTGCTTGTCGGAGTGTAAGGCGTTGAATTTTTTCCGACCAAACCGGCGCGCATAGCAATTTTCCTGAAGCGCAGGAATTTTCCAACGATTCGACGGCACTTCCCGCCACTGTTGGTAAACGTCCTCCATTTGCGTGCGATCGTAGATTCCGTCGATCTTGACGTCGCGTCGTTGCAATAACTTGCCGAGTTCTGAGATGAGCGTGCCGGAATTAATCAATAAACTGCAAATACGAACTCGATGTTTCGCGTCATGAACGCGCCGGGCAATCTCGGCATCGATTTCATGCCCGGAACCTGGTGAAAACATGACACGCGCATCGCCAAGCTGATTAGTAAAAGTGATGGGCGCCGCGACCGTGCGAATATCGCCGGTATTGTCGAAGTTTTCCTTCTTCCACAACTGTTCGAACTCTTCCGCATAATACGCGGCCAACGATTCGGAATCGACTGTGACGATGTTATTTTCCATCAACGCAAACGCGTCGTCAGTCAGGTTGGTCGAACCAGTCCAGATCGAAGCGCCGTCGCGGACAATGAATTTGTGGTGCATCAGTTTCATTCCCACGATCCGCTTCCACGGATAGCCTAACGACTGAACAAACTCACTCGTGCCGGCGGGCGCGGGATCCTGACCGGCAGCCATGTTTGGCATGGCCGGTTTGTTGCCGTGAAAACAAATCCGGATTCTCACGCCGGCTTGCGCGCATTCGCGCAAAGCAGAGAACAACTCAGCCTTCAGCGGGTCGCCGAATCGCATATCGTAGACGGCAATGTCGAGAGTCCTCCTCGCGCTGAGGACAAACGCCTTTAGGCGCTGCACGACGGACGCGGCCGATTGTTCGCCTTGAGCGAGAAAAAAGACAGAAAGTGTGTCCACGGCGAAAGGCTACGGCGCAATAACTGCACGGCAAAACGCAACCGGCGTGAATCGCTCGCGCATGCCGTCGGCTACATTCAACGCCAAAGGGCAGAGATCGTTTCACTGCGACTGCGATCAATCGAACCGTACGAATAGTTGGCCACGAAAAAATTCGGCGCCGGGAAAGACTCCGCCGGCGCCGAGGTTAAGACGTAGTATTTAGAAGACGGAGATTATTTCTTCTTCGTGTAATTGATCTCCATCGTTTTCTTTTCTTGGCCCCCCTGATTTTCGTACCACTCGAGCGCCATGTGTTTGTTGTCAGGGATCTTGATTACTTCGCGGACTGCTGTCTTCATTCCGGGAGTCGCCTCAATCTCTGACGTATAGGTGAACGATTTTGTCGCCGGATCGTACGCGCCTTCAGAAAATTCAATGCCGGTTCCCATGTTATCGACCCAAGACGCAACGAATTTCTTTTTCACATTGTCGTAGCCTTCCATCCCCATCCCTTTGAATTGCATAGTCTTCATTTTCCCGTCTTCACCCGGCATTTGCATGTTGCCGCTCACATCCATCGTTATGTAGCGGCCGCCCATGATCGATTTTCTAACTGCGGTGCCTTTGGCTTCCTGGGGTTTGGCATTCGGGTCCGGGTTCATCCAAAACTTGACTGCGTAATCCCAATTGCCATCCATGCTGGCGAGGAGTTTATGGTTCTCGTTTAATTTCGACAGTTCAAGCATTTGTTTCATCATGTCGGCAGCGTTGGGTTGACCGGTTGGCGCGCTCGTTTCTGTTCTGGTTCCCGGATTCGCCGGCACCGCCACCTCGCCACTATTGGGAACTTTTTCCCCAGGGGGGGGCGAACTTTGAGCAAACGATGAGAGCGTAAGCGCTGTTGCGGTGAAAAAGACGGCTACAAAGGTGGGTATTTTCATAGTGAGGCATTGTGCCAGTGACCGGTAGCGAGTGACAAGCACGATCTGGGAAGCACTTATCGGTTAACCGGTAAGTAGTATCAGGAAATCCAAAGAACATGTACCAATTAAACCGCACCGCGATTAGTGTGCGCGTCACCAACCCAGAACTTTGGCGAAGATCAGCGGCACCACAATCGTGGCATCGGACTCAATAATGAATCGCGGCGTCGTCGCGCGAAGTTTACCCCAGGTGATTTTTTCGTTCGGCACGGCGCCCGAATACGAACCGTAGCTCGTGGTGGAATCGCTGATCTGGCAGAAGTAACCCCACTCCGGCACAGACTCTCGTACTACGTCCTGGTTCAGCATCGGCACAACGCAAATCGGAAAGTCGCCGGCAATGCCGCCGCCGATTTGAAAGAAGCCGATCGAGCATTTCTTGCATTCGCGACCGTACCACTTCGCCAATTCGATCATGTATTCGATGCCCGAGCGTACGGTGTGCGGTTCGCTAATCTGGCTGGTGATGATGCGCGCAGCGTAAATGTTGCCGAGTGTCGAATCTTCCCAACCCGGAACGAAGATTGGCAAATTCTTTTGTGCGGCTGCCATCATCCAACTGTCAGCCGGATCGATTTGGTAAAATTGTTTGAGCCTGCATTCCCGCAGGATCTTAAAAAGAAATTCGTGGGGAAACTTTTGCTCCTTCTGTTTCGACGCGGTGACCCATTCGTCGAGAACTACGCGCTCGATCCGGCGCATCGCTTCACCTTCCGGGATGCACGTGTCGGTCACGCGATTGAGATGCCGATTTAACAACTCCTCTTCCTGCTGCGGACTCAGCTCGCGATAATTTGGAATCCGTTCGTAATACGAACGGGCCACGAGATTGAACAAATCTTCCTCCAAATTCGCGCCGGTGCAGGTAATGGCGTGGACTTTGTCCTGTCGAATCATCTCCGCGAGCGAAACGCCAAGCTCAGCCGTGCTCATCGCGCCCGCGACTGTGATCATCATTTTGCCGCCACGATCAAGGTGGTCGCAAAAAGCATCGGCTGCGTCTTTGACTACAGCCGCATTGAAATGACGGTAATGCCGATCGATAAATTCACTGATCGGGCCCGCTTTCGCGCGGCGAACGTTCGCGGCTTCAGTTGTCCGCTTTCGCTGCACAGAAAACCTATAACGTGATTTTCAATGAATGATCACGCCTTTTTTTTGGTGAAGGTGAAAATTTTTTAAGGCATGGAGCCGAGAATCCGGGCGGCCAAGGTTTGCGGCATGAGCCCGAGAAAAAGAACGCCACCGGCGAGAAGAACGATCGTCACATTTGCGACCGAGTGACCAGTTACTCCGAGGCGAACTGGAGGTTCAGAAGCCGAACTCTTCTCCACAAACATCATTTTGAGGACGATCAAGTAATAGTAGAGCGACACGAAACTGCCGAAGAGCGCCAGCGCTACCAACCAAAGCAATCCATGATTGCTGCCGGCGCGAAACGTGGTGCTGAACAAGTAGAACTTACCGAAAAATCCGGCAAGCGGTGGCAGACCGGCAAGCGACAAGAGAAAGATCGCCATCGCTGCCGCCAGTAATGGCGAACGGGCGGCGAAACCGGCGAAATTTTGTAAATCGTCACCGCCACTCTCGTGCCGAACCTCGCCGACGACCGCGAACGCACCGACGAGTGTGATTGCGTAGACGCTAGTGTAAAAGAGCGTCGCGGAAAATCCATCGCGTCCACCGGCAATTAAACCGAGCAGCGTGTAACCGCCATGCGCAACCGCGGAGTAAGCGAGCAGCCGGCGAACATTCGTTTGCGCGAGCGCAACGAAATTCCCGAGTAAGATGGACAATGCCGCGAGCGCGGCCAACACCGGCGACCAACCGGCAATCATCGCGTGCCAGTCGGCGCTACCGCGAACCGGCCCAAAACCGACAAGGACAATTTTTCCGAGCACGACGAACGACGCGACCTTTGAGCCAGAAGCTATGAAGGCAGCGCTCGGAATCGGCGCGCCCTGGTACACGTCCGGCGCCCAAAGATGGAACGGCGCCGCGGTGATCTTGAAGCCGAAACCGACGAGCGTCATTACGATGCCAACGATGAGCAACGGCTGTCCGTCTCCGGCTGCAAATTTCTGAGCAACAGCTGCCAGCGCCGTTGTTCCGGACATGCCATAGATGAAGCTGATCCCGAACAGGGTGAACGCGCTCGCAACGCTGCCGAACAGAAAATATTTCAATCCCGCTTCCGACGACCGCAGGTCGGTTTTGTCAAAAGCAGCCATGACGTAGAGTGGAAGACTGAGTAGTTCCAGTCCGATGAAGATCATGAGCAACTCTTCACTCCCGACCAACAGCATTAACCCGACCGAGCCGAGTAGCAGCATCGCAAGATATTCGCTCTGATTGCGCAACGACTTCTCCGAGGCCGCGATCGGAATCGTGGTGAGCGCGGTAACAAGACAAATGATCTTGAAAAGCGAGTTCAACGGCGAAATTACGAGCATGCCGCCAAACAGATTCGCATGTTGCGGCAATCTGAGCAGGGCAACAACCGCTGCGGCGATTCCAAACGCCGCGAGGATCGGACAGAATTTCGACGTGCGGGGACTGATTAAACCGATCGTCAGAACGATCAGCGCCGTGACGACAATAATCGCTTCGGGCGCGGAAAGTTTAAGAAGCTCGAGGTAACTCATTTGGATAGGAAGCGCATTGTTTCAACCGCCGGCTGGATGCGATCGAGCAATAGTCTTGGGTAAAGGCCGACCGCCAGGGTGGCGAACATGAGCAGACTGGCGCCGAGTTTTTCGGGAATCGTAATCGGTTCGAGTTGAGGCGGGGCCGAGTTCGCCGTCGCAAGGTCAACATCGAAGAAGGCCCGCTTCAACGCGCGGAGAGTGAAAGCCGCGACGAGGACCATGCCGACGCCGGTAATCCAAACCGCGATGGGATAAGATTTCCACGCGCCAATCAGAATTGTGATCTCCGCAGCGAATCCGCTGAATCCGGGAATTCCCATCGAGGCGGCTGCGGCTACGACAAACGTAAACGCGGCAAAGGGCAGCGCGCGGCTGAGATTCATTGCTGAAAGTGCGTCCAGTTCGCGAGTGCGGGTGCGCCGATAGATCATTCGCCCGGCGACGGCGAAGAGAAGGGCGCCAATAACACCGTGGGAAAACATTTGCAGAACTGAACCGGAAACGCCGAAAACGTTCGCGGTCGCGAATCCTAACAACACAAAACCCATGTGGCTGACACTCGAGTAACCGATCACAAATTTCAGATCGCGTTGGCGCAAAGCGACTGCCGCGGCGTAGACAATTCCGATTACTGCGAGAACTGCGATCCAACTGCGCCAGAGATGAAAACCTGCCGGGAAAAGATTCATCGCAACGCGCAACGCCGCGTAAGCTCCGAGTTTCATTACAATACCGGCGAGCAACATTGAACCCGCAGTCGGCGCAGCAACGTGACCAGTCGGCGCCCAGGTGTGCAACGGCCAGATACCAGCCAGCACCGCGAAACCCAAAAACAAAACCGGAAAGACCCACGTTTGGAGCTGCGCCGGAAAGTTAACTTGCGCGAGCTGATTTAAGTCGAGCGAGCCGCCGCTCACGTACGTCGTAATGATCCCCAGAAAAACAAACGCACCGCCGAAGAAGGAATAAAGCGTTAGCTTCATCGCGCCGTATTCCTTATTGGTCGAACCAAAGATCGCGATCAGGAAATATTTCGGAACGATGACCAGCTCGTAGAAAAGAAAGAGCAAAAAAAGATCTGCACTGAGAAAGACGCCGTAAGAGCCGACGACAACAAGCAACAGCCAAAAGAAAAATTCCTTCGCGCGATCTTCGATATCCCAGGAAAACAAGACCGCGCTGATCGCGGCGATTCCAGTCACAAGAACGAGAACCAGACTGATTCCGTCCAGCGCAAGATGATAATTCATCCCAAGCGCCGGAACCCAGGGCACGCGAACGACTGTCGTGAAATGGGCAAGATCGATATCGCGGCGGAAAAATGTCGCCAGGCTGATTCCGAACCCGACGAGAGTTATCGCGAGCGCGGTCCATCGCGCAAAGGCACGCGGCAGAAACAGCAGCACGACCGCGCCGCCGAATGTGATGTAAATCGTCCAGGCGATCATCGCGCTATCAGGCAAGCAATCGCGCGATCTGAACGACGGTGGCGTTGAAGATGTTGAAGACGAATTGCGGGTTGAGGCCGATCGCAAACATCAGCAACGTGACCGGAACGATGACGAACTTCTCGCGGCGAACAAGATCGGAAAAACCGTTGCAACTTTCGGCGAGTGGGCCGCTGAAGAGCGATTGCATTGCGCGCATGAACGTCACCGCCGTGAAGAGGAGGCCAAGAACGGCGATCGCAGTAAATGAAGCCGCGACAGCAAACGAGCCTTTGAAAATTAGAAACTCGCCGATGAATCCGTTGAGGCCCGGCAATCCGAGCGACGAAAACATTGCGACACTCATCCAGCCGCAAAGCAACGGAGTACGCTGCATCAATCCGCCGAAATCATCAATGCTGCACAAACCGCGGCGTTGCTCGAGCAGTCCAACAAAATAGAAAAGCGCCGCCGCGGTAATTCCGTGATTGAAGATTTGCAGGAACACGCCGCTCAACGCCGCCTCGATGTCGATCAGAGCGGATTTCGATATTGTCACCGCGAACAGCCCAAGCAAGCAGTAGCCGAGGTGGTTGATCGACAGATACGCGACCATTCGTTTCAAGTCGCGTTGCGCCCAGGCTGCAAGCGGCGCGAAAACAATCGAGCAGACGACAAGCCCAAGCAGCCATGGTCCGGCGATTTTGATCTCGTTCGGGAAGAGCGGAGTGAGTAATCGGATGAAACCGTAAACGCCCATCTTTGAAAGGGCGCCGGTCAGCACCATCGAAACGCCGGTCGGCGCGGCTTGATAAGCGTCAGGCAGCCAGGTGTGGAATGGAAAGAGTGGGACTTTGACGGCGAGACCGAGAAAAATCCCAGCGAAAACCAGCCAGCGAAGATTGCCGGCGATCAATCCGCTTTTGCCAAGCGCCGCCAGGTTTACGAAATCAAAAGTCCCTTTTGCAAAATAGATTCCGAGAAACGCGAGCAGCATGGCGACGCTGCCGAGAAATGTGTAAACGAAAAATTTCACTGCGGCGTAGTCCCGATTTTCGCCCCCGTAAATTTTGATAAGGAGAAAAGCCGGGATCAGGCTCGACTCGTAAAACAAGAACCAGAGAACAAAATTCTGGGCGGTGAATGTGCCATAGAGCGCGGCTTGCATCACGAGCATGAGAGCGCAGGTGCCGCGCGCCAATCGTTGCGCCGAAAAAGCGAATGGAAAAACGACTGACGTGAGCAACACAAGGAGCAAGCTCAGGCCATCGACGCCGACGAAATATTCGGCGCCGATCGACGGAATCCAAACGTGGCGTTCGATGATCTGCAAGCCAGGCGTGCTGGGGTCGAACTTTTGCCAGAGCATCAGCGCATAGAATGCAGCGAGCGCGTTGAAGATGAGCGCGACGGGGCGCGCGCTCTTGGGCTGGCCGATGTAAAGGGCAATCGCGCCGACAAGCGGAATGATGATGAGAAAAGTAATTAGCCCAGCCATGCGTAAAGAAGAAGCAAAGCGAGCATGCCGAGCGCGACTGCGCCGAGATAAGGTTGAATTTGGCCGGAGTGCCAGCGCGACATCACGCGACCGAATCCTTGCGCGCCGACCGTGCCTTCATCGACACCGGCATTGATCACACGCTCGTCGGTGCCGGTGGTCAGTTTGCCAAATAATTGTCCGATCGCTCCAACATCGCGAACAATCCCGTCCCAAACATACCGATCCATCCAATCGGACAGCCAGGCAAACAAAGCGCCGAGCGCGATGATCGTGCGATCGTAAATTTCGTCGATCCACATCTTGTTTTCGAGAAAACGAAACAACGCAGGCAGCTTTCGCTGAAGCGGATCGAGTTCGCTGGTGGCGTGATACATCCAGACCCCAAGTGCGATGCCTGTGCCGACGAGCCCGAGCGAAAGCAGGATCATCGGTTGAAATAAGAGACGCGAGTCAAACTGTGGGGCGTGTCCTGTTAAGTAACTTTCCAGCCACGGCCACCCCGGCGTAAGCACGACGCTGAAAAGAATTGCGCACACGGCAAGGACGATCAGCGGAATCGTCATCACGTGCCGGCTTTCGTGCGGGTGTTCCTCAGCAGCACGTCGATTGCCGAAAAAGACGTAGATGATCTGCCGTGACATGTAGAGCGCGGTCAGAACGACTCCGACCAGCATGAGATAATGCGGGATGTGCGAGCTCGGCCAACTTGAAGTCGCGTGCAACACTTCCTCTTTGGTCCAGCCGCCGGAGAAAAAGAACGGCACGCCGCTCAGCGCCATCATTCCGATCGCGTAAGTTGCAAACGTGACAGGCATCGCTCGCCGCAGGCCGCCCATCTTCCGAATGTCCTGCTCGTGATGCAGAGCATGAATGACCGAGCCAGCGCCGAGAAAGAGCAGCGCTTTAAAAAATCCGTGCGCCAGCAGGTGCATGATTCCCGCCGCGACTCCGCCGACGCCGAGCGACACCATCATTAATCCAAGCTGCGAAACCGTTGAGTAAGCGAGGATTCGTTTGATGTCTGATTGCGCAACCGCGACGAGCGCTGCCATCAAACCAGTGATGACGCCGATCCAAACAACGACTGCCAGCGACGACGTGACGCCGTTGATCGCGCCGACAGAAAAGATCGGGTAAACGCGCGCGACCAGAAAAACACCCGCCGCAACCATGGTTGCAGCGTGGATCAACGCGCTGACCGGTGTTGGACCTTCCATCGCGTCCGGCAACCAAACGTGAAGCGGAAATTGTCCGGACTTGCCGATTGCGCCGCAAAAAATCAGAAGGGCGATGAACGTCGCGCTGGTGCCGAGCATCGCCAACCCGGCGCTTTCGAGGCAGCCGTGCCCGTTGTCATAGAACAGTAAAGTGCCGCTGTTGTGATAGAGCCAGAGGATCCCGAGAAAAAATCCCATGTCGCCAACGCGCGTGGTGATGAATGCTTTTTTTGCCGCCGCCGCCGCGCTCGGTCGTTCAATCCAGAAGCCGATCAATAGATACGACGCGAGTCCGACCAGTTCCCAGAAAATGAAGAGCAGGAGCAAACTGTTCGCGA
>Ga0306924_10000656_pt1 | contig 29614 bp, 33 predicted proteins | sample sta12Can44000111_FD_203756 | JGI IMG/M metagenome (GOLD analysis project Ga0306924, IMG submission 203756) | Lab enrichment of tropical soil microbial communities from Luquillo Experimental Forest, Puerto Rico - statanox.12C.anox.44.000.111 (v2)... | ecosystem: Environmental > Terrestrial >... | reverse complement strand
AGCAGGCTGGGACGTCCGCTTCTTGCCCGCCACGGAAATGGAACAGGCTCGCCAATCCGGCGCGTCAATTGTTGCTTGGCCGGCAAGCCAACAGCTCGCCTAAAGACAAGTAGATCGCCCCGCCGGAAAGCGTGATCGCGGCGATCACGGGGATGGCCGCGCTTGCATCGCGCGGCTTTGATGAAAGTGTCCACTATATTATGTTGCCGGTGACGACTCCGCCCTGTCGTAAACGAATGGCGGGCCCGTAGCTCAATGGTCAGAGCTAGCGGCTCATAACCGCTTGGTTGGAGGTTCGAGTCCTCCCGGGCCCACCACTAAAAAATTTTGCAATTGATTTCATTTGTCTTTCTTTTCTGTTGGTCGCACCTGATACAAAGGTGCGACCATAGATGTTCGCTCATCGTTCGCATTCAGCTTATGCATCGCCTCAAAAGCTAGCCGCCGACGATCAGCGGCGCGAGTGTAGAGCGATGCCATCGAGCCACCTTGCCAACCGAAAATTGCTTCGAGCTGCGCGACCGTGGCACCGGCGTTGGCCGCCCGCGTCGCCGCGATCTTACGGACGCCGTGAGCAGAGCCCGGTACGCCGGCAAGACGACACGCTGCCCGAAATTCATTACCGAACGATTCCTTGGTCAACGGATGACCGCAAGCCCCGGCAATGAAGGTTAGGTCACCGCACGGTCCTTGCGCGAGTGTCGCAGCGAGAACGGGTAAAATCGGCAACGTGACGGTAAAGCCTCCCTTTTCGGTTTTCAGTGTTGCGACGCCATCGCGAACATGCTGACGCCCCAAGCGCACGGCGTCACTGCGGCGTAGGCCGGTGTAAAGCAACACATCGAGCCACACCCGCTGTCGTGTACCAATAGGCCAGTGCGCCTCATAGGCGGCGACATGATCCTCGGTCCAAGGAATAAAGCCTGCGCTTTTTCTACGCGATGGATTCTTTACGCCGACAGTCGGGTCGATCTTCACTATGCCGGCATCAAGCGCCCAACGAAATAGCCCGCGCAGGGTGTCGAGAAAGTGACGCGCTTGGAAAGGTGTTTTGGCGCGCCTCTCTCTACCAGCGACGATCGTGCTCGTGGTAATCTTCGAAAGAGGCTGGTCACCGGCCGATTCAAGCACCTGCTGGAAGATGTTATCCCGTTGCCGTCGTGTCGCCGTGGAGAGCTCGGCCCACGCGGAGGTCTCGCGATACCGTGCTATTAGCCAAGCGAGCGTTCCCGGTGAGCCAGCGGTCGGCTTTTTCTGGAGGTGTTTCGAGCCTGAGATCGCAGCCTGATATTCAGCGTCAAATTCCGGCGTGCCAAATTCGGCTCGAATCCGAATTCGAATGCGCGGTTTGCCGATGCGCACGTACCACACGGCGCGGCCGTGGCGCGTTATTTCTCGCGACAGATGCGGCGGCCGAGGGCGGGGCATGGCGTCTATCACAGGATGATTTCCTCTGGAGTGGCAAGGATCTTGTTGGCGTCTGTGGATGGGGTGAGACGCACGATCACCGATTGCTCGCCGACAGATACGATAACCTCCGTCGCGCCAGCCTGCTTTGCCGCGCGGATAACACGGGCAACATCAGCTTGGGTTATGGCGGCGGGGCGGCGACTCACGACACGCCCTTTTCATCCCTAAGAGTGCCAAAGTCACCTAAGGTTGCCACGTTTAAATCGTGGCACTCATAGGCCTGGTTGGCATCCTTAGCAGCGGAATTGGTGCGGCCCGGCAAAGACCAATACCACCGTCCGGCACGCCCAAGGCCTTGCCCGCTCTCTGCCTTCCGCTCGGTGACGATCCCCAGTGTTTTCTTGGCGCGGTTTACGGTACGCCACGAAACGCCCACTTCCCTCGCCTCCCCTTCAACATCCTTGGCTAGGCGAGGCCCATCCCGGAGAATATCTCGAAGGAAATCCTCGGCCTCTGTTTGGGCTGGCCGGTCACTCGCATTTTCGTTTGCAGCAAGGACCTGGTCAGCGGTGCACGAAACGCGCTGGCTATCCCAAAAGATCGCAGACCCAATGATGTCACCCGGTAAGAGCTGCTGACCGATCCTGAACGCAAGGCCGCCTGGGTCTTTGGCAATGTTGTTCTTGATTTGGAGGAATAGGCGCCGGTCCTGGTCGTCGGGGTCCTTATCCACCAGGAAAGCGCTGCGGGCTACGCCGGTAAACCCAATCGATCCGATAGCACTGTTGATTGCGCTATTGCCCTTGCCCTTACTCTTGTGAGTGACAGAAACGACTGCAACCCGTAATCGCGCAGCCATCTCACCCACCGGCTCCAGCACTCCACGAACATCTGAATTTTTGTGACTATCTGTTTTTCCCATGTAAGAACTGATGGGATCGATGATCACAAGCCGCACGTCCCGAGCTTTGGTGATTTCTTGTTCCAGCAAGTCCAGATCGGCCTGCAAGTTAAACGTGCGGCGACCCTTGCCGTCATCGGATTGAACGGCGGAGACAATCAATATGCGCGTGGGATCTGCTCCGGCAGCATCCAGGCGAGGCCTTATCGTGTCGGCCGCGTCATCTTCCGCACTCAGAATGATAACGCTGCCTAGGGCAGCCTGGCCTTCGTTGCACGGCCATTGTCCACCTGTAGTTATGGCTGCCGCCATGAATGCGGTCAGTTGGCTTTTGCCGAGGCCCGGCTCGCCAACAATCATTGTTTGCTTGCCAATAGCAACTCGGCTTGGCCAAAGCCAATCGATTGGTTCAGGCGTTATCTCCGAGGCGCGCCGAACGATGAGAGATCGGCCAGCCAGACTGGTGTCATTCTGTGCGTTGGCTCCGTTTCGCCGGAAATGGATGTGCTTAATGGGGTGGGTAATCGGCGAAAGAGACGTACTGGCGTAAAGGTCGGTTCCATTTCGCACGACGTCGAGTGAGATAAGTCCGGGCCTCATGCAGCCCTCCGCTCAATCGCATCGCGAAGAAAGACGGGAACCTTGCGCCGGGGCGTCCACAACAATTTCTCAAGTTCTTCACCATGCTGCACATCCTCAGCAATGACGCCGGGCAGATGATCCAGGTAGGAATACGCTTGTTGTGGCTTCAGCAGCACGATGCCCTCGCGTTTTGCCTTCAGCCATCCAACCGGGTCACGCCAGATCGGCAACGGGTCTCCGTCCAAGTTCGGTTCCCATATGCTTGCTTCATTGATTGCGAACGCTCGGCCGAGCCATGTCGCGAGCAATCCAATTTCAGGATCAAATGCAATTAGATCAACGATGCCGGACGCACCTTCAACCGGCAGAATGAATGCATCTCGGCCGCCATCGGTGTCCGTGTGATGTTCGAACACAAACGTGTTGCCGCCATCGTCAAGGATTATGCCCGCCTTTAAAACCATGTCGGGATTAGCAAGATCGAGGCCGCTGATACCCACGGAAGCGAAATGATCGAGGTCCGACTGCCAAAGCGGTCGAGCATTCCAATATTCAGCCCTGCACAAATCCAAGAGTGACGGAGGAGCGCGTTCGGCATCTTGGCCATAAAGTTCCTCAAGTATTTTCATAAGTGAATGAGTCCTTTCTCATGAAAAAACCCGCCTTTGGGGGCGGGCTCGGTGGGTAGTGAATTAGAAATCAAATAGCGATCAACTCTCCTTCGCCATGAAGGCGTTGATGTCACCAATCGCGTGAGCGACGCGTTTGGGTCCAATTCGACGCCACTTCGGGCCGCGGCCCTCAAGGCGCCAACGCGCAAGCGTATATGCGCTACAGCGCAAGCGTGCTGCCGCCTCTTCGGGGGACAACAAGCCGTTCGAATACGTCAAGTCGTTAGAATGCGTTTTACCGTCCAAGACGGCCGTCATGCTCATCGAGATATCTCCATTGTTCGAGAAATGCGGGCTAACCCGCTAGGCAACCAAGTATCAAGAAGCATTACTAAGATAGCAGGCCAAATAAAAAACCCGCCTCAGCAGGCGGGTTGGCACCTATTGGCTCAAATGTCGGCTCAAAACGACCGGGCGCAATTATCCAACTTGCATTTTGCCATATCGCAATTACTAGCGGGTGTCAAGAGCCTTACCCACAGCATTTAGTCCTATGCGCAGCTTGCCGAAGTCGTCCCACATTAGCCAGTTGAGCGGCCAATCTTGGACCCGGCATTGTAAGCTGCACAAGAATCTTTAAGAGCGGTTTGAGAAGCGACGGGGCTCTCCGCGATGGAGACCGTCAAGATGAAAAGGTAATCTTGAGCTAGGCACGATTGCTGTAGCTCTCCAAAGGTCGGGATCGGTCCAGGCTCCATACGCCAGTCTAGAACCGATTGGCATTTGCAAAGGCTTGACCTTGAATTTCAATGGTTTAGCGTTTGCGAATGTTATTTGCAAAATTAAGAGGGGGGAAAAATGGCGATTGTAGGCTATGCCCGAGTGTCAACGGAGGGGCAGGACCTAAGCGCCCAAATCGACGCGCTGAAGGCAGCAGGCGCGACCGCGATCTATCGCGAGAAGATCAGCGGCGTGCGAGCTGACCTTCTCACAGGTCCCGACTTCCGCTCCCCATTCTGGCTGGCGACAAAGCGACGAAGAATGAAAGACGCCCGGCAATCCTTGTGGAAATCCGCCAACGAAATAATATCGGAGCGCGCGGGTTCGTAGAGACTCTGCATTGTGCATCCAGAATGATCTTGGGGCGGCCGCTTGGCCGCAGACCTCCCCTCGCAAAGGCTAAAAATGATGAACTCGGATGAGCCACCGCTCTTGCCTCCAAAAGGCAAGAAAAAGCGGCCCCGCGGTCGCGTCGCTAGGCGCGATACACGGCGGCCTCATCGGGTACTGCGCCACTCACGACGCAGCACCAGACGTTAAATAAATCGCGCGCGTCGGGAAATTAGTCGGCGCTGGCAGCGACAAACAGTGAGGGCGCGCGGCAAGTGAGTGTTGGCCGCGCGCCGTTTCTGCCAAATGTCTGCTGCGCTCAACCTCCTGGCGGCGATGCGTAGCCAAGCGAATCGCTCATGCCAGACCAACCGCTCTCAGCGTAAGTGTGGTGCGGCGCGCTGGGTATGTCGTCGGGTTTCTTGCCGGACTGACAATACGCGGACCATTCCGCTCTAGAATTCAATCTAAGCGTCCGTGCGAATGCACGGGCCTTCCTGAACGGACGAAATGTGCGCAGCCGAGCTGCTACCGTGCTGGTTCCTAGCCAATCGCCCATGCTTATCCAGCCTGCATCGATGTATATTCTCTCAGGATGACCAGGTACATCGTCGGGCGTCTTGCCGGACTGACAATACGCGGACCATTCCGCTCTAGAATTCAATCTAAGGCTCCGTGCGAATGCACGGGCCTGCTTGAACGGACGATATTTGCGCTGGTGATTTGCTACCCGGCCGGTTCCTAGCCAGTCGCCGAAGCCTATCCATCCTTTATCAGCGTAAGTTTGCCGCGGCTCGGCGGGTACATCGTCCGGCTTCTTGCCGGACTTACAATACGCGAACCACTCCGTTTGAGAATTCAATTTGAGGCCACGCGCGAATGCACGCGCCTGCTTGAACGGACGATACTGGCGAAGCCGAGCTGCTACCGTGCCGGTGCCCAACCAGTCGCCCATGCTTTTCCAGCCTGAACCTTTGTATGTTTGGTATGCATTGGTAGGTATGTCGTCGGGCTTCCTGCCAGTCTGACAATACGCGACCCATTCCGCTCCAGATTTCAGCTTAAGGCCACGCGCGAATGCACGGGCCTGCTTGAACGAGCGATACTTACGCCGTTGAGCAGCCACCACCCCGGTGCCCAACCAGTCGCCCATGCTTTTCCAGCCTGCGTCACCATAAATATAGTCGGGCCGAGCTGGTACATCGTCCGGCTTCTTGCCGGACTGAACATATGCGCGCCATTGGGACTCCGAATTAAATTTTAGGCGGCGCGCGAATGCACGCGCCCGAATGAATGGTTGATAGCGTCGATATTTGACGGAGACTATGCCGGTGCCGAGCCAATCGCCCCAGCTAGTCCAACCGTCACTCGCATATGTGCGACTCGGCTTTGCAGGAATGTCAGGGGGTTTCTTGCCTGATTTGCAATATTTTCGCCATTCGCCGAAGGATTTTAGATCGAGAGTTCGCGCGAACGCGCGCGAATTATCAAATGGTCTCCAATTCGCGCGGCCGACGCTCTGCCAAAGCCTTGTCGAAATCGCCTCGGCAAAATCGCTCACCTTGATCTTCATTCCAACCGGAACATCGCCCTCTATGTCAACGATTTTGCCGCTCGATACCCGTCCCTTTTGAATGGCTCGAAATTCTTCAGCAATGCGCTCGTCTTGGATTGAAAGCGCGGTAATCGTGCTGGCAACTTGCCGAAAGGCAGTTGTCTCTGCGAACTTTGAAAACTCCATTTTGCTCGGCACGATGAGTGGCAAGAGAATGTAACCATATTCTTTCCCTGGATAACGTCTGAGAGCGCGCCCCGCAGCTTGCACTATGTCGATGCGACTTTGCTTCGGATCGGCAAATAAGACGCAGTCCGTGGCTGGCACATCGACGCCTTCTGTTAGGCATCTCGCATTCGTCATCAGACTACGTTTGTGATTGACAAATTCTCTCAGCAGATCGCTACGCTCGCCCGCTGTTTTCTTGCTTGAAATGTGAAGATTTATTGTTTTTGGGCCTATGTCTCGTACTCGATTGAAGGCGTCTTGCTGTTCCCGAAAGCGATCTTGCTCCCCTGATGCTGCGATGAAAGGAAATCGCATGTTTGATCTTTTGCTTTTTAAAGACGTGTTTCAGCGCAACCCCGGCTGCTGCTGATTGTGCCTCGGCTTCGTCCAGATTGCGCAAATTGAGACTGAGAATGCGATTTTCGGCGATCAACCGGCGAACGCGGTCGTCGCTAACGGTCATGGTCAGAATTTTGTAATCGCTAATGATGCCTTGGCTAATTGCCTCTTTGTACGACATATGAAAGAAGCATTTTCCATAGTCCTCTTCATTGTCCATAGAGAGCACATCATCGCTACTTCCTCGGAATACCCGTTCCGTGGCAGTCATGAATAATCGATGACGAACCTTAATCTTCTTATCGCGTAGTAGTGTTGCAAATTGCTTAGAACGTACTCCAACCGTCTTATGTGCTTCATCAAGGATAGCAAGATCAAATCTGATCCGTGCTCTTCGTTGCTGCCGCCGCAAGCTTGTCGCTGCTCTGGTAGGTGGTGAATACGATTTTCGGTCCCTTCGAAGGAGCACGTAGCAACGCCGCTATCTCGTTCGGCTTAGTATGCGTGGGCAGTCCGAGTTCATATACTTCCCCGACAAATTCGTCGTGCTCAAGATTGCCAACACTCTCATCACTGCAAACACAAATCCAATCTGGAACTTGGTCATGAGCAAGAAATTCACGGGTCCAGTCGGTGACGCTTTGGCGGATTAGTGCGAGGCTCGGTACAGCGACGAGAACGGTCTTGGCTCTCAGGGCTTCAGCAATCCAATGTGCTGCAAGGCTCTTGCCCGTCCCGCAGGGCATGATCAATCGACCGCGTGTTGCCTTACCGCGGATGAAATGAGCCTGTGCTGCGAAGACCGCGGCCCGTTGGTGCGGCATCGGGTTTCTGGCCTTCGGTGGCGCGCTTTCTCCCTTGAGCTTGCCGACAATTAACATCCAAGCGTCAGAGTCGAGAGATAGCCAGCGGTCGAGACCGATCTCGACCGTGTTGCGCATCAGGTGATGTTTGCTAACAGGCTTAGAAGCCGTATGCGCAACAACCGCCAAATCGATGTTGTTGCAGGTGTTAAAAACCAAACTTGTAAATGTGCCCAGCTCTCGCCGTGTCAGCGGCTTGTTGCGCTGGCTGCGAAACTTCGACTGGATCGCCCAAAATTCCCCGCTTCGTGTGCGAGCTATCAGGTCGATACCTTCATCGGGGCCTGGAAGGTTCAGCCGTTGGCGAATATCAAGCGGTACATCACGCAACAGCCAGACATGTCGTAGTTTGGTTCGATATTCTGGCGCAGTTTCAAGATAGAGTTGGGTCAGCCTTTCGAACGCGATGCCTTTCTCGGTATTCGAAAGCTTGCTCGCGCGTTCCCAGAAATCATCCCAAGAACTGCAAGAGGCGATAAAGCGATCCGCTGAACGCATTTTTGCTATGCACCCAAATAAGGGGCTGCGTAGCGCCGGATTTGCTCGCCATTTGTAGGACGCATCACTCACCCAGCCTTACGTCGTCAGTGATCGGCGACGCCCTCTTTGCGGGCGCTTTCGATCAAGCTCCCAAGATCAATTTCACCAGAGCTTGGTGGAGAATTGTCGAGAAAGACCTTCCAGTGTAGTGCATAATCTCCGGCTGCCAAAGTGGCTTCACGTTTGCACACCAGCGTGAACCGCGCTTCTTTTATTGTCCACTCATCCCCCGGATAAATAATCGCCTCTTGCTTGAGCCGCGACGGGACAGATTTTAGAACTCGTACCAGTCCTTCATCGAAAAAGCGCCTATTAGATAGTTCCCGGAATTCTACTAATGGAGCGCGAATGGTAAGCTCTCCATCATTTCTAAACACAAAATCAAAAGTGACCATGTCGGGAAGAATCTGAGCTGAAAGCGACTCCAGAGTTTTCTCCAGAGCTTCCATGGGATCTACAAAAACGCCATCGTCTCCGATTTCAAGTTGAGGCTCTTTGATACCGAGTTTCTCGCTGGCACGGAGCATTTGGGCGCGTTGTGTTTCTACTTCGGCGCGAATTCGACTTTGTCTTGCGGCTCCAAGCTCAATATCGACAAGACGAGGGACGACGATGCCGCGATCGTGGAGGAAGCCGAGCGACTTCTTCCACGCAACCCGCACGCCATCCGAAGATCGGATCAGGAGATATCGATCCAGCATCACGCGCATTTCTTTTCGATCATACAGGTTGGCATCGAAATTGACTCGGCAGTTTTCCGGTTTTCGCTCGTCGATTTCAAAGATGCATTTCCAGAGCGTTGCGCCAACACCACAGAATTCACGGCTAATAGCAAGGTCACCGAAATGTTGGTCGGAGTGATCACCCGTCATCATAAAATAAAACCCGAGTTCGGGTGGTTCCACACCCAACGCTCGTAGCGCTTCGTACGGTAATTCACTACGCACTGCCGCTTCAAATACCTGATAACGAACAAGCTCCAACCATTCGAAGAACGTTTTGCTTGCATCATAGGATAATACAAGGTGAACCGTGTGTCGGAGTGGGCCGACGATGTTCTGGGTCTCAACACGATTGCGATTAGCGAAGGCCGTTCCGATAACGACGATCGCGCTGGCTGTCGTGTCAGCAATCAACGCGGCGAACGCAGCCAATCGGATTGTGAAATGGGTTGCACCAACGTTACGCGCAATCTCATCCAATCGTTTTGCGGTAGGTTCCTCGAGTTTCCATCTCAAAACGCACTCGCTTGGGTCGACGGGCGCACGGCGTATTATTCTCCTAAACGGCAGCTGAATTGCACGCGGTACAGGTGAGGAAACGCTCTTCCACCAGCTCACTGCAGCTTTGAAGTAAGGACCATCGGGCCGCATTACTTGACGCTGCCAGGTAGCGTAGTCGACAAATTGCAACAACGGCTCTCTTGGGAGAGGCGGCTTGATCCCTTGGAGCCCCGCCTCATACAAAGTTGCAAGTTCTGTATCGAGTATCCGCGATGCAGATCCATCGAGAATCAAAAGGTGGGCAATGCGTACTAGCCGATAATTATTGTTAGCGATTCTTATCAGTACGTGGCGTATCATCGGAAGCTTTTCAAAATCTATCTCGCGGTACGATTCGGCACGAATAGTCGAATCCGCTTTACCCTCTGGGTCATCAGTACCAATGAGATCAACAAACGAAAAATCAAGGTGTGCAGATTGATGGATAAGCTGCACCGGGCAACCGTCAACGAGGCTGAAGGTCGTTCGTAGTATTTCATGGCGGTCAACTAGATAGCTCAGACATTCCTTCAGGACCTCGATATCGAGCGGGCCGGTCACGCGATAACTACGCACGTTCGTCAAACCTGCTCGGTCTTCCCGGTGCCGCCAGTCATTCCAAATTGCTTCTTGAAGAAGCGACATTGGCATAGTTGGTCCGCGGGGAACGCGAACGATTGGGAGCGTTTTGATAGTTCCGTTTCGACGACGATCGTCGATGAATGCGGCGAGTGTCGCTAAAGTTGGATGATCGGCGACCTCGCCGAGGCTGAGCTCGACCCCGAGTGCGGCGTAGACCTGGGCTGCAACAACCGCGCCACTTAGGGAGTCGCCGCCCAACTTGAAGAAATCGTCACTTCGGCCAATATCAGGCAGCTCAAGACTCTCTGCCCAGATATCCGCAAGCAACATTTCCGTCTCAGTTTTGGGCCAATCACTTTTGTTGCCGTCACGCACAGAAAGGGGAAACCGCCGGAGCGCCTCACGATCGATTTTGTTACCTTTGTTATGGGGGAAATTATCCAAAAACACGACTCTTGAGGGCAGCATGTGGAGCGGCAGATTTGCTTTCAGGGCATGCCTCAGACGCGGCGCCGTCCATGACGCATCGCTCGCCTTCACAACAAATGCCACCAGCAGCGACTCATTGTTTTCGCGGCGCACTGCAACGACGGCGCTGCGATCGATGCCAGGGAGTTTCTGTAGCTCCCGCTCGATCTCCATTGGTTCGATCCGGTTGCCACGAATCTTGATCCGGTCATCCTTGCGACCGCAGAATTCGAGCAAGCCGTCGGCGTTGATTCGCCCCCGGTCTCCTGTCCGCACCAGGCGAGTTCCGGTACCATCAAGATCTGCGGAGAAGCGCTCTGCGGTGAGCTCCGGATCGCGCCAATAGCCTTTAGCCAAATAGCGGCTCTTGACCACGATGTCACCGACTTCTCCGCGAGCCACTGGTAGCCCGTGGTCGTCGACGAGGGAGACTTCCATGTCCCTCGAAAAATGCCCGACCGGAAGCACTCCTTCAGGGATCTTGTCGTCCTGCGTCCAGCGTGACCAAGCGATGTTCGAGGTTTCAGAACCCGATAACGTGTGAACGAATACGCTGGTCGAAGGGAAATGCTGCCGGAATGCTCGAAAGTCATCACCTGTTACCGGCTCCGAACACAGCCGAACTGCTCGCACCTTGGTGAATACCAGCTGATCATCGATTGTTTTGACCAACGTACGGAAAACTGAAGCGGACGAGACGTATACAGTCAGTCCACGACCAATGATCCAGTCGGCTAACCCGGAGACACCTCGCGTCTTTACTGAAAACGGGCACAGCATCGCGCCGTTCAGCAAGATCCACCATAGGCCGACCGCGCCTTGGCCGGTTGAAACCATTGCAAAGAAGGGAATGCGATCATTCTCTGTGTACTGCATTGCCTCGGAGTGTGCGGCAGCAGCCCTTCGAAGTTGCCGATGGGTCTGCATCACACCCTTTGGACGTCCGGTTGAGCCTGAGGTGTAGGTCAAAAACGCTATTTGTTCGGGCGGGATTTCGATCGATGGATTTTGCACCGACGCAATGGCCGTTTCAGGTTCGAATTTCAAGATACCGCAGCCGAAGCGCGACAATTCGGCGGCCAATGTTTGGTTCTGTACGTCTGTCAGGATGACCGTGGGCTGTGAATCCTCAATGAGAATTTTGAGCCGGGATGCCGGGTCGCCTGGATCAAGCGAGACAACAATCGAGCCCGCCTTCAGTATCCCCAATACGGCGGCGACCATTGGCGCATCATACGACATCAGGATTGCGACACGATCTCCTGAAGCGACTCCGCAGGCGATCAATCGATGCGTTAAGCTGTTTGCTGTTTCGTTCAATGTGCGATAGGTCGGCTCCCACTCGTCCGAACAGAGGGCGATCCGCGATGGAAATTTCGCGACCACTCGCTCAAAAGCAACGACCAGTGATTCGTCGAAATTGTCCGGCTCAACCCCTGCATACGCAAACTTTGCCACTGGCTCACTTGCGGAAATAAAAAGCATCAGTGCCGCCCTTGTGTGTAGCGTGTACCAGTGAAACTCGTACCCACGATGATGTCCGCATTTCGGCCGGCTCGGCGATTGCTTATCCCGATTGGGCGAGACTGACGACGGTTAACCCCCCGTTTTGATCACGAGTTTTTACTGCAAAGCTGGTGTGTGTTTTTTTTGCAACAATCAACCAGTAATCAGCGAATGAATACTCCGTAAGCCATCAACATTCACATTGTTTGCCTTATACTGAGTTTACCTTGATGGGGACAGATTAAGATGCTCGCACCACCTAGTGTTCCTTGTTTCTTAAAAGGAACCCTGATTTGGACCCCTCACGGAGAGAGCAGGATCGAGGATCTGCGGATCAATGATCTTGTTGTCACCTCTGGGGGGGACGCAAAGCCAATTCAGTGGGCGTGGCGACGACGCTTTGAGCGGAAGCCCGGACAAGAATGGGCCGCAGAGATTGCCCCAGTTCGGGTAGCGCGGTCAGCTCTTGGACCGAACACCCCGCATCGGGACCTGTATCTGTCGCGGTATCACTGCCTGTATATTGATGGCGTATTGATTCCGGCGGTAGATCTCATCAACGGTTCGACCATTGCCAGAGTCGATGCGAAACACCTGAGAGAGATCGAATATTGTCACATTAAACTTGAGCGCCATAGCGTGATCTACGCCGAAGGTGCTGCTTGCGAGACACTCCGAGCCGTCACCGCCGTCAATTCTGACGAAATTGAATTTGAACAGTACCGAAGGTTATATGGGGAACCTTCTTTACCGGACGAACCCGTCGCTCCCGTGCTCGGGTACAATGGGGGAAGGGCAAGGCTCCGAGGGCGAATTCGAAGCGTCGTCTCGCATGTGATCGATGTTCGCAGCAAGCTTGAGATTGTGCGCGACGATCTGAGGGCCAGGGCGCAGAACCTCAGCCACGACAGCCGATGAGCGCTTAAGCCGACGGCCCTGCCCCAAGCTTGACGTCAGCGATCGTGCGGCACTGCGTTTGCGCTGGTGCGCTTGTGCTTGGATAAAAGCCTGTTTGAGCAACGCCGCGCCAGCGATAGCGGGGCCGACCACCAGGCGCGGAAGAGGAAAGGCGTCGAACATATCGCGTTCAAGAAATAACGTGTGGCGCGAGGATCATTGTTGTCTAGCAGGCCCTTGCCTATGAAATACATTGCGCGGCCCTGATCCGATCTTCGGATGGCGTGCGGGTTGCGTGGAAGAAGTCGCTCGGCTTCCTCCACGATCGCGTCATCGGAGTGGCCTGCAAGCCGAAGAGTGATGGCCTTGTGGGCAAGTCGAGCGCAAGCGACTTGTTGATCGCGGCGCAAAGAACTGATGGAGTTAGGGGTGATGCGGGCCTGATACAGGTACTGTCCGACCATCGCGAACGTACCAAGCGCCGCCAGGCGATACCAGAGGTCCCAATCCTGAGCATAGTAGAAGGCTGCTCTGTAGCCTCCCGCCCTCACATAGGCTTCCCTGCGAAACATGACCGAGGGGTGACTTGTGGGTCCGTCGATCACGACCCACTTTTCCTCCCTCTTGGACAATATGTGGAGAGGGCTGCTCGCATGCCCTCTGCCCCTGTGCGCGAACAGATACTCATCCCTCGGACCGATCATCGTGGTCCAACACGAGACAAAAACGCAGTCCTCGTGTTGATCGAGAACTACCTTCTGCAGGCAAAGCCTGTTGGGCAGGGAAATGTCGCCTGCATCTTGACGAGCAATATATTTCCCTCTGGCCGCCTCGCAGCCCGTGATCAGGGCGCGGGTAAGGCCTTGGTTCTGTTGATGCAGGATCCGGATTCGCGCGTCGTGACGCGCATAGTCAGCGAGGGTGACGTCACTGCCGTCCGTCGAGCCGTCGTCAATAACAATGAATTCGAGCGAGACGCCCTCCTGCGAGAGGACGCTTTCCATCGTCTCACGGAGCCGATCGGCTCCGTTGTAAACGCTCATGACGACGGAAATGTCAGGAATGCTGCTCATCGGCCCCTTTTAGTAGCGGTTCTTCGACAGTACTCATGACGACAGCGCATCGAGCAAGGCCTTAGCCTCCTTAAAACGGGGTCCCCCTGCCAGAACTTCCCCCACCCCCGGTCTCAGGAAGGACCCGAACCCTCCGCCAGAATTACTTAGCGTCGCCGCCCTCGAGCGGTTCTTTAATCAGTTCACTCCTGGCCGATTGCTCTTGATCTATCAATAGCTTAGGCTCTGATGAGGGGCTTGCGTCAACGTTGCGTCAACAGCCCTGGACTGCACGACGTTCAGCCTGACCTCGACAAGTTGTCTTATCTCGCCATCCACAGCCACCAGTTGCGCAGCCTTGCCCCAGCCGCGGTCGAGCAACGCATTTGCAGCCATAACACGCGCTGCAGGGGGCGCCTTTGGCTGTCGCATAACATGCGCAAGCGTCTCCAATGCCTCGACAGTAAACTTGCGGGCATATGATCGAATATCAACAAACTTAGCTCTACGGCGCATTTATCTGCGTAGAGTCCTTCCTGCGATCAAGATTCTTTTGACAGGCTTTTGCTAGTCGATTGCCTTCACAGCAATGAATGATGCCTTCGCCATTGCAGTAATCGCATGTCTCGTTCCCTCTGCTCGTTCCTCGATCAAAAATAATACCACCGTAATTATTACTCGGTCGCAATTACGTTGCTGCAGTTTGTAGAGCTTCCAACAATTCCGGCTTCTGCTCGATTAAACGCAATAGAGTGCGAGCCGCGCCCGATGGCCGCTTGCGCCGTTGCTCCCAGCTCCGCACCGTATTCGCCGGAATGCCAAGAGCATCGGCAAATTGTTCCTGAGTGCAACGCGCTCGCCGTCGAATGGCGTAGATATCAGGGTCGCTCATTTGGTGGTGCTACAATCCCAAGCACGAGTGCGCTCCGAAAATCGGAGCGGTGATTTCCTCGATATCTTTGCCTGATGCCGGATGCCTGCCGGCGAATTCCTAAAACTAATTCCTGACTCTCAATTCCTCGATAGCTAAGCCGGCTGCCTCAAAACTCTATATCAAATACGAAATCTCTTTCCTCGAAATATCTGAATTTGCTTTTACATGAAGATCAGGCCTATGTCACGCAATACCACCACACCACACGCGTGGTTCAAACAAACTGGCGAGGCGAGCGAAAAATAATCGTGCACTGCAGAGCCGTGTAGTTTCCCGCACGGCAATGTGGGGCAAAAAGACTGTGCCGACTTTTGTGCGGTTGTTGCCTGAATGTGCCGGTTTTCGTGCGTCCGACGTTCGCTGTTCGTCCCTTATGTCCGATTTAACCGACTTGAAAATGTACGCGTTTACAGCTATTTGCGCCACCAGTGGGGAATAGTTCAATGGTAGAACAGCGGACTCTGACTCCGTTAATCTAGGTTCGAATCCTAGTTCCCCAGCCAGAGTTAGACCGCTGAAATAGCGATAGAAAATGCCAAAACCCCGGTCCGAGCCGGGGCTTTTCTATGTCGCGTATGTTGCAGAATTTTTCCAAATAACATCAACGGGTGACATTATTATACGGCGGCTACACGCAACATAGACGCGACATGGCGGACGGCAAAAAATCCGACTCCGGCACGTTCAGCATCGACGGCCAGCCGGTCAGCGATGACGCCGAGCTCGTCCGAATTTGGGAAGAGAAGCCAGCGCCTAACCTGACAGCGGAACAGCAGGCCAAACGCTGCCGGCTGGTATCGGCTGCCCGAAAAGACGCTGCTGTTGCCGCCGCCGCGAGCCGCAAAAAGCGGCTCGCCAAACAGCGCAAGATAACTGGCGGCCGTAGTTTTGAGGAAGAGAATTGGACCCGGCTCTCGCCGGCGTTCCGCAAGTCCCACAACGCATGGCGGGTCGCTCGCGACCTAGCGCCGATCCCCGAGCCGAAGGTTGACCGCTACGAGCCGCGCAAGCCGGCGAAGCGACCGATCGATCCAGACGACGCCCGCGAAGCCATCGCCGCCGCGCGTGGGTTCCTCGGTCTGGGTGATGAGGACTGGAAGGGGATTGCGAAGCAGTTGGCACTGGAGCTCGCGTCCATTGAGCTGACTGGTCGCAAGCGCGATCAGGTCGCCCGTCACAAGCGCAAGCAGCACAAAGAAGCGCGTTATCGCGCGATCGCCAAGTATTTTAATTGGTGGAAAGTCGACAGCGAGCGCGGTGCCATCGATCCGAAAAAATATCCGGATTGGGTACGGCGCGAAGACGCCATTAGCAATATAGCGCGTGAATTTGGCGTCAAGAGCGACACAACCGTCGAGACCGCCATCAGAGAATATCGCAAGGAATTTGACTTCACCGACGGGACAAAGTTGCGGCTGCTGTCACCAAGCAAGAACACAAATCGACGAAAAAAGCGGCCAAAGCGTTCATAGATCTAGATATTGCAGCGAAACGCACTTCGCTGCAGTGACCATTTCGTAATTCATCGACATCTTCGCCACCATACGGGTGGCGCGCTCCATCAATCGCAAAAGATGACAGCCCCATCCGTCATTTCGGACGGAGGTGCAACCAATGCGTTGGGGAGCTTTATTCGGATCTAAGCGCAAGATCACAGAAATCCTGACCGGCGATATCCTTCCGCGAAAGCCAGATGAAAAACTTGCCGACGATATTCTGCAGGGCGCGCAGGAGATTTCCGACTTCAGCGGCTTAAAGCCTCGTCAGATCTACCATCAGAAAGAAAAACTCGGCCTCAGGCGTCTCGGAGAAACTCAGAACGACGCATCATAGAAATTTCGTCCGATGCAGTCGCTGTCGGCTAGGGCGAAATCTGAAAGAAACTGACAGCGCACCTCGAGCCCTGGGCCGCTCACTTCTGAGGAGGTGGAGGCCCAGGCACTCGAAAGCACCGAGAAAGGAAGTGTCGACACATGCGCCACATGCTCGACAGCGGGACACGTAACCGCTTTAGAGTTCCAAATCAAGAGCACTTCACACGGCGCATCAAGGCCGCTCGCGTAAGCCACTTGTGTGGGTCGTTCCCGACGCCGACGCGCCGCTATAGCCGGATTGAATGGCCCGATATCGGTCTTTCTGATCTCGCCAACCTCACCCGTTGCAAGGATGCCGCGCTGGCATGGGCCGAGCAACAGGTTGCCGCCGAACATCGAAATTTGTCGGTGGCTCAGCGTTTGAAATCACTCAAGAATTTTCAGTGGTCGTCGTCGCTGGTGCGTCAAATCAATGCGGGTGGGGGAATTCCTACTCCCAAAGCCGAACCGGCCTGGAGCCGGGGTATGCGGAGGGCGGCGCAATGAATCCCCTCCTCGAAGACGCGATCGCAATGCTGCGCGAATACGGCTTAGCGCCCGAGATCGAGAACGCGTCCCGCCACACCTGGGTCACGTTTACAAATTCGCGCGGCAGTCACTGCATGCTCGAAATATCGCGCACGCTGGGCAGTCGATACGCAATCAGGAAAAGTCGTGAGCAGTTACGGCGCCTATTACGGAGGGCCCTCGATGACCGACCGTGAACGCCTCGCCGATCGCCGCGCAAGCGAATTCTTCGAATTCGAATCGATGAACATCCACTTCACGGCAAGCGTTAGCCGATATTCGGATGGACGCGTCGGCGAGCTTTTCATCGATAACCACAAAGCCGGCAGCGCGATCGGCACTCTACTACGCGATTCCGCAATCGCCTTCAGCTTTGCCGTGCAGCATGGCGCCGACGCCGAAGCCATTCGGCACGCTCTATGCCGCAACAGCCAAGGCCAGCCGCTCGGCCCACTTGGTGTCGCGCTCGATTTACTGGCTGCGAAGAGAGGAAACACATGACCAGCATCACTCACGTCGTTCCGGCGCGCGCGCATCTCGATGCTTTCTTCGAGCGCGTTAATCCGGCTCGCGGCCGGCTGGTCTTCGCGCTCGACGCGACTGCAAGCCGGCAGCCCACCTGGGACACTGCCGCGGCATTAACGTCGGAAATGTTCGATGCCGTCGCCGCGACCGGCGGTCTCGATGCTCAGCTCGTTTATTTCGGCGGCGATCAATGCGTCGCTTGGCGCTGGCTTTCAGACGCTAAAGCGCTCAGCGCCACCATGCGTGGCGTGATGTGCCAGGCCGGCTATACCCAGATTGGTCGCGTGCTTGACCATGCACGGAAGGAAAATGCGCGCGAGCGAGTCAATGCGCTGATCCTGATTTCTGATGCCTGCGAGGAAGATCCAGAAGGCTTATACGCCGCGGCGCGCGAGCTCGGTGGGTTGCCGCTGTTTTTATTTCAGGAAGGCCACGACCAATGCGTCGGAAGGATTTACGCCGAGCTTGCCGCCATTACCAAAGGCGCATTCTGCAAATTCGATAGCGGTGCCGCGCAGCGTCTTGCGGATCTGCTTAAAGCCGTCGCCGCCTTTGCCGCCGGCGGGGTCAAAGCGCTGGCGACACAGAACAGCGAAGCGGCAAGGCTCCTACTCACCCAGATGAAGAAATGACCGAACTGAAGATCATCTCGGCTGACCAGCGCATGGCCGAAACCCGCGGCGCGAAGGTTCTGCTGCTCGGATCAACCGGAGTCGGCAAAACCTGGCAGCTGCGCAAGCTCGATCCAGCGCGAACGCTATTCGTCGACATCGAGGCCGGCGACTTGAGCGTGATCGACTTGCCCGTGCGGACAATTCGGCTCAACACCTGGGCCGACGCGCGTGATCTCGCATGTAGAATCGGCGGACCGAATCCGTCGTTCCCGCCGACGGCGGCCTACAGCCAGGCGCATTTCGATGCGATCGGCGGTTATCTCCCTGAGCTTAATTCTTATGACACGCTCTTCATCGACAGCCTGACTGCGATCTCACGGCTATCGTTTCGGTTTAGCGAGCAACAACCTGAGAGTCTTTCCGAGCGCACCGGACGCAAAGATACGCGCGGCGCATACGGATTGCATGGCCGCGAGATGATTCTCTGGCTCAACCAGCTCCAGCACGCGCGCGCCAAGAACGTGATTTTCGTCGGCATCCTCGAGCGCGTAGTCGACGAACTTAAGGTGGCGACCTGGCAACTGCAGTGCGAGGGATCGAAAACTTCCCGCGAGATCCCCGGCATCATCGATGCAATCGTCACTTACGGTTTTTTAGATTTCGGTGACGGCAAGCCGCCGATGCGCGGCTTCGTCTGCACCAACCCGAATCCTTGGGGCTTCCCCGCCAAGGACCGTTCCGGCCGTCTCGATCAGATCGAGCCGCCGGATCTCGGCAAATTACTCAGCAAACTCACCAGCAAAAACGGAGAACTGAAACATGAGTGAACTCGACTTCAATACCGCTGGACCACAGCGTTCGTTCGAAGTGATCCCGGCCGGCACTGTCTGCGAGGTGCAGCTGAATATCAAAGCCGGCGGTGCCGCGGACGACAGTTGGCTGACTTGCGCAGCGCACGGCAACAGCGAACACCTTCATTGCGAATACGTCATCGTCCGCAGCACCGACGGCAAATACGACAAGCGCAAATTCTGGGAACGCCTGACGGTGCAAGGCACAACGGCCAAGCACAACGAGGCCAGAGATATCTCCTGGCGAAAAATCCGCGCCATGATCGAGTCGGCGCGCGGCATCCGGCCGGACAATAAAAGCGAGACTGCCAACGCTGCGCGCAAGGTCAACGGCTACGCCGCACTCGACGGCCTGCGCTTTATGGTCCGCCTCGGCATCGAACCGGCAAGCGGCGGCTACCCCGCCAAGAATTTCGTCGCTGAAGTCGTCACGCCCGAGCAGCAGAACTGGCGTCAAGTCGAGCAAATTTCCGCCAAGTCCGCGACAGTTGTGCCGAATGCTGCCCAGCCGACAACAACGCCACCAGCGAACGCAATCGTGCGGCCGGATTGGGCAGGGTGATCATGGGCGAGCTCACGAAAAAAGAGAACGAGTGGCTAGATAAAGCCACCGTGGCCGCCATCGCCGGGGCGCGCAAGATCGCGCTGAACTCGTCCGGCCTGCCCCCGATGACGCCGGTGGGCCGGCTGAGCGATCTGCAATGGGGATGGCTCGTCACCGCGGCGATCTTCGCCTGGATCCAGACCCGCGTCGAACAGGCCATCGAAGAAGGTTTCGACCAAGAGCAAGCCGTCCGCCTGACCGGGCTCACGCCGTCGCCCTGTGACGTCGCCGTCGTCACATCGATTTTGCCAACGTTGGCCGACCAGGCGGCGATCGATTGGTCACAGCCGCTGTCGGTTTGGTCGAAAGACACGATGACGAACTTTTTGCTGCTGGCATCGCGGTTGATTGGCACGGCTGAAATCGCGCGGGACCAAGGCGCAGGCAAGAAGATCTTGCAGAAATCAGAACTTGCGGAGCTCAACAACCCGATCCCTTTCGTCCCGTGAGGTTTGTGATGACGCTCGAGCCGTTGCCACACGTGGATCCAATTCGAGCGTTGCGCTGGGTTTTGAAGGAGCTGTTGCGCCAACATGGAATGCGCTGCGTGAATCTGCGTGAGGACAACGAGATACGTAAGGAGCAACCGTGACCACACCGCAAATTACAAACGAGCACCTTGCCATCCTACTGCGAGACGAAGGCTGGCGCGCGTGGAACGTCGACACCGAAAAGTTTGAGGACAGCGAGTACGATCAATACGACGTCGTGCTGTTCAAGGATTGGATTAATTGCCGGGACCCCGACGTGCAGAGCACGGTATGTCAGTTACTGAAAGAGTACGGGGCCCGCATCTCATGAATGCACTGGATTTCAATCGCTCTAATCTATCGGACCGGCCGATCAACACGTTGATTAACGAACTGATCGAGCGCGCTACGCCGCCGCGCGAAAACTATCGGCAATACCTTGGCGCCAGCCAGATCGGATCCTCGTGTCTGCGCAAGGTTCAATACGATTGGCTGTGTGATCCGGTATTCCCGGCGCAGACTCTGGATATCTTCGAACGCGGGCATTTTTTCGAAGACGTTACGCGCCAGCACCTGATTGCGGCCGGCTTCAAGTTCGCTCCGTCGGAGCGATTAAGATTCGAGGTAGCCGATGGATTATTCCGCGGCCACGCTGATGGAATCCTCCTCGATGGTCCGCAACTACCGGCATTGCGGTATCCCGCATTGTGGGAACACAAGTGCGTTAAAGACAAGCGCTGGAAAGCAATCGAGCGCGATGGCCTGACGGAACTCTATGAGAACTATGCCGCGCAGGTCGCGGTTTATCAGGCCTATTTCGATTGCACCAATGCGGCGCTGTTTAGCGTCGTGAATGCCGACACCTGCGAACGGCTGCATTTTCTCGTGCCTTTCGATGCGCAATTGGCACAAGCCACAAGCGATCGTGCTGTCGCGGTGATCAAGGCGACCAAGGCCGGCGAGCTGTTGCCGCGCATCACCGATAATCCCGAGGATTGGCGCTGCAAGATGTGTGCGCACCGGGAACGGTGCTGGCGATGATAGGAATCCCTGTAGGCACGCAGGCCGGCGCCATCATGGCAGATCCTGGCATTGCCTTTCGGGCCTATTCCCCCAAGGGCGAAGGCCGCTCCCCGCAGCGGCATTATCGCTGTTCGCCTCTGGACGAACTCATGCAACTGCCGGTCGCTGGGATCGCCGCGGCGGATTGCTTTCTGTTCCTGTGGGTGCCGCTGCGCTCAGTCGATTGGGTAAAGCCGTTGATGCAGGCTTGGGGATTTGCCTTCAGCGGTTCGGCATTCACCTGGGCCAAGCAAAATAAAAGCGGCGTCGGCTGGTTCATGGGCAACGGTTACGGCACTCGCCACAATGCCGAGATCTGCTGGCTTGGCCGGCGGGGAATCCCACAGCGCAAATCAAAGGGCGTGCGTGAGCTGATCGTCGCGCCGATTCGCGAACATAGCCGCAAGCCGGACGAAGTGTATCAACGTATCGAAACACTCTGCGCCGGTCCATATGTCGAACTCTATGCGCGTCAGCAGTGGCCGGGTTGGATCTGTGTCGGCGACGAGCTCGGGAAATTTGCGTCATGACCACGCTCAATGAGCCAATCGCCAAACGCATTGCCAAGCTATTCCGAATGCTCGCCTCGGATTTCGACGGCGAGGTGCTCAATGCCGCGCGCAGGATGAAGCAGCAGCTTATCGCTGAAGGGCTGAGCTTCAACGATATCGCCACGGTGATCGAGAATGCCAACGGCGAAATCGAAGAACGCAAATACAGCGACGCCGACGCCGAAATCATTTTTGCAAAAGGCGTCGAAAAAGGCCGCACTGAAGAAGCGCGCAAGCAACAGGCGCCACCGGAATTCTATGACGCTGACGGATCTCCGCGCTGGTACGAGATCGCAATGTTCTGCCAGCAGAACAGCGCACAACTGCATAGTGACTGGGAACAGAATTTTACCAGCGACATGCCCAGCAAGATTATCAAATTTGGCAAGCCGACAGACAAGCAGATCCCGCACTTGCTCGCGATTTTCGTGAAATTAGGCGGTTACTATGACCCAAAGACCACACACCTACATCGCTGATCTCGCCAATTTGCCGAAGGCGCTAGAGTACCTCACCAGGCAAAGACGCTGGGTCGTCTGGCGCTGGAAAAGAATCGTCAAGAAAAACGGCGAGACAAATTGGACCAAGCCGCCCTACCAATGCGGCAATCCGCGATTGCTGGCGAAATCGGACGACTCTAGCACCTGGGACACCTACGAAATGGCATTGGCCGCGGTGCAGGCCGGTCACGCCCATGGCATTGGCTTCATGCTCAAGGATTCCGAAGTCGCCGCCGCGGATCTCGATCATGTGCGCGACGCCGGCACCGGCGAACTACTCGATTGGGCCAAGCAACTCTGCATCATAGCCGCCCAGGTCGGGCTCTATTGCGAGGTGACAGTTTCAGGGACTGGCTTGCGATTTATCGGTTTGGCACAAAGCGTCAACGAATTGCACCGCAAATTCACCTTCGATTTTGGTGCCAGGTCGAGCATCGAACTCTATAGAAATTGCGCCCGCTACATCACGATTTCCGGATTGCAACAGGGCCCATGCGAGGAGCTCGGACAAATCGACGCCTTCCTCGATGATCTGCTACGGCGCTTTGATGGCGATAAACCAGATTTTGATTTTAACACTGCCAAGCCGCAGCAGGATTATTTCCAGGATCTCATCGAAAACGGCGCGCCGGAAGGCAAGCGCAGCGAGAAATTTCAGCAAGTAGTTTGGCACCTGGCCAGCGCCGGCTTGACCATTGACCAAATCACCGACGAGCTGGCCAAACATCCTAACGGCATCGGATCGAAATATGCCAAGCGATTGCTGAAAGAAGTCAAGCGGTCATATGGCAAATGGCAAAAGCGAGCCAGCGGCGCCGCCGCGCAAAGCAGCGCTGCGCCTCCTTGGCTACAATATTGTCAATGCGACGCCAAGGGGCGACCGCTGTTCAATCTCGCCAACGCTATGCTGGCACTGCGCAATGATCCGGCTGTTTGCAATATGCTTGCTTACGATGAAATGTTCTGCGGTGAAGTGATGATCAAAGAGATCGGCGGCAAAATCGATGTGGATCCGCCGAGGCCCTGTACCGACACTGACGTGACCGCAATTCAGGAATGGTTTCAGTTAAGCGGCTTGCCGCTGATCGGACAAGAGACGGTCTACAGGGGCATTGATTTTCGTGCGCACGAGCGGCGCTTTCATCCGGTTCGCGATTATCTCAAAAGCTTGCAGTGGGACGGCTATCCACGCGTGGAAACTTGGTTGCATCGCTATTTGGGTGCAGCACTCAATGATTACACGAAGACGATCGGCCGTATGTTTTTGGTTGCCACCGTGGCGCGCATTTTCCGGCCAGGGTGCCAGGTCGATTACATGCTGATCCTTGAAGGCTCGCAAGGCGAATTCAAGTCCACGGCTTGCGAAATTCTCGGTGGCGATTGGTTCTCGGATCATCTCCCCGACATCGCCACGGCCGGAAAGGACGTGAGCCAGCATCTTCGTGGCAAATGGATCATCGAAATTACCGAAATGTCGGCTATGAGCCGCGCCGAGACCAATCAGCTTAAGAGCTTTGTTACGAGAAAAACCGAACGCTATCGGCGCAGCTACGGCAAAAAGGAATCAGTCGAGCCGCGGCAATGCGTGTTCATCGGCACAACCAACAAAAGCATTTATCTGCGCGACGAGACCGGTAACCGACGCTATTGGCCGGTCAAGACCACTACGATCGATTTGGCAGCGCTAAAACATGATCGCGATCAGCTATTCGCCGAGGCCGTGGCGCTGTTTGAGCAGGACGTTCCGTGGTGGCCGAGCAAAAAATTCGAAGAGGCGCATATCAAGCCCGAGCAGGACGAGCGCTTTGAAGCCGATCCCTGGGAGGATCCGATCGCCGAATACCTGAGCATGCTGCAACCGCCGCTCAAGGTGACAGTCTCACAAGTTGCAAAGTTTGGCTTGGGTTTTCCGTCCGATAGCAGAATTGGAGGATTTGATGCGCGGCGCATCCGCGGCGTGCTCGAAAGCCAAGGTTGGAAACAGCAACCCCGACAAGCAACCGGCCGGTGGTGGATCAAGTAGAGGGGATTGACAATCGAAAATGACAGTAAAAACGACCGATTCGTTGAAATCATTAAAGAATGACCGTGAGTGACAGTAAATTTTCACATACTAGGGTACCCGCGCGCGCGCGGATGCGCGCGATAGGGGCTCAATAAGGAAAAACGCCGTCATCACTGTCACACTGTCATCGGAAACGAAGGAGAATTCTGAGCAAATGCAGCTGATCTCGCGCGTAAAACCGAGCAAGCAATTGATGACCGTCGACGAGGCCGTCGAGGCCGATCGCAAATACTTCGACGAGAACCCCGAGGAGGAAGAGTATATCCGCGAGTTCGTGCCGGGGGAGTTTGGAGCGGCTGAGCTGCCGGAGATCCCGCCAGGCTTTCGCTTCGCCACTCACGTCTCTGTGTTGTACCGGGAAGGCGCGCGAGTTGGACGCTATCGGCGATTGATGACGGTCTGCGATGCCGAGGAAATGCGGCGGCAGGGTTATCTGGGATAGCTACCGATTTTGAATTCCATTTTCAGGAAAAAGTTCTGTTTCAGCTCAAGCCGCCTCATCTATCGCTGGGCGCGACATAGCCGCGACATAGATTGGTAGCCTATTGAAGTCTTTTGTAATTAATGGCGACTAGCGGATAGATATTCCGTTTACAACCGCTCAAAATCGAGCAGAATATCCGCTCATGGAAGCCGCGCAGTCGTGTGAAGTCGTCGAGCAGAAGCCAGTTAATCGTCGGCCGGTTGACGATCCGTCGGTCACGCCGCGCAAGGGGCGCAGCCGCGTTACGAATGGCAAGGTGTTGAATCAGCGCAGTCCGTGGGTGCGCCGCTGCAAGGATGTGATCGCGGCGCATCTGTCTGACCTCGGCGGCGCCGATAACACCAGTGCTGCCGAGCGCAGCATCATCCGCCGTGCCGCGGTGTTGACCCACCGAATTGGAAGTGCTCGAGGTTCGGTTCGCGAAGGCCGGCGAGGCCTGTGCTTCTGATCTTGAAGTCTATCAACGCTGTTCGAATTCGTTGCGCCGGCTGCTCGAGGCCGTTGGGCTGCAGCGCCGGCCGCGCGAGGTCGGTCCTACGTTAAGCGATCTGTTGATCGAGCAGCAGCAACGCGAAACGAATGAGGTCGCCGATGGTTGAGATCCATCGCGCGCTGCTCGATCATCGTATGCTCGGCGCTGGATTTGGCGATCTCAGTACCTGGCGCACGTGGCTCACGGTCCTGAAAGCCGCGTTTGGTCGACCGCTTAATCCCGGTGAGCGTGAGACCTTTGGCGCTGTTGCCGGCGCTCGCGCGGTACCAACGCGGCGGGTGCGTGAACTGTGGTGTATCTGCGGCCGCAGAAGCGGTAAGTCGAGGATAGCCGCAGCCATTGCGGTTTATTTGGCGTTGTTCATCAAGCATCGGTTAGCGAAGGGTGAAGTTGGAATGTGTTTGGTGCTGGCTGGAAGCATGGACCAGGCCCGCGCGGTGTTTGGCTACGTTCGCGGCCTGCTCGAAGCGACGCCGGTGTTGTGCGCGGAAGTCGCCGCTATCAAGCGCTTCGAGATCGAGCTTAAAAACGGCATCGTTATCGCCGTGCACAGCAACAGTTTTCGCACCGTGCGCGGCCGTTCCTTAGTCGGCTGTGTGTTCGATGAGGTTGCGTTCTGGCGTGACGAGACGAGTGCGCAACCTGATATCGAAACCTATCGCGCAGTGCTGCCGAGCTTGGCCACCACCGACGGCCTGTTGATCGGTATTAGTACGCCTTACCGCAAGCTAGGGCTGCTGCATCAGAAGCACCGCGATCATTTCGGCCAGAATGATAATGACATTTTGGTCGTGCAGGGTTCGTCCAAAATCTTCAATCCGACACTTTCTGATGCGGCGATCGCAGCGCAGCGTGAAGCCGATCCCACTGGCGCGGTGGCCGAATGGGATGCGCTGTTTCGCAGTGACATTGCCGCCTTCCTCGATGACGAGCTGATCGACGGTGCGGTCGAATACGGCCGGCCACTGGAATTGCCGCCGCAGCCAAACACCATCTATCGCGCCTTCGTCGATGCGTCGGGCGGTGTTGGTGCTGACAGCTACCCGATCGCGATCGCCCGCAAAGACGGCGATCGTTGTGTCGTTGATCTGGTGCGCGGTACTGCCGGCAAGTTCGATCCGCACGAAGTGACGCGGCAATACGCGGCGCTGTGCAAAGAATATCGCATTCGCGAGGTCACCGGCGACGCCTATGCGCGTGAATGGGTTGCCGGCACCTGGCGGGAAACCGGCATCAACTACCGAAAAAGCCCGCTAGTGAAGTCGGATATTTATCTCGAATGCGTACCGCTATTCACCCGCGGCCTTGTGCGGTTGCCGGAGCATGCTCGGCTGCTGCGCGAGCTGCGGCTGCTTGAGCGGCAGACGCATCGCTCGGGTAAGGACGTGATCAATCACCCGCGCAATGGTCGCGATGATCATGCCAATGCGGTTTGTGGCGTGCTGCATCTCGTCGGTCGGATTGCGGCCGTATTTAAGCCTCCGATAGTTGCGCCGGTTTTGTTTTCGACGAAAACTGGCGAGGTCATTTCTGGCGGTCAAGCAAATACGCCACCAAGGCGAGGCTACGAGCAACGTTATGACGAACCTTGGCGGCCTTATGTCGGCCCGGGCGGCATCACGCGTGACCGCTGGTCGCCGGATTGGTGAACGGAACGGCATTTCCAACAAGACGGAAATTATTGAGGTAGGCGGGGCAGCGATCCGTAATTTAGAAGCGCTGGCGTGGCTGTTTATATCCAGCGTCGCACCCTCGCGACGTAGTTGTCATAGGTCGCTCCGAACTGACGCCGCATTTTTGCTTCCTCAAAGGGAATGTGGACCCAATTGGCAGTAGCGAACAGAGCAATGGGGGCACCAAACATTGGCCACGCGCCGACCCAGATTGCGATGCCAAGGGCAAGAATAACGAGACCCAGATACATGGGATTGCGGGTAAATTGATAAGGACCGCTCGTAATCAGCTTGCGATTGGTTGGTGAAGTGGGTTCGATCTCGGTGTCCTCGCGGCGGAAGAGCACAATGGCCCAGACTGGTAGAATCCACGAAATTGCGACCAACAAGATCCCCAAGGGTACGAGCGGAAGGCCGGGCACCTTGGACCAGCTAAAAAACCAGCTGATCGCCGCAGCCGTGAGAACGTAGATTAAGGCCCAAATAGGCGGTGGGAGTTTGAGCATATCGATTGCCAGCAGAACGTTGGCTTTGGGTCAAAACCCTGACGTTGAAGCGACGTCCTGCATCACACCACTATCAGACATAGACCACTATCAGACATAGACCACTATCAGACATAGACCACTATCAGACATAGACCACGCCCTGGCGGAAAGCTTCACGGCTAGACCATGCTCAAGAGGGACTCGATGGCATTCGAATCGGTGCGCCTACTGGCGGTCATTAGCGTTGCCCTTTGCCTTATACCCGCCGGCGCGCATTTCTTTGAGCTGGCCAATAAAATGTCACTATCAACGGCTGACTACATGACAACGCAGAAGATATATGCGGGCTGGTCCTTTTTCGGTGTGGCCATTATTGCCGCAATCATCTTCACCTTAATGCACACTCTAATGGTTCGGGCGCAGCGCGCGGCCTTTTTTCTGTCTCTTACCGCGCTCCTCTGCCTTGGCGCCACGCAAGGGATCTTCTGGACGTTCACCTATCCCATGAACGTGGCGACCAACAATTGGACAATCAGCCCACAAGACTTCGAGGCGGCGCGGCAACAATGGGAATATTCGCACGCGGTCAACGCGGTGCTTACCTTTGTGGCGTTGGTGACCATCACCCTCTCCACACTCACCTCTAAGCGCGAAAATTGAGATGACACGGATTGCCAAGCTACAGCTTACCGGAGATGGGACTGCGGCGAGTAATTCAGATCCGCCAAAGAGGCGCACGATTCAATAGTCCCCGCCATGGCTGATGCAACAGATTCGGCGAATGTCGTTATCCGGCCGCCGATCGCGTGGGCGGTTGCCGAAGGCCGAAGCAGCATAGGCATCCCAAGCGTTCGAAGACTGAAATGAGATTGCTGAGGCGGGAATGCCGAGCCGATCCACGGCCAGTTGATACACCTTCGGGTGTGGTTTGTAGACACCAACCTCTTCAACCGAAAGCACCGCATCCAGCAGCGTTTCTAACTTTGCTGCCTTGACGGCGGCATCGAGCATGGCGGGCGAGCCATTTGAAAGGATCGCTGTTCGCATCCCGGCGGCCTTCAATCGAACGAGAACGCCCGAAATTTCCGGAAACGGATCGAGCGTGAGGTATAGGCTCATCAGTCGATCGCGAAGGACAGGTTTTGTGACGCCTAGTGTCTCCAGCGCAAAATCCAGCGCATCGCCGGTAACCTGCCAAAAATCTGCATGTCGTCCCTGAGCGGCTCGCAGCCATGTGTATTGCAATTGTTTGTCACGCCAAAGGGCGGTCAGTCGGTCAATGTCATCGCCCAATACGTCGCGGCAGTTTCTCGCCGCCGCGGCGAAATCGAACAACGTGCCGTATGCGTCAAATACACGACCTTGCACACCGCGAAGTGGAAGAACGTCTGTCATTTGATCTTAGAACCGAGTGGTGATGTCGCTGAGCCATTGCGGTGAGATGTCCACCAGCTCGGTTTCAATGCGCTTATCGAGGCCAGTTAGCACCAATGCGCCGATCGACACCAGCATAAGCGCGAAAGCCACCTTTGCACCTGCTCCTCCAGCAATAATGCGCGCTCGCCATCGCAGGAGGGTCTCGCGCGAAAGTAATCCAACAAAGGCGAGCGGAAGAGCGGCACCGAACCCGAATACTAACATTGTGGCCGCCACGTTCCCGAGATCGCGACCCTGAGCTGCGAGAATTGATGCCGCTCCGAGCGTCGGACCGACACAAGGGCTCCAGACAGCACCAAGAAGCAACCCGACCGCTATTTGGCCGCCCAGTCCGCTCTGCCGCGCGGCGCCGAAATAGTGGTCGCTCCACATGGCGAGCGGGGCCCCGGCGAGCGCAAGGCGTTCCTGAAAGCGCGGCACCAGTAGAACCACGCCAGCGGCGATCATCAGCGCGGCCGCAACATTACGGAAAAGCTCGGAGTCTAGTCCGATCGAATAACCGACAGTCGCGGCGAACAACCCGATGGTGACGAAAGAGATCGCTAAGCCCGCCGCGAGCACTGCAGGACCCCAGCG
>Ga0306924_10000655_pt1 | contig 29622 bp, 21 predicted proteins | sample sta12Can44000111_FD_203756 | JGI IMG/M metagenome (GOLD analysis project Ga0306924, IMG submission 203756) | Lab enrichment of tropical soil microbial communities from Luquillo Experimental Forest, Puerto Rico - statanox.12C.anox.44.000.111 (v2)... | ecosystem: Environmental > Terrestrial >... | reverse complement strand
GCGGCGGCCGGTACCAACCAGTCCGTCACTCACCCCGAAACAGGGTGCGTCAACACCGTAGTAGTTCTCACACGCTTACCTTGGCACCAAAGCTGCTCCGTCAGCCTGTAAATCGACTTGATTCCTAGGGACCAGTGCGGTCTCCACGGTCGGCCAGGCTCGGCCGTGGGAGAGCAGAAGTTCGGCGAGCACAACCTTGAGAGGAGTTACCGAATGCGAACAATCGTGAAGGTTCTGTTAACGTTGGCGCTGCTGTCTTTGTGGACAGTGTCCGGCTTCGGACAGGCAATCAGCGGCGACCTGGTTGGAGTGGTGAGAGATTCGTCCGGGGCAGTGGCTGCTGACGCATCCGTTGACGCCACCAATCTTTTAACCGGCTACAAGGCTACGACCAAGGCAAACCAGAGCGGTGAATATCGCTTCACCAATCTTCCGGTCGGGCACTATGCGTTGGAAGCGACCTCCGGCGGGCTGAAAGGTGGTTATGCCGACATCGAGGTGCAACTAAATCATACGGCGGCGGCCAATATTGTCGCTACCATCGCGGGGGCAACGACGACGGTCGAAGTGAGTGAGCAGGCAACCACGATCGACACGACAACCCAGCAGATTGCCACCACCTACGACGCGAAGCAGGCCCAAGACCTGGCGATCGCCTCCGCCGGTGGACGCGGAAGTGGTGTCCTGAATCTGTCGCTATTGAGCGCCGGAGTTGCCACGAGTGGTGGCATCGGGGCGGGCACCGGTCCATCGGTTGCAGGTCAGCGGCCCTACAACAACAATTTCACGGTTGAGGGTGTCGACAACAACAACAAGTCAGTGACCGGCCCGTTGCTTCAGATACCCAACGACTCGGTGGACAACTTCACCGTGCTGCAGAACCAGTTTTCGCCAGAGTTTGGCCACTCTTCCGGCGGGCAGTTCAACCAGACCATTAAGAGTGGCACCAACCAGTTTCACGGACGGGCCTGGGAGTACTTCCAGAACCGTGACCTGAACGCCATCGATTATCAGACCGCCCTGGCGCAGCGAAGCCAGGGTCTGACTCCGTACAACACGCGTCTCGACGACAACCGTTTTGGCGGGCAGATCGGCGGACCGATCATCAAGGACAAGCTGTTTTTCTTCACCTCCTGGCAGTACGAACCTGTCGGTCTTACGGGCAATCCCTCTTCCGCATGCGCGCCTACGGCGGCAGGCTACTCCACCTTGCAGAGCATGTTTCCCAATTCGAATAACCTGAAGGTTCTTCAGCAGTATGTACCGGCGGCGACATCCCAGGCCGCGCCCAACGACACTCTCTGCGCACAGGTGTCGCACGTGAACGGGGTAAGCATTCCCATCGGCGACGTCGGATTCCTGGGAGCCAGCTACTTTAACTTCTTGACGAACGTGAACTCGGGTGACTGGAATATCTCCCAGAAAGACCAGTTGCGGGTTCGCTATGGCTTCTCCAACACCAGCCAACTGGACAACACCGCGCAGATCCCGGCGTTCTGGACAACGATCCCGATCAAGTACAACCTGTTCACCCTCGGCGAGTACCATAACTTCACGCCGAACGTGAACAACGAGTTCCGGGTGGGCTTCAACCGCTACTACGCGCCACTGCCGACCGGACCTCAAACCTTCCCGGGACTAAACACATTCCCCAACCTCGTCATCCAGGAACTTGGTGGCGTTCAGCTCGGTCCCAACCCCAACGCCCCCTCGGGAACGATCGTTAATACCTACCAGGCGACGGACAACGTGAGCTGGGTGAAGGGCCGGCACACGTTCAAGTTCGGCGGTGAATATCGCGAGTACATCAGCCCGCAGTTCTTCACGCAGCGCGTGCGCGGCGATTATGAATGGGGCGTCACCAGCGGGCTCGATGGGTATCTCAACGACCTGATCCCTGATCCCAAGGATGGCGGCTTTACCGAGCGGTCCGTCGGCAACGTCACCTACTACGGCAACCAACAGGCCATGTACCTGTACGGTAACGATGAATGGAAGCTCCGGCCAAACCTTACGTTGAACCTCGGTTTGCGCTACGAGCTGACGACGGTCCCGCTGTCACAGACCCAATTGCAGCCGCTCAATGCAATCTCCAATGCCCCCGGGGTCCTGACCTTTGGCGTTCCGCAGAAACAAACCACCAACGTCCTGCCGCGCGTCGGATTCGCGTATTCGCCTGGAGAGTCCGGAACGTGGTCAATCCGCGGTGGCTTCGGGATGGCTGTCGACGTTCTCTACGACAACCTCGGCATTCTCTCGCTTCCGCCACAAGTGCAGCAGACATGCGATGGAGGACCTCCGGGAGCGGGTAACCCTCAGACCGCGACCTGCTACTGGAGCAATACTTCGTTCCTGGCGAACGGCGGCTTGCCTTCGAGTCAGCCGCAGCCTTTCACCGATGTCCTCACCGCTCGCCAAGCGACGTCGGCTTGGATCCCCAACCAGTCTCTGCCTTATGCCGAGACCTGGAATCTCGGGGTTCAGCACATCTTCGCCCAGAAATACACCTTGGAGGTGCGCTACGTAGGGACCAAGGCATCCACTTGCCGGTGCAGGATCGCATCAATCGGCAGCCTCAAAGCGGCCTTTCGGAGTACCTGCCGACGTACCTGGTCGCTCCGTCGCAGGCCCAATTGAATGCCCTGCCCCTGACGCTGGCCCAGATCAACAACAACTCCAGCTTTGTTCCCCGTTTCGACGCGGCGGGATTCAACGGCAGCAATATCACGGCGTACATGCCGTATGGAGCCTCGAACTACAACAGCCTGCAGACCCAGTTCACCCGCAACTTCACCAATGGCCTGCAATTCCAGGCAGCCTGGACATGGAGTCATGCGTTTGATAACTCGACCGCAGACGTCTTTTCGACGGTGCTGACACCGCGTCGACCCCAGGACTTCCAGAACTTCGCCGGCGACTGGAGCGCCTCTGCCCTGGATCGCCGCCATCGCGTCACGCTGGAAGCCATCTATGACTTGCCCTTCTTCAAGAACGCGAGCTGGTTCATGAAGAACATAGTCGGCAACTGGCAATTCGCGCCGATCTATTTCTTCGAAACGCCGGAGTATGCGACGGTGCAGAGCCACGTCGACGCCAATGGGAACGGAGATGCTTGGACCGATCGCGCCATCATCAATCCCGCTGGCATACCCGGAACCGGCTCGGCAGTGACGCCGTTGACCAATTCGGCGGGACAGGTCGTAGCCTATCTCGCTAACAACCCCAGGGCTCAATACGTCGCGGTCGGGGTCGGAGCGCTGGCGACCGCTCCCCGCAACACCCTGCCTCTGCCGCGGATCAACGACTGGGACATGACCCTGTTGAAGCGCATCAACATCACCGAACGACAGGCAATCGAGTTCCAGGCGCAGGCCATCAACATATTTAACCACCCGCAGTTCGTACCCGGATACATCAGCGACGTTCAGCCAGCGAACACCAACATCACAACCGCTGGAACCACCCTGAACATGCTGATCCCCGGCAACCAATCATTCAACCAGCCGCAGAATGCCTTCTCCAGTCATCCACGGGCAATGACCCTGGTGTTCAAGTACATCTTCTGACTTGGGGCGACTGAATCTGCACGACTTGGGGAGTCCAAGAAGGGCTCCCCGTTTTTTGTGCTGTCCGTAGAGTTGCGTGCGAGCGCCGCGCTGTCTGCCTTGACCAGCTTTGGCCATGTCGACCAGGTACACCCTGGCCCTGGTGTGCGGCGGCGGTCCAGGGTGCGCCGCGGGCGAGCTGGCGGGGGCATCACCTCCCTTGGCTACGTAGCTCGTCCAGGGCAAGGCCTAGGCAACGCAGGCCGCCGGCGGTTATCTCCGGATCGCCGCCGATCCCGATGCGAAAGTGTTGCGGCATGTCGAAGTACTGTCCGGGAGCCACGCTGGTCTCGTATTTTTCACGCAGCAACCGGTAAAACGCGTCCGTTTCCCCCGATGACAACTTGGGAAAGATGATCGTGCCGTGCTCTGGCCGGAAGAATTCGATGTCCTGGCGCGAATCCAGAAACGCATTGAGCGACTGCCGGTTCTCGCAGAGTAACTCCCTCGCGCGCTTCGCCACATGGTCCAGGTGGTCGAGCGCGATCACGCTCAACAACTCCGCCGGGTGTGCCGGTGTTGCGCCGTACAGGTCGTTGATGTGCCACATGCGTTCGGCTAGATCAGGGCTTGCAAGTACCCATCCGCAGCGAAGCCCGCTTAATCCGAACGCCTTGGTCAAGCTGCTGGTAACCAGGAAATGTTCCCCGAGATGCAATGCCGCGGCCGGCCGCTCCGCGAAGAAGACTTCCAGGTAAACTTCGTCTACGAGCACGCGTGCGCCATTCTGTTTCGCGATCTCGCCAATGACCCCGAGCGTCTCCTGGCCGGTGTATGCGCCACTGGGGTTGTGCAAGTTGGTGAGGACGATCAAGCGCGTGCGCGGGGTGATCTGCTTTGCGACCTCGGCCGGATCAACCCGGAAGGCATCCGCAAATCGGCGTTCGAAGTAGCGAACCTTGGCGCCGAGGTATTGAGCGGTAGACACCAGCAACTCGTATGTCGGGTGCTCCAGGAGCACTTCGTCGCCCGGCTCAAGGGTCGCTGCCATCGCCAGGTGGTTTGCCATCGATGTGCCCGCCGCGGCCACGACGCACTCAACCGGCACATGGTTGTATCGTGCGAGACGCTCCTGCAAAGGAGCATAGCCGTAAATCGTTGGCCCGTTGATCTCCAAATCCTCGAGCCGCACGGGAAGCTCGGCCAGGGGGTAGTTCATGACACCACTGGTAGCCAGGTTGTACTTGGCGCCAGAGCGCAGCTTGGCGAATTCCATGTACGGCGAGCGACTGTGTGTCCGCAGGACCATTCACTGCCTCATGCCGCCTTGCGAGTTAGCCGGGCCCCTTCGTGCCCAGAATGCATACACCGGCCAGCCGAGCAACAGGATTGCCATGCCCAGCAGCGTGTTTTCAGGATACTTGTAGATGGTATTGGCAACCACGAGCCACGAAACGAGCGCAAAGAATCCAGTGGTGTACGGATGTCCCGGCACCCGGTAGCCGGCAGTTTGAGCCAGCGTCGCTGCGGTTGTGCTTTCGCCTCTGTCCCTGCTGCGAAATACGAACAGGCTCGCAGCCGTCAACCCGAAGAAGATGAAGTCCATCGAAACGACATAGTTCAGAATCTGCTCGTACCGGCCTGACAGGGCAACCACCATCGTCCATGCGCTTTGCAGGATGATCGCCACGACAGGCGCGTGGCTCCTCGAGGCAACGCTTGCTACACCGCGGAAAAACAGCCCGTCACGGGCCATCGCGAAGTAGACGCGGGGCGCCGTCAAGATCGACTGGCTCAAGAAGCCCAGGGTGGATACGATGATACCGACGGCGATGAACCGGGCTCCGCCATCGCCCACCGCGACACGCATAACCGCCGTCGCCGGTACGGTGGTGTCCGCCAGCCCTTGTGCTCCCAGGGCCCGCACACAGACGAAGTTCACCGCGACGTACAGGACGATCACCCCGGCCACGCCCAGCACCAGGGCGCGCGAGAGGTTCCTTTTCGGGTCCTTGATCTCGCCCGCGATGAAATTGGCAGTCTGCCATCCGCCGAAGGCAAACAGCACAGGAACCATGGCGGCACCGATTGCCCCCAGCAAACCCAGGGAAGGCTGCTGAGCGAGTACAGGGTGCGTAACTGGGTAGGGGCTGCGCACCAAAACGATGCCCGCCGCAACAAGCATCGCAATTGCCGCGATCTTCAGCAGCATGAGCGCGCTTTGCACACGGCTGCCGAGTTTTACTCCCAGGCAGTTAATCACGGTAAGGACGGTCAGCGTCACCACCACGATCAGCTTCTCGGAAGCGGGCCACCCGGTGAATTCCAGCAGATAGCGGGCGAACGTCACCGTTACTGCAGCCATGCCGCCCGTCTGGATCACCAGCAGCAACGCCCACCCGTAGAGAAAACCGACCGCCGGGTGAAACGCGTCGCGCAGGTATGCATATTGCCCGCCCACGCAGGGCATGCGCGATGCCAGCTCGGCATAGATGAAAGCGCCAATCATCGCCACGACACCGCCGAGAATCCACACGCCGAGAATGAGTGGCGGAGTCTCGAGCCGTTGCGCGACCACGTAGGGATTAATGAAGATGCCGGCACCGACGATGCCGCCCATGACGATCATGGTCGCGTCAAACAGGCCAACGCGCCGCAGCAGTCCTGTAGGCGAGACCGGAGCATCAACGCTGGGCAACCCAGGGGGTGCTGGTTCGGCAGAGGTCATGCGCGAATACGCGACTGTAACACGAGAGGAGTTCTCGACTGACTGAGTGCCATGCGAAAAACAAAACACTGGCCGGAAAAGCCTAGTGGGTCCGAGCTTCGGACGGGTCTGGGGAAGTTGCCGAGTCCACATCAATGTACAAATTGCTCCCTTGGGGAAGTCCAGGCGGATAGCAGTTGCCATCGGCGGAGTAGGCCTTGCTACAGGCCGCCGTCACCTCCGGGCGCCGCGGCGATTGGGCAAACTGCCAGGCATCCGCAAAACCAACCCCGCTCTCCGCTGGCGCCGGCGCAGGGTTGGGGAAGGTGCATCCGCGTGAGGGCGGACATTGGTCGTCGCTGATGAAAAAATGCAGGGCGCGTCCCGCCGAGTTGTCGCGAATGTCGTTGGCAGTTACCACGGTCACGGATATCGATTCGCGAAATGGAATGCCCGAACAGTAGACGCCGGCGCGAAAGCCACCCTTGATCACATCATCCGCCCAGGCATGAATGTAGGCACGCTGTTCCGGCAGCATGCGTCCACCCTGCTCCTGATCGAGGTAGATGATGGAGTTCCTGGGAAATCCATCGCGCTCGGCCGCCGTGACGGCGGCTGCCGCATCGGCAGCGCCGACCCTGGCGGCATTCCCTGGCGCCCTGAGTTGCTGATATTCGCGACCGTTGAACAGCAGCAGAAACCCATAGCCCATTCTCTGCAGTGCACTGCGCTTCCCTGCCCAGCTATTGCTCCGGGCGCCTGGCGGATTGTTGAGCCAATACCCGGTAAACGCAAACGTCTTGCGAAGGGTTGCCATGCTGGAATCACCCGGATAGTCGTTGCGGTCCATTCCCAGGTACGCTGCACGCCGGCCTGCTGCGTCCTGTGCCCATTGTGGACTCTGCCAAATCAACAGGCAGACGGTGATGCTAGCGACCCACGAGGTGTTTCTCTGACGCTTGCCCCTCATACGTGCATCATTCGATGCTAGGAATTGCCAATCAAGATCCCCGTGGCAAACACCAATGCGCCTCCGAAAGCTACCTGGATGGCGGCCGAGATGGGTGGGGTCTCCATGAAGCGATGGCGAACCCATGTAATCGTCGCCAGCTCCAGGAGCACAACCCCGATTGCAACGGTGGTCGCAACGTTAAAGTTATGGATCAGGTATGGCAGGGTATGACCAATCCCACCCAGGGCGGTCATCGCTCCGCAGACCAGGCCGCGAAGCCAGGGCGTACCGCGCCCGGTCAGGCTTCCGTCATCCGAGAGCGCCTCGGCGAAGCCCATGCTGATTCCGGCGCCGAGCGACGCTGCCAGTCCGACGGCGAATGCATCCCAGGTGTTCCGGGTAGCAAAGGCAGCAGCAAACACCGGGGCGAGTGTCGAAACCGAGCCGTCCATAAGGCCGGCAAGCCCGGGCTGCACGATCTGCAATACAAACAACCGGCGCTTGGCCTTGTCCTCTTCCTCCCGGACCTCGGGCTTCAGCTTGGCTTCTTCCAATTCATTTGCCCGCTCGATGTGCGACTGCTCTTCGGCTGCCAGATCATCAAGCAACTGGCGAATGGTCGCGTCCCGTGAGCGCGCGGCGGCATGCACGTAGAAGCGCCGCGTCTCGGCTTCCATCGCTCCAACCTGGGCGCGAATCTGCTCAAGGCGCAGCGGTGAGTTCAGCCAAATCGGCTTCCGCTGCACGAAACCGCGCACATCGTGGCGGCGAATCAGCGGAATGTGTTCGCCGAATTTCTGCTTGTATAAGTCGATCAGGCGGCGGCGATGCCCGATTTCTTCCTGCCGCATCTCTTCGAAGATTTGCGCCGTGCCGGGAAAATTCTCACGCAGGTTCTCGGAAAAATCGGAATAGATGCGTTCATCCTCTTCTTCCAGTGATATCGCCAGAGCAAGGATCTCCTTCTGCGACAAGCTATGAAAATCTCGCATGGAACCTCCGAAAAGAAGCGGCTCGCCATGAGCAATTAACCATGTCGGGCCGGCTTCGGATGACCAGCGAAAGCGTGTATCCGCAATTCTGGCTGGATGCTGGTGGCTAGTTGCTTTCAGTACGGCCCGATGATGCCGCCCATACTCCGCGGAGCGGGCAATTTCAGCTTTGCGGTGAAGGACTCAACACCCCAGTACCGCGCAAACACATCCAGGTACTTATAACCTGAGCCGGTGTTGAACAAAACGACCCGATCGCCGGTTTTCAGAAATCCGTTCTGCAGCAGCTGCTTGTACGCGGCCAGCGCTGCGCCACCTTCGGGAGCCGGGAAGATGCCTTCCTCAGACGCCATTTCCTTTACGCCATCCATGATGTCGTCGTCGCTGACTGCGACCGCTGTGCCGCCACTCCGGCGAATGATGTCCAGGATAAGAAAGTCGCCGTAGGCCTTGGGGACGCGCAATCCCGCCGCCAGGGTATGGGCATCCGGCCACATCTCCGATGCCGGTTTGCCTTCATGCAATGCTTTAGGTATCGGCGCGCAACCGTCTGATTGTACGCAAATCATCTTCGGCCTTCGTTCCTTGGGGATCCATCCCAGCTGCTCCATCTCCTCGAAGGCCTTCCACATTCCGATAAGGCCGACACCGCCTCCGGTGGGATAAATGATCGCATCCGGCAGCTCCCATCCCAATTGCTCGGCGACTTCGTAGCCCATGGTTTTCTTGCCCTCGATGCGAAACGGTTCCTTGAGGGTAGAAACATCGAACCAGCCTTCCTGGTCCTTGCGCTCTGCAACCATTCGACCGCAGTCGCTGATGAGTCCATCGACCAGTGTGAGATGAGCGCCGGCAGCTTGTACTTCGAGACGGTTGGCCACCGGCACATCTTTCGGCATGAAGATGTAAGCCTCGATTCCCGCCTGAGCTGCATAGGCGGCAAGGGCGCCTCCCGCATTGCCCGCCGAAGGCGCTGCAAGTTTCTTGAGTCCGTAACGCCGCGCCATGGTGAGTGCTGTACTCATGCCGCGCGCTTTGAACGATCCCGTCGGATTCAGCCCATCATCTTTAAGGAACAGGTCGGGATACCTGCGGCTGGCGAGCATCGGCGTCAGTCCCTCGCCGAGCGTCACCGGCTCGGCATCCGGGAGTACGGCGGCGTAGCGCCACATGCTGCTGGGACCGTCGGCAATCGAATCGCGCGAGGCACTCTTCCCAAGCTTGGCCAGGTCGTAACGTACGTAGAGTGGTCCGGCGCATCTTGGGCAAACATTCCGCGGCTGATCCGGCTTGATCTTTTCGCCGCACTTGCTGCACTCGAAGCAAATCATCACTGCCATGAGGAGTCCTTCAAGACGTTGCAGTGTAACACCGCCAAGGTCTGTGAGCCGTGATTCGGGAACGCGGATGGCTGGTATAATCCGCGCAGTTCCTGCCATTGCGATGAGTGAGCCGTCCACCCCCCTGATGCGGCAATACGCCGCGATCAAAAAAGAACATCCCAACGCTCTCCTCTTCTTTCGCCTCGGCGATTTCTATGAGCTGTTCTTTGATGACGCCGTGGTAGCCGCACATGAACTGGAGATCGCGCTGACCTCGCGCAACAAGGAAAAAGGCATAGCTATCCCCATGTGCGGCGTGCCCTACCATGCAGCGGAGAACTACATCGCCAGGCTGATTCGCAAGGGTTTCAAGGTGGCGATTTGCGAGCAGATGGAGGACCCTCGCCTGGCCAGGAAGATCGTGCGGCGCGAGGTCACGCGCGTGCTTACTCCGGGGACCGCTGCCGATCTGCAACTCGGTTCGGAGGAAAGCAATTTCCTGGCCTGCGTGGCCGCTAGTGGAAACGCGGTAGGATTCGCGGCGCTTGATCTCTCGACCGGCGAATTTCGCGCCACGGAGTTCCAGGGCGCAGACGCGGAGCAGCGTGTTCGCGAAGAGTTGCTGGTCCTTCGTCCGCGGGAGGTCCTGTTCGCCTCCTCCCTGCCCCTTTTTGAGCAGCCCGGCCACAAGACGACAGCTTCCGCTCATCCTGCGACACCACGTGTCGGATCGATTGAAACTGCGACCTGGGCCGAAACCCCGCTGGAAGATTGGGTCTTCTCGCCCGAGTATGCCATTCCGCTGGCGGAAAACCATTTCGGAGTGCTCTCCCTGGAAGGATTCGGGCTGGCGAACCGTTCGGCAGCAGCGACCGCGGCAGGCGCCGTATTGCACTACATCCGCACCACGCAACGCGGCTCGCTCGACCACGTAGACCGCATCGGCTACTACGAACGGCAGAACTGCCTGGTGCTCGACGCTGTCACCGTCCGCAATCTCGAGCTTATCGAACCTCTCTTCTCCGGGACCGACGACAGTTCTACTCTCTTCCGCTCTCTCGACTGCACCGTGACCCCGATGGGTAAGCGACTGCTGCGTGCCTGGATGCTGCGGCCTTCTATCGACCTTGCCGGGATCAATCAGCGCCTGGATGCAGTCGAGAGCATGACCAATAGCGTAGTAGCGCGTGAAGAGCTCCGCCGGTCACTGGAGGGCATCCTTGACCTGGAGCGCCTGCTGAGCCGCGTAACCCTGGAAACGGCGAATCCACGTGACCTGCTCGCCCTTTCGGGCTCGGTCGCAAAGTTGCCCGCGGTACGGGCGGCACTGGCCCGCATCCCGGCTGAGCGGCTGGAGACCTTGCATGCGCAATGCGACGAACTCGGCGACCTGCACGCGCGCATCGTGGCGACCATTGAGGATGAGCCGCCCTTGACGCTCATTGACGGCGGCGTCATTCGCCCGGGAGTCGATGCGACACTCGACGAGTTGCACAACCTCAGCCGCAACAGCAAGCAATACGTCGCCCAGATCGAGCAGCGCGAGCGCCAGCGTACCGGCATCGGCTCGTTGAAAGTAAAGTTCAACAGTGTCTTCGGCTACTACCTGGAGATCTCCAAGGCAAACCTGCATCTCGCGCCCGCCGACTACGAGCGCAAGCAGACACTGGTGAACGCAGAGCGCTTCACGACTCCCGAGCTTAAGGAATATGAAGCCAAGATACTCGACGCCCAGGAGAAGATGGTTGAGATCGAGCGCCGGCTCTTTGCTGAACTGCGCTCCGGGATCGCGGCCGAGGCGCGGCGAATCCGCCAGACCGCGCTGGCTCTGGCCGAGATCGATGTGCTCGCAGCCTTCGCCTCCCTGGCCGCCAATCGCCGATATTGCCGGCCGCAGCTCGACCATTCCGGCGACATCGAGATCATCGAGGGCCGGCACCCGGTCATCGAGCAGCAGGATCTGGCAGGCATCTCTGACCGCTTCGTGCCCAACGACCTCTACCTCAACGGGAGCACGCACTCCGTGCTTGTTATCACCGGGCCGAACATGGGAGGCAAGTCGACCTACCTGCGGCAGGCAGCGCTCATCGTACTGATGGCGCAGATGGGATCGTTCGTGCCCGCACGGTCGGCTCGAATCGGCCTGGTCGATCGCATCTTCACCCGCATTGGCGCTTCTGACAATCTGGCGCGCGGCCGCTCCACGTTCATGGTCGAAATGACGGAAACGGCGGGGATCCTCAACACCGCAACTCCCCGCTCCCTGGTGCTGCTCGACGAGGTGGGGCGCGGCACGGCAACCTATGATGGGCTGGCGATCGCGTGGGCCGCGGTCGAGTACATCCACGCCCATACCCGGGCCAAGACACTCTTCGCCACGCACTATCACGAACTGACGGAGCTGGCCGACCGCCTCAGCGGCGTGAAGAATTATCACGTCAGCGTGAAGGAGAGCGGTGGCGGCATTGTATTTCTGCGCAAGGTCGAACAAGGAGCCGCGGACAAGAGTTACGGCATTGAAGTGGCGAAGCTGGCAGGTCTGCCTCCGGATGTCGTTCATCGCGCCCGTGAAGTGCTCGCCGAGCACGAGCACGCCGAGCAGAGCGCAATCGACCATTTAGCGCACGACGAATTCGAGGACCGGGGACCGATGCAGCTTACCATCTTCACCCCGCTGTCGCAGAAGATCGTGGATCGCATCAGGCAGACGGATCTGAACCGGCTCAGCCCGCTGGAGGCCCTGAACCTGCTGCATGAGTTGAAGAAGCAGATGGAGTGAACTGCTGTCGCAACGGTGAACCACGCTGCGTACCTGAATTCCCCGGCCCCAATTGCTACACTTCCCTCTTCAACCTTATGGCCGTGCGATCCAGGCTTGAACTTCGCCAGCAGGTCGGGCAGCTCATGATCATGGGCTTCGATGGGACCGGGGTCTCGGCGCGGCTGCGCTCGATGCTGGGGACGTTCTATCCAGCCGGTGTGATCCTTTTCAAGCGGAACATCGAGGAGGCGGCACAGGTGCATTCGCTGCTCGGTCGAGCGAGGACGGTCTCGGCAACCCCGATGTTTCTCTGCGTCGATCTCGAGGGCGGCACCGTCGACCGGCTGCGCGACGTGATCGCGCCGGCGCCTTCCGTGTCCGACGTTGCAGCGACCAGGGCGAAGAAGCTGTTTCGCAAGCACGCACGGCTGCTGGGCAAACAAGCACGCGCGCTGGGCTTCAACACCGACTTCGCTCCGTCCCTGGATCTCGCATGCGACGCGTCCAGGTCCGTGCTGGGCTCGCGGACTGTCTCCCCCGATCCGGGCGAGACCATCTGCTTTGCCCGCGAATTTCTGCGCGGATTGCGCGAGGCGGGTGTCCTGGGCTGCGGAAAGCACTTTCCGGGACTCGGCGAAGCGAGCCTTGACACACACAGCGAGCTGGCATCCGTCGACAAGCCCTGGACGAAGCTGTGGAAAGACGACTTGCTTCCCTATCGCGACCTGCGTAACGAATTGCCTTTCGTCATGGTGTCGCATGCGGCGTATCCGGCTGTAACCGGGGATCGCATACCAGCTTCGCTTTCGAAGAAATGGATGACGGACATTCTGCGCAGAAAAATCGCGTATCGCGGGCTCATCGTCTGTGATGACCTGGACATGGGCGGCGTGCTCCGATCGGCATCGATAGAAGACGCCACCGTCGAGACGCTGCGCGCCGGCGCCGATATGTTCCTGGTTTGCCAGAAGGAGGAGAGCGTGTGGCGCGCGTTCGAGGCCGTCTACAAACGCGCGGAACAAGACAGGAAATTTGCCAGGCTGGTCGGAGAGAAAGCTGCTCGTGTCCTGATGTTCAAGAAAAAATCCCGGGAGTTGAAGGCACGCGTGCCTCCTGCTCCTTCCGCGGAGAACGTTGATCGGCTGCGCCGCCGGATGCGGGCGTTTAGCGAGGAGGTACGGCGGCATTCGCCTTCTTCGGCACGGGTGCCGGCATGATCGTCGCCGGCATCATGAGCGGCACGTCCGCCGACGGCATTAACGTCGCCCTTACGCGCATTCAGGGCCGCGGCCTCCGCTCCCGGCTTGAATTGCTCGCGCATTACGAGTTTCCTTACTCTGCTGGTGTTCGCCAAACGATTCTTGCAATGATGAATGCGGGATCGGCCAGCGTAGCCGATCTCGCGCGCCTCAACTTTCTCCTGGGAGACTTATACGCTGATGCTGTTCGCGCAGCGCAACGCCGTGCCCGGGTGGAATGTGAGCTGATTGGCTGCCACGGGCAGACGCTCTACCATCAAGGCGCGGCGCGACCGTATCTCGGAAGAAGGATCGCCTGTACGTGGCAGACGGGAGAGGCGACGGTCATCGCTGCCAGGGCCGGCGTGCCGGTCGTTTCCGATTTCCGTCCCGCCGATATGGCTGTGGGAGGCAAGGGCGCGCCGTTGGTTCCCATCCTGGATTATGTGCTCTGCCGCCATCGGCGCTATGGCCGCATCGTGCAGAACATCGGAGGCATCGCAAACCTGACAGCGATACCACCGCGCGCAACACCCAGCGAGGTGATCGCATTCGATACCGGCCCGGGCAACATGGTGATCGATGCAGTGACCCAGCGCCTCTTCGACCGCCAGTACGATCGCAATGGCCGGCTGGCCGCGCGGGGCGAGCCCATCCCGCGCGTGTTTGAGCACATGCTGCGTGATGCGTTCTTCCGCCAGAAGCCTCCGAAGACCGCGGGGCGTGAGCAGTTTGGCCGCGAGTTTGTAAGCGAGTTTCTGCGCCTGTGCCGGCGGGCTGACCACAACGATATCGTCGCAACGGCGACCCTGTTAACGGCGCGTTCCATCAGCCTGGCTATTCGAAGGTTCGTACTGCCGATGCTCGACGCGCGCCAGGAAGTCGCTGGAAGGCCGCAACGCTTCCGCGAGTTTGTCGTATCCGGCGGCGGAACGAAGAACAACACCCTGATGAGCATGATTCGCGCGGAGCTTGCGCCGTTAAAGATACGCGTGCGGACCACAGACGACTTTGGAATTCCTTCACAGGCCAAGGAGGCGGTCGCATTTGCCCTGCTCGCCTATCAAACATGGCGGCGCGTGCCCTCCAATATCCCTTCGGCGACCGGCGCGGAGCGGCCCGCCATCCTAGGCAAGATCAGCTATGCATAGTTTTCCTGTGCGCCTCTCGCTGGCCGTGGTATCGAGTGCCCTGGTCTTGCTTGTCGGCTGCTCTGGCAAGCCCGACCCGCGCACCCTGGTCATGATCATCGAAAGCAGCCCCACGAATCTCGATCCGCGTGTGGGACTGGACGCCTTCTCGGAGCGCATCGATGAACTGCTTTTCGACTCCCTGGTGCGCCGCGACCAGCACTTCAACCTCATTCCGTGGCTGGCTGACAGTTGGGAGATCCCCGACCCCCTCACCTACGTCTTCCGCCTGCATCACGGTGTTCACTTTCATGATGGACAACCGCTCACCTCGCGCGATGTGAAATGGACTTTCGATTCGCTGCTCACCGGCAAGGTACGCAGTTCGAAAACCAGCACCTATAAGTGGGTTGATCATATCGACGCGGCGGATGACTACACCGTCGTCTTCCACCTGAAAGAACCTTTTGCCTCGCTGTTGTGGAACCTCTCGGACGGCGCCATCGGGATCGTGCCTTACGGCAGCGGAGAAGATTTCAGCCTCCATCCGATTGGCTCGGGTCCCTTTCGTTATGTCAGTGCACAGCAGGACAAGGAGGTGATCGTCGATCGCAATCCGCAATACTGGGCGGCGCCAGCGAAGGTCGATCGCGTCGACTTCAAGGTCATTCCCGACGCTACGACACGCGCCCTCGAACTGCGCAAGCAGAGCGCCGACATCGCCGTCAACGCCCTCACCGCCGACACCGTCCTCACCCTGAAGAAAGACCCTGACCTTACCGTCATGCACTCGCCCGGTACCATCTACTCCTATCTGGCTCTGAACCTGCGAGACCCGATTCTCAAGGATGTTCGTGTGCGCCATGCCATCGCCTATGCGATCAATGTGCAACCTATCATTCATTACATCTGGCGCGACCAGGCACAACCCGCCTACAGCGTGCTCCCGGCGGAACACTGGGCTTACGACTCCAATGTCGCGAAGTATCCGTACAACCCGGCTCGAGCGCGCCAGATTCTCGATGATGCAGGTTACAAGCCGGTGAACCGGGTTCGTTTCCACATCACCATGAAGACTTCGACGGAGGAATCGACCCGCCTGGTGGCCGCTGTGCTGCAACAACAGTTGCGTGAGGTGGGAATCGCGCTCGACATCCGCACCTTCGAATTTGGAACCTTCTACGCCGATATATCGAAGGGGGCCTATCAGCTTCATTCGCTGCGCTGGATCGGCGGCAACCAGGACCCGGACATCTTCGAAGACATCTTTGACTCCAGCAGCTTTCCTCCCCGGCGGCACAACCGCACGTTCTATTCGAACTCGCGGGTCGACGCGCTGATCCGTGAAGGACGCAGCACGCTCGACCTCGAGAAACGCAAGGTCATCTACGACGAGATCCAGCAGATCGTCGCTGAAGATCTGCCTTACATCAATCTGTGGAACTTCGACAACGTGCTGGTGCATACCAACCGGGTACACGGCATCGACCTGAATCCCTCAGGCAACTACGATTTCCTGCGGACCGCCGAGGTCGCGCGCTGACGCCTGCGTCGTTCACGCTCCGTGGTACCATCGAAGTTCAACGACACCAAAGGACAGGAACAGCTTGCGCATTCTCTTCGTCGGCGACATCTTTGGCCGGCCCGGACGCACCATGGTGCACGAGCGGTTGCCCGGGCTACAGGCACAGCACGGGGTTGAACTCACCATAGCCAACGGTGAGAACGCCGCCGGCGGCTTTGGCATCACACCGCAAATCGCCGAAGAATTGTTCGAACTCGACATCGATGTCATTACGACCGGCAATCACATCTGGGACAAGCGCGAGATCATCGACTACATGAACTCGGCCAACGGCAACGAAGCATCGCTCGCCCGCCGCGTTCTGCGTCCCGCCAACTATCCAGCGGGGACCCCGGGGCATGGCTGGTACCAGGGGAACACGCGCAGCGGCATACCCTATGCCGTCGTCAACCTGCAGGGCCGGGTCTTTATGGCCAACAACGACGACCCTTTCCGGATTGCCGACGACCTGCTCGGGCGGACGACCGCCAAGGTCATCCTGGTCGACATTCACGCTGAGGCAACGTCGGAAAAGATTGCCTTGGGCTGGTACCTCGAGGGACGGGTGACTGCCGTGCTGGGCACGCACACACACGTACCCACGGCCGACGAAAAGGTTCTGCCCGGCGGAACAGCCGTGCAGACCGACGTCGGAATGACTGGCCCTTACGACAGTGTCATAGGTGTCCAGAAGGACCAGATCGTGCAACGCTTTCTCACCAACATGCCTGCCCGGTTCGAGGTTGCGTCGAACGATGTCCGGCTATGCGCAACCCTCATCGACTGCGACCCCGTGTCCGGACGCGCAACCGGCATCGAGCGCATCATGTTGCGGCAGGAATAACTCACCACACGTGAGGATTGTTAGCCGTTCCTGAGTTGATGTCGACCCACTGCTCGGTTCGTCGGCTCAGGTACCAGCAGGGCTTGTCGCCGAAGTGGGGAAACATCGCGTGGACGCAGTCATAAGCATAATCTCCGTCGTACTGCACCTCCACCCTTCCACTTTTTAGAGGGATGCGGTAAAAGCGGTGCACGGTCACGCTGCCGAATTTTTGGCGACCGGGTGGGATCGGGAGTCGCAGGGCAAGATAGTCGACGAGGAACACGGCCAGGGCCAGACCGCAAACCAACAATGCCGCCAGGAACCTGCGCCTCGTTCTCACGTGCCCACACCCCTTTTCGAGCCCCCGGCCAAATTCTAAGTTACGTGGCAGCCTACGCGTAAGGCAGGTTGTCAGCTGCACACCGTAAAGCCAGGTCGCACGTTCTGAACATCCGTGCGCCCAAGCCGATCAGAAATTTGGTTGAGTTGAGTTCTTACGGCTCGACGCGCATCATAGCTTTATAGACACCCTCGACGTCGGCTGGGTTGGCAGACTGCAACCCCTCGAACCTCGCCAGTGTGATTGCTCTGGGCGAGGGAGGTGGGTGCGGTTTCCTGGCAGCGCTGAAAGGACCAAACACGTTGAGCCCAGGGCTACACATTCGGACGCCCAGGACCACGCAAGGCGGCGGGGGCCGCGGCCCGACTGCCGGTTGGCCGGGTGGGGGAGGGGGTGGGGGAGGTGGTCGGGGCGACGACTACCCCAGCTACGGAGAACGCTTGCGCCGCTACCGCATGGGAGTGCTGCTGGCTCTGTCCTCCGTAGTCATGCTCTTCGTCTCGTTCACTACTGCCTACGTTGTGCGTAAAGCAGGGGCGGTGTGGGATCCTGCGCGCAACGACTACGTCAGCAACTGGGTTCCCGTGACGCTGCCGGTGAAACTGCTTCTGCTCAACACGTTCGGGTTGCTGTTGAGCAGCCTGACTCTCGAGGTTGCACGTCGGCGAGCTGCCGAAGATGTCGCGCTGTCGCCGATCGTTGACATCCCGGGCGTTCGCGCCAGCGACAGCAATGCCCTTCCCTGGTTGTGGACAACGATCGTGCTGGGAATGGCATTTCTTGCCGGCCAGGCCTTTGCCTGGTACCTGCTCCAGCAAGCGAACCGAAGCCTGGTAACCACCGTCAGCAGTTCGTTTTTCTTCATGCTGACGGGCGTGCATGCCGTCCATCTTGCCGGTGGAATCATGGCGCTCTTCTATGCCGGGATGACGGTATGGCTGCATCGGCCGCCGGAGACGCGTCGTATTGTAGTCGACGTCACAGCATGGTACTGGCACTTCATGGGCGCGTTGTGGATCTACATCTTTTGCTTGCTGTACTTCGCACGGTAGCTAACCTCGCACCGCCCTCATGCTCAAAGGACAGTTTATAATCGAGAGTTTCGGCACCATGTATCGGCTGGATATGGGGATCTGGCCGACCGATGCTCCTACGAACTAGGCTGCCTGGGAAACCCTGTCCGAATGGCGAACGACAACATCACCGTGCGCGGGGCGCGCGTCCACAACCTGAAAAACATCGACTTTGAGGTCCCGCACAATGCCATGACAGTGGTTACCGGCGTGTCGGGCTCAGGCAAGTCTTCGCTTGCGTTCGACACGATCTATGCCGAGGGCCAGCGTCGTTACGTGGAGTCCTTGTCTGCCTATGCGCGACAGTTTCTGGAGCGCATTGAGAAGCCGGACGCCGACGTAATCGACGGCATCGCGCCCGCGGTTGCCATCCGGCAGAAAAACACAACGCGCAATCCGCGCTCCACGGTCGCAACCGCCACTGAGATCTACGACTACCTGCGCCTGATGTTTGCCCGCGTGGGACGCACCTTCTGCGTGAACTGTGGGCAGGAAGTCCGCAAAGACACCGTGGACGAGGTCGCGGATCACATTCTTTCGCTCTGCGAAGGCACGCGGTTGCAAGTGTTCTTTCCCCTCCAGCCGTCCCCGCCGCCGGGCGCCAAGCCGGCAGAGCCTAAAGCGCGTCGCGCCAGCAAGAGTAAGACGGCCCCTCGCGCCGACGACGGATTGCTCAAGGAGCGCTTGTTCGAGCTGCGCAAGCGCGGATTCAACCGGCTATTCCAGAGCGGAAAAATGGTTGAGTTTTCGACGCCGGAGTCGCTGCTGGAACTGAACTTTGCCGAGACCGTCTATGTGCTGGTGGATCGCCTCGCCGTAAGTCCGGACATTCGGTCACGGGTGGTCGATGCTGTCGAGCAGGGCTACCGTGAAGCCGGGGAGGTATGGTTTGAAACAGCCGCAGCTGGCGGCGAAGCGGCCGGGCGCTTTCGATTCTCGCAGCGCTTCGAATGCAAAACCTGCGGCATTCGCTATGAAGAGCCGGAGCCGCGACTGTTCTCTTTTAATAACCCCTTCGGCGCCTGTCCGAAATGCCAGGGATTCGGCAACACCATCGATTTTGACCTGAACCTGGTCATTCCCAACAAGTCGTTGACCCTGGCCGAAGGGGCAATTGAGCCTTGGACGAAGCCGAAGTATCGCCCGCTCGCTACCGAGATGCGCCGGCACGCGCGCGCCGCAGGTATCCCAATCGATGTACCCTGGCATGACCTGGCGGCAGAACAACAGAATTTCATCATCAACGGCGACGGCAAGTTCTGGGGTGTGCGGGGCTTTTTCGAGCACCTGGAGCGGAAGAAATACAAGCTCCATGTGCGTGTTTTTCTCAGCCGCTATCGCGGATACTCGGTCTGTTCGAGTTGCGAAGGGCGGCGGCTTCGTCGCGAAGCCCGACAAGTGAAAGTTGGCGGCAAGGATATTTGCCAGGTATCGTCGATGACCGTCGAGGAGGCGGCAGGTTTTTTTGGCAAGGTGGAGCTCACCCCACAGGAAGCCGCCATCGCCGAAAAACTCCTGGATGAAATTCGTGACCGGCTGCGCTTTTTGAATGAAGTCGGGCTCGAATACCTTACGCTGGACCGCCTGGCCTCGACCCTGTCGGGCGGCGAGGCGCAGCGTATCCAACTTGCCACATCGCTGGGTTCGCGCCTGGTGGGCACGCTCTACGTGCTGGACGAGCCTTCGATCGGATTGCACAGCCGCGACACCCAGCGGCTCATCAAGATCCTGCATGACCTGCGTAACCTTGGCAACACGATCCTGGTCGTCGAACACGACGCGGCAATCATGCATGCCTCCGATAACATCATCGATCTCGGACCCGGCGCCGGTGAAAATGGCGGGCGCGTGATTGCGACGGGAAACTACGATGAGATCAGGAGTAACCCGCAGTCGCTGACTGGCCGTTACCTGAATGATGAGTTGCGCATCGCCATGCCTCCGTCCCGGCGGACCAGCACCAGGAAGATCAAGCTCTTCGGCGCCCGCGCGCACAACCTGAAGAAAGTCGATGTCACCATACCGCTCGGTCTGCTGGTGGCGATTACCGGTGTCTCGGGCTCCGGCAAATCGACCCTGGTGCACGACGTGCTTTACAACGCGCTGGCTGCGGAAAAGGGACAGATCACGGGAGGTCCCCAGGCCGAGGTCGATCGCATCCAGGGGGCCGAATGGATCGACCAGGTCGTGCTGGTCGATCAGTCGCCCATCGGGCGCACGCCTCGTTCGAATCCTGTGACTTATATCAAGTCGTTCGATGCGATTCGCGAACTATTCGCTTCCCTGCCCGAGAGCCGCAAGCGAGGCTACACCGCGGGACACTTCTCCTTTAACGTTCCTGGCGGCCGCTGCGAGGTCTGCCAGGGCGACGGTACCGTAACGGTAGAAATGCAGTTCCTGGCTGACGTCGAGCTGATCTGCGAAGAGTGCAAAGGCGCGCGCTACAAGCCCGAAATCCTTGAGATTCACTATCACGGAAAAAATATCCACCAGGTGCTGAATCTTACCGTGAAAGAGGCGCTGCACTTCTTCTCGGGAGTGCCCAAGATCGTTGACAAACTGCGTGTGCTGGAAGAGGTCGGGCTGGGCTACCTCCGGCTTGGACAATCAGCCACGACGCTCTCGGGCGGCGAGGCGCAGCGCATGAAACTGGCGGCGCATTTGCAGCCGGGCCAGGGCGATATTGGCCGGCCTCGCAGCGAGCAGAACAAGCGTAAGCTCCGCACGCTCTACATTTTCGATGAGCCCACCACGGGGCTGCATTTCGATGACGTCAGCAAGCTGCTGGCAGCTTTCCGCCGCTTGATCGAGGCGGGAGGATCGATCGTCGTGATCGAACACAATCTTGACGTGATCAAGACCGCGGATTGGGTGATTGACCTGGGGCCGGAAGGTGGTGACGCGGGCGGGCGAGTCGTCGCTTCGGGTCCTCCCGAGTTGATTGCCAGTGCTCCCAATTCCTACACCGGCCAGTGGCTGGCGCGCATCCTATCGGGCAACGGGAACTCACCATCCCATGCTCGCTAAGGCCAATGTTGTTGCTTCCGTACTCCTGCACCTGTTCGTTGGCGTGTCCCTGCCGCCGCAGGCAGGATCACAAGAAAGCCAGCCAACCGTACGTCACCATCGGGTCGAAGAAAATTCACCCGCAGATGCGACTACGCCGGAGGTCGACCAGGCTGAAACTGCGATCGCAAAGGGCGACTTCGCCGCTGCCCAGGCCCTGCTGCAAAAGGCTGTGGCCGCCAGTCCGGAGGATTATCGTGCCTGGTTCGATCTCGGCTATGTTTATAACGTCAACCACCAGGCAGCCGACGCGATTGACGCTTACCGCAAGTCCGTGGCTGCCAGGCCGGATGTGTTCGAGTCGAACCTGAACCTTGGAATTTTGCTGGCGAAACAAGGACAGAATGCGGAGGCTGCCAAGTATCTGACCGCTGCAACTGGGCTCAAACCCACTGCTCATCCCGACGAAGGCTTGGCCCGCGCCTGGCAGTCGCTGGGCCACGTGCTTGAAGGCAGCGATCCTCAGCAGGCTCTCAGCGCTTATTCGCAGGCAGCAAAACGCAATCCAAGAGACGCCGAACCTCACCTGTCGGCGGGAATTCTGCTGGAAAAACAAAACAACCTGGAGGCTGCCGCGCTCGAATACCAGGCCGCGGCTGATCTCGATCCGAAGTCGCAAGAGGCTATCGCCGGGCTGGCGAACATCTACACCAGGGAGAAAAAGTATCCACAGGCCGAGGCGGCGCTGCGGCAGTTGCTCGAAGTCCATCCCTCGGATAACAACGCGCGCGTGCAGCTGGGACGGGTCCTGGCCGCCCAGGGCAAAACAGAAGATGCTGCCAGGGAACTCAGGGCGGGGCTTCACACTTCGCCGGCTGATCCCCAGGCGGCGCTGGAGCTGGGAACGCTGTACGTGAACGCCGGCAAGGACTCCGAGGCGGAGCAACAGCTTCGCATCGCGGTTGCGGGCATGCCCCAGAGCGCTGACGCTCACCTCGCGCTCGGCTCCCTGCTGATGCACGAGAAAAAATACCCTGAAGCCCAACAGGAGCTGCTCATCGCGATCAAGCTCAAGCCCGACGACGGGCAGGCTTACGGCAACCTGGCGGTAGTTGCGTCGGAGAACAAAGATTACAAGCTGGCGATTCGCGCCCTCGACGCGAGGGCGAAATACCTGCCGGAAACGGCTGCGTCCTATTTTCTGCGCGCCACCTCCTACGATTCCTTGAAGGCGGTGCCGCAGGCAGTGGAATATTATCAGCGGTTCCTGGCTGCTCCCGATGCCGTGAAGATGCCTGACCAGCAGTGGCAGGCGCGCCACAGGCTGGTTGCGCTCGATCCGCAGCACCGGGACAGGTACCAGGACACGAAGTAGCAATGCAACTCCACCTTCGATCCCTGGCACTCCTCTTGCTGCTCACGACTCTCGCGCCGGGCAGCACCGAATCGCTGCCTGAGCTGAAAGCGAAAGCCGATGCCGCGCATGGCGGCGAGCAAGCCAAACTTTGCCTGGACTACGCTCGTCGCGATCTGGAAGCTGCCAACGATCTCTATACCAAAGGCGATGTCGAGAAAGCACAGGCGGAGATCCGCGAGGTGGTGGAATACGCGCATAAAGGAGCGGATGCGGCAAAATCATCGGGAAAGCGGCTGAAGCAAACCGAGATTGCGTTGCGCGAACTTGCCAAGCGCATGCACGATATCGCGGACTCTCTCTCCTTCGAGGATCGCCCGCCAGTGCGCCAGGCGGTCGACGACATCGAAGGAGTGCGCTCGGATCTGCTGGCCAAGATGTTTCAAAAATGAGGGTGAGCCCGCCACGCGGATAGGGAGAAATGGTGATGTTTCGTCAGTGTTGGTTCGTCGGATTGGTGGTTCTTGTCTGTTGTTGGCCTGGTTCGGCGGCCCATCCGCAGACCCGCGAGCGCGACCCGCTCAATGACAAGGAAATCGGCGAAATGCGCGATACGGCCGACTTCCCGGACAAGCGTCTGGAGCTGATGATCAAGTTCGCCCGAGCGCGCATGACGGAAATCGACCAACTGCGCTCTAACGCGAAGGGCGCGAAGGACCGCCCGCGCCAGATCCACGACCTGCTGCAAGACTTTACCACTCTCGTTGATGAGATCGACGACAACATCGACATGTACGCTTCTCACAAGACCGACATGCGAAAAGGACTGAAGCTGCTAATTGAAGCTGACAGCGAGTGGTCGCTCAAGCTGCGCGCCCTGAAGGAGCAGTCCCCTCCGGAAGAGCTCGAGCAATACTCTTTCCTGCTGGCCAATACCGTCGACGCGGTGAACGATAGCGCCAAGGGGGCACGGGAGACTCTGCAGGAACAGGTCGAGCTGGCCAAGGACAAGAAGCTGAACAAGGTGTATACGGAACGGCCCGATTAGTGCGAACCATGACCGGACCAAAACTAAGAAGCCGCCCTAGTTCCCCCTGAGGCGGCTTCCACTTTACGGGTTTTTCGAGAGTAGCGCTCTCGAGCTACAAACGTATCAGACGCACCCGCGGTCCTGCAATACTTGAAAAAGCCTTAGTCCCGGAGTGTCAATACAATTAACAGCCCAGTAATACTTGCAGGGTGGTCTGTCGGCAGCCGTGGTAGGTTTATGGTGTCTTGCGCGTTGATCTTCACGAGGTTTTCCGGCAATCATACCGCGAACTGCGGCCGCGAGCGCCCATCCCCGAGTTTTGTGTCGAATTTTATTCCTTCACCAACGTGAACAACACGATTCGTCTCCGTGATGGCGTATTGCGGGTGCGCATCTCCGACCTGCTGGCCGGCGCGCCGAGGAGCGTTCTCGAGGCCATTGCCCACATCCTCCTTGCGAAGATCTACCACAAACGCATCGAGCCGGTTCATGCCACGCGTTATCGCCGATATGTTGCCAGCCATGACATGCGTTCGAAGGCTCATCTCGTGCGGCAGATCCGGGGTCGCAAGCGAATCGCATCGGCGCGAGGCCAAGTCTATGATCTCGAGCAGGTTTTCGACGATCTTAACCTGCATTTTTTCTACGGGCTGATGGCGCGCCCGCAAATGACCTGGAGCCATTCCCACGCTCGTAACAGCCTGGCTCACTACGACCCGGCCCACAATGCCATCGTGGTCAGCCGTGTCTTCGACAACCCTCGCGTACCACGCTTTGCCGTGGAATACATCGTCTACCACGAAATGCTCCACCTCAAGCATCCTGTGCGGTTACGGGGGAGCCGTCGCTGCGTCCACGGCCCGGAGTTTCACGAAGAAGAGAAGTTATTTCCCCAATTAGACGACGCGAAGAGATTTCTTAAGACTTTATAGTCCCCTCAACCCGTCGATTGCACGGGAAACCGGGTGCGACCCCAGACTCCGCTGGAGGATCCCTCGTCCGGCAGGTATGCCGCACCTTCGATCGTGGTTCGGCTGGTGATGTCAGCCAGTTGTTCCGCATTGGTCTCGACACGGTACAGCGGGCGCGACGAGTTGGCGAAACGCATCTTGTAGGGATGTTCGCCGGTCATGTAATCGCAACTCAATCCGCAGGCTATTGACTGCGCTGTCGCCTCATAGATCAAAACAGCCCCGGGCGAATAGCGCGCCCACTTTGGGTCAAAATAAATTGTGTAAAAACGCCGCCACTCTGCCTCGCGAAAAGTGACCAGCCCGGCGACCAGGTCGTCGGGGGTTTCGAGGGTGAAAATGTCGCAGCGCTCTCCTTCTGCCGCCGCAACTGCGACCATGAAGTCGCGTCGGGCTGCATCGCAAAAAATGTTATTGGAATCGTTCGCGAACTGTTCGCTCTTGCGGGAATACAAACAACGCACTAACTCCGCGTCACTGCCGGAATAATCGCGCAGGAAAACCCCCTTCTTCTGCATCCGGCGAAACTGCCGGCCCAGGCGCGAATGTGCCGCCCGAAACTCTTCTTCACCGGTCAAGTCGTGTCGCACCTGGGGAGCGCTTGCAAAGGGTTCCAGGGGGAACTCCTGCCATCCGGCAGTGGCGGAGGGCGCTTCGACTGAGATCACTGACAGCGGCAACTTCAGGCCCGCCAGGCGCTCCCATGCCAGCCGCAGCACCTCTCGATCACCCACGCACAGCACATCGCGATAATCGAACAGGGCCTCACCGAGAAGCTCTAACCGCCTTGCCTTGTGATGAACGGCGGCAGGAACAATGGCTGCTCCCGAATCGCTCTCGACGGCGACCACTGCCGGCGTCAGACGGTCACGAAATACCTGGGCTGCCAGGCGGTTCCACCCATACCGCTGGAAGATGCTGTGCGGCGTGACAACCAGCATCTCGCCCCACAGCCGGGAGAAACGGTCCATCTCGCCAGCAGACTCAGCGATTCTTGTGCGCAAGGAGATCATGACCAGGAAACGGTGGTGAAGGTTTAGAAGCAGGCAGAGGAGCAGGAGTTGTGAAACCCCACGCTTTCAGTCAGCCGCTTCCATTTCAACCGGCTGGTGAGCATTCGACACTCCCGCGCCCCGGTAGGCCCGCATTACATCGTCCAGGGACACAACGCCCACCAGTTGCTGCAAGTTAGCGCGGTGCACCACCGGCAGGATAGGCCAGTCGCCAATGACGCGGAGAGCCATGTCGAGCGGGTGATCGGGATGGAGATAGGGAATGGAGACGGTCAGGATGCCGCTGAGCTTAAGGTCCTTCGTGCTCGGCGATGCCAGCAGGGTGGTGCGGCTGATGGCTGACCATCGCTCCCTGCCCAGCCCCACTACAAAGAATTCCTGGACTGATCCTTGAACCTCCTCCTGGGCACCTTTCACCGACATCTGGCGGCCGAGCGTCTGCCCGACGGGCGGCCGCATGGCATCCTCAACGCGCAAGAGCCGCACTTCGCGTTCCTCTTCCAGCGAAGGAAGCTCCAGTCCATCCTGGCGCGAGAGCAGATCGAAGATGGGAGTCGGCTGGAAGCGGCGAGAAATAAAGTAGGCAATCGCGTTCGACAGGATGACGGGCACGATGATGCTGTAATTGCCGCTCACTTCGAGAATCATGAACACCGATGTCATGGGCGCTCGCAATATCCCGGCAAACAGTGTGCCCATGCCCACGAGCGCGTATGCTCCGACCGGAACGACAATGTGCGGCACCATGCTGCGCTCCGCCATGCCGACTGCACCGCCGATCATGGCTCCCATGAACAGCACCGGGGCAAACAGGCCTCCAGGCGTCCCGCTGCTGAAGGAGAGCCCGGTGGCAACAATCTTCAATGCGCCGAGGACGGCGAGAATCTGCCACGTGTACTGCTCGTGCATCGCCTGGTCGATGAAGTTGTAACCGGCTCCCATGACTTGCGGAAACCAGATGCCGATTAACCCGATCAACAGTCCTGCGGCGGCGGGCTGGAAGTACTGTGTCCATGCCGGAAGTTGGCTCAGCCTTGGCCTCAGGTACGCGATGTACTTCACGAACGCCAGCGAGGCGAAGCCTCCAATGACGCCGAGGATGGCATAGGCTCCCAGTTCGCCGATGTGTTCCAGGTGGTATGGCGGAACATGAAAAAGAGGCTCGTCACCGAGAAACCAGCGTTCGACAACCGTGCTCGAGATCGCCGCCAGCACCACTGCGCCAAGAATCCCCGCCGTCCAGCGGCCGATTACCTCTTCGATAACGAACAGCACTGCAGTGATGGGCGAGTTAAATGCCGCAGCAAGTCCAGCGGCAGCGCCCACAGGCGCGATCAACCGCAATTTCTCGCGCGACAACCGGAGCCGCCGTCCCAGCGCCGAGGCCAACCCGGCGCCGATTTGCAGGGATGGATCTTCCGGACCGAGCGACTGTCCGCTGCCAATCGCCAGCGCGCTGGTGATGAACTTGCCGACCACGGTAAGGACCGGAATGTAGCCGTCATAGATGTAGAGGGCCGACTTGGTCTGGTTGACGCCGCTGCCTCGGGCCTTGGGACAAAAACGGATAACAAGAAACGCGATCACCAGCCCCGCCACCATGGGAGCGATGAACACGCGCGGGACCGGCGGCTGCAACGAGCTGCCCAGCAGTTTGAGCCCCAAAAACTCAATGCACATCCGGAAACAAACCACCAGCAGGCCTGCGGCAATGCCAATCAGCATCGCCAGCACGAGGAAGAACTGTTCCTCGCGTAGACTGAAGCGCGCCGGCGACAGCATGCTGCGCATCACGTCCCAGTACTTGCGGCGCGTCGGCGTGTATACCCTGGCAACACTCTTCGGCCGCGTTTGCGGTGTAGGTCGGGCGGCCTCGCTCGAATTGTTCGTCTCCGGCAACTGCGAGCTCATTGCATCATTCCACTTTGATGCTGCGCCAGCACCAGCAACGCCCGGTCCGTCACGCTGAGGTCAGGACAAAGAGGTTGGGTAGCGTTCTCCACACGGAAGACGAAATCCATGGTCGGTTCGAGGGAATCGGGATGCCTGAGCAATGCCCTTTCTGAAGCGGCACTCTTCATCTGCAAGGCGCTGGCATGGAGCTGTTGCAGGTTGACGCGAGCAGCTGTCAGCCTGTCCGCCGCGGCTGGCGTGGCCTGCAAACCCGCGCCGTTCGCCGGCTTTGCTGACAAGCCCGGCGAAGTAAGGTTGTATCCCCTCCGCGATGCGCAACTGGTCAATCGGTCAAGAGCCGCATCGAAGGCCAACGCAACACGCTGGGCGCGTTGTTCCAACGACAGTCCGCGTAGTCCTGGTGCGACGCGCAGTACCTCCCGCACAAGCTCCAGCTCCTCCCTGGCGTCGGCCAGGCCGGGGTTGTGTTCCACGGCCGCGGCCAGCTTCCGCTCCGCCTCGCGGTAGTCGCCCATGGCAAACGAGGCTTCACCATCACCGAGCCAGGCTCGACTATTCGTGGGATCGCTGCTCAACACGGACTCATACACGTCCTGGGCGCGCGGATATTCGCTCATCTGCAGCAGAAGCTGTGCGAGCTCCAGCTTGCGATCTTCCTGTTCTGGTGGGTCGGCTGTTAACGCAACGAGTTCCGCCGTCGCCTGCTGCTTGTCGTGTTCTTTGAGCAAGTACTGCACCAGCTCGAAGCGGGCAGCGCTGCGTTGCTCCCGCGCATTGCCGTCCCACGCCCCGTTGACGGCATTGCGATAATAACGAACTGATTCGCTGCGGTTCCCTTGCTTTGCGTACAGCCGGGCCTGGGTCAGATTGACTTCGCCGTCAGCGGGGTCCTCTTCCCACAGGTTCAAAAGGTGCGAGCTGGCCTCGGGATAATGGTTTTCCGCCAGGAGGGCTTGGGCCAGCCGCAGGCGGTATTGCCTGTTTTCGCGATCGTACGACAACGCCGTGCGGTAGTCTTCCGCGGCGATTGCGGGATATCCCTTCTCCATGGCACGATCGCCGCGAGCGAACCAGGTTTGCGCGAGCGTCAATTCTCTCTGCCGGTGCAGGCTCACCAGGTATTGGGTCAAGGCAAACAGCACGATCAGCGACAACACCACCGCGATGAGCACCATTCGTCCCGACACCGAAGGCAGCTCCTGACCGCAATGCGGGCACAGGTCCACCCCGGCCGCAAGCGGTTTACCGCAGGCTTCGCAGACCACCGTCGCAGACGGATTGCTCACTGAAAACATGGTCGTCTTGTGGAAGTCACGAGCGCACTCGCACAGAACTTCTTCTACTGTAACAACAGATGCGGAACCGCGGCATGGCAAAGCCGCCCTTTGGCGACGATTCGCAACGCGCGGAATGCGTCATTGAGAACAGGGTTAGGAACAACGTAAGAGCCATTTCCTACGGCAAGCATGTTACTTCTTGATGACGAGCGCGCTTCCGGTTCGTGTATTGCGTGAGAAAGCCGGGTCATGTTGTTGGGATCGGTTTTCGTGAAAGGCGGGCGAGGCACATGCGTACCATGACATTAGAACAGCCGCGTCCGGTTTGAAGCCAAGGGCCCTCTCACATTTTCGGTGTTTTCGGTTTTCGACTTAATAGCCCATCAAGGCGAAAGGGGACAGTCTCATCTGACCGGACAGGTCACGTCAGCCACAACCCGACCACCACAGCTGCGGGGTGATTCACTACCCTCGTACTAAATCAGGTTCGCGCTACGCGAACCGCGTTTCCTGCCACAATTCATCTTCATCACGACCCGCATCGGTTGAGGCTTCGGTTGAAGCTGATAGTGCCCAGGCGTCTTCGTCGAAGTCGCCAATCTCACGC
>Ga0306924_10000653_pt1 | contig 29638 bp, 24 predicted proteins | sample sta12Can44000111_FD_203756 | JGI IMG/M metagenome (GOLD analysis project Ga0306924, IMG submission 203756) | Lab enrichment of tropical soil microbial communities from Luquillo Experimental Forest, Puerto Rico - statanox.12C.anox.44.000.111 (v2)... | ecosystem: Environmental > Terrestrial >... | reverse complement strand
TCGCGAAGCAGCTCCAGGAGAAGGCGACCACGAGCGGGCTGTTCGCCTTCCCGCCGCTCATCGACGTCAAGATCGATCAGCCCGAGACCGCGCTCGAGATCGATCGCGACAAGGTGGCGGAGCTCGGACTCGACCTGCAGACCGTCGGCCAGGACGTCGCCGCGGCGGTGGGTGGCAACTTCGTGAACCGCTTCAGCATCGGCGGCCGCAGCTACAAGGTCATCCCGCAGCTCGTGCGCGGGGAGCGGCTCACCCCGGAGCAGCTGCAGGACCTGTACGTGACCGGGCCGAACGGGCAGCTCATCAGGCTCTCGTCCATCGCCACGCTGCGAGACACGGTCACGCCGCGCACGCTGAACCGCCTCCAGCAGCTCAACTCGGTGAAGATCAGCGGCGTGGCGGTGCGCCCGCTCGACGAGGCGCTCGGGTTCCTCGAGGCCGAGGCGGCCAAGATCCTCCCGCGCGGCTATGCCATCGACTACACCGGCGAGTCGCGGCAGCTCCGCACCGAGGGGAACAAGTTCCTGTCCGCCTTCACGCTGGCGGTGATCCTGATCTTCCTGGTGCTGGCCGCGCAGTTCAACAGCTTCCGGGATCCGTTCGTCATCCTGGCCGGCTCCGTCCCGCTCGGCATGTTCGGCGCGGCCCTGATGACCTTCCTCAAGATGCCCAACCCCAACCTGCCGTCGATCACCAACGGCTGGACCACCACCCTCAACGTCTACTCGCAGGTGGGGCTGGTCACGCTGGTGGGGCTCGTCTCGAAGAACGGCATCCTCATCGTCGACTTCGCCAACAAGGCGCAGCTCGAGGGGATGAGCAAGTTCGACGCGGTGAAGAGCGCCGCGGCCACGCGCCTCCGCCCCATCCTCATGACGAGCGTGGCCACCGTCGCCGGCCACTTCCCGCTCACACTCGTGAGCGGACCGGGCGCGGCGGCGCGCAACAGCATCGGCCTCGTGCTGGTGGCCGGGATGGCCGTCGGGACGGCGTTCACGCTCTTCTTCGTGCCCGCCATCTACCTGCTCATCGCGCGCGACCGGCGCGCCGGTCAGGCGGCGTCGGTCTCGGGGAGCTCGAACGACTCCGACTTGGTGAGCTCGCCCAGCACGACCGTGGCGTAGGAGCCGCGCGGGAGCTCGAAGCGGGCGCGGTAGCCGCCCTCCACGGTCTCGAGCGCGATCGAGACGGGGAGGCGGCCCGCCCGGCGCGTCCCCTCGGTCTCGCCGCCGCCGCGGGCCAGCTCGGCCGGCCCGATCCCCTCCGCCGCGAGGAGCCGTTCCTCGCGGCGGAGCGCCTCGCCCTCGGCCGGGCGCAGCTTGTGCCCGAACATCGGCCCCGCCGGCGAGATCTCGAACCGCTCGACGCGCGGGCCGTCGACGGCCGGGTCCTGGCACGTGAACACGCCCCCCGAGTCGAGCTTCTTCAGCACGTCTCCCTGGAGCGCCGTCGCGAACAGGCCGTCGCGGAGCCGCTCGGCCAGCCACGCGTTGAAGAGGCTCGACTGCCAGGCGGAGAGCACGAGGCGCCGCAGGAAGCGGTCGCGCGCGGCGCGGCGCACCTCGGGGTCCCCGGTCTGCCCTCGGAGGAGCATGCGGCCGAGCTCCGCGTTGCGCCCGGCCGCGCCGAAGCGCTGAGCGCCGAAGAAGTTCGCCATCCCGCGGGCGGCCAGCGCGTCGGCGCAGGCGCGGGCGCGGGCCAGATCCCCGCCGCGCACCACCGTCGTGAAGACGTTCCCGCGCAGGTGGCCGGTCCGGAGCTTGTTCTGGTGTCGCGACGCCTCGAGGACGCGGAACCCGTCGCCGGCGAGCGAGGCCGGATCCGGATCGCACGCGACGGGGAACGAGAGCCACTGCGTCGTCACGGCGGCGCGGTCCTTGAGCCCGGCGTAGCCGGCCTCGCGGTCGGGGACCGCGAGCGCGGCCGCCAGCGCGCGCACCACGTCGCGGGTGGTGCGGTCGCGCTTCTCGACGCGCAGCCACAGGTGCGGACCGGTCCCCTGCGGCAGGTAGGCGGGGACCTCGTCGACGCGGAAGTCCTCCGGCGACGCCTTCACCGCGCCGCCCGATCCGGGGAGGTCCGCGGTGATGAGCGCGTGGCCGCGCGGATCGGTGTCGGTGTGGGGCGCCATGCCGTCAGTCGCGCTCGAAGCGGCCCGCGCGCATCCACTCCTCCTCGTCCTCGAGCGCGAACTGGAGTATCGCGTTCACGTCGCGGACGGGGCCGAGGTCGAGCCGGCGCCCGTTCAGGAACAGGGTGGGGGTGCCGACGAGCCCGGCGGCGCGCGCCTCGGCCTGCGAGGCCGCGATGCGGGCCCGGTCCCGGCCCTCCGCGATCGCGGCGAGCAGGTCGTCCGGGTCCGCGCCCAGCGCGCGCGCGTCGGCGGCGAGGTCGTCGTCCGAGAGCTGGTGCGGGTGCGCGAAGAGGCGGTCGTGCATGGGCCAGAACAGGCCGTGGGCGCGGGCCCACTCCCCCGCCAGCGCCGCCTCCATCGCGCGCGGGTGGCTGGCGATGGGGAACGGCTTGCAGAAGAGCTTCACGCGCCCCTCGTGCTCGCGCACGAATCGCTCCAGCTCGGGGCGCAGCGCCTGGCAGAAGGGGCAGGCGAAGTCGGAGAACTCGACCAAGGTCACCCGGGCGTCGGCGCTGCCGAGCGGTGGACCGAACCCGGAGAGGTCGAGCTTCGCCCGCCGGCTGGCGTCGAACGCCGAGTAATAGGCCGTGAGCGCCTTCAGCACCTCGCCCGCGCCGAGCCCCTGGCCGGCGAGGCGCACCACCAGCGAGGCCATCCGCGGGGCGTGCTTGCAGCCCTTGTGCTCGCGCAGACAGCCCGCCAGCGTGTGCGGGCACCCGCAGTGGCAGAACTCGTCCGCCGCGACGCGCCGCACCACCTCCGCCTGGGCCGGCGTGAGCTCGGACAGGTCGACGCCGGGCAGGTCATCAGCGGGTGGCGCGGCGATCGCGGAGACGGGGGCGGCCGCGACGACGGCGAGGAGGAGGCCGAGGACGGCCGCGCGGGGGAGGTGCATGAGGTCGGGCTCCGGGAGTCGGCGATTGTAGTGAAGGACGGGCGGAAGGACCGGGCCTTTCGGTCCCTTTGGGATCGTGGTGCGCCCAGGTGGGGCCATGTGCTCCGCGCTGACGCGTCGCGAAAAAGTCGAAACCCCCGGCCGGCGATCCCCGATAATCGCCGCCCCCGGTGACCCGCCCGGGTGCAAACGGAGGCCTCACCCCCATGCGTTCGACCCTCATCGCACTCGCCCTGACGCTCGCCGGCGTGCCCGTCGCGGCCCACGCCGACCTCGGGCACGCGCTGCGCCTCGAGCGCTTCGATGGTCCGTCCGACCCGGCCGCCGGCGTGCAGCTCGAGGTGCCTACGCTCTCGGTGAAGGGGCTCCCGGCGCTGGCGGTCGACGACGGGGGCGGCGCGTCGGGGCGGCACCATGCGCGGGTCGACCCGGCCGTGGCGCTGATCCTCGGCATCATCCCCGGGTTCGGCATCGGCCACCTCGTGGCCGGCTCCGACCAGTGGGTCATCTGGCTCATCGCCGACATCGTCATCTTCGCCATCTGGCCGGGCGGCCTGTTCTTCATCGACAACCACGGCGCCTACAACTTCCTCGGGTTGCTCGTGCTGGTGGAGCGCATCTTCGAGGGTCTGAGCGCGTACCAGGCGGCGGGCGGAGGGCCGATCTTCCGCTCGGAACGGGGCTTCGCGGCGGCGGGGCCGCCCTCGCCGATCGACCTGGCGCTCCCCGTGGGCGCGGTGGCCTCCGCGTTCCGGTAGAGGCACGGTCCCGGGCATTCCAGAGGACCCCGTGACGCCGTCGCGGGTGGCGCCTGCCGCGATGACGGGCTAGGCTCTACCCGCTCATGGAGTGGAGCTGTCCACATGCGTAGGCCGGGGGGGCGCTCCCCACCGCCCTCGCCGCGCGAGCGTGGCGCCGTCCTGAAGGACCCGGGCGGCAAGCTGCGGATCGCCCTCGTCTACCCGAACACCTACCGGCTCGGGATGGCGAACCTCGGCCTCCACGCCGTGTACCGGCTCCTCAACGCTCACCCGCGCGCTGCCTGCGAGCGCGTCTTCCTGCCCGAGGCGGCGGACGAGGCGCCTCGCACCGTGGAGTCGGGGCGCCCGCTCGCCGACCACGACGTCATCGCCTTCTCGCTCTCCTTCGAGGAGGACGACGTCCACATCCTCGAGATCCTCGATCGGGCCGGGCTGCCGCTCCGCGCCCGCGATCGCGACGCGCGCCACCCTCTCGTGGTCGCGGGCGGCATCGCGGTCCAGATCAACCCCGAGCCGGTGGCGCCCTTCTTCGACGCCTTCCTCGTCGGAGAAGGCGAGGAGCTGTGCGGCCCCTTCGTCGATCGGCTCGTGGACGGCACTGCCGGCGAGCGGTCGCGGCCAGCGCTCCTCGCCGACCTGGCGCGCCTGCCCGGCGGCTACGTCCCCTCGCTCTACGAGGTGGAGTACGCCGACACCGGTGCGTCGGGTGGCGCCTGGGTGACGCGCTTCACGCCGAGGGAGGGAGCGCCGGCGAGGGTGGCGCGGCGCTACGTCGAGGACCTGCGCACCGTCGCGACCTCGCGCGTGATCGACTCGCCCGACGCGCAGTTCGGCGACCTCTTCCTGACCGAGGTCGCGCGCGGCTGCCTGTGGGGCTGCCGGTTCTGCGCCGCCGGATTCGTCCAGCGGCCCTACCGCGAGGTGGATCTCGAGAGGCTGAAGGGGGAGGCGCGGCGCGGCATCGAGCAGGGACTCCGCGTCGGGCTGGTCGGCCCCGACACGAGCGACTACAGCGGCCTCGACGCGCTCACGTGCATGATCGGCGAGGAGGGCGGGACGTTCAGCCCGTCCTCGTTGCGCGTCGACGCCATCACCCCCGAGCTCTCGCGCCGCATGGCGGCGGGGGGTGAGCGCTCCGTCACCATCGCGCCCGAGGCGGGGACCGAGCGCCTGCGCCGCGTCATCAACAAGGACTTCTCGGACGACCTCGTGGTGCGCGCCGCCGGGCACGCGCTGTCGCAGGGCATGCAGCACGTGAAGATGTACTTCATGTGCGGGCTGCCCACCGAGACCGAGGAGGACGTGCTCGGGATGGCGCGGCTCGCCGTCCGCATCCGCGAGGAGGTGATGCTCCCGCGCGCGAAGGCGACCGGGCGCATGGGGCGGCTCTCGCTTTCGGTGAACCCCTTCATCCCCAAGCCGTGGACGCCCTTCCAGTGGGCGCCCATGGCGGACCGGAGCTGCCTCGAGGCGAAGCGGAGGCTGCTCGAGCGGGAGCTCAGGCCGCGCGGGATCGAGGTGGAGATGATGAGCCCGCGCGAGGCGTTCCTGCAGGCGCTGCTCTCCCGCGGCGACCGGCGCTGCGCCGACCTGCTCGAGCTCGCGCACCGCGAGACCGGCGGCGACCTCAGGAAGGCGCTCGCGCGGTGGCCGCACGATCCGGCGTGGTTCGCGAGCCGCGAGGTCGGGGTGGACGAGGCGCTCCCCTGGGACTTCATCGACCAGGGGCTCACGAAGAAGTTCCTCGCCCGGGAGCTCGGGCGCGGCGTGGGCGCGAAGATCACGCCCAAGTGCCAGGTCGCGACCTGCCGCGCCTGCGGGCTCGCCTGCGCGGACCACCCCGAGCTGGTGCAGCCGCTCCGCCTCACGGCTCCGAGGTGCGATACAACCGCGACGTGACCGTCGAAGAGGCGATGGACGAGGCGCTCGCGCTCGCGCGCGCGGCCGGGGAGAGCGGCGAGGTGCCGGTGGGCGCGGTCGCGCTCCACGAGGGCGTGATCGTGGGCCGGGGGGCGAACCGTCGCGAGGCCGACCATGACCCGACGGCTCACGCCGAGCTGCTCGCCATCCAGGACGCGTCCCGGACCCTCGGACGCTGGCGCCTGAGCGGTGTCACGTTGGTCGTGACGCTCGAGCCGTGCGCCATGTGCGCGGGCGCGATGGTGCTCGCCCGCATCGACCGGCTCGTCTACGGCGCGGACGACCCCAAGGCCGGGGCGGCCGGCTCGCTCACCGACCTCACCAGCGACCCCCGCCTCAACCACCGCTTCCCGGTGGAGCGCGGGCTCCGGGCCGACGCCTGCGGCGCGCTCCTCAAGGACTTCTTTCGCGCCCGCCGGGGCTAGAGGCGGGCCCGCCGGCAGAAAATCGCGGAAGCCGCTTGGCGCCCCGAAGGAAATCGGCTAGATCGGCCGGCGGAGAGCTGGCCGAGCTGGTCGAAGGCGCCTGACTCGAAATCAGGTGTACCGGCAACGGTACCGGGGGTTCGAATCCCTCGCTCTCCGCTTCTTTTCCCTTTAGTCCCTGGGCAGCCAGGGCAGTTCGGGAGAGGTGACCGAGCGGCCGAAGGTGCACGACTGGAAATCGTGTGTTCGGGGAACCGGACCGTGGGTTCAAATCCCACCCTCTCCGCCAGACGTTCGAACAGAAGTCGTTGCAAGCAGCAGAGCCGGTCCAGAATCCTCGGGCGACGTGGGGACTTCCAAACCCCGCCAGGCCCGGAAGGGAGCAACGGTAGGAGGTCTTCCGTGCGCCCGGGGATTGTGGACCGGCTTTTTTTCGCCGCCGGCTGGCATCTCGGCATCGCTTCCTTCCGGGTACTAAAGCTGGTAGCTCACTCCATCGCCCTCGGCCATGGCCTACCTCGTCCTCGCGCGCAAGTATCGCCCCCAGACCTTCGAGGAGATGTCGGGCCAGGAGCACGTGGTCCGCACCCTCTCGAACGCGCTCAAGAGCGGGCAGCTCGCGCACGCCTTCCTCTTCACCGGGCCGCGCGGGGTGGGGAAGACGACGAGCGCCCGCCTGGTCGCGAAGTGCCTCGACTGCGTGCAGGGACCGACCGCCACCCCGTGCGGCGTGTGCGCCCCCTGCGTCGAGATCGCGGAGGGGCGCTCGGTCGACGTGATCGAGATCGACGCCGCCTCGAACAACGGCGTCGACAACGTCCGCGACATCGTCGAGGCCGTGAAGTACCGGCCCGCCCGCGACCGCTTCAAGATCTTCATCGTGGACGAGGTCCACATGCTCTCGACGGGCGCGTTCAACGCGCTCCTCAAGACGCTGGAGGAGCCGCCCGAGCACGTGAAGTTCGTGCTGGCGACGACCGACGTCCACAAGGTGCCGGAGACGATCGTCTCCCGCTGCCAGCGCTTCGACTTCCGCCGCCTCACGCAGCAGCAGATCGTGGCGCAGCTGCGCAAGGTCGCGGACGCCGAGCATCTCGCCATCTCGGACGCGGCGCTCGGCCTCGTCGCCCGCAGCGCCGAGGGCGGCATGCGCGACGCGCTGTCGATGCTCGACCAGGTGCGCGCCGCCTGCGGCGATGCCGCCGACGACGCGGCCGTGGCCGAGGCCGTGGGCGCGGTCGGCGCCGGCGCGGTGGGCCGGATCGCGGCGGCGCTCCTCGCCCGCGACGGCGCCGCGGTGCTCGCCGAGGTGGCGGCGCTGCACGCTCGCGGCCTGGAGATGAAGCGCATCGCCGAGGAGCTGGTGCGCCACCTTCGCGACGTGGTGGTGGCGAAGCTCGTCCCGAACACGCCGCTCGACCTGACCGACTCGGAGCGGCGCGAGGTGCTGGCGCAGGCCGAGGGCGCCCCCGCCGCGCAGCTCACGCGCCTGTTCGACCTCGCCCAGGCCGCGGTGACGGAGGTGAAGCAGTCCGAGCAGCCGCGCTACGCGTTCGAGGTGGCGCTGCTCAAGGCGTGCTTCCTGGCGCCCGGCGCGGAGGTGCAGGAGCTCATCGCGCGGCTCGAAGGGCTCGGGACGGGCGGTGGCGGGTCGCAGGGTGGCGTGCTGACTGGTGGGACGCCGGGCTGCGCGGGTGGTGCGAAGCCCCTCTCCCCGGCCCTCTCCCCGCTGGCGCGGGGCGAGGGGGACGAAACCCGGCGCGGCCGACCCACTTTCTCCCCCACCGGACGAGAGGGCGGCATTCCCGCTCCCACAACCTCCTCCCCCACCGGACGAGAGGGTGGCATTCCTGCCCCCACAACCCTCTCCCCCGCCGGGGGAGAGGGCAGGGAGAGGGGGCACGCTCCGAGCGCAGCTCCGGCCCCGGCCGCGAAGGACAACCCCTCCGCCCCTGCCGCCGAGCGCTGGCGTGCCGCGGTCACCGAGGTGGAGCGGGCGAGCCCGGCGCTCGCCAACGCGCTCAAGCACGCCGTGCTGACGGGGATGACCGAGGGCGAGATCGCGGTCCGCATGACGCCGGGGATGCCGCTCTCCACGGTCGAGCGCCGGCGGGCCGACATCGAAGCGCTCTTCGCGCGCCACTTCGGCCGGCCGGTGCGGCTCGAGCTCTCGAAGGCACCGGCCGGGGCCGAGCCAGCGTCCCCATCCACCGCCGCGGCGGGGCAGTCGCTCGCGGCGGCCGAGCAGGCCGAGCGCGCGGAGCGCACCGCGCGCGTCACGAGCGCCGCTCGTGCCCACCCCAACATCCAGCAGGCGACCCGCATCCTGGACGGCGAAGTGACGAAGATCGAGGAGCTCTAAATGCCCGGCATCGACATCCAGCACCTCATGCGCCAGGCGCGCAAGCTCGAGAAGGCCATGGCCGACGCGCGCGCCTCGCTCGACCAGATCTCGGTCGAGGCGGAGAGCGGCGGCGGGCTGGTGAAGGTGAAGATGGACGGACGCTGCACCCTGCTCAAGCTCGAGATCGACGCCAAGGCCGTCGACCCCGCCGACAAGGGCATGCTCGAGGACCTCGTCACCGCCGCGATCAACGCCGGCGCCGAGAAGGCGCGCGCCGCGGCGGACGAGCACCTCAAGAAATCCACCGGCGGGATCCAGGTCCCCGGCCTCCCGTACTGAGGCGCCCAGGTGGCGGTTGCCGATCCCATTGCACGGCTCGTGAAGGAGCTGGCGCGGCTGCCGGGCATCGGCGAGAAGACCGCCCAGCGCCTCGCGTTCCACATCCTCAAGGCGGGCGCCGGCTACGCGGGCGACCTCGCCGGCGCCATCACCGGCGTGGTGCGCGACGTCCGGCTCTGCTCCTCGTGCCAGACGCTCACCGACAAGGATCCGTGCGCCATCTGCGCCAACCCCCAGCGGGACGCCCGGACGATCTGCGTCGTGGAGGGCGTGCCCGACCTCGTCGCCCTCGAGCGCACCCATGAATACCGCGGCCGATATCACGTGCTGCACGGCGCGCTGTCGCCGCTCGACGGCGTCGGTCCCTCCGAGCTCAAGATCCGCGAGCTGCTGCTCCGGCTGGAGCAGGCCCCTGTCGACGAGGTGATCCTCGCGACCAACCCGGACGTCGAGGGGGAGGCGACCGCGCTCTACCTCACGAAGCTCCTCAAGCCGCTCGGCGTGAAGGTGACGCGCATCGCCCAAGGCGTTCCCATGGGCGGCGATCTGGAATACGCTGATCAAGTGACGCTCGCGCGCGCGCTGTCCGGCCGCCGCGAGCTGTGATCCCCGAGCAGGCTCTCGAGTCGAGGCGTTGTCGCGAGGAGCGCGAGGTCCATGAACTCAGGGCTGGTGATGTACGAGGAGGAATTCCGGCAGATCGCCGGGATCTGCGACCGTCTCACGCGCGACGCGAACGCGAAGGTCGTCTTCCTCATCGACAAGAACGGACAGCTCATCGCCTCGAGCGGTCAGGCGCAGAACCTCGACACGACCTCCCTCGCCTCGCTCACCGCCGGCAACGTGGCGGCCATGGGCGGCCTCGCGAAGCTCATCGGCGAGAAGGAGTTCCCGAACCAGTTCCACGAGGGGGAGCGCGAGTCGCTCCACATGAGCATCGTGGGCGGCCGGGTGGTGCTGGTCGTCATCTTCGACGCGAAGAGCTCGCTGGGCCTGGTGCGCCTGCGGGTGAAGAAAGCGGGCGAGGAGCTGGCCAGGGTGTTCGAGGCGCTCGCGCAGAGGCAGGTGACCCCGGGGGCACAGAGCCCGTTCGCCGAGATCACCGACGACGACATCGACCACCTGTTCAACGAGTAGACATGAGCTTCATCAACTACAGCTCGCGCGAGATCAACTGCAAGATCGTCTACTACGGCCCCGGGCTGTGCGGGAAGACGACCAACCTCCAGTACGTCTACGCGAAGACGAATCCGGACGCGAAGGGCAAGATGATCAGCCTCGCGACCGAGACCGAGCGCACGCTCTTCTTCGACTTCCTGCCGCTCTCCCTGGGCGAGATCCGCGGCTTCAAGACCCGCTTCCACCTCTACACGGTGCCGGGCCAGGTCTTCTACGACGCCTCCCGCAAGCTCATCCTGAAGGGCGTCGACGGCGTCGTCTTCGTGGCCGACTCGCAGATGGAGCGCATGGAGGCGAACCTCGAGTCGCTCGAGAACCTGCGCGTCAACCTGGCGGAGCAGGGCTACGACCTCGACAGGGTCCCCTACGTCGTCCAGTACAACAAGCGCGACCTGCCGAGCGCCGTCGGCGTCGACGAGCTGCGCCGCGCGCTCAACCCGAAGAACGTGCCCGAGTTCGCGGCCGTGGCGCCCACCGGCGTCGGCGTGTTCGACACGCTCAAGTCGGTCGCGAAGCTCGTCCTCACCGAGCTCAAGAAGACCGGGTAGCACCGGGTAGCCTCACGGCCGCCCGGCCCTCCCGCACTCCCCCCACATGGCCCGCGCCCGCCGGCCCGGCGCGGTGGTTTCATGGCCGGGAGGAGGCCGCCATGCAGCTCTCCACGGTGACGATCGAGAAGCCGGAGGACGTGAACGTCATCCTCGGGCAGTCGCACTTCATCAAGACGGTGGAGGACCTGCACGAGGCGCTCGCCGGGGCGTCGTCGCAGCTCCGGTTCGGAATCGCGTTCTGCGAGTCGTCGGGGCCGCGGCTGGTCCGGCGCAGCGGGAACGATCCGGCGCTGGTCGAGCTCGCCACCCGCGCCGGGCTGGCGCTCGGCGCGGGCCACTGCTTCGTGGTGTTCCTGCGCGAGGGCTACCCCGTCAACGTGCTGAACCAGGTGAAGTCGGTGCCGGAGGTGTGCCGCGTGTATTGCGCGACCGCCAACCCGGTCCAGGTCGTGATCGCGGAGACCGACCAGGGGCGCGGCATCCTCGGCGTCGTCGACGGCGGGACGCCGCTGGGTGTCGAGCGGGAGGAGGACGTCCGCGAGCGCAAGGACCTGCTCCGGCGCATCGGATACAAGCTGTAGGGCGGGAGCCCGCCCAACATCCAGGTGCTCACCGCGATCGGTGCGTCCCGGCCACCTCCTCGCCCGCGAGCTCGCGCTCGCTCATCCGGGCCAGGGTGAGGAAGAAGGCGACGACGAGCGGGCCGGCCAGCACGCCGATGAGGCCGAACATCTCGATGCCGCCCAGGAGCCCCAGGAAGACGAGGCCGGTGTGCATCTTGGCCGAGCCGCCCAGCAGGAGCGGCCGCCCGACATGCTCTGCGCCGACCACCGCCACGACGCACCACGCCGCGAGCCCGAGCCCGGCCGCGAGGTGGCCCGTGAATGCGAGGAGCAGCACCGCCGGGACCCACACCACGAGCGTCCCCACCACGGGCACGAACGAGGCGATGGCGGTGAGGAACCCGAAGAAGATGGGGTGCGGGACGCCGAAGATCACGTAGCCCGCGCCCGCCGCGAGGCCCTGGAACACCGCCGCCGCCACCGTGCCGAGCAGCGTCGCCGCAGCCACCTTGCGGAACTCCTCGATGAGCTGGTGGGTCTGGCCTGGCCGGAGCGGCGACACGTTCGCGAGCCAGCGCACGATGACGTGCCCGTCGAGGACGAGGAAGTAGAAAGCGCCGAGCAGCACCACCGTGTGGAAGGCGGCCTCGCTGGAGGCGGCGAGGAGGGAGGGCGCGGCGTGCTTGGCCCACGAGAGGGCCTGGTCGGCCCACCCGCCGAGCTGCTCGCGCGAGACGTGTGCCAGTCGCAGCGCCTGCTCGAGGAGATCGTGCGCCTGGCCCGAGAGCTTCGCGCTGGCCAGATCGCTCGGCTGGCGGACGCCGAGCGTGTCGCGCACGAACGTGAGGCCGGCGAGGACCCGCTGGGTGGCGAACCCCACCACCGTCGCGAACGGGGCGATGATGACCACCAGCACGAGGATCGTGAGGAGCGCGCCGGCGGTGCGGCGACGGCCATGGAGCAGGCGGGTGGACCATCGCAGGGCCGGCTGGAAGGCGGACGCGAGGAGGGTCGCGAGGAAGAGCGGGCCGCGGAACGGCCACGCCACGTACCCCAGGAGCGCGACGGCGATGGCCAGCAGCACGAGGAGCGCGGGGCGCGCCCGCGATCCGGGCTCGTCGCGGCGGGTCGTCCGGGGCCGGGCGGGCTCGCCGGGGTGAGGCTCGGACGGCAGCTGTGGCTGTTCCATCGGCGGGACTCTGGATCGGCTCCCCGCATAAACTGGGCGCCGCGGGAGATGAGAGGAAGCGGGTGCCGGACAGCCTAGAGCGGATCGCCTGCGATGTCGTGCGCTGCCGCGCCTGCCCCAGGCTCGTCGCCTGGCGCGAGGCGGTCGCGCGGGTGAAGCGCCGCGCCTACCGCGCCGAGACGTACTGGGGGCGGCCGGTGCCGGGCTTCGGCGACGCGCGGGCGGCGCTGCTCGTCGTCGGCCTCGCGCCGGGCGCTCACGGCGCGAACCGCACCGGGCGCATGTTCACCGGCGACGCCTCGGGCGACTTCCTCTACGGGGCGCTGCACCGGGCCGGCCTTGCCTCCCAGCCCACCTCCGAGCGGCGCGAGGACGGCCTCGTGCTGCGCGGCTGCTACATCACCGCCGCGGCGCGCTGCGCGCCGCCGGACAACGCGCCCTCGGCGGACGAGCTCGCCCGCTGCGCGCCCTTCCTCGACCGCGAGCTCGCCCTGCTGCACCCCAGGGCGGTGCTGTCGCTCGGGGCGGTCGCGTGGGGTGCCGCGCTGGCGGCGTTCGCGCGGGCCGGCGCGGAGGTGCCCCGCCCGCGGCCGCGCTTCGCCCACGGCGCCGAGCTGAGGCTCCGCGGCGCGCCGGCGCTTTTCGCGAGCTACCACGTCTCGCGCCAGAACACGCAGACCGGGAGGCTCACACCGCAGATGCTCGACGCGGTCGTGCGGCGGGCCGCGCAGCTCGCCCTGGTACGTTGACGCCTCCGCCCGGCGGACGCTTTCCCCGACCCTCGGCAGGCCTGACCTGCGCGACCTGGGATGTCACTCCGGGTACGCGTTCAGGCCGTACATGGCGACCAGCGCGGAGCTCGGCTGGACGTTCGGTCCGAAGGCGCGGCGGAACACCTCGACGATCGCGTCGCTCGAGTAGATCTGCGAGAGCGCGCGGTTGACGGCGAGGCGAAAGGAAGCCGTGCCCGGCGGCAGGACGATGGCGTACGGTTCGTAGCCCAGCTCCTCGCCCAGCAGCTCGTATTGCGATGGATCCTTGACCTTGCCGCCCAGCCCGAAGAGGAGGATCTTGTCGCCGGCCAGCGCGTCGGCCGTACCGGCTTCCAGGGTGGCGAGGCCTTCGTCGCGGCTCTTCACCGTCACGATGGTCGCGCTGACGAGCGCCGTCTTCAGGGCCTTGTCGAGCGCCTTCTGGTTCGTGGTGCCGGCGATCACCGCGATCTTCTTGCCGCCGAGCCCGTTGAGGGACTTCGCGCCGGAGGCCTTGCGCACGAGCAGCCCGGTGACGTCGACGAACACCGGGCTCGAGAAGTCCACCTGCTCCATGCGCGAGAGCGTCGCCGTCGTCGCCCCGCACTCCATGTCAGCTTGGCCCTTGCGCACGAGCTCCAGTCGGTTCTGCACGGTCGCGGGAACCCATTTCACCGTGATGGGCTGGACCTTGAGCTGCTGCTCGATGCTCACGACGACCCGCTTGCACAGATCCACCGTGTACCCGGTCGGCTGCTTGTTGTCCTCGTACGAGAACGGCAGCGCGTCGGTGCGGTAGGCGATTGTCACGGTCTTGGAATCGCGGATCTTCCTGAGCGTGTCGTCGAGCGCCTGGGCGTGAACCAGGACGGGGATGGCGAGCGAGGCCGCGAAGGCAACGATTCGTCGAGTCACTGGGAGTCTCCCTTGGAAAGGGCGCGCGAACAGTACGCGCGCCGAAGCTCGTGTCGGACCGCATTGGAGCGGCTCCTCGTGACTCGTCACGAGGAGGGGGCCGCGAGTGCGCGCGGGTGGCTGGCTGCATCGGACCATCAACGTCCGGCCTCCAGGTCCGCCAGCAACCGACGGAAGGCGGGCGTCTCGCGCAGTAGTCTGCCCGAGACTTCGCGCAGGCGATCCACCTGTTCCTCGGGCAGCGTCAGGCTGGTCTCGACGCCCGTGAAGTACTTGCGCTCCGCCTCGTCCTTCAGGGACTCGAACGTCACGACGGAGAGGTAGGCATCGCGCCGGTCGGGACCCTCGGCCGGGCCGGCCCCTTTCCAGCGGGCCAGCTGGTCCCGGACCTTCTCGATCGAATCCAGCGTGATCCGGTCCACCGGGATCGACCACATCTGGTCGCGGAGCTCGTCCTTGCCTGGCGGCTCGTCCGAGCGATCCCAGTCCACCTCCGGGAAGCGCAGGGCGTTGACGGCGATGATCACCACCTTGCGAGCTCGGCGCAGCGCCGCCAGCTCCGGGGCCGCGGGCGCCAGCTCCAGGAGCTCGAACGCGTTGATGACCTCGTTCAGCCCCACGTTCTCCGAGAGGCCGCCGTCGAAGAGGTGGATGTAGCGCCGATCGGGTCGCTGGTAGGCCAGCAGCGCCCGGGCCCGCAGCATCGCCCGGCCGGGCGTCTCGCCGCCGGCAGCGCGCGCCTCGGCGGCGGTGAGCCAGGATGGGCCGGACCAGCCGCAGGTCCCGGCGCGGTTCTCGAGCGTGATGGGATACAACGACGGCGGCAGCGCGGTCGAGGTAGCGACGGCGCGGCCCAGCGTGACCTTCGAGAGATCGCCGCAGATGGCGTCGAACTGCTCCTGCGTGAAGGTGAACCGCGCGCCCGACGCGACGTCCGTGCCGTGGATGAGGACGAATGGCCCGCCGGCCGCTTTCAGGTCGCCGAACGTGGCGTGGTCGAAGACCGTCTCGTCGTACAGCTCCGCGAAGACGTCCGAGCGGTTGAAGGTGCCCGACGGCATGCGGAACCAGTTCCCCGGCGAGAGGATGCGCCACGCCAGCTCGCGCTCCAGGTTGCGCGAGAGCACCTTCGCCTCGAACTGATCGAAGGTGGCCTCACCGCGCAGACCGTAGAACGCAGCGGGCAGAGCCCCGCCCGAGACGGCTGAGATGACGTCGACCTCGTCGAGGAGGCGGCGCTTGCGGCCGTCGATGGTGACCGCGGTACGGCGCAGCTCCTCCAGGACGCCGTAGCCGAGCGCTGCGGCCCGCATCCCGCCCCCCGAGATGGCGAGCACGACCAGCAGGTCGTCCGATTGATCCGGGCGGGAATACTCGGCCATCCGGTAACCGGGTCCCCCGGCCTTCTCGAGGGGGGGCGTGGCCGGCCAGTGGGCGCAGGCCGAGACGAAGAGGAGGGCGGCGCCGAGCGCCGCGCGCCCGACGGCGAACGCGGAGAGGCGAGGCGCTGACGAGCTCGGAATGGGCATCCGGCGATCTCGCCGACCCGCAGGATTGACGGCGCGTGCACGTCGACCGTCGTGGTGAAGCGATGATCGCCAGTTGCGGGGCAAACTCGTTGGGTCCTGCCGGGTCGTAGTCCATTGTTCAGGCCGGAAAACCGGGACCTCATTGGGAAGATGACGGAGTGGCGACGCTCGTCGGCTCGCCCGCAGCTTCGATCGAGGGAGGTATCCCGTGTGCTGCTCGCCCTGGCACCGACCGTCTGCCCTCCTCGTCGTCCTCGCCCTCCTGGGCGCGCCGGTCGCGACCCGCGCAGCGGACCCGGCTCCGGCCCCGCCGTCGGGGAAGGAGCTGCTCGCGACGCCGATCTCGGTGACGGTCTCGGGCGGCGTCTCGATGGGCGCCTATGAGGCGGGGCTCCTCCATTACTTCCTGACATGGGTCCGCGCCAACGCGCAGCGATCGGAGCTCAAGCAGGTCACCGGCGCCTCCGCTGGATCCGTGAACTCGCTACTCTCGTTGATGGCGCAATGCGGGGAGCCGGAGGACGCTCCGATCGACAGCCTGTTCTGGAAGGTCTGGGTGCCGCTCGGGCTCGACCAGCTGTTCGCCAGCTCGAAGGCATCCCGGCAGGCGGCCTTCTCTCGCGCATGGTTCGAGTCCACGGCGCAGGAGATCGAGAGGCGCTGGATCGCCGGGCTGCGGAGCTCCTGCGACGTCGTCGTCGGCTTCTCCGCCACGCGCGTCGTGCCGCGGAACGTCCGGATCGGGAGCACCGAGAGTACCCTCACCGTGCCGCGGGTCGAGGAGCGGTTCGTGTTCCGCGTCCAGGGGCGCGGCCCGGGGAGACCGCCGCGACTCACGAATTACCGCGAGGCGACCGGCAGGGGCGACCCGCTGCTCCTTCCGGAGGATGAGCACGGCGAGGTGGCCTTCGCGCGGCTGCGCGACGTCCTGTTCGCCTCGACCGCGTTCCCGCTGGCCTTCGCCCCCATGGAGCTGACGTATTGCCCGACGAGGAGCGAGGAAGGCCTTGCCGGACGATGCACGGAGGAGACCGCGTCGCGCGCGCTCTTCGTCGATGGCGGGCTCTTCGACAACACGCCGCTCGCTTTGGCGGTGACGACGGCGCGCGCCGGACTCCGCGAGACCGGAGACGGGAGGGTCCGCTGGGTCGACAGGGCCGACGCGTCCAAGGGAGGCCTTCCCCCCCAGCTCGTCTTCATGTTCGTCGAAACCGACGTCGCCGGGTATCCGGTGCCCGAGAAGAAGGCCAACATCGGGACCAAATCGTCGCTGGTGACCTTGCTCGGCCAGGTCTCGGGCGCGTTCATGGCGACGGCTCGGACGAAGAACCTCTACACGCTCGTCGAGCAGATACCGTCGGCGACGGAGCAGATCCGGGCGACGGCGAGGCACTTCCCGGCCGCGAGCTCGCCCATGATGGCGTTCCTCGGCTTCTTCGAGCAGGAGTTCCGCCGCTACGATTTCTACCTCGGGATGTACGACGCCCGGCGGCTGCTGCACGACCGGTTCGTTCCTCGGACCGGGATCCCAGCGGAGGCGTTCCATTACCCCGAGACGGCGGCGACCCTCGGGGCTGACTGGCGTCCCTTCGCGTGCCTGCGGGCGCTGTTCGACAGCGAGGGGGACGCGCAGGTCGCCTGCGAGGGCGCGGACCTCCAGGACATCCGGATCCTGGCTCAGGTCTCCCTGGACAGGCTCTACGACGAGTGCCGCCAGCTCACGGTCGATCCCGAGCGTCCGATCGCCCATCGCCAGTGCCGGGCCGCGACGCAGGGAGAGGAGCCGCCGCAGGTCCCGGGCGTCGTACCGCTGCTACCGGGCACCTGGAAGCGACGCGAGGGCGAGCCCGAGGTCAACTGGGTCGTCCGGCTCCTGGCGAGCCACGGCTTCCAGTTCCGCGACCTCGGGGCCGAGCGGCCCGACCAGGCGCTGGCCGCCATTCGCGTCCGGATGGGCGACGTGGTGGGTGCCACCGCCAGCCGGCAGCCGGGGATCGAGAGCGCCGTGGTCGGGCGGGCCGGGGAGATCGGAGCGAACGCCCTTCTCTACGTCCCGTATCCGAATCATGTCTGGGTGGGGGTGGGGCGGGAGCTGGAGCTGGGCTACAGCCGTGGATTCTCCCAGGCGCCCGGGATCTGGTCTCGCTTCCGGCTCGACGCGGCCCTGCAGCTCGAGGGGCCATATACGCTCATGTCGTCCAATGGGGAGCCCTGGGGGATCACCCCCGTCGTGGGCGCGAGCTTCCGGGTGCCGGGCATCGATTCGCAGGCATTCCAGCTCTCGGGGCTCGTGCGCGGTGGGTACCTGTTCGCACACGGCGACGATTTCGGGAGCGGCCAGTGCAAGAGCAACGGGAAGCCCATCGGCTCCTGCTCGGGCGCCGTGGTCCAGGGAGGCCTCGCGGCGGCGGGCCTGGACATCATCTTCCTGCGGTTCATGGTCGAGTGGTTCGAGCCAGGGTCGCAGTGGGCGTTCTCGCCGATGCTGGGGCTGTCGCTGGGCTTCTAACGCGTCCGCCCGGCGGACGCTCCGTCCGCCCGGCAGGCCCGCCACCCGTGGCGCGGCCCCTGATCAGCGCGCCGACCGGCTGGCACGGCCGCTGCTCTCCTCGGGCCCGTGCTCGTGCGCGTCCGCTCCTCCGCCGTCCTCGGCGTGGCTGCCCTCGGCATCGACATCGAGGTCGAGGCCATCCAGGGCATGCCGAAGGTCGACCTGGTCGGCCTCGCATCGAGCGCGGTCCAGGAGGCGAAGGTCCGAGTCCAGGCGGCGGTGCGGAACCTGGGGGTGAAGCTGCCGGAGAAGCGGATCGTGGTGAACCTCGCGCCAGCCGACCTGCGCAAGGAAGGCGCGAGCTTCGACCTCCCCATCGCCGTCGCGTTGCTCTCCGCTTGCAACGAGATCCCACCCGAGGCGCTGGAGGGGTACCATTTCGCGGGCGAGCTGGCGCTCTCGGGCGAGGTGAAGCCGATCCGCGGGGCGCTGGCGCAGGCCATCGAGGCGCGGCGTAGCGGGGCGCACGCGCTGGTCGTCCCGGAGGCCAACGCGCTCGAGGCCGCCGTCGTGGAGGGCCTGCGCGTCCACCCGGCGCGGCACCTCGGCGAGGTCGTGGCCTGGATGAACGGGCTCGCCGAGCCGCCCACCCGACTCCCCGTCGCGCCGCGGCCCGCCGCCGATCCCGGGCCGGATCTCGCCGACGTCGCCGGCCAGGAGCACGCCCGGCGCGCGCTGGAGGTGGCGGCCGCGGGCGGACACAACCTGCTCCTCTTCGGGCCGCCGGGCAGCGGCAAGACGATGCTGGCGCGAAGGCTCCCTGGCATCTTGCCGCCCTTCACCTTCGAGGAGGCGCTCGAGGCGACGGTGGTGCACAGCGTGGCGGGCCTGACCCGGGACCGCGGCCTCCTCTCCGAGCGGCCGTTCCGGTCGCCGCACCACTCCGTCTCCGACGCCGGGCTCGTCGGCGGCTCGCACGCGGCGCGGCCGGGGGAGGTGTCCCTCGCCCATCACGGCGTCCTGTTCCTCGACGAGCTGCCCGAGTTCCGCCGCCACGTCCTCGACGCGCTCCGCCAGCCCGCGGAGGACGGCGAGGTGTGCATCGTCCGGGCGGCGCGCGCCGTGCGCTACCCCGCGGAGTTCATGCTGGTCGCCGCGATGAACCCGTGCCCGTGCGGCTGGTACGGGGATCCGCGGCGCGCCTGCCGCTGCACGCTCCACGAGCTCGGCCTGTACCGGCGCCGCATCTCCGGCCCGCTCCTCGATCGGATCGATCTCCACGTCGACGTCCCCGCCGTCCCCTGCGCCGCGCTCCCCTCCGCGGGCAACACCGAGCCGAGCGCGGCCGTGCGCGCGCGCGTCCTGGCGGCTCGCGACCGCCAGGCGGAGCGCGCCCGGGCGGGCGGGCCACGGCTCAATGCCCGGCTCAAGGGTACCGCCCTTCGCAGCGCCTGCGTCCTCGCGGCCGACGGTCGGCGCCTGCTGGCGGACGCGGTGGAGAAGCTCGGGCTCTCGGCGCGGGCGCACGACCGCATCCTGCGCGTCGCGCGCACCGTCGCCGACCTCGAGGGAGCCGAGCGCATCGGCCTGGGACACCTCGCCGAGGCGGTGCAGTACCGCGCGCTCGATCGGCGCGCCTGAAGGGTGGAGCTCCCTCCTCGTCGCAGGGGAGGGCCGGGGACTGGGTAGGCCAACCGATGGGAGGAAGCATGTCGAAGCTGGCAGAGAAGATGAAGGCGCTCGGCGCGGCGGTGAGCGCGATCGAGAAGCAGTTCGGGAAGGGGAGCATCATGCGGCTCGGCGAGGAGGGCGACGCGCCGAGGATCGCGGTCGTTTCGAGCGGGTCCATCGGGCTCGACCTGGCGCTCGGGGTCGGCGGCTACCCGCGCGGGCGCGTCATCGAGATCTTCGGGCCCGAGTCGTCGGGCAAGACGACGCTCGCGCTGCACGCCATCGCCGAGGTGCAGAAGGCGGGCGGGGTCGCCGCCTTCATCGACGCCGAGCACGCGCTCGACGTCGCGTACGCTCGCAGGCTGGGCGTGAACCTGTCCGACCTGCTCGTCTCGCAGCCGGACACCGGCGAGCAGGCGCTCGAGATCGCGGAGCAGCTCGTGCGCTCCGGTGCGGTCGACCTCATCGTGGTCGACTCGGTGGCGGCGCTCGTGCCCAAGGCCGAGATCGAGGGCGAGATGGGCGACGCGCACATGGGCGTGCAGGCGAGGCTCATGAGCCAGGCCCTGCGCAAGCTCACCGCCGTCGTCTCGCGCAACGCGTCCACGGTCGTCTTCATCAATCAGATCCGGATGAAGATCGGCGTCGTGTTCGGAAACCCGGAGACGACCACCGGCGGCCACGCGCTCAAGTTCTACGCGTCGGTGCGGCTCGACATCCGCCGCATCGGGCAGCTCAAGGACGGCGAGCAGGTGGTGGGGAGCCGGACGCGAGTGAAGGTGGTGAAGAACAAGGTGGCGCCGCCGTTCCGCGAGGCCGAGTTCGACATCCGCTACGGGGTAGGCGTCGATCGGCTCGCCGAGGCGATCGACCTCGGCGTCGAGAGGAACCTGGTCGAGAAGTCGGGCGCGTACTACGCGCTCGACGGTGAGCGCATCGGGCAGGGGCGCGAGCGCGCGATCGAGTGGCTGAAGGCGAACCCCGCCGCGCTGAACGCGCTCGTCGCGAAGCTCCTCGCGGTGCCCGGGCCTGATCCGGAGCCGGCGCGCGCGATCGCGTGAGGAGGCGGGCGCGGTCCGCCGCCGCGCGTCTCGGAGTCGTAGGGCGGGGGCCTTGTCCCCCGCCGAGGTCAATCGAGACCGCCATCAGAAGAAGAAGTACCTGAGCGTCACGTTCGTGACCCAGGAGTTCCCGGTGAGCAGCGCCGGCGTCCGGATCCCGCCGATGTCGAACGGGTGGCCGAAGTGCACGCGCAGGAGGAGGGGCCCGAAGAGCACGTTCACGCCCAGGACGCCGGTGAGGGTGCGTACGTCCCAGGCGCCGAGGTCGTTCGGCGACACCACGCTCCCGTCGGCGCAGCGATTGCTCCTGGCGCCGCAGCTGTCGCGCGTGCTCCAGTTGTTGAACACGCCGCCGAAGTCCAGGGCGGCGACGGCGAAGATGGAATCGAAGATGGCGAGCCGCAGCACGGGATCCAGCGGCAGCTGCAGCTCGGCGTTCGTGATCCAGTAGTTGCGGCCGATGAGGTAGGCGAGGTCGTTCCAGTAGTAACCGCGCAGGTTGTCGGCGGAGGAGATCCACCAGGTGCGCGACCAGTTCTTTCCGACGTCGTTCGGTGCGAAGCTCGTCCCGACGGCCGCGCGCAGCATGAGCTTGGCGCGGCCGGCGATGTGGAAGTAGGTGACGGCGTCGGTCCGCGCGAAGCCGCTCAGCGCGCGCACGTCGGGCAGGTATTGACCGCCCAGCTCCAGCAGCAAGGCGTTGCCGGAGATGGGGCCGGCGGTCGGGTCGTAGCGGACGGTGTCGTAGCCGTAGCGGACGGTGGGGCCGAATTGGAGGTGCGTGCCGCCGTTGCGCAGGTGCCAGGCCGTCGCGTCAGGGAGGCCCGGGGGTACGTTGCCGCAGGTGATGAGCTCGGTCGTGAGGGCCTGGAGGCAGTAGCGCTGGACGCCCGACACCGTCAGCTCCGCCTCGTACCGCCTGAACCGGTCGATCGGGAAGCGCAGCGTTCCCAGCACTCCGAAGTCGCGCTGCAGGTAGGCGAGATTGGGGTTGACGAAGTCGACCTGCTCCTGGACGAAGTGGAAGGCGCCCAGCACCCAGGCCGTCCGTCCAGAGCGGTCCTCCAGCATCGCCAGCGCCTGGGTGTACTCGAACGACCCCAGCACGGCGAGATTGAAGAAAGCGATGCGGTCGCGCAGGACGTCCGAGAACAGGACCGCCGCTTGCCCCGCCACGGCGCTCGACGCGGCGCCGCCGTAGATGTAGCCCGCCTCGGGCCTCCAGTTGCCCAGCGCGTACGCGTCGTAGCTCGGGACGGCGCGCGGGAATTCGTCGTGCGGGATGGCCAGAGGCGGTCCCGCCGGCGCCACGACCTTCACCGGCGGCTCGTCGAGCCAGGACACGCGCGGCACCTCCACCAGCCGGAACCGACCGCGGTAGAACGTGGACGCCCACACGCCGCGCGCCTGCGGGGCGACCGCCGGCGAGGTGAGCCCGGTGGCGAAGTCGGTGAGGCGCCGCACCTCGTCCCCGCGCAGCACGTACAGATCCGGCTTCCCAGCCGCCGTGCCGGAGAAGAGGACCGACCCGTCCGCCTGCGGCCGCGGGTAGCGGTCGTCCCACTCGCCCGTCGTGAGCCGGGTACGCTCGCCCGTCACGGGGTCGATCCGGAACAGGTTGAAGCGGCCGTGGTCGGTGGCGTCGGACGAGCAGTAGAGGCCCGTCGGTCCCCAGGCCAGGTCCCGCTCCGCGAACGGATCGTCCGTGAGCTGCCGGACCGGCCCGCCGTCGGCCGGCACCACGTAGATGTCCTGCTGGCCGGCCTCGGTCATCCCGACGAACGCGATGTGGCGGCCGTCCGGCGAGAAGGTCGGGTCCGAGATCTCGATGAAGCGCCGGCCACGGGGATGGCGCAACTCGATCGTCAGGCGGGGCCCGAGCGCGAGGCCGGGCGGCCGTCCCCCTTCGGGCGCGGTATGGCGGAAACGCTGCACGTAGAGCACGTCGCCCGCGCCGGCCTGCGCCGAGTAGGCGACGATGCCCTCCGCCACCGCCATGACGGAGTGCTCGATGGGGTGGAGCGACTCGACGCCGGGCTGGCTGTCGGACGCCACCTTCACCGCGCCGTGCGGGTAGCGCGCATCCATGAGGTAGAGGTGTGCCCGGCCCGCCTCGCGGTCGATCCCGCGGAAGAAAACGAGCTGCCCGTCGGGCGAGAACTGCGACGACTCCGGCTCGTCCGGCAGCTCCTGGACCTCGCGCAGCTGCGCCAGATCCTGGCGCCCGCCGTAGGCGCCGTAGTACCGGCGCTTGAGCCATGCCCGCCAGCGGGTGTCGACCTGATCCACCGGCTCGTTGAGGACGCGGCGGGTGAGCGCCGCGAACCCGCGCTCGCCAGCTGGCGCGCCGGCCAGCAGAGACGCGTTCTCGAGGTACGACTGGATCTTCTCCTTCCCGTACACATCGGCGATGAACGCGAGGCGGGCCTGCCCCAGCTTGTAGGTCGGGATGTACCCTCGGTAGCGGTCCTCGGCGAAGGCGACGACCTCGTAGTGCCGCTCGGGGTCGGGGTTCCAGACGAGGTCCCGCAGGTAGAGGTCGGTCTCCGTGTCGATGCCGCCCTTCGCGTAGTACTCCGCGATCCCCTCGATGAACCAGAGCGGCAGCGCCTCGATGGGAGAGCCCAGGTCCTCGGAGCCCGAGATGTCGAGCAGCTTCTGAATGGTGAACTGGTGCACGAGCTCGTGCGTCGACACCTCGCGGAAGAGCTCGTGGTTCCCGAAGTACGGGAGCGACATCTTGAGGTCGCGCGGCGAGGTCACGCCGAGCACCGACTCGTTCACCTCGAAGACGTTGGTGGCCTGGAACTCGCGCTGCGAGGCGTACAGGATGTACGGGATCTGCTTGGTCGGCGTGTAGTGGAACTGATCGACGAGCCGCAGGTACGCGTTGCGGATGACCGGCAGCGCTCGCTCCGCCACCTCCCGCTCGCGCCGGTAGTAGTACAGCCGGATCCCGCCCTCGCCGCCCGTCGGTGAAGGCACATCGAGGTGGAGCCAGTCGAACTCGTACCAAGCGACCTGGTTCTGCCCGGGGCGCTCGGGGAGCACGAAGGTCTGCTCGAGCTGGCGCGGGGTGGCGAGGCCGCTCCGCGCCGCGTGATCGTGCAGCCAGTCCATGCGGCGCAGCGCCGCGCCGATGTCCGGGCGACCCAGCTCGAAGTTCTGGGCCGTCGCGGCGAACGGGGCAGCGGCGAGCCAGAGGGCAGCGAGCAGACGCATGAGTTCCTGGAGTCGGAGCGTATCGGGAGACTTCAGACACAGCAACGTCCGGGAGCATACCCTGGTAGGCGGGGTCGACCACGCGCGAGGGAGTGCGCCTCACCCCTCCACCGCGACCTCGTACTCGCGCCCATCGAGGCGGAGCAGGAAGCGGCCCGGAGCGCGCGGGTCCTCCTCCAGCGCGAGCCCCAGATCGACCTGAGCGGTGCGCGTGAAGCGGGCCCGGTGGCCGCCCTTCACGACGCAGTGGAGCACGCCCGCCGGGTCGAGGGAGAGCGTGGTCGGATCGAGCGGTTGCACGGAGCCGTCCCCGAGGTGGAGGTGGGCGGCGCCGCCCTCCAGCGCGATGCCGCGCACGGCGTACGGCGCGTCCTCGACCCGGACGTAGCCGCTCTCCCGCCCCACGCGCACCAGGTAACGGCCATCGGGGCGTCGCTCCAGCGAGCGCCACAGCACCTCCAGCGTGCGGCGGTGGGTGATGGGCTCGCCGCGGTGGCAGAACCGGCCCTCCAGGTCGATCGAGAGTCCGCTCTGCTCGCGCAGCAGCTCCAAGGTGCGCTCGTCGAGCTCGGTCACGCCCGGATCCTAACCCACGCCTACGCGCGCGCCGGTGTTGCGAACCGGATGGGTGGCGGGTAGGAAGCCGCCATGCGGACGGAGCCGGTGGTGCGCATCCGGTGTCGCTCGCCCGAGGACGCGGCGCGCTCCCGCCGCATCCTCCAGGCGGCGGGGCTCGCGCCCGAGGAGTCGCTGACGTGGCTCGTCGTGCGCGACGCGCACCCCGACGCGGTGAACCTCCTGCTCGTCGAGGGAGGCGCGCTCGGCCGCACGATCGTGCGCGAGGACATCGGGAAGCTCGTGGGCTGGCTCATCGATCGGCAGGGCGCGCTCGCCGGCAGGGCTCGGAACGTGAAGAGCCTGGTCGAGCGCACGCTCGCGAACGCCGGGCTCGCCCAGCGCTATGCGCCGCGGCCGGACGACGAGCTGACGGCGTCGGCCGAGGCGCTCAACCGCACGCTCATGGCCGAGGGCGCGCCGCTCGTCACGTGGGATCGGTTCCTCGAGCTGTTCTGCGTCCCGCGCTAGCGCGAAACGAAAGGAGCGCTCACCCGGACGGCTGCGCCGGCGCACGGGCGCCCGCCCTCGACGCGCGTCGGTGGTCCCGTAAGGAAGTGGCGCCCGATGGGCGACGAGAAGAGAGCGCGACGTAGGTACCACGACCCGATCCGGGTCGAACGAGGAGACCCATGACGCACTCACCTCAAGTCAAAGGCGCCAGGACACGCTCGATCGCATTGCTGCTTGGCGTCGCGTTGCTGCTCCCGCTCCCTGCGCGCGCTGCCGCCGCCGGCACGCGCGTCGAGCACGACTCGCTCGGCGACCGCGAGATCCCCGCCGCCGCCTACTGGGGGGCGCAGACCTCACGCGCCCTCGAGAACTTCCCGTTCGACACCCACCCGCTGCGCCACTTCCCGAACTTCATCGTCGCCTATGCCTACGTGAAGAAGGCGGCCGCGCTCGCCAACCACGAGCTGGGCGTCCTGTCGGCCGACCGGATGAAGGCGATCGTGGCGGCCTGTGACGAGATCATCGCCGGCAAGCTCCACGATCAGTTCGTGATCGACATGATGCAGGGCGGCGCCGGGACCTCGACCAACATGAACGTGAACGAGGTCATCGCCAACCGCGGCCTCGAGCTCATGGGGCACAAGCGCGGCGAGTATAAGTACCTGCACCCCAATGACCACGTGAACATGTCGCAGTCCACGAACGACAATTACCCGACGGCCGCCAAGCTGGCCGTCCTGCTGCAGCTCCGGCAGACCTTCAAGAGCATCGAGGGCCTCAAGGCCGCGCTGGCCGCCAAGGGGACCGAGTTCGCCGACGTCATCAAGATGGGCCGCACCGAGATGCAGGACGCCGTGCCGGTGACGCTGGGACAGGAGTTCAACGGTTTCGCCGACACGATCAACGAGGCCCTGATCCAGCTCGGTCAGGCGCGCGACTCCTTCTACAAGGTGAACCTGGGCGGCACCGCGATCGGGACCGGCATCGACAGCCCGCCGAAGTACGGCAAGCTGGCGATCAGCAAGCTGGCGGACCTCACCGGCTTCCCCTTCGAGCAGTCGCACGATCTGGTGGGGGCCTCCTCCGACGGCGCCGGGTACATCAACATGTCGGGCGCGATGAAGCGTACCGGCGTCGCCATCTCGAAGATCGCGAACGACCTGCGCCTCATGTCCTCCGGGCCGCGTACCGGCTTCTACGAGATCACGCTCCCGGCCATGCAGCCCGGCTCCTCGATCATGCCGGGCAAGGTGAACCCCGTCATCCCGGAGGTCACCACCTCGATCGTCTACAAGCTGGTGGGCTTCGACACGACGATCACCATGGCCGCCGAGCTCTCGAGCCTGGAGCTGAACCCCGTGGAGTGCGTCATCGTCTACGACCTCCTGAGCGGCGCAGCGTTGCTCGACAAGGCGGCCCGCGTCTTCACGGAGAAGTGCGTGACCGGGATTAAGGCCAACAAGGAGCGCAACGCCACGATGGTCCGGGGCTCGATCGGGCTCGTGACCGCCCTGAACCCGGTGCTGGGCTACGAAAAGTCCGCCGCCATCGCGAAGGAGTCGCTGCAGACCGGCCGCCCGGTCTACGACCTCGTCCTCGAGAAGGGCCTCATGAGCAAGGAGCAGCTGGACGAGATGCTCAAGCCGGAGAACATGACGTCCCCCCGCGAGTGGCAACAGAAGAAGTGATACCCTGAGCGGCCGGCGTGCCCGAGCGGGAGCGCGCACCTCCCGGGCGTCAGGTCTGCCATGGCAGCCAACCGCAGCGTCGAGTTCTTCGAGAAGCAGTTCCGACGCCAGGTGACCGCGCACGTGTTCACCCTGAACCCGTTCGAGGAGGTGGCCCTGCCCTACCTGACGGGCCAGGTCCTCGACCTGGGCTGCGGGCTCGGGAACCTCAGCGTCGCGGCCGCGAGACGCGGCTGTGAGGTCGTCGCCGTGGACGCGAGCCCCGCCGCGATCGAGCACCTGTCTCAGGTCTCGCGGGACGAGAAGCTGCGCCTCACCGCGACGCAGTGCGACGTTCAGCAGTTCGAGGTCCGAGAGACCTTCGACGTCGTCGTCGCCATCGGGCTGCTCATGTTCTTCTCACGCCAGGTCGCGCTCGAGCTTCTGGACAAGGTGCAGCGCGCGGTGCGGCCGGGCGGCTGCGCCATCGTGAACGTGCTCGTCCAGGGCACGACGTTCATGGACATGTTCGATGGGGACCGGTACTGCCTCTTCGCCCCAGAGGAGGTCGAAGCGGCATTCACTGGCTGGACGACCCTCCTCGCGCGCCGGGACGAGTTTCCCGCGCCGCACGCGACCGTGAAGCGGTTCGAGACGCTCGTCGCCCGGAAGCCGTAGCGAGCCGCGACGGCTCCGCGCCGCGGGCACGCGCGGACGAGACGCCAGAGCGAGCGAATGCCGAAGGGGCGGGCTCGTCGGTCACCGCTCGCCCAGCGTGCGTTTGTCCGGAGGGCGGCCCGATGGGCCGGAGCTCGACGTGTGCGCGGCGGGTTGACTGCCGCGCAGTCCCGTCCGCATGCTCATCGGTACTCACAGTGAGGTTTCGTCGTGTACGTGACCGACCATCCGCTGCTCGTCTTCTCGCTGACGTTCCTCGCGCTCTGGCTTTCGGAGCTCATCGGGACGTCCTATCGCGAGAGGCGTCGAAACCTGGAAGAGAGGGTGCGTGAAGACTTCGGCCTCATCTTGGCCGCCACGCTGACGCTGCTCGGCCTCATCGTCGGATTCAGCTTTGCGATGGCCATCAACCGATATGACCAGCGGAGGAGCTGTGAAGAGGCGGAGGCGAGCTCGATCGCCACGGAATACGTCCGGGCCGATCTGCTGCCGGTCGCCAATGCAGTCAGGGTGCGTGCGCTGCTCAGGGAGTACGTCGATCAGCGAGTGTTGTTCTTCACGGCGGGCACGGTGGAGGAGCTCGAGCGGATCAACCCCACCATCGGCCAGTTGCAGAGCGAGCTATGGGCCGCAGTGCGGGATCCAGCTCTGGCGCAGCCCACGCCCGTGCTCGCCTTGGCCCTCTCGGGCATGAACGACGTGTTGGGCGCACAGGATTGCACTCAGGCCGCGTGGTGGAACCGAATTCCACTCGCGGCGTGGGGCTTCATGGCTGCGATCGCGATTTGCTGCAACTTGCTGGTCGGTTACGGCGGGCGACAGGCTGGAGTGAGGTCCATCTTGTTGCTGGTGCTGCCGCTGGTCTTGTCCATATCGTTCTTCCTCATCGCGGAAATCGACAGTCCGCGCGGCGGCCTCATCCACGTGCGGCCTCAAAACCTGGTGAGCCTGTCACGGGCGCTGCATGCGCGTTGACCGGCAACCGACCCCCCAGAGTGATCACGGCGACGCGCTCGCAGGCAGCTCGCAGTGAGCTCGCCGTCGCCGAACGGTCAGACCTGAACAGCGGGACCGAGGTGGCGAGGGTCAGTTGACCCCGCCTGCGAAGACGAGCGCGCCCCAGGTGTTCACGGCGACGCCGGCCAGGGCGAGCGTCCAGAAGACGCGCCCCATCGGCCTGCCGCCCACCGCGAGCAGGAGGAACAGGTACGGCGTGTAGTCGAGGCTGAAGCGGTACCCGAACTGCACGTAGCCGGTGTTCTGGTACAGGAAGCCCGGCAGCGCGGTCGCCGCCACCGTCAACCACGACGCCGGGGCGAGGCGCGCCCGCAGCCGCGGCCGGAGCAGCAGCAGGAAAAGCGGCGTCGTGACGAGCAGTGACATGCCGTCGGGATCGTACGTGAGGCGACCACCCTCGAGCCGCGGCAGGCTCGTGAACGCCGCGTGGAGCTGCTTCGGGAGGTAGTGGAGGGAGAAGAGCCCCCAGCGCCCGACGTCGGCGTTGACGCGGTTGTTCCAGAAGTGGGCGTGCCCGAAGTCGAGCGGAGAGCCGAATCGCTCCCAGTTGGCCCAGGCTGCGAAGGCGAGGAGCGGCGCCGCGCCGGCCGCGAAGAGCGCCACCTTCCGCCAGCGGGCAGGATCCCGCCAGGTGGCGCCGCGCTGGACCGCCTCGCCGAGCCGCCCCCCGCCCGACATCACCTCCGCGAGGAAGAAGAGCGCCGAGAAGACGAGCGGCGTACGGGTGATGGCGGCGAAGCTCCAGGCGACCCCGGCCGCGACCGGATGGGCGGCCCGGTGCGCGGCGAGGAGATACAGCCAGGTCGCCGTGACGCCGAGCACCTCCGCGGTGAACCAGACCTCGCCCCGGATCGAGCACGAGAACGCGACCGTGCCGAAGGCGAAGAGGAGCGCCAGGGCGGCGTCCTCGCCGCGCGTGCGGGGGCTCTCCCCCTTCGTCCGCAGCCGCTCCAGGACGAGGAAGCAGAGCGCGACGTTCAGCGCCGCGAACAGCAGCGTGAAGCTCACGTCGTCGAAGCCGAGCCCGTACGCGGCGACGAGCGGCAGCATGAGCAGCGCCGGGCCGGGCGGGAAGGACACGTACCAGCGGCCGTCCACCCGCGCCCAGTCGTTGAGGTCCGGCGGCGGGCGGCGCAGGTGGAGCTGGCCGTGGAGCCAGGCGTCGGCCTGGTACATGAAGTGAGGGGCGTGCGACGGCCGGTAGTGGCCGAGCGAGAAGAGCCCGAGGACGAGCAAGCTGCCCGCGAACAGGCCCAGCTCCATGCGG